>FWPU01005909.1_pt1 | contig 25518 bp, 25 predicted proteins | sample 2228361 | NCBI WGS metagenome assembly FWPU01 (sample SAMEA103939777, study PRJEB20133) | metagenome | reverse complement strand
GGGTAAGGAGGCTGATGCGACTTATGGCCATTGAGGCTATAAGCCAAAGCCTCGGCTTTCGCTGGCCAAGGGAGGTCACATTCTCCCGATGGCAAACTGTTTGCCTTCTCGAATTATCCGCATCGGACGAGCCCGGAGAACCCCGACCGCGTTGAAATCTGGCGATTAAATCGAAATAAAATACACTGACGTTTAGCAATAAGCTTCTGGCAGTGCGCCTTTGGGACAGACTCTTAACAGACCGCCGACAGGGGCTCGGCTTCGCCCTGGCGCTCGCGGCGGGTGTATCCGAGAGAGCTTGAACCGAAGCGGCAAAAGGCGTAATCTTGTCTTAAAAGGCATGCTATTCCGACTTCAGCACACGGCTGCAAGCCGACCGATCATCGCCGGGAGGTTTATGTGCCGGAGTATCTTCCGTACGTAAAGAACGAGATAAAGGTCCTGGAGGGGGATACTTTTTTTGTATCCGACGGGCAGGGAGACGTGGAGGCGCTCGGGCCCTACGGGCTATTTCATAAGGACACGCGCTTCCTCTCCCGCTACTGGATCGAGATCAACGGCCGCGAGACGCAGCTCCTGACCTCGCACGAGGTCGATTATTTCTCGGCTGCCTTCTTTCTATCCAACCCGCCGCTCGATGGTATAGAAAAGAATACAATCTCCATCGTGCGCAACCGTTTCGTCGGCAACGGCATGCACGAGGATTTGATAGTCCACAATCACAACCCAAGGCCGGTCTCGCTCGAGGTCGCCCTCTACTTCGAGTGCGACTTCGCCGATCTTTTCGAGGTGAAAGCCGAGAAAATAGAGAAGAAAGGCCAAATCCTTCACCAGATCGACGAGGAGGGTCAGGCGCTCCGCTTTATTTACCGACGGGACGGCTTCGAGCGGCAGACGGTGATCGAGTTCACGGAGAGACCCAGGTTAGAAGAGGGGCGAGCGCTGTTCAAGATCACTGTGCCGGCGCGGGGCATCTGGCGGACATGTATCGTGATTGCTATGGTTAGCGATGCCGGTGAGCAGCGACCGAAGTACGGCTGCGATGCCTTCGCCGAGACTGAAACCGAATTGAAGCGCTCGCTCCAAGAATGGCACTGGAAGGTTCCGGATCTTTCCAGCGATTGCGATTTCCTCAACCACACCTATCGGCGCAGCTATATCGATCTTGCCGCGCTGCGGCTGCGTGCGGGAGAGAGGGACGAACACCGGCTGCCGGCGGCCGGGCTCCCCTGGTTCATGACCATCTTCGGACGCGATACCCTCATTACCTCCTATCAAACATTGATCTTCGGGCCGGATCTGGCAACGGGAGCGCTCAGGGCGCTCGCCCGTCGCCAGGCCACAAAATTCGACGATTTCCGCGACGAGGAGCCGGGCAAGATACTCCACGAGATCCGCCACGGCGAACTCACCGTATTCGAGGAGAAACCTCATTCCCCTTATTACGGAACGGTCGACGCCACACCTCTATTCTTGATCCTGCTTAGCGAATTCTACTGCTGGACCGCCGACCGCGCTCTGGTTCAGGAGCTAAAAGAAAATGCCCTCAGGGCGCTCGAATGGATCGACGAATACGGGGACCTGGACGGAGACGGCTATATAGAGTACAAGACCCGCTCGCGCGAGGGGTTGCGAAATCAGGGGTGGAAAGACTCAGGCGATGCCGTGCTTTTCTCTAACGGCGAGCTGGCCGAGCCGCCGATTGCCTTGTGCGAGGCACAGGGCTATGTATATGATGCTAAGCTGCGCACTGCCGAGCTGGCCGAGGAGGTATGGAAGGACTCGAAGCTGGCCGTACGATTGAGGCGAGAGGCCGAGGAGCTGAAGCGGCGTTTCAACCGCGACTTCTGGAGCGAAGAGCGCGGCGGCTATTTCGCTATGGCGCTGGACCGCGAAAAACGCAAGGTGGATTCGCTGACCTCGAACATCGGCCACCTGCTCTGGAGCGGTATCGTGGAAAAAGAGAAGGCCGAAGCGGTTGTGAGACAATTGATGTCGGATGCCCTCTACAGCGGCTGGGGCGTGCGGACTATGTCGAGAGACGACGCTGGCTTTAACCCGATTTCGTACCATAACGGCACGGTCTGGCCCCATGACAACTCGATCATAGCCGCCGGTCTGGCGCGCTACGGCTATCGCGCCGAGGCCAACCGGATCATCTCCGATATACTCAAGGCCGCGGAGGCTATGGAATACCGGCTCCCAGAGGTTTTCGCAGGCTACAGCCACGAGCGTTACACCTTCCCGGTGCGCTGTCCGACCAGTTCCAGCCCGCAGGCATGGGCCGCGGGTGCCACGGCGCTATTTCTGAGGGTGATGCTCGGGCTCGAGCCGGACCGAAATCGGAGGCGGCTGATAGTCTCTCCGCTCCTGCCTCCGATCGTCAATCGAATCGAGCTGAAAGGGGTTCGAGCCTTCGGCAAGAAGTATGACATCGCGGTTGCCGGTAGCCAGTTCGAAATCGCTGAGGCTGAATCCGAAGGAGAAGCGAAATGAATCTCAAGAATCGGCGTTTAACCATTGCCGGACTGAGCGCGCTGGGGGTGCTCGATTCGCTATACATGCTGGCATACGAGGAGGGGTTGATCGACTCGCTGTTCTGTCCATTTTTCGGCGAGGGGTGCAATATCGTGGGGCGCTCCAAGCACGCGCGCCACTTCGGCGTGCCCAACGCAGCGCTCGGCGCCGTCAGCTATGCGGCAATGGCCACGCTGAGCCTGTGGAGCGGCAATAAGTCGCCGGCGCGCCGCCCTCTGCGACTGCTCGCCCTCGGCGCCATGTCCACTGTCGCAGTTGCTGCCAGCGCCTATCTCACCTGGGAGCAGGCGGCCAAGGTGCGCGCCTGGTGCTTCTGGTGCCTGACCTCGGCGGCGATCAATAGCATCATTTTGCCGCTGAGCCTGGCCGATGCCGTGCCCGCCTGGCGCGCGATCAGAAAACTGGACTGAGATGAAGCGAGGATCGCTATGTCTGTACTGGCTAAATCGAAAGAGGTGGCAGAGCACAAAGCGAGGGGTGAGATCGAACGGGTCTACCACGAAATCAGGCAAACGCTGCGCGTCAGCGGGGTGAACCTGAACTTCCGCACCTGGGCCCGTTATGAGAAGTTTTTCCCGGCGATGTGGGATGCAGTGCGGCCTAACCTCGAGACCCGCGCTTTCGAATATGCCGCCGATGAGGTCCGCGCCCGCGCGGTGCGGGCGGCGGAAAAATTGGGCAGGCTCGGCGTTCCCGGCCACGTACAGCTCGGCGACAGCCAGCTATATCAAATTCAGGCCGCGCTGGACCTTTACCATTACGTAAACCCCAAATTGCTTGTCCTGACCTCCGCCCTCAAGCTGGCGCTCGATGGGGAACCGATAGGGGGCAGCGGGCCCGGCGGGCGCGTCGAGCTGATCGAGTTGGGCGAGCCGCTGCGGATGTATCCGATGGAGATGGTCTCGGACGAGTCGGACGAAGAAGTGCGGGCCATCTTCGAGGACATAAAGCAGACGCTTTCTCTCCCCTCGGTCAACAGCGACTACCGCACCCTGGCGCTATGGCCGGATTATCTGGAGGCGGCGTGGCGTGAGTTGAAGCCATACGTCGCGCGCGAAGATTATCGTCGTTTTTCAGATGAGCTGCGCGAGCAGGCGCGCGCTCTGGCGCGCTCGTTACCCTATCCGATACCGCTTTCGCGCCAGCGCGTCGCGGAACTGGGCGAAGACGCCGACCGGATAATCGAAACGATCGATCGGTTCGAGCAGTTGCTCCCCTCGCTTATCATCAACATTGCGCTTTTCGAGCTGGACTGGCGCGACGCCGAGGCCCTCTCGCGTTCCCCCTTTCCGGCTGCTCCGCGGCGCGCATCGGGAGGAGTGTCATGAACTGGCGAGACTATCAACGTAGGCAGCGGGTGCTCGAGATAGGCGAGCGCTTTGTCAGCTACGTCGATGAGGGGGAAGGGGATCCGATCGTATTGATCCACGGCATTCCGACCTGGGGCTATTTATGGCACGGCGTGATCCCCGCGCTGGCCAGGAAACACCGGGCCCTCGTGCCCGATTTAATCGGCTTCGGCTTTTCCGACCGGAGCGACCGCTTCGACCGGTCGATTGCGCGGCAGGCTGAAATCATCAACGCCTGGATGGAGCGCCTGGGCGTCGAGCGGGCGAGCATCGTTGGGCACGACATCGGCGGCGGGGTTGCTCTGCGCCTCGCCACTCTCTTTTCGCGGCGCGTCTCGCGCCTCTGCGTCGTGAACTCCGTCTGCTACGATTCGTGGCCGGTCGAGGCGATGCTACAGCTTGGCTATCCCGAGGCTTATCGCAGGATATCAGCGTCGATGCTCGTGACGCTGCTCAAGCAGGGACTGAAGATGGGCTTCGCCTCTTCTCCGTCGAGCGAGCTTCTCGATGCCCTGGTGGCGCCATACGCGACCGAGGTGGGAAAGCTGTCGCTCATCCGCAATGCCGCGGCGCTCAACACCAATCTCACCACGGAAATCACGCCGCTTCTCTCTCGAATCGAGGCTCCAGCGCTCATCCTATGGGGCGAAGACGACCGCTTCCAGGCGGTCAAATACGGCGAGCGCCTGGCCCGCGATATCCCCGGTGCCCGCCTGGTGCGAATCAAAAATGCCCGCCATTTCCCGATGTTCGATAAACCTGCCGAGGTGATCGAGCATTTAGCTGCCTTTTTAGGCGGGACCTGATCGCCAGATTTGCGTTAGTTAGCGTGCATCTGCAGTTTCATTTTTAACAGCGAATTAAGAAGCTGGTTATCTTTACCTTTTTTTTACTTCTCGGGCTGCAGCTTAGGCATCCCATCGAGCGGAGCAGCCTTTCAGCTGCTCCGCTCGATGGGAATCGATTAATCTCTGATCTGCACGTTGCCAGAGGAAATGAAGGCGCTCCACTGCCGAATCCTCTGGCCCGCTGCGTTGAAAAGCTCAAAGCAGATCGTGTCTCCGGTCCCCTCGGCACCTTCACCGCTATCGAACAGGGGCGAGTTGGCGAACCTCCAGCCAGGCTGGGGCTCGCCGTTTATAGTCACTCCCGAGGTCGAGCTACTCATGCTGGCGCTGAGGCCCGTTGAGCCGACCGGCCTGTTGAGCACCGGATGGGGAACCGATAACCTGACGACATCGCTATGGATGACTAGTCCCAGAGTGTGGTCAACTAGCTGCATCTGCCCCTCGATGTAGCCATTATCATGCTTAGTCGCATTAAAGCCGAAGGTGATGCGGTTGCCAATGGTATCGATGGAGGGAACGTTTCGGTTAACCCCGTCATGCCCTACATACGTAACAAAGGCTGCTGCCGTGGCTTCCCCGCCACCGGAGACACGAGTAGGACCTTTCTGGGCAAATGCTATGCTCTGCGCGATGTCTATCGCCAGGAAGGCAGCAGCAATAGCACAGACCATCAAGATCCCTTCGACCATGTAACGTCTCATGGCTCGTCTCCTCCCTCTATGAAAGCCGAATACAGGGTGAATTTTTCAGCATTTTAAGCAAGTGCATTCAGCTTTCAGGTTTTTTACAAACTTCTCCCTTAAATCATCTTGAAATTAAGCAAGCCCCATGCCACAAATACCCTGGAACCTTTGCTTGAAAACGACCGTAAACATCTACACTTAGGAGGAAAGCCACTCGGCCTGTTGCCGCCGCCGCTTTCAGTTTGGAATTTTTTGTTTAAAACTTGAAATGAATTTCTCAAGCTCCGCTTTCCCTAGACCGGCTCTGATCGAGCAAGTCGTCTCTGCCTATTGTATGGTCAGCTTGAGCTGGAAGGTGTAATTACTGAGAAGTGACGGGTAGATGAACGATGCCGGCCCGCCGCATTCTCCATCTAACGCCGGAACTCACCGGCAGCTACCGCAGGCGATGAGGGCGCACCGCTTGCAGCTGCTGCCGTGCACTAAACCATGACAGCCAAACAAACCGTTCCCTACCACAGAGCTTTTTAACCTTTTGCAAGCGGTGTGCCTTTTGTTGGATTTAAATTATACTCTTGAGCTTTACCACTATCGAATCGAACTGAGGTTAGCTGCTTGACCCAACAACTTCTGGTTGGCGCACCGGGTCCGGGCTGCGCGGTTGCTCGGGCCGGTGAATTGGTTTATCATTGCTATTTAAGCTTATGCCAAAAGTAGGTTTTATAAGCCTGGGCTGTCCCAAGAACCTCGTTGACACCGAGGTCATGATGGGGCTGGCGAGCAAAGCCGGCTGCGAGCTTACCGCCGACCAATCGGACGCCGATATCCTGGTGATCAATACTTGTGCGTTTATCGGCCCGGCCAAGCAGGAGTCGATCGAGACCATCCTCGAGATGGCGGAGCATAAAAAGAACGGCCGCTGCAAAAAGCTGATCGTTGCCGGCTGTCTGGTCGAGCGCTACCGGAATGAGCTTCAGCGCGAGATTCCCGAGGTCGATGCGGTTATCGGGACCAACGAAGTCCCGCTGATCGTCCGGGCGCTGGCCGGAAAGCCCACGCCCAAGACGACCGGTCGCTTCTATCTTTACGATCACACGACTCCGCGCCTGCTCGCCACGCCGCGCCATTCGGCCTACATCAAAATCTCCGAAGGGTGCGATCACACCTGCTCTTTTTGCATTATTCCCAGGCTCAGGGGGCCGCACCGCAGCCGGACCATCGATTCTATCCTGAGCGAGGCGGAACAGCTTGCCGCCTCGGGAGCGCGCGAGATAAATCTCATTGCCCAGGATTCGACCAGGTACGGGGCCGATATCGGCCTGAAGGACGGGCTGGCGCGGCTGCTGGCGGCGTTGGCCGCCGTGCGCGGCATCGAGTGGATACGCTTTCTTTATGCTTATCCCAATACATTTTCCGACTCGGTGCTCGAGGTTATGGCCGGCGAGCCCAAGGTATGCAAGTACGTCGATATCCCGCTCCAGCACGCTTCGGCCAGAATGCTGGCGGCAATGCGCCGGGGCGGGAGCAGCAAGAGCCTGGCGACGCTCATCGAGAAAATCAGGAAGCAAGTGCCGGGCGTTGCGCTTCGCACCACCATGATCGTCGGATTTCCGGGCGAGACCGAGCAGGATTTCCGTGAGCTTTTGGGCTTTTGCCGGAGCATGGAATTCGACCGCCTGGGCGTCTTTACTTATTCGGACGAAGAGGGAACAGCGGCGTTCATGCTTGGACCGAAAGTTCCGGAAAAAAACAAGCAGGCGCGCCGCGACCGCCTGATGCGCCAGCAGGCCGAAATCTCGCGGCGCAGGAACCGCGAGCTGGTCGGCCGCCGGGTGAAAGTCCTGATCGACGGGCCGTTGCGCGAAAGCGACCTGCTGCTCGAAGGAAGAATGGAGTCTCAAGCGCCGGAGATCGACGGGGCAGTATTGATAAACGACGTCGCTGTGCCGGTCGGCCGGGGCCAGTTCTATACCGTCGAGATCACCGAGGCTTACGAATACGACCTGGTGGGCAAGGTCGTAAGCTAGGAGCCGGAATTCAGAATTAAGCTAATTGGGCGGGCCAGTTGAGATCAACCGGCGAAAAATGAGCTATGCTCTGATGCTGCGGCAACTTTTATCCTGCATTCTGACTTCTGAAAGTTATGAAGGTAAAGTGTCCCACATGCCGCACCGAAACAGTATGGGAGGGCAATCCTTATCGCCCTTTTTGCAGTGAAAGGTGCAAGCTGATAGACCTGGGAAGGTGGGCCGGCGGCGAGTTCCGGATAGAGGGAGAAGAGCCGGCTGAGGCTACCGATGGCGCGAAGGGAAGCAACGGCGGCAAGGGCCGGGGATAGGCTGGCGATAACTATCGCTACGGTGCTCGGAATCGGCAGGTTTCCCTTTGCGCCTGGCACGGTCTGCTCGGCGGCGACTGTAGCCGTTTACAGTCTCCTCGCATGGCTGAACGCGGGAATCAGCCCCTTATATCTTGGCCTATTCGTGCTGCTCCTGCTGGCTGCTGGAATTGCAGCCGCCGATGGAACCTCGCGTCTCTGGGGAAGGCTCGATCCGAGCGAGGTGGTGGTTGATGAGGCGGTCGGCCAGCTCATCGCCCTGTTTCTCGTTCCCATAAGCCTGCCATGGATCGTCGCGGCTTTCTTCCTGTTTCGATTCTTCGATATATTCAAACCTTTTCCGATACGAAGGCTGGAAAGGCTGCCGGGCGGCTTCGGAATCGTGATCGACGACGTGGCTGCCGGGATTTACGCCAACATAGTCCTGCAAATATTTTTGAGGTCTTAGCGCCGTCGAAAATGAAAGCCGAGATCATTGCCGTCGGCTCGGAGTTGCTGACCCCGGACAAAGTCGATACTAATTCCCTTTACATCACGGAAAGGCTGGGCGCGCTGGGCATCGAGGTCCACCTGAAAACCGTCGTGGGCGACGACCAGCATTTGATCAGGGAGATTGCCCGGCTGGCGGTGTCGCGCTCGCAGGTCGTGATATTTTCGGGAGGTCTCGGGCCGACGGAAGACGATGTTACCAAGCAGGCGGTGGCTGAGGCCCTGGACATCGCGCTCAAGCTCGACGAGGCCATTCTGGCCGAAATCAGGCAGCGCTTTGCTGCGCGGGGTCTGGAGATGCCCTCGATAAACGTGCGTCAGGCGATGGTGCCTGAAGGCGCCATAGTTTTTCGCAATCGCGTGGGGAGCGCGCCCGGGTTTTATATCGAAAAGGAGGGTATGCGAGTTGCCCTGCTGCCGGGCCCGCCGCGCGAACTCAAGCCGATGTTCGAAGAGCAACTGCTGCCGCTGCTCGAGAAAGTTGCTCCGCCGAGGCGGTTCGTCAGGCACACCTTGCGCATCGCCGGGCTTACCGAATCGAAGACCGATTCGCTCGCGGCCCCTATCTATACCAGGTATCGGAACATCCGCACGACCATTCTGGCCACCCTGCCGCAGGTCGAGCTGCACTTGACCGCCGAGGCGACGACGATGGAGGAGGCCGAGGCGGCGCTCGGCGAGCTGGAGCGAGAGCTGGCGGCGGTGCTCGGCGACAATCTCTTCACCACCCGCGGCGAGGCGCTGGAAGAGGTCTTGGGCAAAATGCTCGCCGCGCGCGGCGAAACGCTGGCGCTGGCGGAATCGTGCACGGCGGGACTGATCGGCGAGCGGGTGACGCGTGTGCCGGGCAGCTCGCGCTACTTCCTGGGGGGAATCATCTGCTACAGCAACGAAGCCAAAATCGCGCTCTGCCGGGTGCCGCGCGAATTGATCGAGGCCAGAGGCGCGGTCAGCGCTGAGGTCGCCGAAAGCCTGGCGCGCGGGGTTAGAGACCTGTTCGGATCGAGCTACGGGCTGGCGGTTACCGGCATCGCCGGGCCGACCGGAGGTACTCCCGAAAAGCCGGTCGGCCTGACCTATATCGCCCTGGCCGGACCGGCATCGCTCGAGCACAAGCGCTTTCTCTTCCCCGGCGACCGCGACGCGGTCAGGCAGTTCGCCGCACAGGCCGCGCTCGATATGCTGCGGCGCCGGATGTTGCGCTCGGAGGGGGAGTCGAAGTGAAGAAGAAGATCGCGATTCTGCTTTCGGGGCGCGGCTCCAATTTCCTGGCGATCAGCAGCGCGGTCGAGCGCGGCGAGCTCGATGCCGAAATCGCCTGCGTGATCAGCGATCGCGCCGATGCTCCGGGGCTCGCGAAAGCCAGGGAAATCGGCTACGACGCCATCTTCATCGACCCCAAAGGGAAAGGCCGCGAGGAGTTCGATCGTTTGGTAGTCGAGGAGTTGAAAAAGCGCGGCGTCGACCTGGTCTGTCTGGCCGGATTCATGCGCATACTGACCCCCTACTTCGTCTCGCAATACCGCGGCAGGATCTTGAATATCCATCCCGCCCTGCTTCCGGCCTTTCCCGGCCTGGAGGCGCAGCGCCAGGCCTGGGAGCACGGCGTTAAGTACTCCGGCTGCACCGTCCACTTCGTCGATGAGGGGGTGGATACCGGGCCGATACTGCTGCAAGCGGTGGTGCCGGTCTACGACCACGACACGCCCGAGACGCTGGCCGCCCGCATCCTGGAGGAAGAGCATAAACTCTACCCGCGCGCCATAGCCCTGGTGCTGGAAGATCGCGTGGAGATATCCGGGAGACGGGTGCTGCTTAAGAATAGTCAAGAGAGATAGCCAAAAAGGCATTTATGGCGGTCTGAAGACCGCCGCTATATTGCCGAATCGTAAGATGTAGCGGCGCTCTTTAGATCGCCAAAAACGCATTTTTATCTTGGAGCCAAGTTGAAAGTCCCGTTCCAGTTGTGACAAAATTTCCGCTCGCTCTGAGACGTTTATCTGTGGAGCCTGTAAATTGCCTTTTCGAAGGAGGAGATGATGAAGGGCTTAACCATTTGCTTTTCGATTTTGTGCTTAGCGCTTGTTGGAGCGGTTGAGATGGCGGCGCCGCAGGCGGCGCCACAGGCGAACCCGCGCGGCACGGCGGAACTCGCGCTGCCTGGAGGCAAGCTGTTAATCGACTACGGCCGGCCCTCCCTTAAAGGGCGCAACGTCGATGATATGATCGAACCTGGTAGGGTATGGCGCACGGGAGCGGATAACCCCACCACGTTGACCACCGAGGTACCGCTGCGCATCGGCGATAAGGTAGTGCCGAAAGGGAGCTACACGGTGCTGACCCGTTTCGTCGAAAAGCGCAAATGGAATTTCATCCTGTCCAGGGGACAAAGTTTCCGGCCCGCGCCTGAAGACATCGTAGTCGAGGCGCCTCTGAGCTATTCCGAGTTGCCCAGCCCGGTCGAGATGCTCACCATTCGCCTGCAGAAAGGGAAGAAAGGGGCGACCTACATACTGGAATGGGGCAAGCTCAGGGCATCGATCGACTTTGCTCCGGTGAAAGGTTAGCACGCCACCGCAGTGTTTATTTATATAGAGCGCAGGGCCGGCAGAGGAATGCCGGGACATCTCCACCTTCGCGGGGCGCTCTGTGCTCAAAGACTTATCTTAAGGGGGCGCTTTTAAGACGGCGGTATGGCCAGTAGCATTTTGCGCACCATCGACCGGCAACTGGAATATCTGCTCAAGGGTGCGGTCGAGGTCATCGACCGCGATGAGCTGCGCCGCAAGCTCGAGCGCTCGGCCGAGACCGGAAGGCCGCTGCGCGTCAAGGTCGGCTTCGACCCCACGGCCCCAGACCTGCATCTTGGGCACGCTGTTATTTTGCGCAAAATGCGCCACTTCCAGGACCTCGGCCATATCGTTTACTTCCTGATCGGCGACTTCACGGGCATGATCGGCGATCCGAGCGGCCGCTCCCGCACCAGGCCGGCGCTGTCGCGCGCCGAGGTCGAGGCCAACGCCGAGACCTACAAGCGACAGGTCTTCAAGATCCTGGATCCGAAAAAAACCGAGGTCGCCTTCAACAGCGCCTGGCTGGGACGATTGAGCGCGGAGCAGTTAGTCAGGCTCTGTTCCCGATATACGGTGGCGCGCATGCTCGAACGGGATGACTTCTCGCGCCGCCTGGAGAGCGGTGCTCCGATCGCCATTCACGAGCTGGTCTACCCGCTGCTTCAGGCCTACGATTCGGTGGCGCTCGAGGCGGACGTCGAACTGGGCGGGACCGATCAGAAGTTCAATCTGCTGGTCGGGCGCGACATCATGCGCGAGTACGGCCTGGAGCCGCAGGTGGTCATGACCCTGCCCCTGCTCGAAGGGCTGGACGGCGTCGAGAAGATGTCTAAATCGCTGGGCAATTATATCGGAGTCGATGAGCCTCCCGACGCCATATACGGCAAGGCGATGTCGATCTCGGACCAGCTGATGTTCCGCTATTACGAGCTGCTCACCGAGCTGTCGCTGGCCGAGATCGAACAGCTCAAAAAAGACGTGCGGGCCGGCCGGGCGCATCCTATGGAGGTCAAATCGCGGCTGGCCTGGCGGCTGGTCGCCGATTTCCATTCGCCCGAAGCGGCGGACCGGGCCGCAGCCAATTTCGAGAAGGTCTTCAGGCGGCGCGAGCTGCCCGAGGAGACTCCCGAGTATCGGGCGCCTTTCAGTCCCGAACTGACCCTGGCAGACCTGATTGCCGCATCGGGCCTTGCTCCCTCCAAGACCGAGGCGCGTCGGCTGATCAAACAGGGGGGCGTGTATATCGACGGAGAGAAGGCGACCGACCCGGCGCGGCGCGCAAAGGACTTGCCGCGCCGCTTCCTGCTGCGCTGCGGCCGCCTCGGCTTCAGGCGCATCGAGCTGGTCGATTAGAGCGGTTTTAGAAATCGAACGAATAAGTTAACTTAAGTATAAGTGCCCGTTCTGTTATGCCCGACCTGCGAGTCTGGTTATAAACCAGAAAAAAGTCATCGCCGGCGCGGTAGATAAAATTCAGCCTGAAGTTAATGTTAAATAGATCCTCTACGTTATCGTACTGAATCGTTGTGCTGGTAAGCCAGCGATTATTGAAATTGTAGTTGACCCTGTTGTTGATCACGTTTGAAGCGAGCTTGCCTTGCGGGAGCTTTATCATATCCAATTCATATTCGACTTCAAACGAGAGGTTCTCTGATAATCTTATCTCCGGGCTCACCTCCAGGGCGGTATTGCGCCCGCCCCAAAAACCGTTTTCCCGGCGAAACTGGAAGAAACCTGAGAACCTTCTGCCAGAAAATGCGTCGAAATTAACATTGAAGATCTCGTTTCGATAGCTCCCGGCCAGCACCGGGATCTTTCCCCTCAACAGGAACCCCCGCTCGAGAAACTCGAAATTTCTGGAATATCCGATTTTAAGCTCATCGCCGCTTGCAAATACGGTCTCGAACGAAAAATCTTGGTCTCTGGTTTCAAGGTTATTCTCCTGGTCAGAGATATAGCGGACGCGGCTGTTGAATATGAACTGCCTTATCAGCCTTATCGGCGGCCTCGGTTTAAGCTCTATTTCCACAACGCTTTTTTTCATATCTAATCTGGGCACAAATCCCAACTCGGCATTGAAATTGCGCTGAATCGTCATGTGCTCCGCATTTGCAAATAAAAAGTCGCTTTGCCAGAAGACCCGGAAAGGGCGGGCCGCCCAATCACCCTCTTTAATACCAGGGGTTTGCGATTTGACAACGAAGCTCTCCAGATGGAGGTTCTTGAAGAACACAAAATTAGCGTCCACTCCAAACGTGCGGTTGTGATCTCCATTCGCTTCGGACTGGGCATTGGTGGCAATCGCCCCGACAACCGATCGCGAGAACAGCTTCTTTCTCAGCCGCAGCACGGTGAAATTACCTCCAGGTTCCTCCCTGAAATCATCGGTTTGGATGTTCATGAATCCGAGATCCAATCCCGCGAGTTGCCCGGTGAGCTTAATGCCGGCGATAATGTCTATCGGCTCGCGCCGCTGGGACAGGCCGATGCGCCGACTGTGAAATAACTTCAGCTCAGGCCTCGGGCCTCCTGAACCGAAATCGAACATCCCGGCATTTTCCTGAAAAAATTCCCGCTTTTCTGGGAAAAATACCGGGAATCGGCTTAAATTGACCACCTGTTCATCCACGTCGGCTTGAGCGAAATCTGGATTTGCCGTGAAATCCAAGGTAAGGCTGGGAGTAATTCGATATTTTACATCTTCCAAGCCGAAATCGAAAAGGTTCTCCGTGCTGAATTGTCCCCTCCTGAAAATGCGCGCGGCCCCGGAGACAACATACGGTTTAACTCGCAGCTTTAAGCCGCTGGATATATCCGCGAGGCCGATCAAATGGCCGGCTTGAGAGACTTCAGAGAAGTTAAAATTTCGCCGATAGTTGCTCCATGCTGCCTCTTCGTTCTTTCTTCGGATAATCCTCCTGAAATCGATCCCCCAGATATGCTCCGCTTTATCGGAGGTTCGTATCGACTTGAATGGGATCTGGATTTCCGCTATCCAGCCGAATTCTGTTATCTTCGCTGCCGCCTCCCAGCGTTCATCCCACTCGCGATTCTCCCTTCGCCCCTCGTCGGTTATCCAGGAATCGAATTGAGTGCCGAGCGGGTTGGTTCTAAACAGGAAAGCTGACTGATGATCGTGAAAGGTGTCCAATATGAGCTCGAACGTGTCGTCGCTGCCCAGGCGATCGTCACGACTTCTTTCCCTGGCGATGACCTTGTCCGGTTGGGAGTCGTAGCATATTACGCCAAAGAAAATAGCTTTATCGTTGTAGATGATCTTTACCTCCGTTTTCTCGGTGGCGGGAGCCCCTTCATGCGGTTCTCTTTGGAGGAAATCGCTGATGGCCGAAGCCTCATTCCACAGATGTTCGCTTAAATCCCCATCTATTTTTGGGGATTCGTTAACCCTCGCTGCTCTGGCAAGCCTGGTTGTCGGGTTATCTTGTTGATGGGCAGAGGCCGAGGAAAACGAGAAGGCTATGGGGAATAAGCACAGCGCGACGCCTATCCACAACTTCCGTCCGGTCCGCCCGGCCGAGGCTCCCACCACCTTGGTGCCTGATAATGATCTGAGATCAAGGGATAAAGGTTTATGGCGAACTGGGTGTAAGGGACAGAAAAAGACAGAAGCCAGAATAGTCCTTAGTCCTCAGCCGAAAACTTTGGACTAATGGCCAGCAACTGTTTTTCGTTCTGGCTCCTCTATTGAAGAAGAGCTTCACTTTCTAATCCTTACCGAGAGGACGAGGATCACTGCTTTATCTCTCAAGTTTGCGGCTCCAATTATTATCTTATCGCCCTCCCGCATTCCTATGCTGGTCCGAATCTTAGTTTCCCCAAGTGCCCCCTTCGATTGCCCTAACTCGAAACGAAAATCCTCCAACTCGATCTCTGCCGGATCCGAAGACCCATCTATAATCGAGATCGAATCTACAGAGAACTCATAGGGGGCGGAAATAGCATCTCTGGCCGCAGGCGCCCAGACCTCGACGGTGCCCGCTCCTTTAACATACCTTCCCTCTTTTACCATCTGCACTATATGGGCCAGGTGACGGTAGCTCTTGTAATTGAACCTGGATTGTACTTTTTTGATCAAATCGTCGATTTCAGCCGGATACTGGCTGCTGCCGCTTTCCGCTTTGGATGCTACCAGCGCGTGCATTTCGAATTCGATTTCGGTGCGGGGGGCTTCAGGGACATCGAATCGGGTTACCGCCTCTTCGATAGCGGCGATATTTTCAGGAAAGTCCCGCACGACGATAACTTTGAATTCTTTGCTGGGCGAGACAACGGCCCCCTGGAAGCCGCTGCCAAGCGTTCGCACCACCTTCGCTATCGCTTCCGGGTCGCGGTGCTTTACCTCAATGATTTTGCCCTTGAAGCCTCTGTGCGAAACGTATTTGTCGCTTTCCTCCCGGTTCGAGTCTCTTTCGCCGAATGCCGTGGAGGCAAGCAATAAAATCGATACAAAGGCCACCAACGGCTTGGCTTTAATTGAAAGCATAAGCCCAGCCCCCTCAACTTTCATCTGCATCCGCCTCTGACGCCGGATCATCCTCTTTGCGCGAAAACCAGATTATATGAACCGTCGGATCACCCGTCTCGATATCCATTCTCCTAAATTGCGCAGCGGCAAGCCCTTGGCCTGTCAATTCCTCTTGTTCAAGCCGGTTTTTCACCGCCGGTTGAAAATCGTCTGACTGTTCGGCTGAAAGCTCCAGCGCCAGCTCAGCTCTGCCGGCAGCTAGCGCCCTCCTTCTCGCGGACCGGCCTATTGTTTGTCGTTGCCGACCGGTCTCTCGGGCGGTCGCCTCATCGGTTTCACGCCTTTCGGCGCCAGCCATCATTTCGGCAGCCTCCTCGTTATTCGCGCCGGGCGCCAGGCCGGCGACCGAAGGCCCGACGTTAGAACTGCCATCCGTTAGGTCATAGTAGAGCGCATTGGCACCGAATATACAGGCCAGGAATAGCGAGGCAAGCAGAGCTGCATTTCCCCCCAGATGCCCCGCCAGCGATCGAAACGGCGCGTCGGTTGATTCGAGCCCCTCGATCTTTCGCAAAACCGCCTGCCTCACCTCATCGAAGAAGACCCCGCTGAAATCAGGGGCTTTGTACGACCGAAGTCGACCTTGAACATCTCTCAATTTATCGGCCAGCTCGCCGCATCTTCTACAGGCCTTTACATGCGGCCGGACGACCTCGTTCAGGCTTGCTTCCAGGTCTCCCTCGAGGTAAGCAGGGATCAATTTCTCGATGCGCTTGCAATTCATAGCATCATCGCCTCCGCTTTCTCCCACGGACCCGATCGCAGTACCTGACAATCTTCAAGCGAGCAGAGCTAAGTTGCGCTCTCACGGTGTTCTTGCTGGACCCCATAATCCGCGCTACTTCTTCCGTAGAGAGTCCTTCCATGTCTCGGAGGACGATAACCGCGCGCTCTTTTTCAGACAGGGTATCCAGAGCGCGGGCGATCATCGCTCTGCACTGCGATAGGTTAGCCGCCGCTTCAGGGTCGTCAGGGCTGACGAGCTTCTCCAGACTTCCAAGCTCCTGCTCTGCTTCCAGGGATGTGAATAGATCGCTGCGCACCCGTTTCCGCAGCATATCGCGGCAGACATTGATGGTGATTCGGTACAACCAATTCCTGAACGGTTGCCTGTTGTCGAATCTGCGCAGGTATTTAAAGGCCCGCAGGAATACCTCCTGCATTGCGTCTTTTGCATCCTCCGCGTTGCCCAACATGCGCCAGGATATAGAGATCACGCTGCGCTGGCAGCATATAATAAGCTGATCGAAAGCCGAAGCATCGCCCGCTTTGGCCCGTTCGATAAGCAGCGAAAGAGACTCGTCGCTGTGCTCCAATGGGTTATTACCTAACCAGATGCTCTCGGTTTCGGGAAGCCCATCAGCCATTAATGACCACCTCAGCTCCTATTTATAAATACTTGAATTCGTGGAGAAACGTTTAGAAATTTTTTATTCGGGGTGCTTTTTTCCAGCGCGGCGAGCTGCTCGAAGGCATGGGCCAGTGCCAGCAGCTTCTCTTATAAAAGCAGATAGGAGGGAGGTTAAGGGGCTTTCAGGTGCGGATTGGTCCTCTTCTTCTATTTGAGGAATCTTTTATCGTAATCGAGAACTTTGTATTTGCGGCAGATTTCCAGGGCGCGCTCGATGGGAAGCGCTTCGAGCCGCCGGCCCCGATATCCGACCATGCTCTGCGCCTTGAACAGGGAGTTGTAAATCGCCTCTTCGGTGGCCTCCTTTGCCGCCTGGAAGAGCGGAGACATCGCGTCGTTGTTGAGCACTTCGAGCTTTTTCTTCAGTTCCCGGGGATTGAACTTGACGCGCAGTTCGCGGGCGGTGGAGAAGGCTATGACGTAATCGCCGCTCCCGTTGGTCGAAGGGGAACCGGTCGCCCCGAGCCCGAGATAAGCGCGGGCGGCGAGCCGGCGCAGGTTGCGCGATGAGAGCGGAGCGTCGGTCGCTACTATGATCATGCAGGAGCCGTCGGCGTCGTATTTGAGATTTTCCTTGAGATAATAGCTGCCGAGTTCCAGGCCCACCGGTGCGCCGTTGATGGTCAAAATGCCGCCGTAGTTGGTTTGTACGAGCACTCCCACCGTATATCCGCCGAGCGACTTCGGGAGCAAGCGCGAGGCCGTACCAATTCCCCCTTTGAAACCGAAGCAGCGGGTGCCGGTCCCGGCGCCGACATTCCCCTCCTCCACAGGTCCGCTCTTGGCGCGGCGGATCGCCTCGAGCACGTGGTCGCGCGTCACGCGCCGCGCCCGAATATTATTGAGGTAGCCGTCGTTGGTTTCGCCGACAACCGGGTTTACCGAGGCCACCTCTTCGTTGCCGGGAAGGCCCAGGACATGCTCTATTACCGCCTGGGCGGCGGTGGGAACGGACAGCGTATTGGTCAGCACGATGGGGGTCTCGATGTTTCCAAGCTCGCTGACCTGGGTATAGCCGGTCAGCTTGCCGAAACCGTTGCCGAGGAAAATAGCGGCCGGCACTTTTTCCTGAAATATATTGTCGGGGTGAGGCAGGATCGCGGTAATTCCAGTGCGGATATCATCACCTTCAATTAATGTAACGTGTCCTACGAGCACTCCTGCGACATCGGTTATCGCGTTCAGCGGGCCGGGCCGCATCACTCCGGTGACTATGCCGAGCTGGCGCGCGCGCGGCCGCTCCTCGCCGGTTGCCATGGTTGCAGAGAATATGCCGAGCAGCAGCGCCAAACCGGAGGGGCCGAGCCCTGCCGCCCTGGCGGCGCGGCATATCAGGTCCATCTGACTTTTATGCTTCCGATTCCGGCCTGGAGGCGGATGCGCAGCTTGCGCTTGCTCCGCTCGTAATTATCGCTCAAGTAGCTCCGGCCGTGCTTTGAAAAAGAATCAAGGTGCAGGCTCGACAGAAACCGCTCCTCGGCGTCGATCTCGACCCCGAGGTCCGACGGGAGGAAGATCGAAACGCTGCCCATCCCCAGCTTGATCTCAGCCTCGGCATCGTGCTGCCATTCGCCGGTGAAATCCAGCCTGGCCTCTCCCATGCCGCCGGCGAATTCGAGATGGCGAAAGTTGGCGTTCCCCAGGCCGACGGAGCTGAACTCGCCGAGCCCAGCCTTTATATTAATATCGCGGCATTCGAGCTGGTTCGGCTGATAGAAGGCGAGCACTACCTCGCCCAGGCCGGCTTTAAGATCGAGCCCCTCGAGCTTGACCCCCGTGAGATCGATCTTGGCATCTGACAGCCCGGCCTTTAGCTCCATATCAACCGGCACGGCGGTCGTCACCTGAAAGTCGAGCCGGATGGTGCGTTTGCGCCCGAGTTCGTGCGGGATCTTCTTCAGTTCGGGTATATTCAGCCTGAGCCTGCCATAGCCGTCGAGTATTTCATAGCGTATATCCGGCGTGAAGAGTCGTTTGTCGTAGCTGAGATCGACGCGATAAAGCGAATTGCCCTTGGCCGGGCTAATGGTTAAACCTCCAAACGCAAAGCCGAGATCGACCACCAGCCGCCGCTCGGATGATACTTCCCTGGATTCGCTGAGCACCGCCGGGTCGGGGATATCCCGCTCGAAAGTGATACACCCGTGCTGAGCCAAAAAGAAAAGCAAAAAAATCGCCCTGGCTCTCATGGTCAACGCCTCGCGCAGAGCCGATCGATGATTCGCTCGATCTCGTCGCTCAGCCTGTCCAGATGGTTGTCGAAACGGTCGCCGGCGGCATCGATATGCTCTTCCAGCCGCTCGGTGCCGAAATCGATCTGTTCTTCAATTTTTTCGATCAGGCGCTCCAGTTTGTCGCCGAGGCCCTCCTCAACGACCACCGTGCGCTTACCCACCTCTCGGCGCGGCCTGTAGAGTTCCCGCTCCTCGCGCCTCCGCTCCGGCCGCCCGGCCTTGCGCAGGTAAATATTACCGTATTTGGTAGCGATCTTGATCCTGGACCCGCCGCCTCCGTAGGCTCCGCTCAGCCTGGCCTCGCCGTTTTGCACCAGCCTGAGGTCGGGGGCCTGGAAGTCGCTTCTTATTTGCCCGGACCGCGCAGCGGCCTCTATCTCAAACCCGCCTGCCTCGGGCAGGTAAATCTCGACCTTGCCGTATTCGCTGGTTACCTCGACGTTAGAACTCAGCGGCCGGCGCGCCTGGATGGTCACGTCGCTGTGCTCGGTTCGAATCCTGAGCGGACCCTGGAAATCGCTCACCGCCACGTCCTTCAAGCTGGTCGAGATGTCGATCCTCCCTTTGATATCCACCGCATCGATGCGCGAGCCGGACCCCTTGACCACCAGCGAACCGCTGATCTTTTCGGCGCGCAGCGAGCTATGGCTCGGCTCGACCGAGAGGTCGCCGCCGATCTCTTCGGCCCGGATCGAAGCGTAGCTCGAGTTCAGGAAGATACTGCTTGCTGCCCTCTCCACCTTGACCGGGCGATAGCTCGACGAGACCTTTACCTGCGAGGCAAGGTCTTCCAGCTCGACCGAGCTGCCCGGCGCTTCGATCTCCGCGCGGCCCTTGAGCGAACTGGCGCGCACGACGCTGTAGTTGTTCTTGAGCGAAACCAGGCCCGAAATTTCGCTGATTTCAATAGGCGCATAGTAGTTTTCAACCGTGAGGTCACCGCCCACCCGCTGTACGCGCACCCGGCCGTGCCGCGCGGCGATCATTACGTTGCCCGTTACATCGGCCACGGTGGTCGCACCGTGGGTGTTCCTGACCACCAGGTTCCCCTTGAGGTCTGAGACCTCGACCGGCCCGGAGACGGCTTCGATCTCCTGCTCGCCCTCGAGGCCGCTGACCTTCGTGCCGCCGAACTTGTTGCTCGACTTGATCCTGATCCGCGCGGGCACATGAAGCGTGAGATCGACCTTGAAATCGTAGTTCCTCCCCTTCAGCTCATCGCGGTTGGTCTTGAGCGCAACGCGCCCGGAATTCCTTTCGACCCGAAGCTTAATCTGATCGGCGATCTCCCGCGCCCGCTCTGCGCTGTCCTCGTACACCACCTTGCGCACGCCGACCTTCAGCTCGCCGCCCGCGGCGGCGACCATCTCCAGCTCGCCGCCCAAGTTCTCAACCAGCAGCTCCGTGCCGGGAGCCACGGGATACGAGAGCTCCTCGCTGTAGCGATAGGAATTGCGCCGCAGTTCGCTTATCGGAGGAAGTTTCCAGATCCTGAAATTTCCCGCCCAGCGCAGCCATTCCTCATCGATTCGCGCCACTTTGCCCGCGAGCAGCCCGAAGCCGATGATGAAGAGCAGCAGGAAAAAATCGCCTGCTCCGAACCCCCTGGGGCGGGGGAGGCGATGGTAGTCTAAGATCTTTTGCAGGCCGAATACCACGAGGAGCAGGGGCCAGTATTGCCCGGCAATCTTCCAGAAGCTCAGGCCGAATCCGAAATTCTTGAGCAGAAAGATAGCGCCCACGGCGATCAGGATGGAGCCCCAGAGCAGCGAGCCTCCCTTTTTCATCGGGCCTCCGGTTTATAGGTGAAATAGCGGTACAGGCTGCGGGCGCCGAGCAGGATGAGCACGAGCGGCCAGTACTTGAGGAGGAGATCCCACAGCGAAAACGACCCGTAGAGGTTTTCCACCAGCAAAAGCGCGCCGATAACGATCAGCGCAATGCCGCTTATCAAACCAACCCGCCTTACTCCGTTTTCCATAATCAGTTTACATTCACCGCAGAGAGCGCGGAGAGTTATTGTAGTCATTCCCTCTGCGCCCTCTGCGGGCTCTGCGCCGAATAATCGGCTGTCCGTTCGGTTTGGCGCAGCGACTTGATCAGGAGCAGCACCCCGATAAATATGAAGACCAGAGGCCAAAGCTGTCTGAATGCCTGAAGGCTTATGATGTTGAAATTATTCAAGGTGAAGAGCGCTCCGATCAGGATCAAAGTAATTCCCCAGGCCGGCGAGCTGAGGTCTCGGGTCTCGGCAACAGCGAGGCTGGCGCCGCGCGCCAGCTCTTCGCCCGAGCGATACGAATCGATGATCATGAAGATGTAAAACGAAAACGCGGCCAGGCCGAAGACGCCGTGCACCGCGTCGCTCATTATCGATAAAGCGGCGAAAACGGCGAAGTGGGCGATGGCCTTGGTGTACTGGCCGTTGTAAACTGCTCCGATTCCCGGGATCAAAGAGAACAGGGCGGCGCGGCGCGCCCGCTCCTTCGATCCTTGCTCCTTCTCGGCCCGAGCCGTCATCTCCACGCCGCGGGCCAGGCAGTCCTGGCAATAAATAGTGCCTTTGATATCATGTGTGCAGATATCGCACAAGGGGCGCCCGCACGACGTGCAGTAGCGGACCGCATCGACCTCAGGATGATAAGAACATTTCATTGGCATTACCTTTCCGTTACGCTTCCAGGGCGCTGCTCTGCCTTTTAACCGGCTCGTCGCTTTCGTCCTCCTCCAGGTTGATCTCCCCGGTAATCCTTCCGATGTGATACTCGATCGCGCCCCAGATATCGATCTTGATCAGGGCCAGTTCGGCGCGAATCTCGCGCTGCCGCGCATAGAGCCGGAAGAGTTCGCTGTAGACTTCGCGACCGAGACGGTCGGCCTTGCGCACCACCTGATCCGGGCGCAGGGTCGAGGCGGCCTGAGCTGCCCCGCGGATGCCGGGGAGGCTGGAGAGAAGGGAGGCGAAGGCGAGCGAAAGGACCAGGCCGCTGGCGAAGCGCAGGACGAAGGCCGGGCTCGGCCACCAGCGCGGCCGGCGCCTGCTTCCGGTTGTCGCATCGAGTATCGAAGCTACTAACTTCTCGCTCGGGTCGTACTCGGGGTAAGCTCGGCAGAGTTCTACGACTGCGCGTACCCCTGTGACCAGTTCGCGGCAGCTTGGGCAGGACCTGAGGTGGACGCCGGCCTCGGGGCGCTCCCCCTCCAGGCATTCGCTCAAAATAAGCTCGAACTCATTGCAATTCATAATCGCCTCGCGCCTAGTTGCGCTGCTCCCCTAATTTGGGCCTCAGCAGCCGCGCCAGCTCGAGCCGCCCGCGATTGATGCGCGATTTGACCGTGCCCTCTGGTACCCCGACCAGGTCTGCGATTTCACGGTAGCTCATCCCTTCGATGTCGCGCAGGATGACCGACTCGCGCAGTTCGGGGGAAAGCTTATCGAGAGCAGCGCGCAGCAGGGCCGTCTGCTGCGCGCGCTCGAGCGCGGCCAGCGGCTGCTCCGCTTCGTCCTGAACGAAATCGAGCTTCTCAAGCTCGTCGCTCCCCGCGACTTTGCGTTGTTTTCTTTCCTGGCGAAGCTTGTCTATTATCAGGTTCCGCGCCAGCCGCAGCATCCATCCTTCGAAGCTGCCCGCGCGGGGATCGTAGCTGCGCAGCGTCTGGTACAACCTTAAGAATATCTCCTGGGTCAAATCCTCGGCATGGTCGTGCCGCCCGCCATATCGATATGCCAGATTATAGATCCTGCGGGAATACTTTCTCACTATAATCTCCCAGGCAACCTCGTCTCCCTCGATGCACCTCGCGACGAGCTTCGCATCGACATTTTCCAATCGCAGCCCCCGGCGAATGCTGCTTACCGTAAGGGGATTACGTAAAAAGCAGCGGAAAAGTTCGCTAAACCACAGAATTATAGCACGGCGGCCGGCGCCGGCCAGTATTGATTCCGGCTTGCCTTTTACCGATAATATAGCCGGAGGCAGGAGAAGGCATCTTGAAGTGTCCCTACTGCAGCAACCTGAGCGACCGGGTTGTCGACTCGCGAGAGAGCCGGGAGGGTAGCGTGGTGCGCCGCCGCCGGGAGTGCCTCCGCTGCGGCCGCCGATTCACTACCTACGAACGGATCGATGAGATCCCGCAAATGGTGGTCAAAAAAGATGGGGGCCGGGAGCGCTTCGACCGGAATAAGGTCCTGACCGGCCTGCTCAAGGCCTGCGAAAAGCGCCCGATAAGCGTCAGCCAGCTCGAGGCGGTGGTCGATAAGGTCGAGAAATACGTGCAGGAGAACGCCGACGGCGAGACCACCACGCGGGAGATCGGGCGGATCGTCATGGCGGAGCTGAAGAACCTGGACAAAGTTGCCTACCTGCGCTTCGCCTCGGTCTATCTGGAATTCGATGACGTCAGCCAGTTCATGACCGAAATCAACGGCTTGTTTGAGAAGAAGGTCTAGCCAGAACGAATCTTTTAATCGAACCAGGTTGGGATTGAAATCTGAAACGGAACTTATCCTTTCGATCGCCCGCCTGATCCGTTACCGGTCGCGCCAAGCCCTCTGCGGCATCGGGGACGATGCCGCGGTCCTGCGTCCGCCCAGGGGAGGGACCCTGCTCTGGACCACCGACCTGCTGGTCGAGGGGGTCCATTTTCGCTTCGATTATACAACGCCGCGCCTCGTCGGCCGCAAGTCTCTGGGGGTTAACCTCGCCGATATTGCCGCCATGGGGGGCCGGCCGCGCTTTTACTCTGTGGCCCTGGCCGTCGGTCCGGCCATGTCCGTCGATATGGTACGCCAGTTCTACCGGGGGCTGGAGGAAAGGGCGCTCGAGTACAAAACGGCTCTGGTCGGCGGCGACACGAGCCGCTCTCCGGCGGGCACGCTGATTTCCGTCTCGGTGCTCGGCGAGGCGGTTAAAGAGCGAGCGGTCTACCGCTCCGGCGCCCGCCCGGGCGACCTGCTGTTCGTTACCGGAACGCTCGGCGCCTCCTCGCTCGGCCTGAAGCTGCTCGGCGCCGGCGCTAGACTGGACAGTGCTAAAGGGCCTGAGCGACGCGCCATCCTGGCGCACCTGGACCCTGAGCCGCGCTGTGCCGAGGGGCTCTGGCTGGCCAAGCGGCGCCTGGTGTCGGCCATGCTCGACATAAGCGACGGCCTTTCGACCGACCTCAACCATTTGTGCCGTCTGAGCGGCACCGGCGCAATCGTCTACGAGCCGTTTCTGCCCGTCGATAGCTCGCTGCTCGAACTTGACCCGGACCCGCTCGACTCGGCGCTTAACGGCGGGGAGGACTATCAGCTGCTGTTTGCCGTGCCAGCAGCAAGGGTTAAAACGCTGGAGCGGAGCTACCCCAAGGAATTTGCTCCGATTAGCTGTATAGGGAGAATTACCTCGCGGCAGAGCGGCATTTGGCTCGTGCGGCGCGACGGCAGCCGGCGGCCGCTCTTTCCCTCCGGGTACAACCATTTTCGCGCGCTGGAGCGATGATAAGATCTACCGGTACATAAGCTTAAGCCCAAAGAAAAAAGGCTCACACAGGCATTGTGGAACCTACAGCGCCTGTGTGAGCCTGTGGAGGAGGTGGGCAGTCGAGTGCCGCCCCTTCCGGGGCATCCGTATTTACCGTTAAATTTACTAGCAAAAGGCGTGCCAGAGGTCCCGGTTACGAAGTCCAATATTTAGAGGCAATTAATGGAAGGCCCTGGCAGGGGCTACAGGCGCAGCCGGGGAATTGTTCCCCCGATAGGGGCATTTTTACACATACTTAAGATTTCGACACTCTCTCCAGATACTTTCCCTCATCGGTGTCTACTCTGATCAGCTCTCCGGCCTCGACGAAAGGCGGCACCTGAATCACCAGCCCGGTCTCGAGCTTGGCCGGCTTTGGAACGTTGCTCACCGTCGCCCCTTTAATTGTAGGCTCGGTTTCCATTACTCGCAGCTCGACCGAGGAGGGGAGCTCGATCCCTATCGGCTGCCCATCATAGAACTCCATCTTGATTTTCGTGTTGGGTGTGAGATAAAAGACACTATCACCCAGCGCCTCCCTTGAGAGGTGGATCTGCTCGTAGGTCTGGCTATCCATGAAGTAATAATCTGACCCGTCGCTGTAGAGGTATTCGAACTCCTTCTCGTCCAGGTAGGCGCGCTCGACCCGGTCCTCCGATCTGAACCGGTGCTCGACGATCGCTCCGGTCTTGAGGTTGCGCAGCCTGGTCTGGACCATGCCGCGCCAGTTGCCCGGCGTGACGTGCTGGTAGCTGAATACCTTGTAAAGCTCGCCGTTCAGCTTGATCGTCATCCCCTTTCTAAGTTGCGTGGCGGAAATCACTCCTCTTCACCTCCCTCAGTCTTCATCTTGAGTTCGACATCTTTAAAGGATAATATTTTGCGCGATATTTTTCAACGCTCTAAAGCATTTCCGGTGCGCCAACCAGGACTTGGTAGAGATTAGGCGGCTAACTTTAGTTCGATTCGTGGAAGAGGTCTAATCAAGTCTAACCGATTATTCAG
>FWPU01005907.1_pt1 | contig 25530 bp, 33 predicted proteins | sample 2228361 | NCBI WGS metagenome assembly FWPU01 (sample SAMEA103939777, study PRJEB20133) | metagenome | reverse complement strand
GTGAAAAAAAAAGGAGAAACTGACATGACCCAGGAAAAGAAGAAGAGAGGACTTCTCGCTAAGGAGGTGGTAGCGTGGTGGAACTCCTTAGGTGATAAGGAGGTGGAAAACTACCAGAGGGAGTTTGAGGAACTAGTTGCTCCTATTCCTTCATATGTAATTAATTACATGGAAAGGAAGAGGGGTAACTTTTTCTACATCCCTTCGGACATGTTTTGGAATCAAGTGATCCCAGAGATGATCCAGGATCTGAAAGCTGAAGCATGGGCAACTTTTAGGTTTACGGCCTACCGAAGGGATGTGAGAAAAGATCTCGAAAAGTGGCAGGAATACTTCTGGCAGTGCCACTATAATGCCAGAAGTACCTTCCTGCAAAATCTAGTAAGGGATTTCAGAAACCAGTCTCTTTCTGGTACTCCTGAAGAAGAAGAAGAAGGAAGAGATGAGGAGGAAGGAGGTGTGATGAGGGTACTGGTGGAAGATTGGTTAACTAGTTTCGAGGATGCTCTCTCTAGAGAGGACTGTATGAAACAACTCCTTAGAGAGATAGCCTCCGATAAGGAGGCACTTGGCTATGTTGAATGGGTGAGAGCCAACATGCCTACAGTGTCTGAGCCTGATCGAAAAATAATTAGGAGGGGTCGGTGTAGGGTAGCAAGGAGATTCGGCATAAAACTCTCCTTACTACCCGTATAACTTAACTATGGAACTTCTAACTACTATCTACCATACCGTAACACTGAGGTGCCCTTACAAGTGTCCTCAGTGCTACTTAAGGACCTTGGTATGTAAGGAAGAGAGGGATACCCAGAAAAAGGATTTCTCGATAGCTAGCAAGCGGCATCTGTATAGTATCCTTACAGGGGGCGAACCCTTGTTGCTTGGTACCGATTACCTAGTGGAACTGATATCTGAGAATCCTGGTAGGACAGCAATTATATCTACTGGGTGGAAGTTAAGTGCAGACCAGGTAAAAAGGTTTCTTAGAGCTGGGTTAGATGCTTGGATATGCTCGATAGATTTTGCTCCTGGGTATGATGATAGAAGTGACTGGGGTTGGAAATCTCTTGAGTTGTTTACTAAAGAACGCCCGGATTTCGACCTGAGTGCTATAGTAACTCTAGCCAAGTGGTCTCTACCACATCTTAAAGGAATCTTAGAACGACTTATGGAGCTGGATGTTAGGGCTGATATGGTGTTCTTGGAAGAGAAGAAGGATGGCTATATCTTTGCAGGTGATGTCTCTCATGATCGGTTGTCTGAGGATGATGTAAGTTATGTAAGAGAAGTAATACTCAACTATCTTGGTAGTGGACTTCGAATCATTGGTAAAAAGGTCTGGTGTAATGATGAACTACTTGGACTAATGTATACTGGTTTAGCGGACTGTGGTGATACACCTGTTATCTTAACACTTTTCCCAAATGGACATTTAACTCTCTGTTACCGGGTTTTTGGTAAAAGGGTGTGTAATTACACCCTTGAGTCGGCGCTAGATAACTGGAAACAATTCTTGCAGGACTGGAGAAAGGACAAAGAAGAGCTATGTAAGGGATGTAGTTGGTGGTGTGGAGTTTTCCCTAACTATGTAGATCCTGTAGATCCTGAGGAACATTGGGAAGAGTTTCACAGGGCGGGTAAAAGGAGACAACAAGGGTATGATAGAGATCTTTGTGAAGATAAGTGAGGAGCAGTTTGAGGAGATTCTAAAGGCGCGTACAAGAGCAGGGCTAGATTTTGTGGATACTGGGATCTTTGTGAATGCAGCTGTCTGGTATCTGTGCTGCAAAAGTTCTCAGGATATCCGTAAGGTTATCGAGGAGTATCGAGATGCCTCTAGTGAGTTTTCTCGTTAACCATGGTCTTGACTTTGCTTTCTATGTGACTTGAAACCTACAAATGGTTTTAACCGAGGAGATACTATATGTTCAGGAATGTAGATGAAGTACTGCTTTTTCTGAGAGAGATAAGTAGTATTAGAGGTTTGGACATCTTCTGGGAAGCCGCTGAGACTATTGAGAGGACGATATCTGGTTATAAGTTCAAGATACAAGATCTTGAATCTAAAATAAACGACCTGGAAGATCGGTTTGGAACCGAGGAGTAAAGTTAAACTATAGTGAATTCCTTTGGTCTCTAAGGAGGTTAAGGTGAAAGTTAAGATCTTGTTAGAAGATATACTAAATTTACCAGAGGTACAAATCTCTGTGAAGTTGGTGAGTTTCTATAACTTTAAAGGAGAAGACAAATGTGTGGAATAGGAGCAGCTTACTTCACTAGTAAAGTAGATCTCTCTAGGTTGGAGAGGTTGGCGTTAAATACTGAAACCAGAGGACAGGATGGTTTTGGTATTTCAGTTCTAAGACCGTCTGGAGGTGTGTCCAGTTTCAGGACACCAATGAAATTCTCCGATTTTGTTCTCACGGATGCTTGGAGAAAGTTTAGTAGAGAGATAAAACCTGGAGATGTAGTGATCTGGAATAACAGAGCACAACCACTTACTGAGGTAAAATCTAGTATGAGGAATATGCAACCTGTTAGTAGTGGTAGATTTATTGCTGTTCATAATGGAGTAGTGAGTAATGCCCATCTGTTAACCAGAGATTTTGATTTGAAGTTGAGAACTAACATAGATAGCGAAGTCATAACCGCTATGTTAGAGAAATACTGCGACATATTCAAAGAAGATACTATTGGATTGATCCAGCATGTTTTTCGGAAGCTTAGTGGTGGGTTTGCTGTAGTTTTACTTAACAAAGATAAACCTAAGACATTATATTTGATTAAAGACTTCAAAACTCTCTGGTATGGAACTGACGGCGAGAACTTTTTCGTAGCTTCTGAGGAGGAATTTCTTAAGGACATTCTAGGTGAAAAGAATGTGTTTACTTTGAAGGACTGGGATGAAGTAAGGCCTTATACTGGTATAGAAGTAGACTTGGTTTCGAAAATGGTTAATGAATTTCCAATAGAAACTAAGAAGATAAGTAGTCTTCCCGATGTGGATGAAAATCGTGTCCTTGTCTGTGCTTCAGGAGGAATTGATTCTACTACTGTAGCTTATATTGCGAAGAAACTGGAAGGTAAAGAAGTTATTCTAGTCCATTTTAATCTTGGTCAGAAATCTGAAAAAAGAGAGTTAGAGGCAATAGAGAAAATCTCGAAGGATTTGGGTGCTGAACTCCTTACCATAGATATAAGATGGTTGGGTGAGTTAGGTGCATCTCCTCTGACTGATCTCAGTATACCAGTTCCTAAGTCTGAGTTAGTAAATTTGAAGTCAACTGTTTGTTGGACTCCTTCTAGGAATCTTGTCATGTTATCTATCCTTGCTGCAATAGCAGAAGCTAAAGGATGCAAGTATATCTACTCAGGGTTCTCGTTAGAAGAAGAAGGATCGTACGCGGATAATTCTGTGGATTTCTTTAAGAAGTTTAATGAGTTACTCTACTACGGAACTATCTCTGTTCCTCAGTTGAAACTAGTCCTTGGTAGGATAATGAAATCTGAGACAGTGATGTTGGGCAAATATCTTGGTGTTCCATACGAACACACTTGGAGTTGTGATGATGGTAAGGAGTTGCAGTGTGGTGAGTGTGGTGCTTGTTGGTTGCATCACAACGCTTTTGTTCAAGCTGGGTTAGAGGACCCATCCAAGTACTTGAAGGATCCTGAGGAATCTGCAGGCTACAGAAGACCTTATGTAGGTGGTACTAAAAAGATTGATGTTGAGGATGTTATAGCCCGTCTCTCTTTCTAGACTCTCTTTCTAGACATCTAGAAGGTAGGTTTCGTGAGAAGTCTAGGTAACAAGGTGAGAAGTTAGTTAGTATATGTATATGGGAGGTCTAAGATGGAACCGATAAAAGTATGGATGTTTAAAGATGCTCCTAGAGAGCTTCGTGCCCTCTCTAGGTCAGGAGGAGAGGGCGGTGAGGACTGGTTTGTTCTTATACCGTCTGAGTACACAAACAAGGTGTTGGAATATGGATTGCCCTTCTGGATGGAGGGAATGGATGCTTCTTGGGATCCAGAGGTTATAGGATTGGATGATGGGTCGGTTGTGGTTATAGCTTCTCATGCTTAAAGGTTAGAGGATGAGAATTTTGTATCTTTTACAGTTTCAAGAAGGTTCAGTAGGAGATTTTACTTACGATACTAATGCTATTAAAGTACTCTCTCAGTTTGCTAATGTTTACAAGGTGTCGTTAGGCAACCTAATGAAAATTGAAAACAAACCATGGAGGTTGTTTAAATGCTTCAGATACAAGCATCTCACCTAAGTCAGTGGTTGGCACATGCATCATTAGGTGCCAAACTAGATGGCATGTCGAAAGCACTATTAAACTTTGGACCTGATGGCGTGAGTTTTCTATCTGGAGATCAGAAATCAAGAGCTGTCATCTCGGACTGCTTCCTACCAAAGGGTATCTTCAGTAAGTACGAGCCTGTGGGTGAGTTTCTAATTCGGGATGTAGGACTTCTAATATCTGCTCTGGATTTGATAGATCTCGCTAAGTTGGTAGATATCTATATAGTAGATGGTGTTATAAAACTTGTTTGTGAAGAGGTAACTGTGACTATAGTTTCTGCTGAACCAACTGATATTGGTAAGAAGATTAGCGAGATACTGACTCCTGATAGAAAGGTGTTCTTGAAGGACTTTTCTATATCTAAGGTGATACTAGATAAGATTGTGAAGGCGGCTACTATAATGGATTCTGTAGAAGTGAGACTTGTATGTGATGGTAGTGTGCTTAGGTTTCTGGTACCGTCTAGGGCGATAATGCAAGAAGGAGTTCTTTTCCATCAAGAGGTTTCTGGGGTGCCGGCTTTCTCGGTGAGTCTTTCTTCTAGATTCCTAAAACCGATTATAGGTTCTCTACCTGGTAGATCTGTACTTATGACTGTATGTGATGGACTTGTTCTTTTTACAGATAAAGACTTCTTTACGAACAGGATTACAGGAATAGTTTCTGAGTCACTATTCCGGGTAGCGCTAGCTACTATGATTGGGGAAGTACCAGAGACAGGTAGTGTGTCGGAGGAACTTCCCGAAGAACTGTAATGGAAAATCCACTGAAAACCCAGAAAGGATTACTGTACTTTCCTGTGGGAAGCGCCCTTGGTACCAAACATTTGTTTGATTGGACTCGGAGGGATAATCCTATCTACAACTATAATGCACTCCTAATTGCCTACGGACAGGCGCGGGATAAATTGTCAGTTTTGAAACAACTGAAGGACGATGGATGTTATATAATGGTTGATAGCGGAGGGTTTCAAGTTGTTCAGTTAGGTGTGGAATTAAACCCTGTTGGTGTGGTTGAATTACAACAAGAAGTTGGCAACTGTGGTTTTATACTAGATGAACCCTTGACTGGAATGCTAGATAGATCTAGAGCGATATCAGTTAACGAGGTTGAAAAGAAAGCGGATAAAACTAGGAAAAACATAGAGGCTGCTAAAGGGTTTGTTAGGAATGATTTCGAGTGGTTGGGTATTTTGCAGTTTTATCCTCCTGTACCAGACATCTGGTGGGATCTGTGTATTAGTGACTTTTTGGATAGTTTTGCTGGGATTGGAATTGCACCTCGTTCTTCAGATGATAAAGTTGGCGCTTATGGATGGACTATTTCAGCTTTGCTTGCTTTATCTTACTTGAGAGAAAAAGGTTATAAGGGATGGGTTCATCTGTTAGGTTTAGGGATGCCTGCTGTAATGTGGGTATCTTCGTGGTGGGTAGATCACTTCGAAAGGATTTCTTTGGATTCTACTACTCCACTAACTGCTATGCGTTATGGAACTGTCTATACTTCTTTGACTGGCAACAAAGTTTCTAAGGTTGGTTCCTTACTTGAAGGAAAAAAGATCAACTTCTGTAACTGTGAAGTCTGTTCAAGAGCAGAAAAACTGGGAATTACTATGGACTACAGGAATTTGTCTAGGATTTTAGTTCTTCATAACTTGTATTATATAGTTAGTTACGCAGATCAACTGAACCGTATTAAGAAAGGCGGGTATCCGGAGGAGTTTCTCTTAGGTTTGAGACCTACTACAAAAGAGGGAGTATTTGGACACTTACCAACTTTAGTGAAAGCATCGTTGGAGTATACTTTTGAAGAGTTTAGGAAAAAGGTAAATGATATGTTTCTTTATACTAGAGGTATGAATCAAGATATTGTAACTAGTAAGGCTGAGTTAGAAGAATCTATAACCAAGAAGTTTATGTTTGGTGAGGAAGGGAAGAAATCAGTAGAAACTACTAAGTTATGGTAAGAAGGAATTGCAACTCATCCGTGGGACTAAATGCGGATAGAGAAGTGGGAATAGATGAGGCAAAGGTGAGGATAGAAATGGATAGTATAGAAGAGTTGATTAGGAGGAACAAATGAAAAATTCTTCCGTAAGTCCTGAGCATAAGGGTGTTCTCCTACTTTCTGGTGGTATGGATTCTTGGATAACACACTGGTGGTTACTTGAAAAAGGTTACTCATTTGTATCCCTATATGTTAGGTTAAACCATGCCTACCAGGAAAAGGAGTTGGGTGCACTAATGAGATTGAGGAACTATGTAGATTATACTATCTATTCACCCTCGTTTGACATAGGTAAGTACGAGAAACCAAATTCTGAGATACCACAGAGGAACTTGTTGTTATCCCAAGTAGCTCTACTGGAATTTCCAGATACTGAAGTAGTGTATCTAGCTATTCAAAAAGGTGAAACCGTAAATGAGAGTAATGACAGATCGCCTGAGTTCTTTGAGAAAGCCTCGATGATATTATCACACTTATACGGTAGAGATATTATAGTTTGTTCTCCTATACTGGAAATGACTAAACGAGAACTTTTTATCTGGTTCTGGAACAGTAGTTATCCTACTTTTCTCAAGGAGAGTTTGAAATTTACTACTTCTTGTTACCATCCCAAAGAACATCTGTGTGGCAGGTGTTCTTCTTGTCTTAGGAGGTATGTAGCTACTTATCCAGAGTTGGAGGAGGAATATAGCGTTGATCCTGTAATTGGTAACTTTGATAGAATTAAGGATTGGTACATACCTGAGATGTTAAAATCGTTGAAGGGTAATGGTAGGTACGATCCCCAAAGGGCTGAAGAATTCTTTAAGTTCCTTGAGAATTGGGTTTCAGAAAAAGGAAAGGAGTTTTCGTTGTATGGAGAAGAGATTAAAAGGATTTCAGGAACTATGGTTGAGTGATGCTACTGTTTATCTTTCTGAACACTTTCTGTCTATACAAGGAGAAGGACCTAGTTTAGGTCGGATTGCTTACTTTCTTAGATTTGCGGGATGTTCGACACGATGTAAGTTCTGCGACTCGCGCTATTCTTGGTCTAAGGGTGAAGAGTTTTCTGTTAGTTCTTTGCTTGGTGAGGTAGCTAAGTTTTATCCTAAATTTAATCTTCTGGTCATTACTGGTGGTGAGCCTCTAGATCAAAAGGATGCTTTCTACTTTCTAGGGTGGGAGCTTTGGAATAGGTTTTCACTACCAATAGAAGTGGAAACTTGTATAACCTCGGATTTGAGTTTCTCGGATACCGATAATAGTTTGTTTCGTTGGATCATCTCTCCTAAAGATCAGAGTATTCAAGAGGTAGAAAGGAGTACAAATAAGGAAATGGTTAGGTATCTCGTGAAGACTTTTCCAAGTAAAGTGTTTGTAAAACCTGTGGTAACAAATGAAGATAGTTTAAGGTTCTGGATGGACTGGATAAATAATGTAGGGATTAGTAAAGACAAAGTATATCTTATGCCAGAAGCGGCTTCTTGTAAGGAGCTTGAGAGTAAGTCACTTTGGCTTGCTGAGAAAGCTGTTGAATTGGGCGTGAATTTTTCTTACAGATTGCATCTACAGATATGGAAGGGCCGGAAAGGAAAATAGCTGAGATCGTAGAGAGTATTAAGTATTGTTCTAGATGTTCTCTACGAACCTTGGCTCTACATGATGTTGTGTTTCGTGGTACTCCTAAAAAGGGTGTTGTTATGTTTGTGGGGGAGGCTCCTGGTCCAAAAGAGGATCTTATAGGACAACCATTCGTGGGTCCTTCTGGTAAGATGTTAGATAGACTTATTCAGGAGGTGGGGCTTGAGGAGTTTTATGTAACTAATGTGGTAAAACATATACCTAGGAAAGGGGCTGGTGTTAGACCTCCTACTGATGGAGAGATTAGTTTGTGTTGTGGTTTTATAGAAGAGGAAATTAAAATCTTAGAACCTTCCTTGATTGTTGCTTTGGGCTCCGTCGCTTTGAAGTATTTGACCGGGTTGGAACAGGTAGTAAAGTATAAAAGTCAAGTGGTTGAAACAAAGTATGGTAAAGTTTTCGCTCTACCGCATCCCAGTTACTACCTAAGGAAAGGTCTATCTGAGTATCCTGTTGAAGATGTTGAGAGTTTCAAGAAGGTTTTGGGGTTTATTTCTCATCCTGAAATAGTTAGTATAAACATGGGAGAAACAAAGAAGGAAGTAGAAAAACCAGTTTTCTATCCTTTACACTTGCATACTACTTATTCGGTTGGTGATGGTTACGGAACACCTTCTCAGTACAAGGAGAGATTTTTGGAACTGGGCATAGGAGCTGCGGCTATAACTGATCATGGAGTGTTAGGAGGAGTAGTTGAGTGGACTAAAGTTCTGCAACCAGAGGTTAAACCCATTATCGGGGAGGAATTATATTTATGTGGGAGTGAGGAGAAAGAGAGGAAGAGATACCACATTACGGTGTTGGTTAAGAATGAGATTGGTTGGAAGAATTTGCTTAGAATTCACTACTTAGCCCATGGTAAGTATTTCTACTATAAACCAAGGATCTTATTTTCTGAATTTGTAAAGCATTTGGATGGTCTGATTGTCCTTAGTGGATGTCCAGATACTCCTTTTGTTGAGCACGAGGATTGGTTTGAGAAGTTGCTAGAAGCGAAAGGAGGAGAGGATGTTTATGTGGAAGTTCAGTCTTTAGAAAAATTCCGAAATGTATTTGACATCATGGTAGAACGGGCTGAGAAGTATAAAATACCAGTAGTTATGACTAATGATGTTCACTTTCCTCGTAGAGAAGATTCTGACTACAGAGATTTGATTAGACAAATAATTCGTGATGAAGAGGTGGAACCGTTTGCTGAGGATATTCACTATGTTCTTTCTTACAAAGAAGCTGTAGAAAAAGCTAAGAGACTTGGATATCCTGAAGAGTGGATAATTAGAACAAAGGAAATAGTTGATAAAGTTGAGTTCCTGTTGAAACCGTACGAAAGGTTTCCTTTACCGAGTATTACTCCAACTAAAGAATTCTATCCTGAGGAGGGTTACGAAGAAAGGTGGAACCTTGAGATGGATAGATTGAGCAGAAAAGGTTACTATGATTTTCTTTTGTTGATTAGATCAGTTCTAGATATTGCAGATGAACTTGGTATACTTTACGGGCCAGGTAGAGGATCAGTGGGAGGTTCTTATGTGGCTTATAGGATGGGGATCCATAAAGCTAATCCTTTCGAGTACGACCTGATCTTTGATAGGTTTCTTTCAGAATCCAGAATTGATGCTCCTGATATTGATTTAGATTTTGAACATACTAGACAAGTTGAACTGATTCAAGAAATTGAGCGTAGATTTGGTGAGAATAAAGTTGCTAGAGTGTGTTCTTGGGGTGCTTGGGGTGAAAAGGCAGCTGTCAATGACCTGAAAAAGTTCCTTCCTGCGAATCGAGTTAGTGCTTTAGTTCCTAAGGTGGTTGGTCAGTTTAAGTACAGGGGATTGCATGCGGCTGGGATTGTAGTGTGTGGTGAAGAGTTGTATATGCATGTACCGATGGAAAGGTCTTCTAACCAGATGGTAACTGCCTGGGATAGAGATAGTTTAGACTATATGAAGATTCCTAAGATTGATATACTGGGTTTAAAGACTGTCTCTTTGATTAAAGAGATTATGCAGTTAGCCGGGATTAAGGAACTTCCTAGTCGGTTTGATGATCCACGAGTATATTCTGAAATTTTCCAACCTATGAAAACATTGGGGGTTTTCCAGTATGGAACAGACTTAATGGCAGGTGTTGCAAGGTATGCTACTTGTTTTGAGGACTTAGTTGTTGTCAATGCTCTTGTTAGACCTGGAGCTAGTGATTTCCTTCAGGACTGGATAGACTTGAAGACGGGTTCCAAGAAACCTGTCTATTTCCACGAAAAACTGAAGAAGATAACGAAGAATACTTTAGGACTTATCCTTTACCAGGAACAGGTTATGAGAGTGGTAAATGAGATTGCAGGTCTGTCTTGGGAAGAAGCAGAAAAATTTAGAAAAGTGACTGCTAAGACGGGAGATAGAAAACTTTTAGAAAAGTATGAGGAGAGTTTTATTGCTGGTGCTATTAAGAATGGATTCAGCAAAGATTTAGCTAGAAAAATTTACGATACCATACTTGCTTTTGCTGGTTACTCCTTCAATAAGTCTCATGCTGTTTTTTACAGTATGTTGGGTTATTGGACAGCTTGGTTAAAACTTTACTATCCTACTGAGTTCTACTTAGTTTCACTAAAGTATGAAGGAGATTCTGGTAGAATAATGAAATTTATAAACGAGATTCGGAACGATGGCTATAAGATAGTAGGGCCTAGTGTGAATAAGTCGAAACTTTACTTCACTTGTGAAGATAGAACTTTTCGGGTTGGATTGATCTACATAAAAGGAATTGGACAAAACTTTGCAGAGACTATTGTGAAGAATGCACCTTACAGGAGTTTACTTGAATTTGTTGCTAAGACTTCTCCGAATTCTGGACAACTAAAAGCTTTAGCCGCAGTTGGTGCACTTGATTGTTTTAAAGTTCCTAGGGGATATCTGTATGCTAATGCTGATCCTGTGGTTCAAGGTTCTATTGCTTTCTTTGGATCGCAGAATGTTGAGTGGACTGAAGAACAAAAGAACACGATGTTACAGAGGTATTTGTTCCAAATGTAAAAGTATAAAAAGAATAAAATCCTATCTAACTCAGAACACCTCGCTGTGAGGAATGTATGAGGCCATAGGATAGGTTAGGACGGTATAGATCATGTTTCGGGATGAATTTTACGAACAAGAAGTACCTGTAGATTCTGAGTTTGAAACAGACTTCCTAAGAGAATTCATTGAACAGGTTAGAAGCTGGATCCCTCCTGAGGGTTTTAGTCGTTCTGAACTAAGCTATTTTGTAGATGGCAATGAAATTATTGTGAACTTTGGAATACTAGTAGAGGAATCTAACTATTCTTCCCACTTTCCTAAACTCAAAGATTGGATTTCTAGCTTACCTTTGGTGAATGTTGATACACGAGAGTTTCCTGGGGCTTTCGGATACAAGTTGGTTAGGATAGTAGGAGTTTATCGTCGTGGTGGTTAGTTATTATATAATATGATGGTTGGTAGTTACAATAACTTGGTAGCATGCTTGGAACTGACGGATGAGTTAGTTCCAATGCTTGAGGAGGCTATGAAAGTTAGAGCCCCTGGATATATGTTTAGTCCGGCTTATCAAAACTACAGGAAGTTTCATGACTTACTGAAAAAGGGCGTTTCTGTTCAGGAAGCTCGTAGGCTTGTGGGGAACAAGATGTGGGATGGATGGATTACATTTTACTCAAAGAGAAAGTCTGGTTTCTTTTTCCCAACTGGATTTCTATACAGTAAGAAGTTTTATGGTGTTAGGCATAGGTTGATAGATGCAAGAGAAGGTTCACCTGACTATGGTGAACCTAAGGTGTATGGTATACAATTAAGAGATTATCAGTTGGAAGCAACCTACGAGTGTCTTAAGAAACAGAGAGGGATTGTAGCTGCAGCTACCAATAGTGGTAAAACAGAGATAGCTGCAGCTGTTATTTCTGCGATTAGAAAACCTACGCTGTTCTTAACACACCGATCTAACTTGGCAATTCAAACTAGAGATAGGTTAAAGGAGCGGTTAGGTCTAAATGAAGTGAATTTGTTTGGGACAGGAGGAAAGGATTTTGGTCCTATCACTGTTGCTACTGTCCAGAGTATTTACAGTTTACTTAGGAGGAGGATGAGACCACCTGAATTAGACTTGTTTCAGGTGGTCTTTGCTGATGAAGCACATCATTACAGTTCCGATGCTTTCCGTGCTGTTTTGAAACAGTTACCTAAAGCTTTCTGGAGATTTGGACTAACTGGAACTCCGCACAAAGATGAAACAGATCCCAAATGGTGGTATTTTGTTGCCTATACCGGTGGTATTCTGTTCGAGATTAGGAATGAACAACTGATTGACCTTGGAGTTTCTGCGCCTGTTAAGATTACTTTCTATAAGTTTAAACATGATCCTGGTCAGAGGTTTACCAACTGGCATAATGTTTTTAGAGAATTGATTGAAGATAGTATAGAAAGGAATCTACTACTTGCGGAGTTAGTTAAGAATAGTCCTCCAGGGGTTTTTATTGCTATTAAGACAATTAGGCAAGGCGAGAACCTAGTGAAGTTGCTACCTGGTGCTGTGTTATTAACTGGTAATGAGAGTGTAGAGTTTAGAGCTAAGGAGTTGGAGAGGTTTGCAAAAGGTGAGATAAAGATTATTCTAGCTACTAGTTGGTTCCATGAGGGTATGGATGTTCCTGAGATTAAGACTTTGGTAAATGCTTCTGGTGGACTTTCTGGAATTGAGCTGTTACAGAAACTAGGCAGAGGTTTGAGGAAGAAGTCTGATGGTTCTATGTTAGTTTATATTGATGTTTATGATTCTGGTAATAAGTATTTGGAGAAACACAGTGAGGAAAGATGTAATGTTCTTCGTGAAGATGGACATGAAGTAGAGATTACAGAGTATGTTCCTGAAAAACAAGAAAGGTTGTTCTGATGGATATCAGATTGAGTGAAGTTTAAAAGCTGTGTAATAGTATTCTTAAGGAGACTAATGATGCTGCAAGATGAACTAGCAAAGTACTACTACATAGCCTCTGTGGACTGTGGTAATCCTAGAAGGATAGGCAGGGGTAGTAAACAGTTTCAATTCTTTGAGAGGATTTCTAAGTTGTTGAAAGAAGGTGATGATCCTTACACCTACTTCCGGGTTCTGTTTGAAAGTGGACTGGTTTGGCCACACGAAATGTGCACTCAGAATTCATACTCTATCTACGAAAATTGGAAACTTCAGAGATTGTCTGCTGGTTGGAAACCTGTCCTGAAAAGTAACAGAGAAAAGATAATTCAGGATGTAACTAGTTGGGAAGAAAAGTATAAGAACTCAGGTAAAGGACTAGCTGAATTTATAGATGAGAATAAACTTCAAATTAGTCCTCACTGGATTGCTCTGCACGATGAATGGTTAGAAATAAAAGGTAATGTTCCATATGAACTGTTTAGGAAAGTCAAAGAGGCTAGGATTTGGTTGAGGAAGAGAGGTTTGTTGTGGAAAAGTTTAAAGGAGTTAATAAATGAGTGAAACGATTCCTTTTGATCAAGGGTTTCAGAGAGTTTTCTTAGCGCTTTTGCTTAGAAATGAGAACTTAATGGCAACATATGTGGGACATATTGAGCCGGAGTTCTTTACTTACGAACAATATCAGATTATCTGGAGAATAGCATCTTCTTACTATTCTGAGTATAATGAATTGCCTGATGCTATTGTTTTTGGAGAGGAATTTAGGAAGATCTTTGACGATGAGTTAGAAAGGCAGTTCTATCTGCAAGAAGTAGAAGTACTAATAACTCTTCCTGTTGAAAGTGAGGAATATGTTCTTAACCAGGTTGATGAATTCCTTAAATTCCGGAAACTTAAGTTAGTTCTTTGGTCAGCAACTGAAAAGCTTGAAATAGGTAGTCTTGAATACTCAGATCTAGTTAACATGGTTCGAGATGCTATGATCCTGAGTAGAAAGGAGGATCTGGTATCTTATAAAGACACGAGAAGATTGAAGGTTGATAAACCGATTGAATACATTGAAACCGGGTATAGTAAATTGGATATGGCTCTGAATGGAGGGCTGGGTCAAGGTATGTTAGGAGTAGTGGCTGCTTACACTGGTGTGGGCAAAACGATGTGGTTAGCAAATATATCTTTCAATGCTTTACAGGCCGGACATAATGTTTTGTATGTGTCTTTAGAGCAGAGTGTTCGAGAAATAGCCTTCAGGATAGATATGATTTATGCTACTACATTGGGATATGGAGATGATGTATCTGCTGTACGGAATAAAGAGATGTTAGAGAAACTTCCGGGCAACTTCTGGTTAAAAGATTTTCCTGCAAAGAAACTAAAAGTGGATGATCTTAGTTCTTTACTGTATAGGTTGGAGTTTGCCAACAAATTTAAACCTGACCTTGTAGTAGTAGATTATGCGGCGCTTATGAGGGGTTCGGTGACAAACTCAAGGTGGGAAGAGGTAGGAGATATTATAGAGAGTTTGAGAGGATTAGCTGTAGAGCATAATGTAGCTATTTGGACAGCTGCTCAGATACATAGGGAAGGCGTGAGAATTCAACATAGGGAACGGGTGGTTGTTGATCCTGCTACGCTTATGTTTTACACTAGGGATTCTTCAGTTATAGCGGAGACTTGCGACAGATTCTTGGTTTTTACTACAGCAGGTGGAACTAACTACTCAATTACTTTAGCAAAGACTAGAACTGGTTCGGAAGGGCAGATTATAAGGTTTTCTCGTGTGCACCAAAAACTAATAGAACTTTCCGATGAGGTTTGAATCTATCATTCGGATTCTTGAGGAAAACGGTTTCTATGTAAAGAGAACCGGAAGAATTGAAGAAATTAGGGTAGATTGCCCTTTCTGCATCAATAGAGTTGGATCTGTTGATAGAAATGCCCATATGTATATTAACATAAAGGATGGACTTGTTCATTGCTTTAAGTGTGAGTATGGTAGTACTCTAACTGTTTTTCTCAAAGAGCTTAGGATAGGAGTTAAGTTTTCTGACCACAAAGAATTGAATTTTACTCAATATGCAAGACTCCAAAGTGTTATTACTAAAAGTAAGTTACTTAAGGTAAATATACCGTTTCCTCGTATAGATTTGTATGATAATCCTGCTAAGGACTTTTTTGTTCAGTATATTCGAGAAAAGAGAGGATTCAAAGAGGATATTATTTGGGAGTGGGATCTTAGAGTCGGGTTGGATGACTACAAAGAGAGGATTATTTTCCCAGTAAAAGAATTCTTTGTTGATGTTTACTTTACAGGTCGGAAGATATTTGACACTAGAGGAGCTGTAAAGTATAAGAATCCTACAAGAGGAGAGTATGGAGTTTTAATTGGTAAATCTGAGATTCTCTATAATATAGATGGTGTTCCTGAAGGTGCTGATGTGGTAGTTGTTCAAGAAGGTCCTTTTGATGTGATTGCTACACACAACAAACCGTATCCTTGTGTAGCTTTACTTGGTAAAACAATATCTCGTCAGCAACTGTGTAAACTTCTTCTGAAGCGTCCTAAGAAGGTTGTTGTTTCTTTGGATGCTGATGCTAAGGATTATACTTATACGGTAGCTAAAACTATATCTAATGTAGTGAGTACTTCTATGTTGTTACTTGATAAAGGTGATCCTGCTGATTGGAAAGAGAGGTATTGGGAAGAAGGGAAGCTTCAAGATGTTAGTTCTGGTAGGGAAATAAAGGAGAAACTTCCTGCTATGCTAGAAAGTAAATGGAAAGGTAAACCATTGGTGGATCTGAAGGAATTTCGGTGGGGAGTTAGTTAGTATATGTATATGGAAGCAGAAAGCATAGGAGTAGAAGTATGAAAACAGAAGTAGAATACAGTTTTACTTTTCCCTCTGAAAGGATTAGGAAAGCGGTAGAAAAGCTTCCAAATCTCCTGGTTAACCTTGCTGCTTGTTTGGTGCTTTCAATCGAACTTGAAACTAAAAATATCCAAGATATACTAGTGGATCTTATAAAACAAGGTGCATGAGAAGAAGGAGTCTTTGAATTGGAGATGCAAGTGAGTTTACTACAAGATGCTATGCGAACTCAGGTTAGTGTTAATTGAAAATGGATGATTTAGTAGTTAAGTTAAAGGAGGTCCTTCAAGGCTTTGGTATTGAAATCCAAAGTCTGTGTACTGCGGAAACAAAAGATGCTGTTGTTGCTTTCTTTAAAGATGGAAAAGGAGGTGTATGTCTTCAAGATGCAAGAGAAGAACCTAGGATTTTTCTTATAGTTCCTGATGTTGTTTCAAATTTAGCTTCTATTCTCGAAACTAATTTTGTGAGAGTGGACAATGAAAAAACAGAAGAGAAAGAAAAGTAGACGGAAAGGGAGGAGAGGAGAAGTTGAGGTAGCTTCTTTGCTCTCTAAATGGTTAGGTTTGGACTTGAAGAGAACGCCGATGTCTGGAGCTATGTGGGGTTATCCTTCAGACATCATACCCTCAAGCGCTAGTGAAGTTTCAGATTTCCCATTTCTAATAGAAGTAAAATTACAGGAAGGTTGGGATCTCACCTCATTTGTATCCGGTAAGGATGTTGTATTTAAAGGGTGGATCAAGCAGGTTGAGGATGAGGTGGATAGGTTAAAGAAACCATTCTATATGTTATTCTTCCGAAAGAACAGGTTTCCATGGTTTGTGGCTATTCCAATCTCCCAAGTAAAAGATCCTGAAATACTACTACCTAGATTGTATTTGGGCAACTACCTGATCACCTTATTCTCTGTTGTAGAGAAATTTAGACCTGAGGAGGTGTTCCTTGGTCTGCGGAAGGATTTGGGTAGCAGAGATAAAAAGTGGAACTCATCCCATAATAATAGGTAATTACTATTCGTTCCACAAAGATCTGGTAGGTCCTGTTCTATCTTTCCCGAATCCTAACTATATAGACCCAAATACCAAGAGAAGACATTTTGTCCTACCATGGTACTTTTTTGTAGAAGTAGGAGAATCTATTGATTTTGTGAGGTGGCAAGAAAGAGAACCATTACTTTACAGATTTATACTGAATAAAGAAGGTGTTCCTTCGGAAGTTAATCAGTGTGATTTCTTCAACTTTCTGAATAGATCTATTGAATACTGCAAGTTTAAGGGCTGTGAAAGTTTAGACGACTTCAAAGGCAGGGAAGTACGAATAACTAGTGGTGTCTTTGCTAACTATGATGGGGTAGTTGAGGTCGTTAAAAAGGATAAACTAGGAGTAAGAGTACATGCAACTATTTCGATACTGGTTTGGGTAGATAGGAAATATCTGGTTTTGTTATGAGGACATATATTCCTATCTCACTCAGAATACCCTGTTATGTAGAATGTACGGGATTACAGGGTAGGTTAATAGTGGATGTATCCATGAAATACAGATCAATAAGACGAGGTGGTGAGTTTGTAATCTGGGAGTTTGAGACAAAAGAAGAAATGTTTATCTTCTTATAAAAGAGATGGTTGAAAAGGTTCCGATTGATGTAAACCAGTTATCAGAGAAAGAAAAACTGGTTCTACTCTCGATAACAGATGGCATTCCTTTGAAGCATGTTGTCAAACATGTTGAATGGTCATCTACTGAACTTAAGAATACCTATAGGATGCTTATCTGGTATCTTAGGTATATTTTCTTCTATACACAGTATAAAGATTACATTAGAAACAAACTAGAAGAAATCCTAGTGGTCAGAAAAGGAGCTCGAGTATCAGACTGGGGAAAAAGATTAGTTCTCGAGATGGCCGACTTCCCTATTAGGAATACTGGATACTGGGCTCAAAAGATGGGTTATAAACAGCAAGGAAATGCTTCTGGTTCTGTTCTGATAGCTCTGTTTGTGGCAGAAGACAGAATTGAGAAATTTCTAGAAGAGAATATGGAAGATACTACGCTTAGGAGATGGTATCTCTTATTTAGAAGTATTCAGTTTGGGTTTATGGATTTTGATAGGAGATTCAAGTACAAGTTTCACTTGTTTAAAGATCTAAATGAGTGGCCTTATGTTGAAAGTGAACTAACTGAGAGGGAGGTATACGGTGATAGGATACTAAGAGCGGAGATTAAGAAGAGATTAGGCAGGGGGCAGACCAAAGAAGAGATTGTAGGACATATGTTAACTCACTACGGTATTGAACCCAGTAAAGTGAGAAATATAGTTAATGAACTAACAAAGGTCCCTCCTGAAGAGATAGTGAGAGAAACTTGGGAAGTCTGTAAAGATTTCGGTCAGACATGTAAAAAGATCTCAGAGTTAGGATTGAACCTTACTAATTCTCAAATTCGTAAGATTTTGCTTAGTCAAGGGTTAGAGTGCATTGTGGAAAATATGATGCTAGAGGGTAAGGGTTTGGATGCTATACGAAGGGATGTACTAACTATGTACGGTGTTCAGGTTTCAGATAGTTTGCTTTTTAGGGTGAAGAAGATGATGGAGAGAAAAAATAGTAATCAAGGATGTTTTACTAGTGATGGAGAATAATTACTATGCCTAGAGGTAGACAACCAAGAGGTGGGGTTGGTTCTTCTATCAACGACTCACCGTATAAACACTTTGTTAACCAACTTCTAGCTGCTGGTTATCCTCCTGAAGATATAGCTAGAATTCTTTGGGACCAGTATAGATTTAAAACCAGTGGCGCCACCATCTATAACTATAAAACTACTTTCTTTGATCCTATGAAAGAAAGGATTAAAAGGGAGTTGATGGATATAGATGCTTTTGAAACAGCAGCTAAAAGGGAGCTTTCTGAAGTAGAACTGCTTAGGAGAGATATTGAGGAGCTTGAGAAAGAGGCTGTATATTTGGAGCCAATGAGGGATCAGTCGTCTATTAGGCTTAGAAGTGAGATACTGTTCAAGGCGGGTACCTTGAGAGCTAAACTTATGCAGTTGAACTACTCACAGGAAATGAAAGAAAGAGAAGATGTTCTTGTTAAGGGTATTGTGTCTATTATAGTAGATGTTTTACTTCCATACATACCTGAAGATCGTATAGATGAAGCTAAAGGGGAATTTCAAGTTAAGCTTGAAGGTTTCCTTACAACAGGTAGTCTGAAATGAACGACTGGAAAGAGATTTTAGACACTGCTTCTTCTAGTGTTTGGAAAGAGGAACCAGTAGACTTTGTAACTTTTGTTACTAGTCCTGAGTTCTTGTATAGAGATCCTGAACTGTTTCCTATACAATTGGAGGAAGCTCTGAATGTGGTAGGTACTGACCCTAAGAAGATGTTTTCTAAGACTAGAAAAAATCATCTGTATGTATGGCTCTGGGGAAAAGGGTGTTTTTCAGGGAATACTAAAATAACTGATATCTGTACTGGAGAAACACATCCTATCCGAGATTGGTCAGAAAATAATAGATGTTTTACTGTATGGGCCTGGGATGAGGAGAAGAACAAATTTGTCCCTGTTAGAACTAAGATTCCTTACAGCAAAGGATACGCTTCTGTTTTTAGAGTAAAAACAAAAGGTAGGTTTGTGGAAGTTTCTGAGGAGCATAAATTCTATACAAAAGATGGTTGGAAACAACTTAAGGAATTAAAAGTAGGAGACGAGATACTACTTAATTCGAGGTTACCAGAAGGAGATGTTGAATATAATAGTTCTTATGTGGATAAAACCTACTGGGGTACTATAGAAGAAATAGAGTCCTTGGGTAGAATGGAGATTTTTGATTTCGAGGTTCCTATATATCATGCTTACTCCCTCTACGGGATAGTTCACCACAATTCTGGTAAAGGAACTGTTGCTTCGATCCTGTACTTGTATGCTTTATATGTTCTCTCCTGCATGAGGTCTCCACAGAAATACTTTGGAACAGCACCTTCAGATGAAATTTCCTTGGTGAATGTAGCTACTACATATAGCCAGGCAAAAGATATAGTTTTTGCTAGGCTAGAAAAAAGGTTCCAAAAAGTTAAGTGGTTTAGAGATCGATTCAAGATTATCCAGTCTGGTAAGGTTGTGGGAGGTAATCCTGATGCTACTTCTATAATCGAGTTAAAACCTGGTTCTGGGGAGATTAGGTTTGTGGATACTAATATAGCGGCTAAGTGCTTGCATGCTCAGTCAGAAAGTTGGGAAGGTAAGAACTTGATCTTCTGGATCATGGATGAAGCATGTTTGAGTGCAGATACTCCTATCCTTGATAAAGAAACTGGTGATGTTAGAACTGTTAAAGAGTGGAGTCTATTGAAAAAAGGATTTACTGTTGATGCTTTTAATATCAGTCAGAAGAAAGTTGTTACTGCTAGAGCTAGACCTCCTTTCTGTAAGGGTATTGCTAGGGTGTATGAGGTTAAAGTAGGGACTAGTATAAGTTTTAAAATCAGTAAAGAACATAAGTTGTTTACTAAGAGGGGATGGGAGAAGCTTGCAGATCTGCATGTGGATGATGAAATTCTAGTTTATGCCTCTTTCTGTTTAAATGAAGTTGCTTACGAGAGCTATTGTGATTCTTGTTACTGGATGCCTATTACTTCAATACAGTATGTGGGCGAGGATGAGATCTATGATTTTGAGGTTCCTTACTATCACAACTACTTTCTAAATGGAGTGTTGCACCATAACTCTGGATTCCGTTCGGAGAAGAAACTAGCAAATGCAGCTGAAATCTATGCTACTTTGCAGACATCTACAAGGGAGTTACCATGGATAGGAATAATTACATCATTTCCAAGGTTACCTAAAGATTTTGATTTTACTTACAATATCTACAGAGACATAGTGGAAGGTAGAATGCCCGGTTATGGGTCTCTTAGGAGGCCCTGGGAGACTAGACCTGGTAGTTTTGGTGGTCAGTTCTTTGATTTTGTTGTAGATTCTCAAGGAACCACAGTTAAGGTTCCTGAGGAGTATCGAGAGTACTTTACAAAGAACCCAGAGGATGCAAAGAAGAAGTATTTGTGCATGCCTCCTTCTGTGGTTGAAGATTCGTTCTTTGAGTATCTTGAAGATGTTTCTCAGTATATTAGGGATCAAGGATCTATTGTTGAGCTTAAGGATAGAATAGTTGAGTACCAAGGTAAACAGTATTTGGAGAAGATTATAGTTAATGCTGCTAGGATTTCTGATACCTTGTTTCTTTCTGTTGACGCTGGTGAGAAACACTGTGATAGTTCGCTAACTCTAGGGCATGTATCTGGAGAGAAGTTTGTAGTAGATGCTATTTTAGTTTGGAGACCCCAAGAAAAGATTGCTGTTAACATAAATAATTTGGTTGAAGTTGTTGGGCAACTTGCTCGGATGTATAAGATTGCTAAAGTGAGAATAGATCACTGGAATGCAGCTTCATTGGAACAACAGTTTAGGAGGTTAGGAACTAGTATTGTGGTTAAGAATGTCGGACTAGAAGATTATAACATGCTGAAGAACCTAATCTATACAGGAGTAATTTCGTTCCCGAATCAGAGGGAAGTCACTGAGTTATTTTACCAGTTGAAAGGGTTAAAACAGACTGGCTCTAAACCTAGAGTTGTTATGGGTAAACAGGACATCGCGGATTCTGTTGCAGGGGTTGTAGGATTGGTTGCACAGACTTTTGTGAAAGGAACCTTACCTCGTCCGGTAGTTGTTTCTCGTCCTTCTAACACTGTTAAAGGTGGGGTTTCGTTAGGCGAAAGTATACCTTCTTTGGTTGAGTTTCTTGGGCTTGAGAGAGGTAAAAGTTCTGGGTCAGGAAAGAAGTTACCTTCACCCAGGAGGGTTAGATAATGGATGGTGATATTGTAGCTATTGTTGGTTGGGGTTGTAGTAGTTCTTTTCTTTGGGTTGTTGTAGTTTTTGCACTGAAGGAAATAGTAAGAGCTAATGACTAATGGATTATCAATAAAAGAACTGTTTGAGGAATTGCTGAAACAAGAAACTTGGAGTAAGAAGCCTAATGTTCTGTATGTTACTGAGATCACTGGGTGTCCGAGAGTCAAATTTAAACCTTCTGAATACAACTTTTCTTTTCTAGTGGGAACTGCGGTACATGAATTGATTCAGAAAAAGATTGTCTCTAATACTATTGCAGATAGGTTTGGAGGAACATGGGAAACAGAAAGTTCCGTTGTTTGGAATGTAGGTTCTTACGAACTAAGGGGTAGAGTTGATTTTCTGAATAAGGATAGGAAAGTTTTGATAGAATTGAAAACAGGTGATTTTTCTTTTTCTCATATCTTACAGGTTAGAATGTATTTGAATAAATATCCTGATTTTACTGGTTATCTAGTCTACTTGAAGAAAGTTAACTCAGCGAAGATCTCAGATGCTATAAAGGTTATGAGATTTACTAAACCATTGAGTACAGAAGAGATAGAACAACTTGTTAACCATTATGTTTCTCATGCTGGTCCTCCTACTGAGGAATACTGTGGTGGTTGTTACTATGCTAAGGGTTGTAAAGAAAGAGGAAAAAGTCTGTTTAAAACAGTTTGGGCCTTCTAAGGAGGTTCTATGATCTGGATTAGAGGAGACGATATAGTTATAGAGGTTCAGGTTCTCGATGATAACTACCAACCAATAGATATTACCGGATGGGATTTTGAAGCTACTTTGAAGAATCTGCCTAAATATGAGGAAAATGCTATTTTTACTTTAGGAGTTGGTAGTGGTATAACGGTAATTGACCCAGAGGAAGGGAAGGTAGTTATCATAGTTCCAAGGAACTATACAAAAAATCTTCTTTTACACCAGGAGTACTACTTTGACCTTGTTGGTATTAGTACTTCTGATCAGAGACTTACTATTAAAGTGTGGCAGATTTATGTAGAAGGAGGAACTTCAAATAAAGGACTGGAGTAGTAGTTATGAGGTTTCAACAAAGCTATAGTCCGGGAGGAGCAGCTAGGATTCCTTGTGATTTAGAAACTCGTGCTATGGAGACTGAAGCATTCCAGTTGTTTTCAGAAACTGGGCATGCTAGCAAATCTCCTACACATTTGTATGTTTCGATACTACTTAGATTAGCTGATTTCAACTTCGAAGAAAATTCTGCTCTGATTTTGGATAAGGTTGCAGGAGAAGGACATGCTTTCCAAGTATACTTGAGTACCACGCCTGATGGAGGGAGCGGTTTTACATTTAACCTGTATGCTGAACCAGGACCAACAGTTTATTCTATTTCCTTGCCATCGGAAAGAGCTCCAGATCAGATACCACAAACAATTCCCGTACTAGTAGAATTTGTTGCTGATTTAGACAAACCAGATTGGGATCCATACCTGTATGCGGCGGTCAATAGAGCATATGTATCTTCTGAAATAGCTGTAGGTGCTACAGATATATGTGATGAGGCTGGTAAACTTCAAGTATGGCACTCTCCAACGGTAGAGGAACCTGATCTAATTATAGAACAACTAGTGATTGCAAATACCTTTCCTGAATGGTTTAACAGGAATTGGGAAGTCTCTCCTGTTGAGGCTTTCAATTTTGTTGGTGGGAATAGAGATGGTTTTCCTTGGTGGTATAGGGTTATGGAACCTAGGAATTACAGCCATGTCTATGAGTTTGATAAAGGAAATGAGATTTTGGACTATGGATATTATAGTAAACCGTTTGTCTACATAGATTCTGGTGTTAGCTTTGTAGAAGGGGATTATGGAATGACGCTTAGGCCTGAGAAGTTTATGGAACAGAAAGGAAATGAATCGGTGAGTAAGTTTAAATTCCTGAGACCATACTATACTTGGAGAAGAAGAACCAGTTAGTCCTATCTTTTGATAACTCGAATAGTTAGTTTTAGTTAGTTAGTATATGTATATGACTGAAGAAAGGGTTATGGTTGCTCTAACATGTAGGAGGGATTTACCTGGTAAAAGTGAATGATGGAACAGAAATTCTTTGTTGGAGAATTATACAAGAGTTTGGAAAGGGTCTGTGAACTACTGGAAAACAAGTATGGAGGAAGATTTAAAGTTGAAACATCTAAACTAGTTTCTACTGGTGATAAATTTAGACTTTCTGTCGAGTTCAGGTGGGTACCTCTTAATACAGAGGAGTTAGCGCTGGTTATTTGGACTTACATAGATCAAACAATCAATCTTTCATTGTCTTCTTGTTGTTCTCCTGAATGTTTTGGACTGGTTTATGTAGATAAGGATAGAAACATATCTGTTGAAGAAAAAGATGGTGCTAAAATAACTCGGTTGCTTATTAGTGGAAACAGTGTTGATTACGAAGATCGCGATGGATGTCTGTGTTGGGTTACTCAAGTATGTGGTTGGACTGAAATGGAAAATAACTTCCTTGAGAGAGCCGTGAAGAGGTATAAAAGGCGGAAGACCCCTGTAAGATATGAAGAAGTTTTGGAGTGGTTAACAAAAGAAACCAGAAAAGAGCTTAGTGGTTAGGAGGAGTTTCTAAAACCTATCCAGTTGTTCTTCGAGAGAGGATATGAATGAGAGAGAAAAAGTTAAGAAGTTTGGGCGTGAGATAGGTAAGTTGGTTAGCTATGTTTTGTTGTCCGTTGGAGAGTACTGCGATAGGAATCTAATGGAACAAGTATTTATAAGGATTACTGTTTTTAGCTTTTCCAAAATACTACAAAGGAAATCCATTACAAGTAGATTTCTTAGTGTTGGTAAGGCAGGTGTGAAAGAGATTGTTAAAACCGTTAATTCTTCTGGACTAAAGGATTTACTTATAAGTTCTGATTGTATAATACCAAACGGTGAGTTTGTTTCTGTTCTACATAAAGTGAGTTTTAGTGTATCTTTTGATCAGAATGAGAAAAGAATAGAACTTGCTAGCGATATAGATAATACGGGTAAGTTTCAAGAATTCGTGATGAAGTTGGTAAATGGAACGCCACTTATAGTGGACAGGTTAAAGGTTGGAAAAAGATACATTGTCTGGATTGATGATAATGCTGTTGACGAGATGGTTTTGAATTCTATTAATCAGGGTTCTCCTTTCATAGTATTTGAAACGACTGAAGCTAGTTAGTATATGTATGAGGAGGTGAAAGAAATGACAAAAGGTACTTTCTTTTTACTGGGGGCGATACTTGGCGGGTTGGGTGGATGGGTTGTTTCTAAAGTGTTCCAAGCTAAAGTGAAACCAGAAGACAGGTATGTAACTGAACATAGAATAGCCCAACTCTGGTCTAATCTGTATGTTACTAAGGCCTGTTTGGTAGTAGATGGATTCACTGTTGGTTATGAACCTGACTCCTTGTACTTCTGGGATGAGGAATTACTAGATGATACCACCCGGGATGACTTGATTGATACCGTCTGGATTTCTACTTCTTCTGGGTTTCAGGTTAATAAGGTGGCTTGGTCGAGATGGGTTTACGGGGATTATGGATGGGAATTAGATACTACTCAGAGTACAAGACCAGATCTTAGTCAGAAAAGAAGATGGGCGAAATGAGTGTTTCATATATCTTTTCTAATCCAGAATCTATCGCTACTTCGATTGTACGAAGTAGGAGACTGGTTAAAAAAGCCTGTAGGAGGTAGATATGCTGGGAAGACCTGAATGCTTTAGAGTGGCTACAGGAGAAGAAATAACAGAGGCCCGCGAAATCGTTTTCGAGTGGGCTAAGATTGTTGCAGACGAGATAGCCGAAGATCTGAGAAAAGTGGAGGATCTTGGTAGGTCTGATGAAGTAGTTTCTAT
>FWPU01005906.1_pt1 | contig 25543 bp, 17 predicted proteins | sample 2228361 | NCBI WGS metagenome assembly FWPU01 (sample SAMEA103939777, study PRJEB20133) | metagenome | reverse complement strand
TCTTTCCTTCTGGTGGAGCGCCAGGCTGAGCGACTATTTCAGAGTCTGGGCGCTCGGGCGCGAGCCCCGTTATTTAAACACCGAGGAGGGCGCCCTGCTGCTCGAGGTTTACCGCATAGCGCGCGAGAAGGCGGGCGGGAAAAAGCCCGGAGCTAAAGAGCTGGAAATAGCGCTGGCCTCGCTTCGAGAAGAGCACCGCAACCTCATCCGCAACAGCATCTACCAGGTGCCAATTCAATACGCGATAAAATAGAAGCTAGGAGCTAGAAGTTAGAAGCTAGGAGAACGATATCGATGGTGGCGGGTGAAATGAGAGGAGCAGATAGCTCCGCTTGCCCCTTACGGTTCTCGCCCTACAGCACATGTATTTATTCTAGCTCCTAGCTCCTAACTCCTGCTTTTCAACAGCAGCCGCCGTCCGGGCCGCATATCACTTCCCTTCCCGCCGCCTGTCCCGAAGCCCGATTGACGATGCTGAAGAAGGGGGCGTACTCGTTGGCCCTCAAGACCTCGAGGGTTTTCGAGCAGATTTCGAGAGGCGTTCCCCGCCTGTAGGTATGGTTGTCGTCATCGGCTCCCGTTTCGAACAGGCTGACCAGAATGGCGTAGTCGCCTTTCCATACGCAGGGTTTATTCTCAGGTGCGATGCGCAGGTAGCGGCTGTCGAGCGGCGAGAGCGGTTCTGGTCTTCTGCCGAGGACAAAGTATCGCCGGTACGGGGCCATGTTCAGGAGCGCGAGCGTGGCGGCGTCTATTTCGCGCGGCTCGCCGCGCAGGTACTCGTTGCCCAGCTCGTCCGTGGCGCGCGAGAATGGCCCGCGCAGCGTGGCGAATTTTAAGCCGAAGCCGTCGAAGTTTTGCGCCGGTTTGTAGCCGGTCAGCGTGATGGAAAAGAAGCTGATGCCGTCTATTATCTTCCAGGGGCTGAATTTCAGCTGGTGGACCGCCCTGAACCCCGCCGCTTTTATCCTGTTCAGGTAGTCTCCGATCTGGAGCGCGCCCGAGAGGCACTCCCCCCATTTCTCGCTGTCGTAGAGCAGGTAATTGGGCACCGGCTGGTCGGCGACGATATCCGAGATGGTGAAGCGGCCCCCCTCTTTCAGCACGCGGTAGATCTCGCGGAAGGCGCGCTCTTTGTTCGGGGTCAGGTTGATCACGCAGTTTGAGATCACGATATCGATGCTCTCGGATTCCACCGGCAGCGCTTCGGCTTCGCCCTTGCGGAACTCGATGTTGTTGCGGCTGTAGCCTAGGTTTCGAGCGACCAGCGGGGCGTTACGTCTTGCCACTTCGAGCATCTCATCGGTCATATCGACTCCGATGACGCGCCCGCTCTCGCCCACACGCCTGGCCGCATCAAAGGCGTCTATTCCGCCGCCCGACCCGATGTCCAGGACCGAATCGCCCGGCCTGATCTCGCTCATGCCCGCCGGCGCGCCGCAGCCGTAGCTTATCCCGAGCACCTCTTCCGGAATAAATTTCCGCAACTCCTCCAGGTCGTAGCCGGACGGGCAGCAGAGGCCCTTCGGCTCCCGCGCCGCGGCGGAGTACTTCTCGATCACCGCCGATTTGATTTCGACCATTTATACACCTCCTTTTTACGTTCAGGCCGATAAGAACAGATAAACCATGATCCCGGCAGCGGCGGCGGACGGCAATGTGAATATCCAGGCCAGTATAATATTGCGCACCATGCTCCAATTAGCCTCTCTCCGGCGCAACAGGCCGATGCCGAAGAGGCTGCCGCACGAGACGTGGGTGGTCGAGACCGGCAGTCCGAATCGGGAGGCGCAGCCGACGAGCAGCGCCGTGACCAGGTTAGCGCTCAGCCCCTGCACCGGGTCCATCGGAGTTATCCTCTCGGACATGGTGCGCGCCACCCGCATCGCGCCCAAAATCCCCCCCGCCGCCATGGCCAGGGCCACGAACAGGAAATTGAGACCGTGCGATCCGATCCCCGCCAGCGCGAGCGCGGCGATCTTCGGCGTATCGTTTAAACCCCGGGCAAAGCTCATGGCACCGGCCGAGAGCCAGTGCAGCCCGTCGGTGAAGTTGATCCTGACCGATCCCTCGAGCGTCGCGCATTTCTCTTTTCTATCGATAATGATCCTGAAGCCGCTCAAGGCCGTCTCTCTGGCCGCCAGCCCCGGCGAGACGCAGATCGCTTCGGACTCCTCCAGGCAGAGGCAAGCGCCCGAGCCGCCGAAGAAACGCGAGGCGGGCCTGAAGATGACGAGCGTCAGCAGCAGCGAAGCGAGCGGACTGAAGAGCAGCGGCCAGATGATCCTGCTGCCGAGCGCCGCCAGGTCGAGCTGCTCGAGGCCGACGGCCGCCAGGCCACATCCGACCAGGGCGCCGGCAATGGCGTGCGTGGTCGAAATCGGCGCACCGATTTTAGAGGCAAATCCGACCGTCGCTCCGGCACCGAGAGCAACGGAGGGAAGGAAGAGCGGATCGGCCGCAGCTGAACCTGCTATTATCCCTCGGCCGCTGAAGGTCTCGAGCAGGCCGTTCGAGGCCCATAGGGCGGCCAGCGAGCCGAGGAAGGTGAAGAAGCTCCCCCAGATGATGGCAGCGCGATAGCTGGCCATGTGGCTGCCGCGCAGCGTCGCCACCCCTTTGAAGTTGTCGTTGCTGCCGTTGACATAGCTCAAGAGCAGGACCGCCGCTATCGCCAGAAGGACCATTCAACTTCTCCGCGAACAAGCTACTTCAATAACACAAGTATTTATCATCTCTCTGTCGGAGATTCAACAAAATAGCGGCGGGAACCAGGACCGAAAAGGGTCCGTCTCAAGGGCATGAGACAGTCTGTTTTGTCAAGGCTTGCATTTTGCATTCAAGCGATGTAGTGTAAACCTCAATCGCTATGGATACACGAGAATTCGACGGGATGATACGGGCCGTTCAGGAGTTGAAGGCCAACCCGGCGCGCCGGGCTTCCGAGATAGCGCGCTCTTGCAGCGTGAGCCGGGCGACTTTTTACCGGCGGCTCGACCAGGCGGCAAAGCTCCTCGGTTTTCGCGCCCGTTACGATCGAAGGAGCGGTACCTTCCGTATCGTCGAGGGGCATTTCGGGCCGGTGTTTTCGCTCTCTCCGCTCGAGGTATTCAGCCTGATCATGGCGGCGCGGCATTTATCGGTGGCCGGCGACCACACGGTAGTTTTCGACGCCATTACCGCGGTCAGGCGGATTGCCGCGACCGGGCCGAAATCGCTCAGGTATTTTTTCGATTACCTGTTGAGCGACCTGGTGCTCGAGAAGAGCTACTGCTGTTCCCCGGAGGTCCTCGAGCCGTTGCACCGCGCCGTTGAGCGGCGCGGTCAGGTAAGGATCGAGTACCACGACATTTCGGCAGGAGTTACGCCCAAGGTTTTCACAGTTGATCCTTATCATATACTCTTCAAGTGGCGCGCCCTTTATCTTGACGGCTACTGTCACGAGACCAGCGATTTTCGCATGTTTCGCGTAAGCCGCATTCGCAAAGTCGAGGTCACACCCTTGAAAGGAGTAAAGCAAAAGGAGGGCTACTGCTTCGCGCGCCGTCACGGCAATTCTTTTCGCGTCTTCGTATCGGAGAACGATCCGGTCGAGGTGCGGGTGCGGTTCAGCCCGCGGGTTGCGCCGATGATTATGGAATCGTTCTGGCATCCATCCGAGCGCAAGGAGCCGCTGCCGACGGGCGGGTGCGTGCTGAGCGTGAGGGTGAGCCATCCGCCCGAGGTGGTGTGGTGGGCGCTGCAGTGGGGGGCTGACGCCGAGGTCCTATCGCCTCCTGAGATGCGGGAGTACGCCGCCAGGACCATAAAAGAGATGGCAAAGATTTACGAGAGGGACAGGTAGGAGATGGCTGGGGCGAAAGCACGCAAGCTCGGTCCGGCCGAGCTGCAAAAAAGAAAACTTACCAGGGCGCTGCAAGACCTGGGTTCGCAGCTAAAGCGGCTGGGCGCCAAGCGGATACTCATCTTCGGCTCGCTCGCGCGCAATGAGGTGAGAGAGGACAGCGACATCGACCTCGTGGTGGTGATGGAAAGCGCCGAGCGGAACCCGGTAAAGCGGCTGGCTAAGCTTTACAGCCAAAGTGAGCTTGATGAGGCTTTCGACCTGAGGATCTACACGCCCGAGGAATTCGGGCGCGCTAAAGGCGGGAGTTTTCTCAGCGAGGTGTTAAAGGAGGCGGTCGAGCTTTATGACGAAAGCCGAGAAAGAGGCTAGAAGGTGGCTCAAGCAGGCCGAGGAGGATTTTAAGAACGCCAAAGTCATTTTCAAGGCGGGAGGATGGTACATGGTCTGCTTCCTGGCCCATCAGGTGGTGGAAAAGGCCCTGAAAGCTTTTCTCTACTTTCAAGGCGCGGTGAAGGTTTTAGGCCACTCTGTGCTCAAGCTGCTCGATAAGGTCATAGAATACGACGCTGCTTTCAAAGCCTTAAGAAAGGAGGTAAAGCCTTTAGAGGGTTATTACGTGGAGACGCGCTATCTTAATGCCCTATCAGAAGAGTACATTCCGGCCGAATTCTTCGAGCGAGAAGAGGCCGAATCAGCTATGGCCGTGGCAGAGAAGGTTTTGGGCTTAGTTAAAGCGAGGGCGGGGGAGGCGCAAGGAAAAATTTGAATGTCGCCCTAAAGATACGAGATGTCTCGAAGCGAATCTATTATGTTGAATAATCGCTTCACGTTAACGGTGGACGGTATATCCCACGCGGTGGTTACGAGCAGAGGCTTGTACGACTTGATCGTCTGGCGGATTGTCGGCAGCGGATCTTCGCATTTCGATTCGTCCGACTCGAACATTTCCAGAGGGAGAGCCAGGCCGAGCTTAGCCCTCTTGCTCTCAGTCATCTCGCGCAAAAGCCTTAAGTCTGAGAGGGTCGGACACAGGACGCACTCCCACTCCCTGTCCAATAGACTATCTTTGTTTTTTAAAAGCGAGCCGCTGTTTCTTACGAGAAGAACCGGAAGCGATTCATAAAACCTCGCTATATTACAAACCGGGCTGAGCAGCGATCGCCACCAATCGAAGAACTCAAGGGAAAACCGCGGCAAATCATCTTCAACTACAAATAAGACATCCGCGCCGGCCTCGACGAATTTGGTCGAGATCATGAGGGTCACCTCGGCGGCAGATTCGACCAAGGGGAGAGGGAAGCTAGTGGCCGAGACCGTTTGACTGTCGGAGGGATCTAGCCCCGAGAGTTTGGAAGAGAGGGACAAAGGGCCGGCTACGGAGGCCATGAGGGCCGCCTCCCCCCTCAACATGAGTTTGAGCCTTCGAACCGCGTCGATGGCGATTTCGATTCGCCCCCTTTTCTTCAATTCATCCCAGGTAACGTTGCACCTGCTATGCTCTTTCCCGGCAAAGGGCCGCTCGACTATTTGCGGCAACCCATCCCGCTTTCCCGGTTCGAGCTTGCATCCGAGGGCTTCGGCCTCGAGGTAGGGATCGAAATAGCAAGCGATGCCATCGCAACGGAGAAAGTTATGTATCCGTCTCAGCGCATTGGCTATCTTGGTCGGGTTCGAAAGGTAATCGAGATAAGGGACGCTTTCCAACTTCGAGCCGAGCGAAAAGATTATCGGCAGGAGAAGGGGGCGCTCAGGCGCTTCCCCTCTCGCCAGCGCCTTTACCGCTTGTTGCGGAGTTTGATTCCAGGTCATCGGTTACGGCCTGTGCACGACAAAATTCGGCTTGGCATCGGGCCAGGAGCCGTACCATTGAAGTATCTCTTCAGGCGGGCTCTTTTTGCTCCACTCCTTTTGGAACTCGTCGAAGGGCCGGCCGCGGTCGAGGCGGGCCCTCCTTTCAGCCTGCCTTAACCGCTCGGTTTCGGCGACATCCACCACGCGCCTTTCGGGATCGTAGGCCACCTTGTAAATGTTTCGCGCCGTCCAATCAGAGATGACGTTTTTCCTCAAGTCCTCCAAGACCAGTTCGGGGTCCCGCTCCAACGGGTCGCCGTAACCAGGACCGCCGCCGCTGAAGCCGAATATTAGATCCCCCTCCTTGTAGATTTTCGGCGTCCTGGCAATCAACTCGCACTTCCACTCCCCACCGATCGCCTGGCCCTCGATTATCGCGTGATGGTCGAGGATCAGATCCTTATCTCCTACCTGCATCTTCCCAAGCAGGTCCGATCGCACAACGCTTATGCCCGGGATTGGCGTTGAAGCGTAGCCGCCGAAGAGCGGCTGGGCCAGCGGCACCTTGCTTCCATTCCCCATACAGAGGGAGATCATTTGCGGGACCTTGTGGATCATCCAGAGCTGCACGGCGCCCGAGCCGCCTCTGTTTTTGCCGTGTCCGCACGAATCCTTCCAATGCTGGGACAGCACCACGGTGAGCGGGAGCTCGCTTTCCACCTGCTCGCAGTCGGGGGCGCGACCGAAGGCGCACCAGGCGAAACCGTAGGCATCCATGCCATCGCTCGCCGCCCGTCCGCCCTGTCCCTGGGTATTGAGCGAAAACGAGAGGATATCCGAAACAGAGAGCCCCCACTGCGAGAGCCCGCTGCATATCTGCGCCGAGTGCTGGCTGCCCGGGGACGCCGCGCATTGAGACCACATGTCTCTAACACAGAACATCATCTTGGCGAAACAACTGTGCGCGGCGCAGCGCGCCTGCATCCCTATGTAGACGCAACAGCTCGTGGCGGCCAGCGGGCCGGGATTTAAGATTATCCCGTCAGGGAAGACGAAGTCGATGGGGGCGAAAGTGGCGCTGCAAATGGGCAGATCGTGGAACACATATTCGTACATGAAATTAGCGATGTGGCCGACGACGGCTTGAGCATGCACGTTGTAAGACGATGGGTTCTCCGGCGACGTACCTGTAAAATCAAATATCAGACGGTCGCCGCTTTTCGTGACAGTAAGAGCGCAAGAGCGAACCAGGGCCGGCGTCCAACCTATGGCGTCATTGAACACCACCACCCGGAACCTTCCGTCCGGAAGCGACCTGATCTTTTGCCTGGCGCCGTTCTCGGCAACCGCTATCATTTTACGCAACAGCCCGACTACGAACTCGTGCCCCCTCTTTTCCACCAGCTCGAGCAGCCTGACCCGAACCCGGTCGGCCGTGGTGCAGCGCGCGCGCAGGTCGGAGATGAACATCGCCGGGGCGCGCAGGCCGTACACCGAATACAACTCCAGGAAATCGTTCCTGAGCTTAAAATTTTCGCCGATCTTTATCGGCGGCATGTTGAGTCCCTCTTCGAAACGAGAGCGAGCACTCACCGGCATCCCGCCCGGCTCTATAGCGCCGGTCTCCGTCGTGTGCACCGCCGCGGAGACCCAGGCCAGCAGCTTCCCCCGATGGAAAACAGGCATAATGGCGACCTGATCGGGATTGTGGATCCCGCCGTAAAGCGCATCGTTCGTATACCAGATGTCGCCGTCGTTGATTCCCGGGTTCTCCCTATAATATTTGAGGATGTACTTTATTATGATCGGCTGTATTATTGCATGCAGATAGGTGCCGCAAGAGGCATTGACCAGGTCGCCGCTCGCGGTGAAGATCGCCACCATGGAATCCCCCGAGACGCCGAAGTAGCTGCGCGATGATCTGATAAATACCTCCATCGCCTCGTCCAGGATGTCGTTCGTTGCCTGATGCCCGATCTCGTAGTCGCCAGGTCGAAGCGATTCCAGGCATTCCAGCTCGTGCTCGGTAGCCGGGGCAGGCTTGAGCCACTCCAGCTTCTCCGATAGCGTCGGTATCGGCATAGTAAAAACTCCTTAGTTTGTGTCAAACATCCGTCGAGTCTATTCCAGAACCCCAAGGCCGTGTTCGTCTATCGAGAACCTCATGGTCGGCGGGACGACCATGGTCGTATATTCGGCCTCGACGATCGCAGGCCCTTCGATCACATGGCCGGGGCGCAGTTGCTCGAACAGATAAACCGGGGTGTTCTTGAAATCCTTTTCCTCCGGCCAGTAGACTGGCCTTCTGCCTCTCAGCGCCGCGCTCGGGTCGCTCCCCTCCAGCCGCAACTTGGATAAAGCGAATTTCTGCGTCGGGACAACCGCCTTCAGGATGAAGCTATCTATGAAAACTCCCCCATCGGGGTTCACAACAAATGGGCTGAACGACTCGCTGAATTCCCGTTCGAAGGAGTCGCAAACGGCCCTGACATCCTCATCGCTTGCCAGGAAAAGCCGCGGGGATAGGGTCCTTTTTACGTGAAATTGCCCGCCATATAACATATCGAGTTCCAGGTTGAACAGGGCTTTGTTCGGATCTATCCCCTCGCCCGACAGGTCTTTCCTGGCCTTTTCGATCAACGACTCGACCGCTTTGTTAAAAGCATCATATTCCTGGCAGAGCATGCGAGTTCCCGGCTCCATGAGCGTGATCTTCTTAGATAACTCGTAGACGTGCATGATATCCATGGTAGATGATCCCAGCGCGCAGAAGACCGGCGAAAACGGGAAGACGATGGCTTTGGCGATATCCGATTTGTAGCCAGCGGCATGGGTTGGCCCGGCGCCGCCAGCAACGAACAGGATGAACTCATCCGGGCTGTAGCCGCGCAGATGGACCTCCTTTCTCAGGGCCGAGGCCATATTGCTATCGACGATCCTCCTGATCAGCTCGGCAGCCTCTTCGACCTCGATGCCCAGCGGGTCGGCGATTTTATCTTTTATCGCCCGCACCGCTTTGCTTTTATTCAGCCTCATCCTCCCGCCGTAGTAAAAATCGGGATTAATGTAGCCCAAAACCACATCCGCATCTGTAACCGTCGGCTCGGTCCCGCCCAGGTTGTAGCAGGCCGGCCCGGGCAACGAGCCTGCGCTCTGCGGCCCGACCTGCAACCGGTTTCCAAGAAGCTTATTTATTCGCGCGATGGAGCCGCCGCCGGCTCCGATAGATAGGGTCTGGATCATGGTGATCCCGACCATCCAACGATCGATGATCGGGCGGAACTCGTAACTGCGCACGCTTTCCTTGACTATGAGCCCGATATCGAAGCTGGTGCCGCCCATATCGGTGGCCACCACGTTCTTGTGTCCCAGTTGCTTTGCGATATGATAGGCGCCCATCAGGCCGGAAACCGGGCCGCTGTTGTAGGTCCGGCTCGCCGTTGTCTTAAATACCTCGGCAGTACCGCCCGAGTTCTGGATCATCATAAATGACTTCTTGTACCCGCGTTCGCGAAGTTTATCCCACATCGCCGAGAGTTCTATCTGCATCGATCGGTGCAGGTAAGCGTCCAGAATGGCTGCCATGGTCCTCTCGTACTCTCCAACTTTTCCCACCACCTGGCTAGCAAGCACCACGGGCATATAGCCGATATGGTATTCCTTGTATTCATCGCGAATGATCTCTTTTACCCTTTTCTCGTGGGCCGGGTTTAAAAATCCCCAGAGCAGCGATACCACAAACCCGCGCGCCCCTTTATTGACTAGAGATCTTACCTTCTCCCTGACGTCATCCTCATCGAGCGGCCTGATGATGCGTCCCCTGGAATCTATCCGCTCTTTAACTCCGACGATCATATCGCGGGTAATAAGAGGATCCGGCTTTTTCTGAACAGCCAGGTTTCTTCGCTCTGCCACCCTGGTGCCGTCAATCCACTGCGCTCCCCGCCCGATCAGTATGGCATCCTCGTGCCCTTCGGTAGTTATCAGGGCGAGCCTCGGCCCCTTTCTCTCTATGAGGCGATTCATGGCTATGGTCGTCGAGTATCTAACGATATCGATCCCGGGCAAGAGCTCTTCAAAACTGAGGCCCAAGGCCGATGCCCCCTCCTCGATCACCCGCGAAAAGCAGACCGACAGATCATAGGGGGTCGTCGGCACTTTTTTGATGATGGTTCTATCTCCGTATTTAAGGACCAGGTCTGTAAAGGTGCCGCCGACATCGATATCGATGCAGTTCATCCTGCAACCTCCAGCCTGCCGTCCCGGACCAGCAGCTCCCCTCGCTTTATTCTAGACTTCAACCGCTCGACGTCTATCTCTATGTCCCAGGTTATCGGGTGTCCGGGCGGCAGATATTCGGTCTCGATCTGGGTCCCGCACTGGGGGCAGTAGAACTCGACGATCCTTATCCATTCCGGGTCCGGCGCAAAGCTGAATTGGCCCGGGATCAGAGGCCGGTGAATCTCACGCGGGTCCCTGTCGTAGAGCAGGCAGCCCCGCTTATAGTTATCCCTTGCCGAGGCCAGCCGGTATCCACAGCGGTTGCAAAGCCACTGTTCGCTTTCGAGATCGAGGTCCAGGTATTCGGTTATCCTGATCTTATTTTCGATCGCATCGCCCATAGGTTTTTGCCTTATGAAGCTCTATTTATCCTGTGCGCACTATAAGCTTGCTCTCGCCTTATAATGCCATTCTGATATTTATCTACGGTTAACGCCCAGCCCCTCGGGACGAAATACGTGGTGTTATCCGCTTCCGCGATCGCGCATCCTCTAACGACATCTCCCGGCAGCAACGATTCCCACTTGTAGATCTCGGCCCTCTGCCCCGCATCGCCAAGAGCTATATCCCTGCATCCGATTGGGACAAGCGCAGCGCGCGATCGCGCCAGACCCTTTTCGCCCAGCGGCGGCCTGCCTATCCGCTGTAGCGCCTTGAGCCTGATAATCTCTATGTACGATTCGCCACGGCAATCTGGAGAGGCTATAGGGGAACAGCGCTTTAAAATCTCGTGCGCTTCGGCCTCGCTGCCGAAACGCCGATAGGGGAATTGTATCGCCAAGGTATTTCGGTTGGCATCCCTCAGCTCCAGCTCGACCGAGAATTCGACCCGGCCATGGGGGATGGACTCGGCCTGCATATCCCTGAGGCCCTGAGCGATCATATCGTCCATGTTCCTGTTAAGCCGGTCCAGATCCAGCTTGGGCTCGAATTCTATTTGCACGTATTTTTCATACACGTGGCAGAGATCGGAGATCGACGATCCGAACGCGCTGAATACCGGGCCAAGCGAAAAAATGTAAATGTTCTCAAGGCCGACCCGTTCTGCCACGCCGCATCCGAAAAGCCCGCCATTCCCGCCATAAGCGAAGAGCGCGAATCCGTTTGCCGTTTGTTTTAGTTCCTCAAGGGCACCCTTTATCATCCCGGCGATCGAATTGTAGGCGCAATCCAGGATCTCCTGGCAAGCCTTCTGCAACGAGAGCCCCAGGGGAGCGGCGATGGCCCCCTCGATCGCCTTTACCGCAAGCTCCCGATTAAGTCTCCTTGCCCCGCCAAGGAAATGCTCGGGATTGATCAGGCCGGCCGCAACGAAAGCATCGGTGAGCGTCGGCTTGTCTCCGCCCAAATCGTAACAGGCCGGCCCCGGATATGAGCCCATGCTCTCGGGCCCCAGGGCAATGGCTCGGGCGCCGCTCCCGAGCTTAACCACGCTGCCGCCGCCCAGTGCTATGGACCTCAAACAGGGGAGGCTGCTCTCGAGCGGGATGTCGAATATATCGGCGCGCCTGCTGTAGACAGGCGCCCCGCCGAGTATAATCCCTATCTTGGCGGTGGTCCCGCCGACATCCAGAGCTATGACCTTTTCTAACCCATAAGCTTTCGCGAAATAGCTGCTGCCATAAAGCCCCAGTATCGGCCCTGATTCTATCGTGCTTATCGCCTTGGTCTTGGAGATGCCGGCCACCCCGCCATTTATGTGGCTGATCAGGAAAGGACGGCTGTAGCCATAGCTGTATCTCAGTTCGTCCTCGGCTTTAAACAAGGTTGCGGCCAGCGAACCATGAGTATAGGCGTTTATCAAGGCGTAATGGGTCCGCGTCATATCGTCAGGGTTTTCACATATTTCGCTTCCGGTCAGGACCGGCACGGAGCCGAGGAAGTGGTCGGGGTATTGCTCGTCTATTAGCGCCTTTATCGATCGCTCGTTTTGCGGGTTGTGGAAGGCCCCCTTTAGGCTGACGCATATCCTCCTCACGCCGTTTTCCAGGAGGCGACGCACTGCGTTTAAGATCTCCTCGTGGCTTTCGACCCGGTTGATACCGATGATATTCTGCTCCTGGATAATTGCCCTAACTGCCGGGCTCTCTCCCGTTCCATAGAGGTTTTTCTCATAGCCGCTGCTCACGATGAGCCCGATCTTGGGCCCGCGCCTCTCGGCCAGGACGTTCGAGGTGATGGTGGTTGACCATCTGATCAGCTCGACCTGCTCGAGGAAATCGCGCAGGTTTGTAAGGCCCAACTTTTTTGCCCCCTCGCTTAGGCACTCGAAGAAGCAGACGGTAAGATCGTGAGGCGTGGTATCGACCTTAACGTAAATCCAGCCGCCAGGGCCGCTGAATATCCCATCCGTTAGCGTTCCGCCGACATCTATATCTACCGTATACATCGGCTACCCCCCAGATGTCTCCGAGCGCAATGCATCCAGAAGCTCCTTCGAGGTCAAGGTCCAGCCGAAGAACGTTTCGACGTTGAAAAGCGTTGCCTCCTGCAGGTAAGGAGGGCCGGCCTGCATGACGGCATCCGAGATCAGGATCGGCCAGTAATCGGAGAAATAGGCATCGCGAAGCGTAGACTCGACGCAAACGTTGGTTGCTATGCCGGTAAAAAAGAGGTACCTGATGCCGTGCCCGCGAAGCATCGAATCGAGTTCGGTTCCGGCGAAGCCGCTATAGCGGGTCTTGGTTAACACCAGGTCGCCAGGCTGCGGCCTCAGCTCATCGACGATGGCGAAGTCCCACGTCCCCTCCACAAGCAGCTTTCCCTTAAGCGCGGGGTTTCTGTGCATCAGGATCAAGGCCAGCTCTTTATACCAGTTAGGAGAGTCCGGGCCCCCGCTATCGCTGAGGTCTGCTTTATATCCCATCTGCAGGTATATCGCCCGGATGCCGGCCCGGCGCGACGGGTCGAGGATCGACCTGATCGTTTCCTTGACCTTTTGGGCATTCGAAATATCGACGCCGGCCAGGTCCATCATGCCCCCCTTGCTGACGAATGCGTTTTGCATATCGACAACTATCAGGGCGGATTTTTTGAAATCCACCTCGATGGCCTCTGGCCTGGTGTTTAATTTCGCCATTTTCGTTAACCTCGATCCGGTCAGCCGCTTTTTTCCTCGTACAGCTTCCTGACCAACTGCCCTTTCATCTCGAATCTGGGCAGCGTGTTTGGCGGGACCAACTCGACCGAAACCGGTATCGTCAATATCGCTTTTATCTTTCTTTCGATCTCCTCCTTCAGCGATGGGAGGTTCGTTGCAGACGGGCCATATTCGACAACCAGCTTGAGGGGCGGATCGACCTTGGGGCCCGGCTGCTCGAGCAATATCTGCAACTCGCCGGTGGCTCTAGGGTAAAAGCTCGAGATCACATCCTTTATAGCCGATGGGAAAACGTTAACGCCAAGAACGATGAGCATATCGTCAGTGCGACCCACGCATCTGAGCTTAAAGCCGGTGCGGCCGCAGGGGCACGAGGTATCTAAAACTATGACCCGATCGCGAGTTCGGAACCTGAGCAGGGGGACGCATTCGCGCTCGAGGCTGGAGTAGACCAGCTCTCCCGTTACGCCCGGCTCGATGGGCAGGCCCTCTCCGGTTTCGGGATCGACGATCTCAACCAGGACATATTCTTGAGCATTGAAATGCATGCCGGTCTGAAGCGGGCATTCGCTGAAGATGATAGGCGCCATATCGGCGTTGCCCAGGCCCTCGGTTACCAGCGCGCCCCATTCGCTTTCGATCTTGGCCCGCACCGAGGGGATCCCGCCGCCGGGCTCAGCGCCACACACGATCTTCTTCAGGCCGAGGCGACGAGGCTCGAGGCCCAATTGGCACCGCACATGATCGGCCAGATAAATAGCATATGAAGGGGTGCAGTGCATCACATTGGCCCCGAGCATTTCCATTGCCATTAAAACCTTTTCCGAGGCTCCGGTCCCGATCGGAACGAAAGTGGCGCCTATCGCCTCGATGGCATCTTTGGAGGGGAGGCCGCCGGCGAAGAGCGAGAGGCTCATGGCGTGTATCACGATATCGGACCGCCTTATCCCCTGCGTATAAAAAGACCTGGCCGTGATCTCGGTCCATATCTCAGCATCCCTTTTGGTCAGGCCGATGAAGCTCGGGCTCCCGGTCGTTCCGGTAGAGGTATGGATCCTGATCACATCGCTGAGGTCTGCGGCCGCATGTTTTCCGAGCGGCGGGCGGGCGATCTGGCTTTCCCTTAGCTCCTCCTTGGTAGTGAACGGGACGCGGCGCAGGTCCTCTATCCGGCGCAGGTGTTCGCGTTTGATCCCGTTGGATGTGAACTTTTCCTGATAAAACTGGGAGCGAGCGAAAAGGTAGTCCAGTTGCCTCTGGAGCTTGGCCTGTTGCAGCCCCAGCAGCTCCCCGGCGCTCATCGTTTCGATCTGCCTGTTATGATAATCGCCCATCTGCATTTAGATAACTCCAGCGGGGAGAGGGCTTACGGTTAATTTCTCCGGCCTTTCGGTCAGTATTTCAAAAGGGCGTTCGTGCCATCCGCATCACCCGCCTCGCTTTAGAAGTATAGCTTGAAAGCGAACTGAATCTGCCTGGCATTGAATACCGTTTTAGGTGTCCCGAAGCTGGGAATAGGGGCAACAATGCTCTCGCCGAACCTGGCGGGCTGTGGCTGGCCGGGCAGAAAGTCGGGCGCGCCGTATACGTTGTTGACCTCGTTCACGTTGACCGTGTTAAAAACGTTGAAAAACTCGGCTATGAATTCCCCTCTAAGGCGCTCGCCGCTCAAGTTAAATCCCCGCGAAAGCCGCAGATCTACTGTGCGCAAATTATCCCCCAGGAAGGTGTTGCGCCCAGAGAGCCCGACCCGGTCGGTCACCGGGTTGCCATCCTGATTGACATCGAAGCCGACGAACATAGTGAAGGGCCGAGGAGACTCTAGGGTGGCGATGGCGCTCAGGGCGAAATCGCGCAGGAGGCTCTTATTTGGAGCGCGCGCCGTGAAGTTCAACACAAAACGATGTCTCACGTCCTGGTTGGAAAGCCCGCGTTCGAGCCGTTTGTTGTAGCGGTTTTCCGGCGTGCTTATGAAGGTGGCAAAGGTCGCGTCGTCTATGGCCTTGGACAGGGTGTAGTTTAGGTTGAAGCTGAAGTTGTGGCTGTAGCGCTTGTTCAGGGAGAGGGTCATGCCGTGATAGGCCGAGTTGGAGCTGTTGGATGTATAGTAGAAGAGCCCGGCATCGGGATCTATCTTCCCGAACCCGAAGAAGTCCTTTCCATTGGGGAGCTTGCCGATGGGGGGAGCTATGTTGAGGTCCTCGGGCCGGACCAGTTTGCGGCCGGCGACGAAGAGATAGCCGGCGCTTACCACCAGATCTCTCGTGAGCTGCCTGTCTATCTGGAGGCTCGCCTGCTGGGAATAGGGGGTGCGGCTCTCCCGATCTACAACCCCGCCCCCCTGGTAACGCCGGAGGTTTGGCGGATAAGTGCCCGTTCGAACAAACTGGAAAAACGCCGGTATCGCTTCCGCCGGCCCGACGATCATGTTCAGGAGGAAGGTCCCGGTCTGCATGTTCCTGGTAATAGGAAGGCCGGCGATTTGGGGCGGGCGCTCGGGCAGGGAGACGAAGAAGAAGGTCAGGCTGTACTTATCGTGGAATATCCCGTAGCCGCCGCGAACCACCGTCCGCTTATCATCGAACGAATAGGCGAATCCGATCCTGGGCTGGATATTGTTAAAGTCCCCATCGACAAGCTCGTCCAGCCCGGTCTCGAAATCGTAGCGCACGCCATAATTGAGGGTGAAATCAGGAGTAATGCGCCACTGATCCTGTCCATAGAAGCCCCAGTAATTATGGTTGAGGCGGACGAGGAAGTTCTCGAGCTGGTCCGGCGGGAAGGCGAATTCCCAACCGGTGCTGACCGGCGGCGCGGCTGGGGGTATGGGGCCGCGCCCGACCGGCGCGCCCCAGAAGAAGACCACCGGGAAGGGGACGGGCAGAGGGCTGCCAAAGGGCGGCCGCCCCAGGAAAGCATCGAGGGTCGGGAAGATAACGCGCGCGGGCGTGAAGCCCGGCCAAACCACGAAGTTTCGGATGTGGTTTACATCGAACCCGAATTTCAAGTAATGCTTGCCGCGCTGAAACGAGATGCTCTCGGCAAACTGGAGCCTGGTTTCGCCGGTGAAATCAAAGGTGCCGAAATTGTGTCCGAAAAGCAACAGGTTCGGTATGTCCAGGTTCGGCTCGTTCGAGACCCCTTTAAAGTCATAGGAGCGCCGGGCATACTGGAAGAGCAGGGAGTTGACCATTTCATGCGAGATGACGGAAGTATTGTTTGCCACGAAGGATTGATCGCGCAGCAGGCCGTTTCTTCCGCTGCTCGGGGCGCCCAGGCCGCCGCCATCCAACGTCTCGCCGACCAGAAGGTTTCTGTTCCTCGAGTCGATGAAATTGTAACGGACCGAGAGGCTGTTTTTAGGCGTAAGCTGATGATCGATTTTAGCCATGAACTGGTCGTAATTGTTGGTGCGGAGCACGCCTAAATCCTCAGCGCTTAACCCCAGGCTCAGCTTAACTTTGTTGATATCCGCCAAGTTTTCGACGAGCACAGCGGGGTAAGTTGGGGACTGGTCTTTTCGCTGGCCCTCATAGTTTGTAAAGAAGAAGGTCTTATCCCTTTTAATCGGCCCGCCGAGCGTGAAGCCGTACTGGTTCTGGCGAAGGATATCGAATTGCGGCAGGGTCAGGATGGACCGGGCATCGAGCGCGTTGTTGCGGAGATATTCGTAAAGGGAGCCGTGAAGCTCGTTGGTGCCCGATTTAGTCACGATGTTTACGAAACCGCCCAGCGCTCTGCCGAACTCGGCGGCGAAGCTGTTATTTACCACGCGGAACTCTCGCACCGCCTCCTGCGATGGGGCGGCGCGCTGCGAGCCGGTTGCCATGGTTATGTTCTCGGCGCCATCGACCGTTACGTTGTTGTTCAAGTCTCGTTGTCCGGCAAACGAGACGCGGGTGGTCTCGGGCTCGGTGAAGGTCGAACCCAGGCTGGTGCGCCCGGTGGAAACGCCCGGGGTCAAAAGGGCGAAGTCTATGAACTGCCTGCCGTTAATCGGCAGGTTTTGAATCTGGGCCTCGCCGATCACCTGGCTCTGCTCGCTCCGCGTCGGCTCTATTTGAGGCGCTTCCGCCAGCACGGTGATCTGCTCTCCGAGCGGCGCGACTTTCAACGTGATGTCTATCGTCGCCTTCTCGCCCACCGTCAGCACGACGCCGGCGTGTACGAATTTAGCGAAACCGGAAAGCTCGGCGGACAGCTCATATGTGCTGGGCGGCAGGTTGGAGAGCAGGTAGAGCCCCACCTCGTTCGATAGGGTGGAATAAGTTCGGTTGGTATTGACATCGCGGGCTATTATGGTAACGCCGGGAATTACAGCTAAGCTCTCATCTCTGACCGTGCCGTTCAGTTGGGCAAACGCGCCCGAAATCTGAGGATAGACGAGCCGCGCGCCCGCGAATATGAGCGGCAAGACAATTGCCATTATAGGACACAAACGAATTCTCATATCGCTTCTCCCTGTTAATCTGAGCACTTTAGAGGATTTCCAGCGCGATGGAGCGAAACGGGGCGAGAAACGAAGCGGCCCGCACGGGCGAACCTAGCACCCGATCGCCGACCTTCCTGCCGACCGAACAAGCTTGAGCGCATATCGCGCCGCCCCAGTTCTCGGCAGGCTATTTTATTATGCCGCCAAACTCGTGTCAAACAATTTCGTTGCTTTCTTAAAACAATTTATTTATAATCGTATCGCTATTTCGCAATCGATTATAAGTTTTGTTTTTCGAAGATTTTGTTATAAATGAATTTTTTAATCTAAACAGATATTAACTATGAAAACATTATTAAACGAGCTAAAGCTGGCGATGTACAAGGGGAACATGGCCGCGGCTTTCAAATTGGCCGAGGAGATCTACCAGCACCCACAATTCAAAAGCTACCTGCCGACCTCGAGCAACGGCGCGCTGGCTCGCGCCCTGGTCTCATATGCGCGGGAATATCGCGGCGATCTCGAAGGCGCGCGCGCGGCGCTCAAACCCTATCTCTACGAGGGGGAATCGGACCTTGTCGCTAAGGAGGATATAATATCGCAGATCCAATCGCCCGAGGCGAAAAGCGATGTGCTCATAAGGACTAGCCGACTTTTCTTCCACGCGCGGAGGTTTCAGTACGCCGCCAAACTGCTGGAAGAGGCCATCCAGACCAGCTTGGGCTGCAACTACCAGTACGGACTGGCGGTCGCTTACTACCGCATCGCCCAGGTGCGACTTCACCAGTTCAACTATTACGAGGCCGAACGCTGCGCCTCGAAATCCATCGAAATCATATACGAGAATACCATGCAGGCCCCCGCTAAGGATAACCCGATATCCCAGGTCAACCTCGCCCATAAAATAGCGCTTTGCAAGATCTGTCTCGGCGTGATTGCGGAGAGGCAGGGCTTCATAACCAAAGCTAAGACCGAGCTGTACACCGCTCAGCAGGTCCTGCGCGGCGCGCTCAGCGGCTCGGGAGCGGACGACCTCGACCTGCCCGACCCGGTGATCTGGGCCGACCTCCACAGCGCCTTGGGCAGAATATATGCGGCTGAAGGCAATTACGACAGCGCTTTGAAGGAGCTATACCAGGCCGTCGATATTTACGCCCGGGTCGGCCATGCCCTCTATGAGACCCGCGCCAGGTTGATCTTGGCCTTGACTTATATACGCAAGCTACAGCTGGGCGGGATGTCCGGCGATGATAGGGCCGTCGTGTTGCAGCACCTGCAGATGGCCCAAGAGGCTGTAAAGAACAAGCTCAGCTACGATGCCAGGACACAACATCTTCTCAACACCGTATACGCCTACTACTATCTTCACTTCGGCCATATAAACATGGCAGAAAAGGCGGCAAATGCTGCCCTGCAAAACGCCCGAAAGCTCGAGAGCCACTTTCTTCTTTCCGACTCATATCGCGTCAAGGCCGAATTGCAACTGGCCCAGCAGCGGCTCGGCGAAGCGAGGAGTAACTTGCAGCTGGCGATAGAGCACGCGGAAAAGATCAGGTCCTCCGAATTGATAGGCGCGGCGCTTCTGGTGCTCGCGCTGAGCTATTGTTCGAAAGTCGAGCCCAATCCGGCCGAGGTCGATAAGTATCTCGATAGGTTCGATGAGCTTAAGGCCAGCCAGCCCTTTGAGAATTATTACCTCGACCAGTTTAGGAACAAAATCAGGCAGGAGAGAATCGCCATGCCTTCGGGCCAGGGCTTCTACTTTACCGTGCAGGACCTGCAAAGGGAAGGGCTCGACAGAGGCATGTCGCGCTTCATCCTGTGGGCGGTCCGAGCGGCGGAACGGTTGAGCCATGGGGACTCCAAGAGAATCGCCGAGATCTTGCATTTCGGCAATTTAACGCGAACATATAATTACATTAAAAAGGCGAACGCTATCGAGAATCAGGCGATAGATAAACATAAGGCCAGGAGTTAGCGACTGGTCCGCAGTCCAAAGGCTAAGGGCTGGCGTCTCCCTTTCGTATAGCCGCCGGCCCCGCCGAACTGGAAAGGCAGCTGCACTTCTGATATATTTCATCTTGTGGTTTCGCCCCCTCGATTTTTACCGGACCACTATGAGAGCGACGATTTTTATCTTCTCAGCGCTGCTTTCGTTCTGCCTGCAAGCATTTTCGCCGCCAGCCGCGCCCGCCGCCACTTCGGGTGCTATCCGCGTCTCGGTCACAGATAAGGAGGGCACGCCTCTGCCCGGCGCTAGCCTGACCCTGACCGGTTCGGCGCTCTCCGCTCCGCTCGAAGCCCTGACCGACGACGGCGGCCGCTACCTCTTCTCGCGCCTCGTGCCGGGCCTTTATACCGTCTCGGCATGGCTCGAAGGCTTCGAGAAGATTAACGCTAAGGTCGAGGTGGGAGAGAGCACCGTCGAGTTGGTCATACAGCTACCGCCCGAGGTCAGGCTGGCCGAAGAGATCGTGGTCAAAGCGGGCGAGGAGAGCATAGCTGGGCGTGCCGAGACCAGCACGCGCGACGTGGTGGCCGAGAAGGCTCTCGATACCACTATCACCCCGCTGCGCGAGGACCGCTTCCAGGAGGCGCTGCCGCTGCTCCCCGGCGTGCTGCGCGGCCCGGACGGCCTGCTCAACATCAAGGGGGCGCGGGCCACCGAGTCGCGCCTGCTCGTCAACAGCGCTAACGTCACCGACCCGGTGACGGGCGAGTTCGGCATAAACCTGCCGATAGATGCCGTCGAGTCGGTCCAGGTGATATCGAATCCCTATTCGGCCGAACATGGCAGGTTCACGGGCGGAATCGCCAGCCTTGAAACCAAGCCGGGCGGCGATAAGTTTAAATTTCAGATTAATAATTTCATACCCCGGCTGCGCCGCCGCGCCGGCACCATCGCGGGTATCGAAGCCTTCACCCCGCGCCTGCGCGCGAGCGGCCCTCTGGTCAAAGGTAAACTCTCCTTCTCTCAGTCTTTTCAATATCGATTCATCAGAACGCGCGTGCCGAGCCTGCCCGACCTGGAAAACGATATGGTGCTGGAGAGCTTCGATTCGTTCAGCCAGCTCGACTACCAGATAAACCAAAACAACAGCCTGACCGCCACCTTCTCTCTCTTCCCGCAAAAGAACGACTTCGTTAACATGAACACCTTCAACCCGCGAGAGGTCACGGCCAACCTCAAGCAGAAGGGGTTCAACTTCTCGCTCTATCATCGCCTGCTTCTCGACAACGGCGGCTTCCTGGAGAGCGTTTTCAACGTCAAGCGCTTCGAGTCTGATATTTTCGGCCAGGGCCTCGAACCGCTGTCGCTCGAGGTGGAGCGCAACCGCGGCAATTTTTACAATCGCCAGGAGCGCGAGTCTTTCCGCTATCAACTGCTCGAAACTTATACCTTCCCCACCTTCGAGATCTTCGGGCGGCACACGCTCAAGCTCGGTGTCGAGCTGGGCTACACCACATTCGACGGAAGAGACCGCAACAGCCCGGTCCTGGTGCGGCGCGCCGATGGGACGATCAGCCAGCGCATCGACTTCTTCGGGCCCGGGCTCATCGATATAAACAACAAGCAGCTCTCGCTTTTCGCCCAAGACCGCTGGACGGTGAACTCCAGCCTGGCCCTCGACCTCGGGCTGCGCTACGATCTCGATTCCATCACCGACAGCGACGTGATCGCCCCGCGCCTCGGCTTCCTGATCTCTCCGTTCAAGGACCAGAAGACCCTGCTCAAGGGGGGAGCGGGCCTTTTTTACGGCGAGGTGCCTTTAGCAGTGGGGGCCTTCGAGCAGTTCCAGAGCCGCATCGTAACCCGTTTCGCGCCCGACGGGGCGACGGTCATCGGCGTCCCCCTGGCGCTCCGCCACATGCTGCCGCAGAGGCTCCATGCTCCTTACAGCATCATCTGGAATTTCGAGATCGATCGCCAGCTCGCCGCCGGCCTCTTCGCCCGGTTCAATTATATGGAGCGGCGCGGCAAGCGCGAGTTCATAATCGACCCGGCCGAGGAGGCCGGCGCGCTCATGCTCTCCAGCCGCGGGCGCTCCCGCTATCGCGAATACCAGTTCACTGTTGCCTATAAACTGTCCGACGAGAGCGAAGCTAACTTCTCCTACGTGCGCTCCCGCTCGCTCGGCGATCTGAACGATTTCAATCAGTTCTTCGGCAACTTCCGCAACCCGATCATCAGGAAAAACGAGTTCTCGCTTCTGCCGCACGACGCCCCCGACCGCTTCCTGTTCTGGGGCTCATTCGCCCTGCCCTTTAAACTTGTCCTGGCGCCGGTGCTCGAGATAAGGGACGGCTTCCCCTTCTCGCATATAGACCAGGAGCGCTTTTTCATCGGGCCGCGCAATCGCGCCGGCCGCTTTCCCACCTTCGCCTCGCTCGACCTGCAGATCTCGAAAGAGATAAAGATAAAAGGCTATCGGGCGCGCGTCGGCTTCAAGGTGTTCAACGTAACCAATCACTTCAACCCGCGCGACGTGCAGTCGAACCTCGACAGCCTCGCCTTCGGCGGTTTTTTCAACAGCGTCGGGCGGACCTTTCGCGGCACGTTCCAGATCATCAACTGAAGAACAGGAGCCAGAATAAGGAGCTAGGAGCTAGAAGTTAGGAGCTAGGAGATTAATCTCGATAGAGCTACAGGCCTGGTGGTGGAGCAATGGGTGAGATGTAGCGGCGGTCTTTAGACCGCCATGTGTACGATGCTATTCGAGCGTGTACCACCCTGGCGAGCTGTAGGGCGCAGTTTACTGCGCCCTAGCCGCTACGATTGCTTTATTCTGGCTCCTGGCTTCTGGATTCTGGCTCCTGTTTTTCGACTCCTGGCTCCTTCCGCGGCTTGTCGCGCTCCCGCGCTTTCAATTGCTGATAACGGGCCAGGCTCCTTTCGGCGGCCTCGCGTTTTCCCGCTTTTAAATAAGCCTGCGAGAGCTGGTAGTGGATATAAGATTTATCGGGATCGATTTGCGCCGCCCGCTCGAGGTTTTCCATCGCCTCCTCGATTTTGCCCTGCTGCAGCCGCACCTTGCCAATCTGGTAGTACGGCTCCGCATAGCTCGGGTCTAAGCTTATTGTCTCTTTCATCAGCTCGATGCCTTCGTCGAGGTGCCTGAGTGAGATCATGGCGAATCCCAGGTGATATTTAGCTTTAGCGTGCTTTGGGTTCAGTTGCAGTTCCCGCCGGAACTCCTCGGCCGCCTCCTGGAACTTCGCCTGCCTGATATATGCCATCCCCGTGAAGTAATGTGCCTCTGGCAGAGAGGGATTTAGTTCCAGGGCTTTTCTGAACTCATGTACGGCGCTCTCCAGCGCTGAGCGCTGGGCCAGAACCTGTCCGAGCGCGAGGTGCAAATCGGCTACATGGGGGTAGCGGTCAAGCAGCAAGCGCAAGATGTTTTCTCCCTTTCGGCCCTGGCCGACGTGAATCAGCGAAAGCGCGAGCGCAGACATAACCTGCGGGTCGTCCTGCATCTCCGCGCTCGCCGGCTCCAGGAATTCAACGGCCTTTGCGTATTCTTCGGCGTAGAAATAGCAGAGTCCCAACAGCACCAGCACCGATGGTTGCTGCGGCCGGCGCACACCGGTGCGTTCCAGAGGTGCAATTGCCCTGGTGTAATTACCAGCCTTGAAGTAAGCGAGGCCGAGGTTGTAGTGGATGTCGGGAATTTCCGGGTCCCAATAGGCCGCGCGTTCGAAATAGTGGGCGGCGCGCTCGAAGTTCGAGCGGCCAGCGCTCAGCAGGCCGAGCCGATTGTAGGCCTCTCCGGCCACTTCGACGTAGAAGCTCTCTGCCTTTTGCAGCTGCTCCCGTTCCCCGGCGCTGGGGGGTTCCGGGGCAACGATGATCGCACCTTTCAGGCTGGTGACGGCCTCTTTAAACCCAGCCGAGGAGGTGTCGCCGCTCTTGAGAAAAGTCTGGAGTCGCTCCCGGTCATAGTCGGCGGACTTCGCCTTGTATTCCGCGGCTATCGTCAGGTGTTCCTGCGCCTCTTTGATTTTTCCCGCAACGCGATATGCCTGGCCGAGCAGGTAGTGAGCGTTCGCCACCTGGTACTGGTTGCGGCTCGGGTCTCGCGTCAACTCTATGGCTCGCAGCAAAAGCGGGATTGTCTTTTCGTGCCGGCCCAAGAGAGACAGCGCCTGGCCGAGATAGAGATATGGATCTGGATTTTCCGGATTGAGCCGCACGGCCTTTTCCAGAAAAGGGAGTGCCTCCTCCAGCATGCGCTCGTTGAGATATACCAGTCCCAGGAGGTAGTTGGCCAGATACTCGTTTGGGTCTCGACGCAGTTCCGCTTTGAACTCGCTCACCGCCTCGGCGATTTTATTCCTGCCTTCTTTTGTTAAATATGCCAGGCCCAGATAATAGTGCGCGCGGGGGTAATTGGGATCGAGCGCGATGGCGCGCTTGAATTCTTCGATCGCTTCATCTAAGAACTCGGTTTCTCGATAGGCGCCTCCGAAGAGGACATGTAGCTGAGGCGATTCGCCGAGCCGGCCCAACATGCGATCGAAAATCTTCCGCGCCTCTTCAAGGCGCCGTTGTTTAAGATAAGCGAGGGCGAGCGTGAAGGAAACGCTGTGGTCGTCGGGGGCAAGGCGCGCCGCCTCCTGAAGCTCCAACGCCGCGGCATCGAAGCGGTTCATGCTGAAGTAGAGTTTCCCCAGCAGGTGACGCGCGCCGGGGTGGAGCGGCTTTTGCGCCAGCAGCTCGCGCACGGTCTTGAGCCCCCGCTCGAGTTCCCCTTTTCGCAGGTAGACGATAGCCAGGCCAAGGAGGGCAACGTCGGACTCAACCATCGTTTCCGAGGCGCTCTGATAGGCGCGTTCTGCTTTTTCCAGTTCGCCGAGGGCATGATAAATCAAGCCCAGCTTCTCGAGGGCCAGCCCGAGGGCCTGGCGCAGCTCGCTTTCGGCGCGGACCATCTCCCCCTGCTGCTCCAGCTCGGCTGCAGAGTTGAGACGTTCGATTATCTGATCGGAAACGCTCTTCTCTGCCCGGGCGGGGTCTTGCGGGCCGGCAACCAATAGTCCCGTAAGCAGCCAGAAACCAAAGGTAATGCCGATCGCCTTGGCCGAAAACATAATTTCGTTTTCTGATTATGCCACAAAAACAAAGCGGCGTGCCCCGACCGGGGCACGCCGCCGTAATTGGAAACCTTCTCCCGAGTCGGGCTACCAGATGAACTTCAGCGCGAATTGGATCTCGCGCGGATCGCGGGCCCGAGTAACCTGGCCGAACTTGGGGTTGATGTTGCAGTTCGGAAATCTGTTGCCCGGTAGCGTGCTGCACCCTACGAACTTATTAGCAACCGGATCGATCTGGAGCCCCCCGACCTGATAGGTCGTGTCAACGGACAGGAACTGGGTGTTATTGAACGCGTTGTAGAACTCAGCGCGGAACTGGACCGCCATGCTCTCCTTGATCGGGAAGTTTTTGTAAATCGCGATATCGAAGTTGTTGATGGCGGGCGAGCGGATCGAGCCGCGCGGCGAGCGCCCCAGCCGTCCCAGGTCAACCGGGAGCAGATAAGCGTTGGGGTTAAGCCACTGGTCCGCAGTCCCGGGCCCCTTGGGATTGGCCACCAGGTCCGGCCGGTTCGAAAATGCCCCGGACCCGCTTCCGACCAGATCAGCGCCGCTGATCGTAACGGTCAGGGGAACGCCCGACGAATAGGAGTATATCCCGGTAAGCTCCCATGAGCCGAACAGGCCGCGAATCAAAGGCGTCTTGCCGCGCAGGTCCGAGAAACGATAGATCCCATTGATCGTCAGGATGTGGGTGCGGTCGAAGGAGGCCAGTCCACGGTCGTAATTTATATTTTCAGGGTCGCTGATCCTCACCCCTTCGTTGTTGGTGCAGCAGCCCAGGTTGGTAACGCCGATCAATTTCGAAAGGCTATATGCCACCTGATAGGAGAAGTTGTTTGAGTAGCGTTTATGCAGAAAGAGCTGGAACCCATGGTAAATCGAGTTAGCGCCCTGGGTCATGAATAGATAAACCGATAAACTCCGGCTATACAACCAGAGGTTAAGCAGGGTATAGTTAAAGAATGAATATCAAACGACTGTTTAATAACTTCTC
>FWPU01005905.1_pt1 | contig 25546 bp, 21 predicted proteins | sample 2228361 | NCBI WGS metagenome assembly FWPU01 (sample SAMEA103939777, study PRJEB20133) | metagenome | reverse complement strand
GCCTATGTAAGCCCGAGCGGGGAACTCATCCTTTACTCCATCCCACATGACGACCAGGATGACTTTGATCCTGACATCGTTCGACTTGCTGAGTTTCGTCACCGAGATGTGATGAGAGATACCAACCCGTTAAGAAGGCCGATAGCCTATCCTAATGGTCCTTACTCAGTCGAGGAAGGGGGCGACATCTTTCTTAACGGCAATGCGGCACCTCCCTTAGATAGGCCCTGGGCAGAACTATATGATGATGAAGATTGGCGAGACAGAAGTATTGTAGTTGATTACGATGACCGTGACAAACTTGAGCTACACAATTTTAACCATCTTGATAATTTCAACGATAAGACGACTTCTATACGCTGGCGTTCGCCTATAGGTGTAAATATAGAATTATACGATGACGATAATTTTAGGGACCGATATATAATTTTGCTCGGCACTGGTACAACCGAACATATTTCACACCTGAATAGTCAGGTTGTAGTACCAGGTGTGGTTGAACACCCTGGGAAGGACCCCGGAGAACCTTTGGAGTTCAACGATAAGATAAGTTCAATGAGGTTTGTGGGAATCGACCCTAGCTCTATTGAAATGATCCTAGAATGGGATCTAGACGATGATGGCGTATTTGAAACAACAGGTCGTAATCCGGTGTTCTCTGCCTTGGACATTGACGGGCCTACGCAAGTGCCGATTAGTGTCAGAGCGAGAAATCCAGGTGACCCAACTGAATTTGGTGTGAGCGAACCAGGCTCTACTCATATCCAGATCCATAACGTCGCTCCCACAGCGAATATTGATTTCGTGATCCAGCCGAATCCCGACTTCATCCTTCCCCGAGTTCATGAGCTTACCTTTTGGGGTAGCTTTTCAGACCCAGGCTGCCTCGATGTTCATAGCTCAACCTGGGATTTTGGAGATGAGACCACATTAGAGGGAGAGATAACCGAGGAGCATAATCCGCAACGGGTACAACAACGGCACGGCATATATATGCTGATCCGGGAACATACAATGTGACATTGATAATAACGGATGACGATGGTGGCTCTGACACGGATACAACGGTCATCCATGTGGCGGATGAGAGAGAAGTATTGCAGGACATCAAACTATACGTCCAATCCCTCCCTGATAGCGCCTTCAAAAACAGAAAACTTGCAGGCCGTCTAAGAAATGCTTTGGTATGGCAATTGGAAGCAGTTGAACTCCTGTTTGGAAAAGGGAACTATAATGCGGCAATTGAAGTGCTCAGAAACGATCTAAGGACAAAGTGGGATGGACGTGTCGACGGCGATCCGAAGAACGACTGGATTACCGACCCGCAAGCCCAGGAAACGTTATGCCAAGCAATTGATGACTTGGTGTCATATCTTGCTTATCTATGCTCACCAGGAGTGTAGGGGAAAAAGTGTCTTCTTAAGGTGGCTCCGACAGCTTGGACAGACCAAGCGATACCTGCTTCTCCACTCGAGTCGCTCGTCGGTTTACTATCAACTCACTTGTGATGAGTTTACGACCATTCTGAAGAAAGCCGGAGTCCACATCAGGTAGGTCCGCGAAGTGCAACCGATCCCCACAGTGGCCGAGCCTCACATCTCCTCAGAGACATTCAGGTGGCCGGGCGCGCAGTTGATTAGAGAAGTCTACGAAACCGACCCCCTTGCTCTGTCCTCTCGGACGTTCTCCTGAGGTTTGCCGAAGAAGGGTTCACGTATCAATCCGTTGCCCCTGTCCAATCAATAGGGTCCACCTCTTATGTTTCACCGAATGGGTACAGGAGCTCCTCTTTTTTTGTTGCTACTCGTAAATAGAAATGTTATCAATCGACCGATTGATACATTCGGCCCTTTCTCTCATAACCCCACATGAGGGGGGAGGGCATAGTGTGGCGATGAGTAACGGCACACAAGCACGAGCCGGACCGACACGGCAGCGTATACTGAAGTGTGCCGAGCACCTGTTCGCCCTCCAGGGGTACAATGGCACGTCGACCCGCCAGATAGCCAAGGAAGCCGGAATCTCAATTCAAACCCTGCATTATCACTGCGGAGGGAAGAAGAACCTCTACAGGACCGTCATGGAACGCTCTATCATGTCGGTGACCGATCTAATCAACGGGCATGTCCAGAAAATGCTCTGCACGGATTTGAACGATTCAAGGGTGCTCGAGGAATCCGTGACAAGCATCATAGAGGACCTGTTCAATGTCCTCCATACGCACCCTGACTATGCACTACTCTTTTACCGTCAATGGCTGGTTTCCGATCCTGAATTGAGAAGCGTTGAGTGGGAGAGGCTGGTACCTATTCTTCTGCAGTGGACGCATGAGATCGAGAGACAGCTCGACAAGCGGCGGCTGCGCGGAATGAATCTCTTCTTGTTCTTTCTTTCCTTGGGTTGGATATATTGGGGCCTCTTCGTCCAGCCTGCATTCATTGCCAGCTACCTTGGGATGAATCCGAGGTCTCCTGAATTTCTCGCATGCCTCAAGGATCACGCACGGGAGATGACCTTGAGAATGATGCAACAGCGTGAATCGTCCCGAGGTAGCTCCGGTAAAACGATTAGGACTCAAAGGAGACAACGAACGCCATTGGCTGCACGGAAAATCACATGAGTTCGAAGAGTAATGATACCTCCGTGCCTTTGTAATCCTATGCATACGAGATTTTTGTGTTCTGCCAGATCATGGATAGTACTGTCAGTCTGGTTGCTGGCTGAATTCGGTAGCGTGGCTCAAGGGGACCAAAGAGGCGTATTCGACACGAGGGATATAGGACGCTACTACGAACCGGTAGAAGTCCCGGGCGAGCTCCTTCCATCGATGGTGACAAGGAAGATATCAGAGTTCGGACTCTATGCATGGCGTCAGGATACATGGCATACGGTGCTCTTTCAGATCGACGAGCGAACCAAAGAGGGAGCGTTCGTGCTTTCAAAAGGACAGGATGGGCATCCGAACGCAGCAGACGGCGTGTTCGATCCGCAGGACCTTCTCGTGTATATGGCTAGGGAGGCCGGGCACAGGGCACCGGATGGAGTGGTTCCTCCAAATGCCGACCATACGGTTCCAATCGAGATTCACGACATCCTCACAGGTCAGTCCGCGTGGGTCTACCTCTCTTGGCACGGTGACGGTACACCGCCTTCCATAAAAGAGCCGCTCGTGCGACTTGTGGATGATCCCGGTATGTTCACCTTTTTGTTTCCCACATATAGGTACGAGGCTCTGATCAACAATCCACAAAGGAATCCAATCCCAACGATCTATATGAACAAGCTATGGATACTTCCTGAGGCAGGAGGCACCGGTGAAAATATCATCGACCGTCAGAAAGTTCGAGGAGTGATTACAGCATTGGGAGCGCTGATCGACATTCGATTCGACGAAAGCATCGTCAAAGGCGGGATTGTTGGCTACAAGCAGGGTCCTGTCAGGATCCTGACTCGATCATGCATGTACCCCCAGTTTCCATTGGGAATCAGAGGGCCACGTTTCTACATGGATTCGATCATGGTCGATACCATCACGCTCACCACGATCATCATAAGCGTGCCTTTCAATCCCGGCTATGTGATGCGCGAGATGAGACTTGCCTTTGGGACCGATCTCACCCCTGCGGCCAAGGGGATGAGATTCTACAATTCACGCAATCGAGACGGTTTTGTGATCGACGGCATCATGGCGGAGGAGGAAAAGGGCTACGATTCTGCCAAAGACGAATGGCGTCTGATCACAGGACCTCAGGGAACACAGATCACCTCGACACGCTTCGATGAAAAGTTTTTCGCAAAGGGGAAGGCTCGTGTTAGGTACAACGACAACCAGGCTGACCCGCATCCGCCCGAGCATTTTCCAGGCGACATAGGCGCTGCCTTTGATGAGGTGATCGTAGAGAGTCTCCCGGCTGGTACCTACCGCATCGAGGTCTTCGGCTGCATCCCCTACGAATTTTATAGTCCACAAGGGCTCAATACGAGACTACTTGAATCCATCATGAACATTCGTTCCGTCCCACTCGTCATCAGGGCGGAAGGTAGGGAGGCGAGCAACCAGGGCTGCCAGCCGAGAGTGCTCGCCAGCACTCTATGAAACCATATTGAAGGGCCGAGTATGGTAAGAGCCGGAATCCATTATCATGGGGGAGAAGATAGTCACTCGGATTGAATCGATGAAAGGGTCCATTCTACGCCTTCGTTCCCTTACCAGCCGCCCTAGCGTGTGGACCAGTGCTCTAGTATCAGTGATTGCTTCGATTGTCTGGGCTCTTCCCAGTCACGCGGCGAGCCTGGCTGAAACACGAGGCTTTGGCATCCGAGCCATAGGCATGGGTGGCGCCTTTACTGGAGTTGCTGACGACTACTCAGCGCTCTACTACAATCCTGCTGGTATTGCTCAGGTCGAGGGATGCCCTGGAAATTTCGAATACGTCTTGGTCAATCCCAGAATCTATGTGAAGCAAGGAGATTCGCCAGAGAGGCTCTTCATTGACAAATGGACAAAAGCGCCGATGCTAGGGCTCACCATCGACCTTTCAGATGCACTCGAGTTTACCCGGCGCCGTGTGGTGGTAGGCTTTGGTGGAATCTTTCCAGACAATTTCAAAAATGTATATAAGGTTCGCTGGGGAAGTCAGTATGATCCCTATTTTCCTCTTTATGGTGATTCCACTGTGGACCAATCTATGTGCCTCTGGGTCGACTCGGCACTACAGGTGTTGCCGTGGCTATATGTGGGAGGAGGATTCTTCCTCCAGATACATGGTCAACGTATTCTCATGAACGTGGCCCTCAATCAAAACCTCCAACCCGTCATTGACAAGAGCACCAGCAAGCTCGAGATAACCTCGGAGATGTACCCTCTCGCGGGGATACTGCTCAGGCCCCTTGAAAAGCTCAGAATCGGATTCACGTGGAGGAAGCACGTGGAATTCATCGCTGCGGGTGGGAATCAGATGAGGCTTAAGCTGCTCATCGGCCCGGATCAGACACTCGATGTTCCGCAAGCGCTTGTCGTACCGGCCATCGGCCACTTTCGGCCGGATCAGTATGCTCTGGGTGCTTCCTATCAGCTTACAAAGACCCTCCTTATCGCAGTCGATGCAACCTACTACGACTGGAGTCAGTATCGAGACGAGGGGAACCGACCGATCAATCCACGGATGAAAAAAATCATCGTCCCACGTGTGGGTATGGAGTATTTCGTTTTTCCGTGGATGGCCGTCCGAATGGGGTATTCATTCCAAGAATCCCCACTGAGGCAACAGCGCACCGGTCAGCCCGTGACCCTGCTGGATAGCAATGTGCACAGCGTTTCGTTGGGGACAGGCTTCTTTTGGGATGTTTTCGGCTTGTTCAGGTCCCCAGTCCAATGGTCGTTCTTTTATCAGCCGCAGATTCTCATACCACGGACATTTCAGAGCGTACACCCCGAAGAGGAACCGGTGAGGTGCTCGGGCGTATTTCACTCGTTCGGATTCGGCATCCGATTCGAGTTGTGGTAAAGAGGTATTTGACGTGACGGTAATAGGTACGACTGTTCGATGCTTCCTCATGTCTAATACGCGGACAGGCAGGCACATATGGGTCGTACTTCTGGGAGCGATGCTCACAACCGAAGCTCTCCTGTGCTGGTGCGGGGTTTCCCATGCGGACATGTCGACTCACTTCGGCCTCTCTCCCCGCGGGATTGGAATGGGAAATGCAGGCGCAGCCGTAGTCGATGACTATGGAGGAGTATTTTACAATCCTGCCGCCCTGGCCTTGGATCCCACGAGCTCGTTCACCTTTGGCTACTTTTACACAACGCCGCGGGTCCGAATTTTCGACGCCGCAGGGAATGAACACCTCGGCTTTACCACGCATATGAACGCCCCGGTGATCGGGTACAGACAGAACCTGAAAAGCGTGTTTCCCGACTCCTGGAGACGAAACATCACCGTGGCGCTGTGTGTGTCGTCGTCTGATAATTTCAAGACCGGTACGCTTGTCGAGACAAAGCTCTACGGTGATCCTCAGTTCCCGATCATCGGAAGGGTCCAAGACATGCTCGTCATGAGTGGCGGTGTGGGAGTGGAACTCCACGACTACGTGCTTCTTGGAGTAGGTATGCGATTTGCCGCCACCTATGATGCCACCAATATCACGGCCACGATGAACCTGGTAACTGGTGAAACGGTAGTAGAGAAACTCGCAGTGAATGCAGACACCGAGATTCAGCCGATCGTCGGCATTCTCATTAGGCCACTCGACCGAGTCAGACTGGCAGGGGTGTGGAGAAGAGGGGGGTCGCCCATCAAACTACTGGGCAAAGGCAGTGGAACCGCCCAAGTAGGAACATTAGTCATCCCCATGTCTCTGTCGCTTGCATTTAGAGATTTTTTTACCCCGAACGAATTTGCCGGTTCGATTGCCGTGCTACCGTCGACCAAAGTGCTTCTCGCTCTGGAGCTCACGTATGCGCAATGGTCCAACTACGACGTTCCCTTTGGCCAGACTCCTCCGGGCGATCCCTTCAAGGACACCATTATTCTTCGAATCGGTGCAGAGTATGCCATCTCGGAAAATCTCAGGACACAGGCCGGATACTATTGGCAGCCTTCACCAGTAAAGCGATTCCAGCCGTATACACATTACCTGGATACCGACGAGCACGTGTTTTCTGCTGGCCTGCAGTATGCGCTAACGATACGAGGATTTTTGAAATATCCCATCATGATGAGTTTCTATGTGCAATACCAGTATCTTCCCCACCGCACCCTCGAAACGATCCATGGTCCTAGCTCAATACGAGGATACATCACAAACGTCGGGGCTACGGTGGGGTTCAGGTTTCGGTAGGAGGCAATTGCTCATAGTCGGGTTCACACGAGTGCTCGATTAAGAGGAAGGGACTCGGCTTCAAAGAGTTCCATGACAGGAGGATACCATGGCCGGATACGATGTGGCGATCGTGGGAGCAGGTCCTGGCGGCGCATATGCCGCTAAAACCGCCGCAGAGCTTGGTTTGAAGACGGTGTTCTTTGAACGGGGACGCAGGCCCGGAGAAAAGAATGCCTCGGGATGCGGTCTTGGTCAGAGATGGTGGAGGGATTTTCCGGATATCATGGAAAAGGTCACGCGCCTACCCTCATACCGAGAGATCTTTTTTTGCAACTTCAAGATCACCGACGAACAAGACAGACTCGTCACAACCATATCGACTACGAGGACAGAGCAAGACGACAAGCGAATTGTTTACAAAGGACAGCCCCGCGCCATGAGCGGTACGAGTGTGTACCGGTCCGATCTCGATCCGCTTCTTGCCCAGATGGCCTGCGAGGCAGGTGCTGAGCTTGTAACCTCCACATTGGTCGTGGATGTGCTCAAAAAGAACGGCAGGGTTTGTGGGGTGGTGACCGAAAAGGGCAGGCGCATCGAGGCCTCGATTGTGATAGGAGCGGACGGAGCGCATTCGACCGTGGCCGTGACATCCGGGATACGCAAGAGGTGGCGAAAGGATGAGGTCACCCTTGTGCCCCAGTTAGACTTCTCCTGCAATGAATCACGGCTCGACGATGTGATAGGTCCCGCTGAGTGGGTGTGGTTCGGCCCATACTGCGGGGCATACCAGGTGAATTTCAGAGATGGGTTCCACTTGGGGTGCGGCCAGTGGCTCGACACCTGGGACACCAGGCCCGTTGACATGCTGAAAAAGGTTCTCAAGATCCCTGCCTTCCAGGCTATGAGCAGGGCAGTAGATGCAAAGATGAGGGAGTTTCAAATCCATCTGTTGCCGTGGATGCCTCACCCGAGGAAGACCTACGGCGATGGCGTCATGCTGATCGGAGACGCGGGCGGCTTCCCTTGCCCTCTCGAAGCCGAAGGTATCTGGCACGCATGCTGGACCGGGAAGATTGCCGCCCAGGTTGCTTCAAAGGCCCTTTCAAGAGGAGATACCTCTGAGGCAACGTTGAGTGAATACGAGCGAGCGTGGAAAGGATCACCCGTGGGACGGGAATACGAGTTCGGGAGGGAATTTGTAAGACTCTGGAAGAACTCTGCATTCAATCCTGAGTTCATGAAGAAGATGGTCGTTTTTCTCGGTGAACTCCAGTGGCTGAATTTTCCGAGCCCCATCTTCGACTGGAGTGATGACCACATGAAGACCTTTAACGATCACCTGGGACATTTTCTCGATATGTTGCCTCATGTTTCAGAGTTTGCACGGGCTAACATCCTTCCACTCGGGAGAGGGATATCCAACGAGAACAGGGAGAAGATCGCTGACCTCATTGTCGGATCGATGAGAAATAGGCTCCCCAAGATCATTCCCGAAACGGTGCTTAGGACCATTGTGCGAAAGGGACTTCGTCTCTTCTGAAAGGGTTTGCAACAACACGGTTGTCGGTAACCCCCACGCAAGGAGGTAAGAGTCGTCATGCAGAAAACATCGAGCACGAGACACACTGGGGATCGAGTAGTCGTGCAGGACCTCGTTTACAGGATTCCAGATGCAGCTACAGGAGATTTCATTTCATTTTACAAAGACAGGTGCACCGGCTGCGGTGCATGCACCATGGTATGTGCTGCGGGCGTATGGAGCATCCCCAAGAGTGGCAAGGCACGCCTTTCTCCTCGTTACCGTGAGATGTGCCTTGAATGCGCGGCCTGCGCTGTTGTGTGCGAGCAGGGGGCGATTCTTTTCAGGTACCCTAACGGAGGCTCAGGCATCGTCATTCAGCATGGATAACCGGCAACAAGCAATAGGCCCCCCAGCACATGGCAGATGATGACACTTTGATCAAATCCAACGGACCTAGGGCATACGAGGTGCTTCCCAATTCCCAAGCGCTATGGGAAGAGGTCCTGGGCCATGTTGTTGAAACAATGAGGACACCCACATGGAGGAGCTAACACGAGCAGTATGGAATTTCATGTACGTGGCGTACAACCATGGAGTACTCGATGAGGTGCTTAGCCTCGTTGGAATGCTTCAGGATCCGGAGACAGATCTGGGTGCCCAGATTGCCGAGTTCGAGGACGCCTTGAGTACGGCCGATTTTGGGCCATTCGATAGGATGTCAAAGGACATCCTTGCGCCTTTGCTTCAGGCCCTGGCTGATGAACAGGCAATGGACGGGCTCAGAGCTCTTGTGACTGCGGCAAAAAAGGTCTTCCAGCGAGGAATGTCTGGCAGCAGTGATGCCAAAGAGATGATCGCGTTTATGAGCGACATCATGCACGGTGTCAAGGGGCTTAAGCCTGTGGCACAGGCTGCGTTCCCTGTCGTCGTTAAGGTGTGTGCGCCTTTGGTCAAGCGATATCTGGAACAACATGCAGGAGACATTGCGGCCCGTGCGGTAAATATCATCTCCCGTGCGGTAAGCACGAACCCAGAGGAGGCGACCCGTTTCATTGACAGACTTTTTGAAGGAATCGATGGCTACGCACTGAGACGTGCTATGGACTCACTTGTGGAAGCATTTCTCGATAAAAAACCCACGATTGCCCGGTGGACCACGGCCACCTTGGTAAAGAGGGCACGAAAAAGGATCCAGAACAGAAAGAGGATGAGACATGGATGAGGTAGAGGCACTCTCTAGAATTGTGGGCAAGAGACAGGTGAGTACCAATGAGCAGGAGCTTAAGGTATTTACACGAAGATGGGGTACTGACCGCGGCACTATGCCTCTATGCATTGTAAGACCCCGGAGTACTGAAGAAGTCCAGAAGATCGTACGCCTGGCCAATGAATGGGGACGTGCACTCGTCCCTTGTTCGTCGGGGGAACCGCACCTCAAAGGTGGGACCGTACCTGAGACAGACGGTGCGGTGATAGTGGATCTTTCACAGATGGACGCAATTGTACGAATCGATACACGAAACAAGGTAGCGATGGTGGAGCCCGGAGTAACTTTCGGCATGCTCCAAGATGCAGCCGCACGGCAGAGATTGAGGGTTGTGATGCCTTTCATGCCGCGGCAGAGAAAATCCGTGGTGGCGAGCCTCCTGGAACGGGAGCCTACAACTATTCCCAAATATCATTGGGATATGTCCGATCCCTTGTGCTGTGTGGAGGTCGTCTTCGGTACCGGGGATTTGTTCAGGACCGGTGCGGCTGCAGGTCCAGGCAGCCTGGAACAGCAATGGGCTTCGGGTCAGGCACAGAAGAGCCCCATGGGCCCGTCACAGACGGACTGGGCCAGGCTCATTCAGGGATCGCAGGGAACTATGGGCATCGTGACATGGGCAACAATCAAGCTCGAGCTTCTCCCTTCAGTTGAGAAGCACTTCATGGTCGGGGTAGAGGAATTGGACCGACTGATAGAGTTTACATACGCAATTGTCCGGCCCAGGCTTCCTGACCTCTGTTTCATACTGGACCGGTCAGCCGTTGCCGCGATCTTGGCCCGAGACTCGCTAAAAGAGCTCCCTCAATGGTTCCTCTTTCACTCGATTTCAGGCTATGAGCATTATCCAGAAGACCGTCTCGACTACATTGAGAAGGATATTGCAGACTGCGCACGCCAGCTGGGTGTGAGGCCATGCGAGCGCTTTGGTGGTATCAGTGCACACACAGTACTTGGCATGGCGAGCGCGGCCAGCGGAGAGTCGTATTGGAAGACAACGGTCTCTGGCGGATTTCGTGAGATCTTCTTTTTGACTACACTCGACAGGGCCCCCGAGTTCGTCAATGCAATGGAGAAGGAAGCGACGTCGGCGGGCCTCCCGCGGGAAAGGCTCATTAGCTATATTCAGCCACTACAGCAAGGCAGGGCATGTCATGTGGAATTCACGTTGACGTATGACCCTGCGGACACTGACCAAGAAGCGTCGATACAAGGGCTTCTCGACAAGACATGTGAAATATTAATGGATATGGGTGGATTCTTCTCTCGGCCCTACGACCCATGGGTCGAGCGTGCCTATCGGAAGTGTCCGGACACTGTGCTGGCATTGAGAAAGGTCAAACGGATTGTGGATCCAAAGGGTATCATGAATCCAGGAAAGCTTTGTTTCGTAAGAGAGGAGTAGTCGATGAGTCTAGAGGATTTGAGGAGGGACATGGAAGGGTGCTCGAGATGTTCCCACTGCAAATGGGTGCCCCATCTTCAGATAAAGAGCCTGCGCTTTGCAACCATGTGCCCCTCGGTGCAACGGTACAATTTTCACGCCTATTCGGGCGGTGGAAAAATGAACATGGCGATTTCCATCCTCGAGGGAAGGAGCGAACTCACCGAGGCCGTCTCCGAGGTGGTCTACCGTTGTCAGCTGTGTGGAGCATGCCAGGTTGCCTGTCAGGCATACCGTGATGACATAGACCTAGCCGACGTACTTCTGGAGTTTAGAGCCACCTGTGTCCAGGAAGGATTCGTACTTCCCGAGCACCTCGACATGATCGAGAGCATGAAGCGTGAAGACAACACGCTGGGCATGCGCAAGGCAGACAGAGGCGAGTGGGCTGCGGGAGTCGATGTTCCGGACATACACAGTGGCAAGGTCGAGGTGCTCTACCACGCAGGATGCAGGTATTCTTATGATCAGGACCTCGGACATGTTGCACGCAAGGGTATAGAGATCCTTCGTAAGGCAGGTGTGGACATCGGGATTGCAGGCAAAGATGAAAGCTGTTGCGGAGGAAGGGCCTATGAGATCGGCTACAAGGGCGAGATAAAGAGCTATGCCGAGGACATGCTCAGCAGGGTCAGGGCCTCAGGGTGTCGGACATTGGTGACATCGTGTTCGGATTGTTACTACACGTTCAAGTACCTCTATCCAAAAAACGGTATACATCTAGGCGTCAAAGTGCTCCACATGACCGAGCTTTTCGAAAGCCTTATCACGCAAGGTGTAGTCGCGCCTAAGAGAGAGGTTCCAATGAAGGTGACCTACCATGATCCGTGCCATTTGGGCCGTAGAGGAGAGATCTACAAAGAGTGGCATGGAGACGACAAGCTCCTGAGGCCTGTGAAATACAAGCAGACCGGCAAGCAGGGGATCTTCGAACCACCGAGAAACATATTGAGGGCACTACCGGGCTTAACGCTCGTAGAGATGGAGCGTATCAGGGAGTATAGCTGGTGCTGCGGTGCAGGAGGCGGAGTCATGGAGGGTTATCCTGACTTTGCTTCATGGAGTGCAAAGGACCGTCTGGAGGAGGTAATCGCAACCGGGGCCGAAGCGCTCGTGACTGCCTGTCCGTGGTGTGAAAGGGTTTTGAGGGATACTGCGAACGAACAGGCATATCCGATACGGATCTATGATATCAACGACCTTCTTTCTCTTTCACTAGGAGGCGAGTAACGATGCTCGAATGGAAGATGTTGCCCAAGGAGGCATACGAGGAGATGGAAGACATCCTGGGACCAGAGAACATAACACAGGAACCCGGGATACTCGATAGTTATGCATGGCAGCCGGCGGTCAACTTGGGAGACAATGCGTGGATCCCAAGACCTGCAGCGGTCGTACTGCCCGGAACCACCGAGGAGGTCCAAAAGATCGTACGAACATGTAACAAGCATAGAGTGAAGTTCAAGGCTCATTCTACCGGCTGGGCGTCATGGGGAGGTCCTGGCGAAGAGGGTGTGGTCCAGATCGATTTGAGGAGAATGAACAGGATCATAGAGATCGACGAAAAGAACATGTTTGCGGTGGTGGAACCCTATGTGTGTTGTTCCCAGCTGCAGGCCGAAGTAATGAAGCGTGGGCTCAACTGTCACATCATTGGTGCCGGACCCAACACCTCCCAACTTGCCAGTGTTACCTCCGGCTGGGGGTATGGATGGACTGGCATTTACACTAGCTTCAGCGGTAGGAACCCGCTCGGTGTGGAATGGGTACTGCCCGATGGCAATCTGCTCTACGTGGGCTCGCCAGGCTCAGGGAGTGGGTGGTTCTGCGGAGACGGTCCTGGCCCGAGCCTGCGAGGAATCATGAGGGGGTGGGGAGGTGCACAGGGTGGACTCGGTGTGTTTACAAAGTGTGCGGTAAAGCTGTATCCATGGCCCAATGGACCAAAAGAGCCGCGTGTCAAGGGAATCCTTACGGATGTCGTTACTCAAGATGTTCCCTCGACCCACAAGGTGTTTTGGATTTTTTCCCCGAGTTACCAGAAATTCGCTGACCTTGCGTATGAAATTGGCAACGCCGAGATCGGCTACATTCACTGCAAAGGAGCAATCGGTGCTCTTTTCGGACTTCTGGCGCCCCGGGCGATGAGAAAGCTTCTTGCTTCACCCGGGACACGGGCACTACTGAAGGCGTTTCAGCATATGACGCTCTTTATGATTGCAGCGCACACTGAACGTGAGTTTGCTTACCAGGAGAAGGTACTAAGGAAGATCGTAGAGAAGACATCGAGTTTCTTGCTTGACACAAGTCATTTGCCTGTTCACGGTTCTTTCTGGTGGGGTCTTGTGAGGTCCATTTATCCAGCCATGGCGTTCAGGCCCGGCGGCTCCTTCATTACGAGCCTGGGGAGCAGCACCGAGTACGATTGCTGTGTGAGACAAGCCGAACTCGGAGAGAAGCTCAAGCAGAAGTACATTGATAACGGCACCTTTATCGATGACATGGCTGATTGCACGTGGGGAGGCATCTATGAAGGCACGAGCACATGGGGTCATCTCGAAGAGATCTGCATGTTCGACCGAAGGAACAGGGTGAGGACAGAGAAGGACAGGATGGAGTACCTTTATGCTACGACCGAGGCCACAATAGAAAAGGCGATGGGGTTCGGCCTTTCCTCAATGGAGCACGGAATGTACAAGAGGCTTGGTCCCCTCATGTATGATTACCATCTGTGGCAGGCCCGAATCAAAGAGGCCTTTGACCCGAACAACGTATCCGACGGGAGTCACTATGTACCTCCAATTAGCGAGTTAGAAAAAGAAATGAAACCTCAACGGACCACCTCTTCTGCTCGGAAGCGAGGGGACGCATGATGAGTGGGGAAGATCTCGTAGTGGTTGTTGTCGAACTCGACCGCGAAGGCCAGGTGCTGCCGGTCTCTTCTGAGTGCCTTCGAACAGGGCGAACCCTCGCCACTATGCGGGGAGGCACGGTTTCCTGCCTGCTCATGGGAACCTCGCTTTCCAGTGCAGCAGAAGAGCTGAGCCGTTACCCCCTGGACACAGTCTACGTTGTCGATCATCACCTACTTGAGACATATCACCCCGACGTGCATGTGGCTGCCTTCTTGCAGGTGTACGAGCAGCTGAAGCCCGCGGCAATCCTTATGGCTGACTCACTTGTCTCAATCGATTTTGCCCCAAGGATTGCCGTATCCTTGAACGCGGGGCTGATCATGGATTGTGTGGGCATCGAGCTGAATGAAGGAGAGGTGGTGTTCATAAAACCTGTCTACAGCGGCAATATCATGGCGGCGTACACGTTTGCGAATGAGCCGTGGATTGCGACCATGAGACCACGTGTGGAAGAGCCTCTGGAAAAGAATGATAGAGCGGTCGCACGCATCAGTCATGTCAGCGTCGAACTCGACAGATCAATGATGAGCCTAGAACTCATCCGAAGTATAGAAGAACCCGACGAAGGGCCAAAGCTTGCCCATGCGGATGTTGTGGTGGCTGGAGGGAGGGGTATAGGCAGTCCAGAAGGATTCACAAAGCTCAAAGAACTTGCCGCAGTGTTGCATGCGGCCGTGGCCGCGAGCAGACCGCCCTGCGATCTCGGGTGGGTACATCCGAAGGCACAGGTAGGTCAAACGGGCGAAAAAGTCCGTCCCTCGGTATACATAGCGGTCGGCATATCAGGAACGACGCAACATCTTACTGGAATGGCAAGCTCGAAGACTATTGTTGCGATCAATAAGGACCCTGGTGCAAACATCTTCAGGGTTGCTGACTACGGAGCAGTGGGACCATACGAGGAGATAGTTCCTGCATTCAAAGAAGCGCTTTCCGAGATGCGTCGATAGAGAAGATTCAATGAACATAGTGGTCTGTATGAAACAGGTTCCAGATCCCGAGGGTCCACAGGATGCTTTTGTCATACACCATGACGAATTGCGGGTTGAGCCCAAGGGGATACCTCCGGTTTTAAGTCTCTTTGACGAAAACGCGCTCGAGGCAGCGTTGAGAATCAAGGATAGCCGTGGTGGAAACGCCAAGATTACCGTGGTGAGCATGGGCAAGAGAATCTCTACTGCGGTTCTCCAGAAGGCCCTTGCCGTGGGAGCCGATGCTCTCGTAAAGGTCGAAGATAGCGCGTTCGATACGGCATCCATGGACAGCTACAGGACCGCCAGCATACTGGCATGTGCCATAAAAAAGATCGGGGGCTACGATCTCGTTATCACAGGGCGACAAGCTGCTGACTGGAATGCCGGACAGGTAGGCATAACACTCGCCGCTCTGCTCGGTATCCCTGCAATTACTCTCGCGAGAAACATAAAAATCGATGCAGAGAGGGTCATTGTCGAACGAGTCGTTCCCGGTGGCTACCAGGTGGTGAGTACACGGCTGCCTGCACTGGTCGTGGCGAGTAACGAAGTAGGTGAGATGAGATATCCCACGATACTCCAACGAAAAGACGCAAAAAAGAAACCTATTGTGTCGTGGGGAGCCAGGGAAATAGGCATGGAGGCTCTTCCCGACAAGCGGCTGTTATTGAAAAAGCTCTTCATACCACCGATGAGAAAAGGAAACTGTGTGCTCATCCATGGGGCAACCCCAAGAGAGATCGGAAAAAATCTGGCGCACCGTCTAAGACAAGACGGCATTCTCTGAGAAGAAATCCTCATGTTGTCCAATTTGACCGTGTCCCATGATTTCTGACACACGTACCGGCTTTCTGTGAATCCATTGCAAGGAGGAGGAATGCTACAGTAGAGCAGACAAACAAAGAGTGTGAATGTGGTAATAGACTCCTGAAGTATTGATTGCAGCGACGATATTCTCGAATGGTTCCGGCCCAGAGGTCTCTTCGAGCACGGGCCTGCAATGAGGGCAGAGCGTAACGGGGACAGGTAGCGACATCAAGCAATAGCTACCTGCCAGAATATGCCTTTACTGAGAGCACATATGACGAGAAAAAGATAACGTGTGCCTGGTCGGGAAGGATCTAGGAGTGGCTATCAGGGATGCACCTTCGTAGGTTCATGTGGGGTCGTCTTCAAGGGCAACGGGGTCAACGACAGTCAAAAGAGACTTTTCAGCTGGGACGCAAATGAGGGCCATGTGGCAAATCGCAATCTCGGGTGTTGCAACAGCGGTGGCACTACTCGTTCTGATCCTGGCAGCCGGATGTGGATCCAACAACGAGGGTAGTCCCTCTGCCCAGATCCCGAGTCGAGGCACAACTGTAGCCATTCCCACGATCGAGGGCCCTGTCAGCGGTGGCACCGGCAAGGCATTCATTGCAGGCACAACTTTTGACCTTTCGAGCGTTGACTACTCAGAGACAGAATACTTTATCTCCGGTACAGCAACTGCCTACACGAATGTCGGCCTGATGCGGAATGACGGTAAGTGGGAAGCAAAACAAGGGCCAACGGCCGAATATAGGACGCGCATCCTCGTCTATCGGCCAAACGATGGACACAGGTTCAATGGCACAGTGCTTGTCGAGTGGCTCAATGTCAGTGGCGGTCTCGATTCCGCGCCCGACTGGATCATGGCTCATACTGAACTCATTCGTGAAGGCTACGTATGGGTAGGGGTTTCTGCCCAACGGGTCGGTATCGAGGGAGGGACCTCTGTCTTGGGTTTGCCCGTTATGCCCTTGAAGGCCGTAGACCCAGAGCGGTACGGATCGCTCGTCCATCCGGGTGATAGCTTCTCCTACGATATCTTCTCTCAGGCAGCACAAGCTATCCGAAGACCGGCAGGGCCAAACCCTCTTGGCGATCTGCACCCTCAAAACATTATCGCTATCGGCGAGTCCCAGTCCGCTCTACGTTTGGTCACCTATGTCAATGCGGTACATCCATGTGCCGATATCTATGACGGGTTCTTGATCCATAGTCGGAGCGGCCCGAGTGCACCGCTATCAGAAAGACCCCGAAGTACGATTATCGTCCCTATGGCAGCACAGATCCGCAACGATACAAAGGTCCCTGTGCTGACGTTCGAAACCGAAACCGACCTGACCCTCCTCTCCTACTTCGATGCGCGACAGCCTGACAGCGAACATTTTCGTCTCTGGGAGGTAGCAGGGACAGCGCACGCGGACACGTACACAGTTGCGCTCGGATTCGAGGATCTGGGTAATTCGGCTGACGTGGCCCATCTGCTCCTGACCACGACACCCATCCCAGGCTTCGATTGCGGTCGACCTATTAACTCAGGACCGCAGCACTTTGTGCTGAAAGCCGCAATCGCTGCGCTGCATGAGTGGGTTCGGCACAACAGGCCTCCTCCAACTGCCCCACGCTTGGAGGTGTCTGCTGGTCCGCGGATTTCGATTCTTCGAGATGATAATGGAAATGCCCTTGGTGGCATCCGCACCCCCCAGGTTGACGTGCCCATTGCAACACTTTCCGGTGAAGCCGCCTCCTGGTCACTGGTCTGCCTCATATTCGGGACTACAGTGCCGTTCGATTGCGCGAAGCTTGCCTCGCTTTATCCGGATCGCGACGCATATGTATCGGCCTTTACTGCAGCAACCGACCACGCAGTTGAAGACGGTTTCATCCTGCCTGCTGACGCAGAACTCATGAAGGCCGCTGCTGCTACCTTTGATATTGGCTCGTGCATGCCTTAAGAAAACAAAAAGAGGACAGATTTGTTTTTTGGCTACAATAGATCTATCCCCTTTTTCTGAGTTATGGCTTGAACCTTAGCCTGGTTACCACGCACCCGATCCTGCCAAAGGCCTGGCACAGCTCGGCGAATTTCTCTCTCGTGGGACATACACCTATGATCGCACCGCCTGAGCCTGGAAATTTGGCTGACACACCCAGGGATCGTGCCAGTGCAATCATCTCCATATTGGAAGCAGCAATGGGATAGATCTGACTTCGCAAATCGAAATTTCTATCGATCAAGCGGTTGAAGCGCTCTATGTCGCCATCAAGCAGCGCCTGTCTACCAAGGACAGCGTTTTCTGCAATAGCTTTCATCACCTCGATAACCTGGGCATCCCCCCGTTCGAACCGAGCGCGCACATCGTTGTGCAGGACGTCTTTGTGTGTCAATGTGGCGCGATACGCAAGATACATAGGGGGTAGGAGGTCGGGGTCGAGGACCTCGTAGTTTCCATATCCCTGAGCCTCCATCAATGACCGATCGAAATCCATAAACAAAGTGGTATCGTACACCTGAGCAACGCGATCCTGTAGTCCTCCGTAGATGCCAAGTTCGTCTGTCTCTGCCGCGAGCACGAGATTTGCAAGGTAGGTGTCGGGAATGTCGATCTTGAAAAATTGCATCAAGGCCTTCATAGCCGCTGTGATGATTGCAGATGATCCTGCCAGACCAACCTGTCGAGGAATGTCCGACTCATACCTGATAGAGAATGAGCGGCGGTCGAGCGCGTGTCCTTTCTCGTGACACCACTCCACAAACTTCTTGATTGCAGCCTTGATCAGTCGCACGCCGCCATAGTACCCGTGGGTCCTTACGTCATCGACCAGTGCCTCAAGCGAAGCGAATCGGGCTACGTCAGAGGCTCCAGGCAGAATCTCGATCACCGGCCACTCATAGAGCACTATCTGGGCACGAAAGTTATGAATCGCACCGGCAATGGTCTTTCCGTAGAATCCGTCGCTCGGGTTACCAAGGATGCCTACGCGCGCATGGCTTATTGCACGGACGATCTCCATCTGCGAACACCTTACTCACGAGAAACGCTCGATACGCCTTGTCGTATCAACATTGCCGAAAATAGAACCAGCCGCCTACTCGAGGTGGGTGAGCAGGGCCCTGACAAACTGCCTCAATGCAGGCCCCAATTCCTGGTCGCGCAGTGCAAAATGAAAAAAGGCCTTCCAGTATGACTCGTAGTTCCCTATGTCAAACCGCCGCTCGCCTTCGGTCATCAATATCCCCATCACCTTGCCGCCCTCCCGAATGAGCATGCGGATCGCATCTGTCAACTGGAGCTCTTCACCATAGCCTGGACGTATACGCTTTAGATAGGAGTAAATGCCCGGTGTGAAGATGTACCGCCCTGCTACCGCGAATGTCGAAGGCGCCTCTGAAGGCCGTGGCTTTTCTACAATATCGTCTAGTCGAAATGGCTGAAGAGGCCGAACGCCCTCAGCGACCTTGGCAATCCCATAGTTGCTGGTCAGAGACCGTTCGATCTCCTCGAACAATATGAGCGCATCACATTCCGAGTCTTGTTCAAAGGCTTCGATAAGTCGACGTAACGGATGCGAACCACTATCGCCTCTGGTTACTATGGAATCGCCGAGCGCGACGACGAACGGCTCTTTGCCAGTGAAGTTCTCGCCATAGCCAACAGCGTCGCCAAGACCAAGCTGCATAGGCTGCCTTGTATAATGGATCTGTGTAGTAAGGTACTGGAACAGGACGTGCTGAAGTAGCTCCTCTTTACCAGTGACTCTTAGTCTGCTGACAAGCTCTTCGTCGTAGTCGAAATGATCCTCGATCGAGGTCTTCTTGGCGCCTGTCACAAAAAGGATACTATGTACGTTGCATTCTGCCATCTCCTCTACGATATACTGCACTGCAGGCTTGCGGCCTACAGGAAGCATCTCCTTTGGCTGGCTCTTGGTCGCTGGCAAAAGTCGTGTACCCACTCCTGCAACAGGGATCACCGCCTTCCTGATCCGCCGATGTACAACTCCTTGCATCACACCCTCGCCTTGGTAAAGCGTTCGAACTCACCTCCAAGAAGCATCTGTACGTCCCGCTCGATCTCCTCCGCGGTCGGATACCACCTCTCATCGATCAAGTAGCCATACTTCTCTATCAGGACCTCAGCCAGTATCTGTCGTGAATGCGCCCATTTGTACACCATCTGATCCAAGACACGGGCATCCGAATGGATAGGGGTCATGCTCGTGCCGAGCATCTCGATCCGCTCGCGCGTAATCTCCTCTATCACACTTGGATTGTTGTTGAACCACCAGCAGCCGAACAGATGCAGATTGCGACATTTTCGGGTGATTGCAACTGCCTCGTGCTGGTTCTCGCGTGAAAGCACGGTCAGGAGAAAACGGTTCTGAGGAAAGGCCTTACACAGGTACACCACTGTGTCGAGATCGCATCTCTTGAGTGCATCGCCTGCATCGGCAAGTTCAGGGAACACCCTACGCCGCACCCCAAGCATCATGGCGAACGGGATCTCGAGCCTTCGACATACTGGAAGTACGCAATTGGCAATAAGCTGGCTGGCAACAGACGCATCCGGCATTCGAAAATCGTCGGGAAGAGAGGCAGCCATGTAGATCGCTTTCATCCTGCAGGCCCAATCCTCAAGAAAACGGCACACCTCTCGTATGGTGCTGCCGGTCAGGTGTTGCTCGACATCGTAGCCCATAGACCGCATCACCGGCCACATCGTCGGCCAGTTGACCAGAATGTCATCGATACGAAGTGCTGCCCTGAAACGAGGATCAATAGCGCGGCCTTTGAGCCATACCGCTGCCTCTGCCTGGTCGAACGGGTCATTGGTCATGACAACCTGAGATACGTTGGCAATACGGAAGACAAGATTCACGTGTTCAGAGGTCGTCATTGCAGCCAGGTAGGTACGGCTCGACTCATAATCCCTAGGGTCAGGCGCGCCGAGGCGAGTGAGCGCTGTAACGACCCCCCTGGTTGCCTCTGACAAAGGAGAGCGTTTCAGAAAGAGTTCTTGCCACACAAGTTTCGCCTGCTCCTGCCTGTCCATCTGTGTCAGTTGACGAGGTGTGATGTGGTCAATGACGCGATTCACTTCTGCCCTAAGGTAATGATAGGTGAGGAGCGCATCCAATCCGCGGAGCACGAGATCGCCGAATTCCTCGCTATAAAGGTGGGTATGTATGTCGAATGCGGGCACGCTGTGTACCTTCTCTACCACGACCCGCCGTAGTGTCTCACGGTCTTGTATTACATTCATCGGAAGCACCTCATAACAGTGAGGGAGGATGTGACTGTTGCCCTCTTACCAGCTCGCCTGTTAATTGTCAAAATCGGGTGATATAATCATCTCGGGAGGACTTTGTGTGCCACTGCGATGTACATGTGCTCGTCTCATGCATTTCCTCACAAGTTAGCTCTTTCTAGCACTGTGGCCATGTGCGGAAGAAGATCTTGCGTGGGCGAACCCTCATGAGTCGTGGGGATCTTTTCCCGACATAGAGAGATCCTGGTCTCCTGAGAACACATTCTGCACTGCTTTCCAGCACTGATGGATCGGGATCGGGGACACCACGTATTGATAGGCGTGGTCAATCTCCATATATTTTCTCTCGGGCGATGCTATTTCGGTACACGAACTTACCTCGTTGAAGCAAAGAAATAGGGCACGTGAGGCAATCGTATGAGTCAAGCACATGAAGACATCCGTAAAACCGTTTCCCAATTCTACGTAAAAGAAATCTCGTCTCCAAAGAGCTGTTCCTGTTGCAGTCCAACAGTAGCCCCCAAAGGTATGGCAGCAAAGATTGCCGGGTACACCAGCCAAGAGTTGGAAGCACTGCCGTCTGATGCTGTAGTCAACTCGTTCGGTTGTGGCAACCCTCTGGCCTTTAGCGAGGTCAAGGAGGGAGACGTGGTTCTCGATCTAGGGTGTGGAGCAGGCATTGATCTCCTGTTGGCAGCCAAGAAGGTCGGGCCCTCTGGCAGAGCCATAGGTATCGATATGACGGATGAGATGATTGCCAAGGCCCGTGAGAATATTGCCGCTGCGGGATTGACGAATGCTGAGGTTAGGAAAGGCATCATCGAAGCGCTACCTGTTGAGGACTCCTCTGTAGACTGGGTAATCTCCAACTGTGTCATAAATCTCTCACCCGACAAACCTCGTGTTTTTGCAGAGATTGCAAGGGTCCTAAAGCCTGGCGGTCGGATGTTAGTCTCGGATATCATTGCAGAAGACTTGCCTGCCTGGATCCGCGAGAACGCAGAGCTTTATTGCATGTGCGTTGCCGGAGCGATCAGCGAAAAAGAGTACCTGGCTGGCCTGCACGCCGCTGGCCTGGAGGATGTGGCAGTCCTTGAGCGAATTGCCTACGACGCTACTCAAATCAAAGCAATTATTGCATCCGAGCTTCCCAAGATGTCCTGCGGCTGCTGTGACACACGTGACAAGAATAAGCTCAGTGACATTGCTGAGTCGCTGGTCTCCAAGGTCTGGAGTGCAAAGATATTCGGGAGAAAACCTAAAGCAGATTAGCCGAGCAACAAGAAGCACGTCCCTTTGCTCTATAGCCCGAAGGCTGCTGGCTTTAACCCCAATGATGACTTATGCATATCTCCCTAACCCCTGCAGTAAGATAGGCTACCTCACACTGGACTGGCAGCCTACCCTCGTTGCGATGATCCCTTGACAATTTCAGCCAATGGATCATTGGAACACCACAAAGATCCATTATGGTAGGAGTCGCTGGTAGGTAAATGTGTCTAGCCCCGTTGGGCTGTGCAGCTAGTAGTTGGGCAGCAAGAAGTCCCTACCGCTGGCTGGGCCTCAATAGGGGGCAAAAGGAGGATAGTGCAATAAATGAAGGAACCTCAAGAATGCCATTGATTGGTGACAAAGCACCGGAGTTCACCGCCAGGACAACGCAAGGTGAAATCAACTTCCCCAAAGATTTCGAAGGTAGTTGGGTCGTGTTCTTCTCGCACCCGGCTGATTTCACACCGGTATGCACCACAGAATTCATGACGTTCGCATCCATGCAGGATGAATTCGCCAAAAGAAACTGTAAGCTGCTTGGACTCTCCATTGATAGCATCTATGTGCATATCGCCTGGCTGAGGACGATCAAGGAGAAGATCAAGTACAAAGGCATGCAGGACATCGAGGTCACCTTTCCGGTGATTGAAGACTTAAAGATGGAGATCTCAAAAGCCTTTGGCATGCTACAGCCGGGTGCAAGTACTACACAGGCGGTCAGAGCGGTATTTATCATTGATCCTAAAGGAATAGTGCGGGCGATTTTGTATTACCCGCTTTCGAACGGACGCAATATGGATGAGATTCTACGACTCCTGATCGCCATGCAGACATCCGATAAGTATGGTGTCGCTACACCGGCAAACTGGCGACCCGGCGATGATGTCATTGTTCCACCTCCGGGATCATGCGGCGTTGCCAAAGAGCGCACTGAAAAGCCTGATCCCGACACGACATGCCTAGATTGGTTCATGTGTCTGAAAAAGATGCCAGGCATCAAATAGATAATGCCCTATGAGGTAGTGCAGGTATAGGTCACGGCGATCAGTCTCCTGACGTTGATCACACCAGCTAAACCTTGATCCAAGTGGCATTCTGTATCAGGGGAAGTGGAACACTCCCCTTTAAGGTAGCCGAACGCTGAAACTGTGGGGACCGATACTGCATGAGTATCTGCCCTCACTACCGCTCCGCTCGGTGGGTTCAAGGCCTTGTTCTTCTCCTCGCACTGCTATCCTCAGGAGTATTGGACGAAGCTCGAGTCTGACATTTGCCATCAGCATTTCTCCAGAGATATTCTTCGGCAAGAATATCGCTGCAGCATCCGATACGAGATTCGTGGTAGGATAAGGGCACCTGCAGGAAAGGCTGCACAAGGTGCTCTTCGGTGGCAGAAAAATGAAGAAGAAGACATTACTGAGTTGGAGTACCGGCAAAGACAGCGCGTGGGCACTTCACCTGCTCCAACAAGACCTAGGGGTCGAACTTGTCGGTCTGTTTGCCGTTATGAACCAGAAATACAACCGTGTCTCTATGCACGCCACGCGATTGGAACTGCTTGAAAGACAGGCAAACGCTGTCGGGCTGCCCCTTCAGACGGTCAATCTCCCTGATCCTTGCACCAAAGAACAGTGCGAGGAAATCATGCGGCACTTTGTCCTCGTCTCAGCAGCCAAGGGGATTGAGTGTATGGCGTTTGGAGACTTGTTCCTTGAGGACGTCCGAAAGTATCGTGAGAACCAACTGAAAGGAACTGGGATAGAACCTGTTTTCCCTTTGTGGGCAATCCCCACGAGGGAACTTGTGGAGCACATGCTATCAGCAGGGCTCGTCGCATATGTCAGTTGTGTTGACCTCAAAAAACTGCCGTCGTGTCTTGCCGGAAGGAAATGGTCCAGGGAGTTGATTGCGGAACTACCACAAGATTGCGATCCGTGCGGTGAGAACGGTGAACTTCACACAGTCGTTGTAGGTGGTCCCATGTTCCAAGCGCCACTGCCAATACGTGTTGGAAATATCGTTCAACGGAATGGATTTGCGTACGCAGATATCATCCTGATTAGTTGAAAAGATCGCCAAATAGCAGGCTGAAGGTGCCCTGCGGATAGACCCTGCGCCCTACCCAGGACGTGAGATACCTTAGGACCCAAGATGCCTGTCCGTGAAGCACCGCAGGCTTCTGCATACGAGAGATGAAAACCGAGCAATGAATAGAAAGTGGAATTCTACAATGCCCAACGAGATGTGTGTGGGAGAAGAGGGCTTGCCGCAGAAATAAATGGGGAGCACTGCTACAACACCGCTGTCTTGCCACGAACGAAAAAGGTTCTGTAGTATGATAGCCATGGTAGAACCAAAAAAGTAAAAGGTGATCAGTACGGTGGCTTCTTTACGTATTACGAACTCGGAGTAGCTATTCGGCTTTGCTCCATTGGCACCCGAGCATTCTGACCATTGGCTGGAGATACCAGTATGTATGAGATCATCAATCGCAATATGGACCTAATACTGCGCAATGTTGATGAAGAACTCGATATCCGCGTTTGCTTGAGACTGCTCAACAGGATCCGCAGCGTTGACGTTACTCGCGACTCTGGATTTCAGAATGATTACTGTCGCTACTGGCGTCTATTCGGAGCTGGGCTAGGGCAGGATTTCCGTGGAGCATATTTCGAACTCATGCAGCGTTCAAGACGCAACCCCCTTCTGAGTATTGGAGAATTAATTCGTATCCTTTATGAAGTGCCGGTCAACAGCAGTGGCAAGAAAGCACTCCAGTTTTCTTTCGCCAGTAAGCTTCTGCATACCCTTGACCCCCACAGGCCGATTTATGACAGTATGATAGCAACCTTTTATTGTTTCCGTGTCCCAAATCCGACTAAGAGTTTTGAAAGTAGACTGCAAGATTTTCTGAACTTCTATGAATTTCTGACAGATGAGTACAAAAAGGTCCTCGCCACTCAGGTACTCACGCAACCTATAACTCGTTTTCGAGACCAGTTTTCAGTGTCCGATGATTACACAGATGAAAAGATAATTGATACGCTCATCTGGCGTACAATGGATCTGCAGAAAAAGAGGGCCCTCTAAGGTGTCAAAAAGGACTCAGCTAACAATACAATTCCGTTTGTTGCAATAAGAATGGCCCCCGTGCGTGGCGAGCGTAATGTGCCGAGTATTTGCACGGATTGGATGTTCTATTGTGCCAGAACAGCAATGATATGTGAAAACAAAAATGCAAGGAGGCATA
>FWPU01005904.1_pt1 | contig 25546 bp, 18 predicted proteins | sample 2228361 | NCBI WGS metagenome assembly FWPU01 (sample SAMEA103939777, study PRJEB20133) | metagenome | reverse complement strand
GCTAAGTTCATCCTATTTCGGCGGCAGACGCTAGATCTATTGCTAAATCAACTCTGCTATGCCGCTTGAATGGACAAACTGGAGTTTAAGGGGATTAGCAAATTGCCATTCGTATGCTGTCAAAGTGTTCTTATAATGCCCGGCACATGAACGGCCATTGAGATGCACTAACGTGCATCTTTTTCGTCACGTTTTAGCCCAAAATGCAAGCTTTTTGGCCTTCGCAGGGGCCAATTCTTGAAAGTGCCTGCAAATTTGAGCGAAAGATGAGCTGTAGGCTGGAAGTTTAAAAGAAACTGCAATCGCTGGTTCCCAGCCGGCAGCACGCGACCGGGTACTATCGGCTTTAGAGCTAGTAATGATCGTGGTTGGCCTGACGCTGGGCATTCGCGAGAACAAAAAGCTCGGCCTCTACTTTGGGGCTGCGTGCAGCTCGCAGGGACCGTCGCCCGATCTCAGGCCGGATGCCGACGAACTGGCCGTTACCCGCCTGATCGGATGCGAGGTGGCCGGAATCGCCGGCGCGCCGCGGCCCCTTTACCGCCAAGAGCTTCGAGAGCAAAACCGCAAATGAAAGAGCTGGCTCAGGTCGAAAGCGAACCGAGGCCCGGACGCCGAGGGACGGTTACAGCAGGTGTGGTTATAGGTATGTTTCTGGCCGCGCTCGAGGCGACGGCTGTGAGCACGGCTATGCCCACAGTGGTGGCGAGCCTGGGCGGGCTCCATATTTACAGCTGGGTCTTCTCGGCCTACCTGCTGGCATCAACCGCACCGGTGCCGGTCTGGGGGAAACTTTCGGACCTCTACGGGAGGAAGCTGTTTTACCTCATCGGAGTTGCTCTGTTCCTGTGCGGCTCGGTGCTCTCAGGGCTGGCGCGGTCGATGCACCAGCTCATCGCTTTCCGGGCGATTCAGGGGCTTGGGGCCGGCGCGCTCTTCCCCCTCTCCCTGACCATACTCGGCGACCTCTATTCTCTGAGGGAGCGGGTCAAGGTGCAGACGCTGAACGGCGCCGTCTGGGGGATCGCGAGCATAATCGGGCCGCTGGCCGGCGGGCTCATCTCCGACCGGCTCTCCTGGCGCTGGGTTTTTTATCTGGTAGTCCCATTTGGCCTGAGCGCAGGCGCGATAATTCTATTCCACCTCGAGGAGCCGAAACGAAAGGTCGCGCGGGCCGCCGTCGATTACCAGGGGGCGCTGCTGCTGATTGCAACCGTCACTGCATTTATCCTGGTGCTGCTCGAGCTGGGAAGAGGGATCGAGATGCGCGCTGGTCTTGCGGCGGGGCTGCTGGCCGCCTCAGCCCTGCTCTTTTGGCTCTTCGCCAGGGTCGAGCGAAGGAGGCCAGAGCCGATCCTTCCTCCCTCTCTTTTCTCGAACCGGCTGTTCACCGTGGCGAGCCTGAGCGGATTCCTTACAGCAATGACCTTCTTCGGATCTATATCGTTTGTCCCGCTTTTCATCCAGGGGGTGATGGGGACGAGCGCCACGCGCGCCGGCAGCAGCCTGACTCCGCTTATCCTGGCATTCGTGGTATCGGCAATTGTGGCGGGCAGGCTGTTGCTGGCCGTAGGCTACAAGCCTACTGTTTTTGGCGGGATGGTGACTATGAGCGCAGGATTTGCTCTGCTTGCCAGGATGGGGGAGCATAGCTCATGGGGCGAGATCATCTGGAGCATGCTGCTCATCGGGACCGGCATAGGCGCGACCATGATCACGCTGCTGCTCGTGGTACAGAGCTCGGTGCCGCGCCGCGTCCTGGGCGCGGCGACCTCGGCCACCATCTTCTTCCGCAGCATCGGCGGGGCAATTGGCGTTTCGATTATGGGGGCCGGCCTGAGCTACAGCATAAACACCGAACTGGGCCGGCTCGCCGCGAGGGCGGGCGGTGCCGAAAAAGAGCAGCTGCTGGGCCATGCCGGGAGCATCATCGATCCGCTCGCCAGGTCGCATGTCGGTCCCGAGGCGGCAGCGGCGCTGCGCGGAGCGCTCGCCGCCGGGCTGCACTACGTCTTCCTCCTCGGCCTGGCTATTTCGCTTTGCGCCCTGGCGATTTCGCTCCTCCTGCCAGCCGATGTCGCATCCGACGAGGGATGATGGGCGGAGAAAGCTGGGAGGCCAGGAAACAGAGCGATTTTCAAATCGCTGTACGGGTCTGGTTTGAAGATTTATTTCGCCCGGCTGGGGCTCGGTCGTGAATTTATCGCCCTCTCCTCTTACTGGCTATTTCTCCGGCGCCGCGGTCGGCTTGGGCGAGCCTGGCCTCGATTCGCTCGACCACCGCGCGCAATTCCCTCAGCTCACGGTTGGGGTCGTCGACATCGGACGCGAGGTTGTTCACGATCACGCCGACGAAGAAGTTCAGAGCGACGTAGGTGCCAAAGAGGAGGTAACTGGCGAAGTAGATCCACGCGTAGGGCGCGTGGGCGAGGACTTCGCGCATGACGTCCGGCCAGCCCTCGAGGGTCAGGACAGTGAAAAGCGTGAGAAAGCTCTCGTGCAGCGTCCCGAAAAGGTGCGGGGCGATCTCCGCATAAAGAAAAGTCCCGATCGCCGCGTAGATGTACATCAAGAGCCCAATCAGGAGCACGATGTGCCCGAGGGAGGAGAGGCTGCGGATCAGCGCGGCCACGAGCTTCTGGAGGTTCGGCAGCACGGTAATCGCTCGCAGGATGCGCAGGACGCGGAAGAGACGCACGACCGTGAAGAAAGCTGAGGCGGGAAGGTAGCCCGCCCCAACGACCAGCAGGTCGAAGAGGTTCCAGCCGCTCCTGAAGAACTCGCGCTTGGGCGATGACGCGAACAGCCGCAGCGCGAGTTCAACCGTGAAGAGATAGAGAATGGCGCGGTCGGTGCGATGCAAGACGACGCCGTACAAGGCTCGCATTTCGGGGTAGGTTTCCAGGCCGATGATTACGGCGTTGAGCAGGATCAGGGTTATGACCGTATTGCGAAAGGCCGACGAATCAACGATTGCGGCTATGCGGTCGCTCCTTTGCATCGCGCGGATAGGAAATCGAATTTTCCCAAGGAGACGAGCATATCAAATTCGAGAATGAAAAGCTACAAAGTGGGCAGCAACAGGAACCAGAACGAAGAGCGAGAAGCGTGCGGGGAGAGGCCGGGGGAAGCGGTAGGAAGGGCCAGAAGGGGAGTTCTCGGGGGAAAACAGGCCGGCTGCTGGAGTAATGGTTTGAGCAGGGGAGAGCTTGTGAGCAAGAGGGTGAGGGTTCCTCATGCCTCATTGCCTCCCGCACCTGATCCCCCGATTGCCGAGGCATTGCCTCTATCCGAATTTAACTTGACAGGCCGCCTATTGAAGAATATAATTACCAACTGTCATGTAGAAGAGACAGATTTCATGAGATTTCAAATCAGCCAGAATTCGAGATACCCTGTCCACGAACAGATCAAGGAACAGATCAGGTTGGCTCTTTCCCTCGGGCAGATCGGCCCTGGATACGCGCTGCCATCCATTCGAGATTTAGAGAGGGAGCTTGGAGTGGGTCGTGGCATCGTACACCGGGCATACCTCGAGCTCAAGCGGAGTGGAATTTTAACGGTGCAACCGCGCAAGGGGGTGGTGGTGTCTCACAAGATTATTTTGCCTAAGAGCAACCATCATGCCCAGGCCTGCGAAGCATTGATGGAAAAGGTTTTTCAGGAGGTGAAAAAACTAGGCATACCCGAGAGTTCGTTTGCCGCCCTGTTTTATCAGCGGGCCGTGGCGCGCGAACAAACTCATCCTCCGATCGCATACGTTGAGAGCATCAAAACCGAAGCCCTTCAATGCGCGGAGCAGGTCAGCCGGGAGTGGGGAACGACCGTAACCGCCATTTCGCTCGGTGAGTTTAAAAACCTGGAGCGCGCCGACGTCTCGTTTAGCTGGGTTTTAACGCCCTTCTACGAGTACGAGCTGGTTGCCAGGTTAGCTAAAAGACTGAAGGTTGAGGTTGCTCCTGTTGTTCTTAAGTTCAGTTCAGTCTTCATCTCCGAGTTGAAGACGCTCCTTAAGGATGGTAAGGCGCTCATCATTTTAGCGGACTCCGACTTCGAACGCCATGGCGAGCAGCTCATCGAGGAGCTGCGGGGGGGGGTCGGCGCTGACCTGTCGCGAAACCTCTTTGCTCTGCCCCGGTCCAAGGTGAGGAGTATCGAAGCCGTGGCGCGGTCTGGAAAATATAAGCGGGTTTACGTGGGAAATAGAATCTGGGATTCGCTTGAGGATAGAATTAAAAAGCTGCCCAACGTCGGGCATCCTGGCGTTGAGATCGACGGCAACTCCCTTCAACAAGCCAGGGTCAAATTGGGCCTTTTAGTATAGCTGTTTTCCCGGGTTTATGGATGAGCTTCGCTGCAGCGCAATTCAACTGACCGTGATCTTTGTGTGACCTCGATGAGGATCAACGAGTTCAGTCCTAATATAGATGCTGCCCGAAAATTAGCGGAAGCTAACGTTCGCCGTCTGAATGGCCTGCTGGAACGAGAAGGCATCGACGCTCTCCTTGTTATTACTTTTGATAACTGGCGGTATCTCACCGGGCTGCCTGTCCACCACAGCATTTCTTATGCCACTGTCAACGCGGCTGTTTTGACCCGTGGATCGCCTTTGCCGGCTCTCATGCCTCTCGATTTCTTTGCCAGTCGCATTCGGGTTGCGGCGCCCTGGTATCCTATCATCAAAGAGCTTCCGTTTCCGGGCACTCCGGAGCCGCTGCAACCTACCGGCAGCGACCAGTGGCCAAAGCTCATGGCGCAGGCGCTAGCGGATTTAGGCGTGGCTAATGGGGTAATAGCGGCGGATCCTGGAATGCCCTGGGTAATTGAAGAAAAGCTAAGAAGTTTGTTGCCCGGGGCGACCTTCAGAGACGCCTCCGCCCTTTTAGCTGAGGCTCGACTTATCAAGAATGAGGAAGAGGTGGCGGCGATTCGCAAAGCATGCGGGATCGCTGATATCGCTATCGAAGCTGCCCTTTCAGAGGCTCGCGAGGGCGTGGCTGAATTCGAACTGGCTGCCGTGGTGGAATCCGTCTTCCGGCGAAACGGAGCTGAATATCCGAGCATGATGCCCTGTGTCTTCTCCGGAGATCATCCGCGACTCGGCTATATCTGCTCTTCTGATCGTCCGTTGCAATCCGGGGAGCTGGTCAGGCTCGACATCGGCTGCGCGGTGGATGGCTACTGCTGCTGTATCGCGCGGACCGGATTTGTCGGCAGGCCCGATTCTGAGACAGAGCGGGCTTACGAGCTTCTCCACAGGGCCCTTTGCGCCGGGATCGAAGCCTGTCGTCCGGGAGTCACTAACACCTACGTTCATGAGAAAATGCACCAGGTTTTACAGGAGGGGTCGGGAGGCAAGTACGGCCTGGACTGGTATGGAGGACACGGGATCGGGCTGGGCCTCCATGAGCAGCCCCTCATCGGCCGGGCCGGAACTGTCACGGAGATCGTTCTGCAGCCGGGGATGGTATTCGCCCTGGAACCGGCGGTATTGCTGCCGGGCAAAGGCTGGCTGGGGCTTGAAGATAACGTAGCAGTGACCACCGATGCGGCCGAGGTCCTGAGCCGGGCCGGCTTTAGTTTAGAAATCTGAAATTAGGTACAGGGGGTGGCCATGAAAAAGGCTGTTCTGATGTTTCTAACCGCCGCTATCTGTCTGGCGCTTCCTTCGTTGGCGAAAGCGCAGACGACTGGAACCATCCTGGGATATGTAACTGACACTACAGGTGCGATTATACCGGGAGTTGCCATTACCGTGACCGATCCTTCTATCGGCTTTACGCGGAAGGTTACCTCGGACGAAACGGGATATTATTTCGTCCCCAGCCTGCCGGTGGGCACATATTGGGTCAGCGCAACGATGGCTGGCTTTAAGGCCTTCGCCCAGAAAAACGTGGTGGTCGATGTGGCCGCAAACGTAAGGGTAGACATTCGCCTTGAGGTCGGTGAGCTAAGCGAAGTCGTTGAAGTATCGGCCCATACCCTGAGGGTCGAGACGAAATCGCCAACTTTAGGCGAGACCGTGGAACAGCGCGATATCGTCGGTCTCCCCTTGAACGGAAGGAACTTTTTGCAGCTCGCCGTCTTGCAGCCCGGCGCGATTCCGGGATTGAGGCTCACGACCAATAACACCGCCGTGACGCCGGGCGGCTCCGCCAGTTCGCCTCAAGTGAACGGCCTGCGCGGCCAGTCGAATAATTATCTCCTGGACGGGGCAAATAACAACGAAGCCTTCCTGGGAGAAGCGGGGCTGCTGCCGCCTCCGGACGCGATCCAGGAATTTCGCATCCTCACCAATTCCTATTCGGCAGAATACGGAAGAGGAGGGGGATCGATTATCTCGGTGATCTCCCGGTCGGGCAGCAATGAGCTTCACGGCAGCGTTTACGAGTTCCTGCGTAACGACGTGCTCGATGCGCGGAACTTCTTCGCCCAAGAGAAGTCACCCCTAAGACGCAATCAGTTTGGATTCTCGATAGGGGGGCCGATCCGAAAAGATAAAACCTTCTTCTTCGGTGCCTATGAGGGATTTCGTGAATCCAGAAAGATCTCCCTGGCCGGTAACGTTCCCTCGTTGGCCCAGAGAAGGGGCGATTTCTCGGCCTTGAATCCGGCGCCCGTTAGCTGCAGCGACCGCGGCGCCGTCTGCGATCCCACGACCGGAGCTCCTTTTCCCGGCAACGTTATCCCCCAGCAAAGAATCGGAACCATAGCCAAGAAGATATTGGAATTTTTCCCCTTGCCTAATGACGCCAGCGGCGCTCCGATCCACCACTTCCAGGGGAATCAACCGATCGATCGCGATCAGTTCATGATCAGGTTGGATCATGACGTTTCGGAGAAGCATAGGTTGATGGGCCGCTATAATTTCTTCGATGGCCAGCAGGTGCAGGCACGCATGTCCGGGTTTGCTGGGGCAATTATTGCCTTGCCTGCCTTCAGGGTAAAGGATTCATTCAGATTTCAAAACGTAGCTCTGACGGATACTTATCTCTTCTCGCAGAATCTAATTAACACGGCACGGCTTGGATACCACAGATATGCCGGCAAGGCATTCTTTGCCGACGACCCGGCGATCAATGTCCGGGCCTTGGGTTTTAAACATCCGCTCGCGGTCGATGAAAAGCTGGCCTATCCCACCATAACCATTGCCGGCTTGAGCGGTTTCGGTTATTCGACGAGCGGACCTACCGACCGGGCGGAAAATACTTTCCAATTCGAAAACGACATCGTTTATTTAAGGGGCAAGCACAGCTTGAAATTTGGGTTTCAACTTAATCGGGTCCGTCACACCTACGTCTCACCGCAGGGCTTCGGCATAATCGCAGGCTACTTCGGCACAAAAACCGGAAACCCGATCGCGGACATGTTGCTTGACTCTCCGCTCTTCGTCGTACAGGGAGCAGGCAGCTCGGACCGTGATTGGCGAAGTTTTTGGACCCAGGTCTACTTTCAAGATGATTTCAGGGTCGCTCCTAGATTTACCATAAATTTCGGCATCAGATATGAACTCAAGACGCCTTACAAGGAGCTGAGGAACAGGCGGGCTACTTTCCGAGCCGGCGCGCGGTCCACCGTGTTCCCGGCAGCCAGCGAGGGCCAGCTGTTTTTCGGGGACCCTGGTGTGACGGACACCACGGTAAACCTCAGAAAGCGTAATTTCGCGCCGCGCTTTGGGTTCGCCTGGGATATTTTCGGAAATAGCAGGACGAGCCTGCGCGGCGGCTACGGGATATTCTTCGACACCTCTTCGTTCTTCATCCTGCATCAAAGTGTGGTCGCGCCTCCGTTTCTTTCGTTCTACACTGCGGCCCCGACGCCGGCTCAACTGCCTGATCCTTTTGCCTCCAGACCGATAGTTTCCCCCGGCAGTACGTTGGCGCCTTTTAACGCGCCATATCAACTGACTTTTATGGACCCGAACTGGCGCGAGCCGTACGCGCAGCAGTGGAACCTTACCCTGCAGCACCAGTTTCCGGGTAATCTCATCTTCCAGCTGGCTTATGTCGGAACCGCGGGTCGAAACCTCCCCGGAGCGAGGACGCTAAACAACCCCATACATATCCCCGGCATCGACCCGGCGACGGGACAGCCTTTTTCGACTCCGGGCAACGCCCAGTCGCGTCGGCCTTTCCCGGGGTTCGATAACCTTCTCCAGCTCTCGACCGAGTTCAACTCGAACTATAACGGACTTCAGCTAAGCGCCAGGAAGCCCTTCTCCGATAATCTCAGCTTGAACGTGGCATACACTTATTCCAAGGTCCTGGATACCTATAGCATGCCGGGGCCTTTCCGTGTTCCGCTGAACCAGACCGTATCCTGGGTCGCCAGCAACCCTAACAATCTCAAGCTGGAGAAGGGCCGGGCTCTTTTCGACGTGACTCAGCGGTTCGTCGTTAGCTGGGTCTGGGATATCCCGGTCTTCAAGAATCAAGGTGGCCTGATGGGGAAGCTACTCGGCGGCTGGACGCTGAATGGAATTTTTGCCGCCCAGGCGGGTTTTCCCTTCAGCGTATTCGATAACCGAAGCCCATCCTGTAGGGGAAACGACTATGCGCTTGATCGCACAGATCTAACTGGCGATCCCAATGCCGGGCCTCGTACTATTAGCAAGTGGTTCAATACCGATGCCTTTGTCCCCCTGAGGCATTGCTCTCCCGCGCATGGAAATGCCGGACGGAATATAGTGGAGGGGCCCGGCTTCCAGAACTGGGACTTGGGTTTAATAAAGAAAATATCTATAAAAGAGGAGGTCGGCCTCGAGTTTCGTTCAGAGTTTTATAATCTGTTTAACCACCCCAACTTTGATGTGCCGGTCAATAATATCGCTTCTCCGAGCTTCGGGAGGATCATCTCCACGGTGCCGGGGAACGAGAGAGAGATTCAGTTCGGGATAAAGCTGAATTTCTAGAGTCGTATTCGGCTGGATACAGTCAGGCGGGAGCTGGGGTCCAGAATGGAAGGGGTGGACCGGGCGAGTTCAGGCGACCGTTGCCGCCTAAGTATATTCCGCCACCTGTCTTACACTTCACATCGGGTTCGTGAAGGAACGAAACGGACGAAGAGCCCGCACGGAGAATCGGAGCCTGCATGCAGCCGGCGCATATAGGATGGCGGCGGCTGCGGTATTGGGCGCGTTGATCGTTTGCCTCTGGTCTGAAATCACCCCCACCGGTTCTCCCCCGCCAACGCCCGGCCGAATCGCCATAGTCGGAGGAACGCTGATCGATGGCACCGGGGCGCCCCCGCTTAAGGACTCTCTTATCCTGATCGAGGACGGGATAATAAGCTACGCGGGCAAAAAAGGGCCGCAGATCTCAAGGTTGGCTGATGCGCAGGTGATCAGGGCACAGGGCAAGTTCATTATACCAGGCCTTATCGACATGCACGTTCACTACGAAGAATGGATGGGAAAGCTCTTCATTGCCAATGGCGTGACCACGATAAAGGATACAGGAAACGATCCTGACTGGATTACCAGGGAGAGGGATCGCATCAACCACTCCCCCAGCCTCGCGGCTCCCCGCATCATCGCCTGTGGGCCGGTGATCGACGGTTCCGATGCTATTTGGGAAATGTACAGCACGCATATAGCAAAGGCCGAGGACGAAGCTGCTGCCAGGACGATTGTTAAAGAGTTAGCCGAAAAGAGGGTAGACTGCCTGAAGACTTACATTAACCTTACAGCCGGCGCCATGCGCGCTTTGATTGCCGAGGCCAGGCGGTATGGACTTGCAGTCACTTCGCATCTTGGCCGGGTTGACGCGCGCGCGGCGACTCTCCTGGGAATCGATGAGATCGAACATGCCAGCGGTATCGCCGAAGCCTCCCTTACCGAGGCCGGGGTCCGGAGGGCAGCATCGATCGGCAGCAAATATAGCTCGCCCACTGGGGAGAACTGGCCGGTCCAGCCATGGGAGTTCACAAGTAGAGAGGGCCTCCAGTCGCTCATCAGCCTCCTGGTGAAGCATAAGGTCGTGATAGATCCGACGCTGGTTGTCTACGACCGCATTTCGCGTCTAAACGATCCGGCAATAAAGAAGAGCCCGCTTTTGAAGCATGTGAGATTTTCTGACGAGTTGAAGCACTTGTGGGTGGCGGAGAATTACTTTCGGGTTTTCGGAACCAGGCCCTGGGGAGGGGAAGAGTATCAGCGCGCTCTGCGCCAGCAGCGCGCCCGTATGGGTTTCATCCGACAATTTGTTAATTCCGGCGGCGTCGTGGTTGCCGGCTCCGACACGCCCAACCCATACGTCGTACCGGGCTTCAGCCTCCACCAGGAGCTTGCATTGATGGTCGAAACCGGCCTCGCCCCAATTCAAGCCCTGCAGGCTGCAACCTTAAATGCCGCCAGGACGATCGGTAAAGGATCGAGCCTGGGCAGCGTTTCCAAGGGGAAAATAGCCGATCTTGTGATCCTGAATGGAGATCCGCTGGACGACATAGGACAAGCGAAAAACATTTACCTGGTTGTAAAAAACGGCGCGGTTCACAAACCAGCTCCTCTGCTGAGGGAAAGCATAGCCGCGCGCCCATGAGCTCCGATAGAGTTGCCCTATCGGAAGAAAGATCCATATGTTTTTGTGTGCAATAAGCGATGAGAATCCTGCTTTAAGAGGAGGATTCGGTTGAAGTTCGGCGCGCTCGACTATGGGGTGATTGTGGCGTATCTCGTCGGAGTCGTCCTCTTCGGACTCAGCTTCCGCAAGCGCCAGCGAACGCTAAACGATTATTTTCTGGCCGGCCGGGCCACTTCCTGGTGGGCTCTCGCCCTTTCGATGGTTGCGACTGAAACCAGTGTTCTTAGTCTCGTCGGGCTGCCTGGCCTGGCATATGCGACCGATATGAAATTTTTTCAAACGATCCTGGGCAATCTCGTTGGTCGCATCCTGGTCTGTATCATTTTCGTTCCGAAATATTACAGCGGCGAATACGTTACCGCCTACCAACTAATCGGCACCCAATTCGGCCCGCGACTTCGGCGAGCCGCCAGCGGGGTCTTTCTTTTCACGCGCGCGCTCGCAGAAGGGGTGCGACTTTATGCCGCCGCCATCGTGATCGCGCTGATCCTCGAGACAAACGTGGTCATTGCGATCGCGATACTCGTTCTTCTCACGCTGATTTACACCGCCCACGGCGGTGTAACTGCGGTTATCTGGACCGATGTGGTGCAGTTCGCTGTCTATATGGCCGGCATGGCATGCTCTTTCTATTATATTTTGAACGGTATTCCCGGCGGATGGGCAGACATAACCCGGATCGCGGGCGATAAGCTCACCGTACTCGATTTCAGTTTAGATCCGTTCGTGACCTATACCGTCTGGTCCGGACTGTTCGCCGGTGTATTCCAGATCATGGCTTTTCAGGGAACCGACCAACTGCTGGTGCAGCGCCTGCTGGCGGCGCGCAATAAAAGCGAAGGCAGCAGAGTAGTGCTTGCCACCGCGATCATCGTCACTTTCCAGTATTTCGTTTTTCTCCTTCTGGGTGTAGCCCTCTACGTCTTCTTTAAGCAACATCCGCCGTCGGGCTCATTTGAGGTATCGGATCAAGTCCTGCCCTACTTTATAGTCCATCATCTTCCTAGCGGTATAGCCGGACTGGTGATTGCCGGTATGCTCGCGGCCCAAATGTCCACCACAAGCGGGTCACTGAATTCGATGGCATCGGCTTCGGTAACTGATTTTTATCCGGGCGCCGGTCGACTGAGTCACAAGAACCAGTTTCGGCTCTCGCGCGGCTTCACCGTTCTTTGGGCCTCGGTGCTTATAGGGCTCGCGACGCTCGCGCGCAATTGGGGTAGCGTGGTGGAGGCCGGGATGACGGTTCTCGGAATTACTTACGGGAGCATGCTCGGGATTTTCCTGCTCGGCATTCTAACTCGAATGCGCAACGAGACGGCGGGCCTGATGGGAATGGGGGCGAGCCTGGCAACGATGCTGGCGATCAAATTTTTGACGCCCATACCCTTTACCTGGTATTTCGCTATAGGAACAGCCGTGGCTTTTGCCGTCGGATGGACAAGCGGACAGGCTTTGAGGCTTATGGCTTCTTTGAAAACCTCAAGAAGGGGCCAGCAGCCAGCAGCCAGGAGCCGATAGATTATCGATTCTTAGCGGATGCGAAGTTAGGCTGCTGCTCCGCATCATGCCTCTCGCTTGAGATTCCAAGAGTAAATGGCATTGCTGAGCAGCCTGTAATTAGCCTGCCACTGGGCGCGAAATCCCAAGTTAATAGCAAATAGGATTATGCTGCCTTGGCCGCGCCGCTGGAAGATAATTGCAGCGTTATCCTCCATGAAAGATTTCGGCGGCTTCACGATGTATTCGGTCCAATCCTCGAAGTCAACGCCGCAAAATGTCGCCAGCACCGTTGCTTGGGGGCCGGGCCGGAAAACCGGGCCGGCATAGGTGTCCATGCGTGGCCAGAGCAAATCGCAGAAGTAAAGGCTGGGCATAATGCCATCGTGCCATTCGCCCGATTGGTCTCGATAGCCTTTATAGCCAAATAGGACCGGGTGAGAAGGAGCCTTGATTTTCAAATAAACCCTGGCCTGACCGATGCCGTGATCCGCTATGCTCGCATCGCAGATTCCAGCCACTTCCTTGCAGGCGAATGAGCCTCCGCCCGAGCCGATTCCAATGTAGCAGCCGCCCTCCTCTATAAACCTGACGATTTCGCGAGCGCCTTTTTCCCCCAGGCCTTTGGGTTCGCCGGGCACCTGCCAGGGATATTGATAGTTCTGCACCCGAGTGTTCCACCCTCTATACATCTCGATCGCAGACCCCGATGGCAGGATCAAAACATCGAAATTTCTCAAAATTCCGCTGCATATCGCCTCCTCATCTACCCCAACATAGGAAAATCCTAAAAAATCGAGGGCCCAAAGCGTCTCTCCCCGGAACGTCACATTTCTCTCGTCGGCCCCCTGCCCGACATATACGGCAATGCGGGGCAGCGAGAGCCGAACCGATTTTTTACTGTTTTTGTTGGATTCAAGTTGGGTTGCTCCCATATCGAGGATAATTTTTTGCGCCAAACCGGTCTGATCGCGCACGAGAAAGCTTCCTAAGTCATTTCGATTTTCGGTTCCCCTCTTGTCGCCTAAAATCCATCTGACCTCCAGGCGCTCCCTCAAGAGCGCATTGACTGCGCGGACATTGGTCTCGTTGTTGGACAAAAGAAAATGGGAACGAATTGTCGGCACGAAGGAGGGCAACACTTTAACGCGATTTTGAACCTCCTCTACCGCCTCCAGAGAAGCGCAAAGCAACCGCTGCCGGTCGGCAAGCGGAAGCGACTCGAAGCTCAAGCACTCCACATCGAGGGCTGTGGGCAAAGAGAGCGGGTTCCAGCGTTCAACCTTGAGCATGGCAGAGATAACTGCGCGATCCGGTTGGCCCAGGGGAACCACGTAGGCCGGATAAGGCTCTTGGGTAGAATATACCTGAATATCATGGAGCAACAGTATTTCGATAAGCCTGTTTACCGCACCCCGATCGCGAACCTGCCGAGGGCCTCTGGGTATGATAAAGGCCTTGGGCGCTTCCCGATTGCCCTTCTCTATTTGTTCGCGCCAATAGCTGTATTGCTCTATCAGCAATTCCTTGTAGCTTCCAGCTGCTTTTTCACAGAAGGCCAAAGCTGCTTCTACTTTGTGATCGATGCGATCCTCCCAGCGCGCGGTGCCCGGCGTCCGTGCGCTTTCCGTGAATAGGCATGGAATGCCATGCAGATCGAAATGGGTATCGAAGCGACCATCCAGGGCAAGGTAGCTGAAAAAGGATCCGTTCTCGTCATGCCAGTACCGAAAGCCTCTCCTTTTCCACCCCTCGACGATAGCGCGCGAGTATTCCTTGACCAGTTCGAGCATGCGCGGGTGCAGCTCCGGATGTTGCGGTTGACAGAAAGGGGCCGTCCAGCACTCCTCGCCGCGAGTCACACCCAGGAAGGCCATATCTTCATGGGTATCCAGAGCCATGGTCGGTCGCCACTCGTTGACCACCTTGTGCACGGCTCTATTTTCGGGCTGTGACAGAAAATAGAAATCGCGGTTCATAATGAAGCCGTAGCTGTTTCCTACACCCGGCCAGCCCGGCGACAGCGGATATTTCCGCCATTGATCGAGAGCTAGCTCCCGCGCGTCGGGATTAACCATCGGCATGATAAGCACTATCGCGGAAGTGAGGATTTTTTCAACGCGCGGGTCGCTTCCGTCCAAAAGCAGTTCTATGAGCTTAACAGCCGCTTCGATGTGCGCCGCTTCGAAGCCGAACGATCCGCAGTGGACGAGCAGAACCGGCATCGTATGCTCAGCAAGCTTCTCCAGGTCCACTTCTCTCATTTGCGGCTCGCCGAGCAGCGTATAGTGCACAAGCGAACGCCGGCTCTCTCGGGCTATGGTTTTAATACGCTCTGCCCGCTCGAGGTTCTCGGGCTTGCTTAACGCGAGCAAAAAAATATCTCGGTCCAGTTGGCTACGACCTACAGCATATGCTCTAACCAGCGGTGATCGCTCCCATCGCTCGATTTTTTGTTTTAAGTCCGCGTAGGAGATCAACTGATTTCCGCTAGGTTGTGTGGCGTGTGGATCTAACTTTACTGCCATAGTTTGCTTCTCCCGTAAGCGACTGTACTGCTTTAGCTCTTAGTTTCGAAAGGTCAAACAGGGACATGGCAGGCCTTACCTGATCTCGCGGGCGAGCGCTCGATGGCCAGAGCCTCGAATTACAAACTCGAACCCATCGCTTGAGAAAAAGAGAATAAAAGTTCCTTCACGGCCCGAGCCCGATCGAACCGCTCAACTAATTAGCGCGACCGGCGTAGTGTTCGTAAACGCCCTCGAGGAAGAATCTGTAGTATTGCAGGTTGATCATCGCCGTGTACTCTGCTCTCTCTTGGGCCTCTTTGGTTTCACAGTATCTCTCCATGACCGCGCTGCCCATCTCCTCCGAGTGCTTGACATCCTCGGTGATATGAACAGTGAAGAACTTCAACGCTTCATCGGGGGCGCCATAATGTTTTTTCAGCCCGTAAACTATCCGCTGGAACTTTTGCGGGATGAAACCCTCGCCAGCGTAATAGGCTCCTGCGGTCTCCTCGGGCCTCCCGTTCTCCGATAGCGAGTTAAAGAAAGAGATGCACGCATGGGTGGGGAAAATCGGCCTGCTGGTATCCAGCTCCTCGTCGGTGTTTCCCGCCCATCTGGCAAAAACCCGGCAGAGCTTGTCATGGCCCAACTCGCCGTTCAAATGGTCGACAGCTATCGCCTCGAAAACAGGATCCGGAGCCTTAGCGATGACGTAGGCCAATTGCCTAATTTGCGGCACCACCAGCAGGTAACGCTCGCGGCTGTAACCCTTCAATATCTCGAGGGGAAGCTTGCCATTTTCGATCTCGCGTATCAGGCGCAAATTAAGCATCTCTCGATGAATAGGCTCGATCTTTTTCTTTAAGCTTTGAAAAAACTCCCTGGCGTTCATAATTTGTAGCCTCCATGTGGTACCGGTTGCTGCCCCCCGCGGTCCGGAGAGGCTCTTCTGTCGTCTAAAAATGACAGTTGGTAATTATATTTCACACAAAGCGCGGTGTCAATCGAATTTCATCTCTCGCCCCTACGCCGGCAATACGGGCAAAATGAGATGCGAAGGGTGCTCAGCATCGTGATAAATTACCTGCCGGGCAACAGCAGCGTTCTCGTCTCTGCCGATCGGAGCACCCGTATTCAGGTTCGGATCGAATCTAGGGAAGGCGCTGCTCGAAATCTCAATTCTTATGCCATGGTCCTTTCGAAACACGTGGCCAGATGCCCAGCAGTTTATATGGTATTCGTAAATACAGTTCGGCTTTATTGCGGCGGGGCTTGAGCGCGAGTTCCTGAAGCGGGCACGGATGATCCCATCGTTCAGACGAATGGCTCGTCCGTCCGGGTAGACGTCGAGCAGCCTCGCCGTGAAGTCGGTATCGCTGGCCGAAGAGGCGGCGAAGAGCTTTACAGCGATCGGCCCGACTATCGTGACATCCCGGTCCAACGGGGCCGTAGTATAAACCAGGACGTCTTCGCGCTCTTCTACCGCACTGTAGTCATCGGGGCCGCCCAGCTGAAGCCAGCCGGGTTCGGTCAAGAACGGAACCGGCCTCATCGGGTCATATAGAAATTCGTCCGGAGGCTCGTCCTTCGGCGGCTGCGCGTCGAGACGTCCGTCGCCGCGCCTGGTATTGGAGCTTCCGCGGCTGTGAAGATAAAGTATGGCCCACTTCAAGTCCGGCGGCGGCCACCCCTCCGCATTCCGCCATTCGTTGGCTTGCATGACGAAGCACCGCACGGGCGGCTCGCTAGGGAGCCTGGTCGACTTGCCCTTCAACCAATGATCGAACCAGCTTAATTGCAGCGCGAAAAGATCGATAATTGCCGCCTCGCCGAAATCGATGCTGTCGCACCCGACCCGGGTATTAACACGATGCGGCCACGGTCCGATCAGGAGCTTTTGTAGGTACCGGCCGCCGCTGGTTCGACGACCATTGCACATACCTGCATAATTTATTAATGTTCCGATAAGAACATCATCGTACCAACCCGAAATGTGAAATACCGGCAGCTTGATTTTATCCATCCTCCTGTTGAAGGCTATTCTCATCCAGTATTCATCCTCTCGATCATGCTTCAACCAGTCTTGCCATGCCTTCAGGCGGCGGCCGCAAAGCGAGTCCAGACGATTAAGCGGTCTGGAGCTGAGCACTGTGTCCCAGTCGATTCCATCTAGTGGCTGGTCGACACGCCCATCGAGCTGGACGAGCCAGCTCAACATCGGAAGGGAGAGCGCTCCCTCCTGGTAAGGCAAGCATCGAAAGAAATCCGGCGGCGACGCTTCTGAGATCATGGTCACTAGATTGGGGTGGCCTAGCGGTGCACATAGCCACTGCGACCAGGCCCCATAAGAGGCCCCTATAGTTCCTATTAGGCCGTTCGACCAGCCTTGCCGGGCGGCCCAGCTTAAGGTGTCGTAACCATCGGCAGCTTCGTTAAAAAAGGGGTAGAATGTCCCCTCCGACTTGCCGCGCCCGCGGACATCTTGAATTATATAGACATAGCCGTGTTCGGCGAACCGCCTGGCCCTTGCCGCGAACCGCTCGGTCTCTTTGAGGTAGGGTGTGCGCTCCAGTATAACTGGATGCCGTCCATCGGCAGCCGGGCGATAGACGTCGGCATACAACCGCACCCCATCGGACATGCTGATTGGAACGTCCGTCTCGACTTTAGTTAGCATGTGTTAAAAGTGTGCTTTCCTCAGCTCCAGACCTGCCGAAACACCCGCAGGCAGTTCTTTCCCAGTATTTTTTCGATCTCAGTTGTCCTGAAGCCGCGGCGCATCAACTCTTCGGTAAGGTTTGGTAGATCTATGGTCTCCCGGAGGCCGGCGATGCCGGAAAGCGCCTGTTCTTTTGAGATAAGCCATTCTCTAACCGGGGTCTGATCCAGCGAAGTGAGGTCGCACACGAAGTCCGTTCCCAGCGCTACATGCTCGACTCCAACCAGATTAGCAATGTACTCTATGTGATCTACGACGCGTGCGATCGTGGGCTTTGAGGGATCGATTACGCCGGGATGAATGAGGATTCCCATCACCCCGCCTCGCTTTGCCAGCGCCTTTATTTGAGCATCCGACAAGTTTCTCGGGTGATCGCAGACGGCACGGGCGTTCGAATGGCTCGCGATAACCGGCTTGTGGGCGATTTCGAGCAGGGACCAAAATCCAGCCTCCGATAGATGAGATACATCCACCAATATCCCCAGCTCTTCCATCCTGTGCACAAGCTCGACTCCCAGCGGCGTCAGCCCGCGCCTGCTCCGGGCGCTCCCCGCTCCATCGGCAAAAATGGTCCTTCGATTCCAGGTAAGCGAGGCTATCCTGAGCCCGAGGCGATACAATATGCCGAGCACGGTCAGTTCCGGGTCAATTGCTTCCGCACCTTCCAGAGCGAGCAAAGCCACGATCCTTCCCTGGCGCAGTCCGCTCTCGATTTCCCGGTAATTGCGGGCAAGCACGATCTCTTCGGAGTTGCTCTCGATCTCAGCCAGAAGATAATGAGCCATCGCCAGCTCTCGATGAAGCGCCCTTTCAGGTATAAATGCGCTGTCGATGAACAGCGGAAAAACCTGGACCTTGATCCCCGCCTTTTTGAGTCGGGGCAACCAGATATGCTTGAGGATATCCTTTTCGCCGCGCTGGCGGCGGCCGATGATATCCATGGCGATGTCGTGGTGAAGGTCGACGACGAGAGACCTCCGATTCAACGTTTTCGAAAACGGCGTCGGCATCTCATGCCTTTCGGGCGCCCGAACCCGTGCTGTCATGATAGTAGAACAGTTGCTTTTATATAGCAACAGAAGGCATGTGTCAAGCGAAAAGCGCGGGGCATGTTGAATTTACCGGACGAGCCTAAAAACCGTTCAACCGAAGCCGCGCCGCCAAATCCCTCTGGGCTGTACGGCGCAACGTTAGCTCCCGTTGCACGTTTTACCTGGAAGCGAGTATAAAAACATTGATGGCCGATGACAAGACGATACTGATCGTGGGGGGCGGCGTGATAGGCGTCTGTTCCGCGTACTATCTTGCCAGGGGCGGCTTTGATGTGATCATCCTAGAAAAGGATCAGATTTGCGCGGGCTGCTCGTACGGCAACGCCGGTTTAGTCGTACCAGGGCACAGCATTCCTCTGGCGCAACCAGGCGTAATCGGCAAGGGCCTTCGCTGGCTTTTCAATCCTGATAGTCCATTTTATATCAAATTCCCTCCCAGCCTGGACCTTCTCTCCTGGCTGTTGAGATTTCGAGGCTCGAGCAACATGCGACAGGTGCGCCGGTCGATGGCGGTGCTGCGGGATTTGAGCTATGCCAGCCTCGCCTTGTTTAAAGAGCTGGCTGCTATGGACGGGTTCGACTTCGGCTTTCAGCAAAAGGGCGTGCTCTCCGTCTACCTGACCGATAAGGGATTTGAGGAGGGAGCCAGGGAAGCACAGCTTCTGCGGGAGGCAGGTATAAGCGCTAAGGTGCTGGATGCTTCCGCCGCGCTCGCAATTGAACCAAATTTAGCTCCAGGAATAGTCGGTGGTATTTACTTCTCAGATGACGCTCATCTCGTCCCACATACCTTCGTAAAAGGACTGGCCGGCGTTGCCGAGCAGATGGGCGTCAAGATTTATCCATCGACAGAGGTTATCGGTTTCAAGACCGGAGGCCGAAAAATAACCATCGTTGAAACGACTCGGGGAAATTTTGCGCCTGCCGAGGTGGTGCTGGCAGCAGGCTCCTGGTCGCCGCTTTTAGCCGAGTCCTTGGGGCTTAAGCTGGCGGTTCAACCTGCTAAAGGCTATAGCGTTACTTATAAACTTCCAGATCGAGCTCCGAGGCTGCCGCTGATGCTTGCCGAAGCGCGGGTTGCCGTTACCCCTATGGCGGACAAGCTGCGCCTGGCAGGGACGCTCGAGTTAGCCGGCTTCGACTTTTCGATCAACCGCCGGCGGGTAGATGCCATCGTGGGTTCTGCCGGGAAATATCTTGCTCTTAAGGACGAACCGTCCTCTGTAGAAATCTGGCGGGGCCTGCGGCCATGTACGCCCGATGGGCTCCCGATAATATGCCGACCGGGAGGTCTCGACAATCTTATCCTTGCCACCGGACACGGCACCCTCGGTGTGAGTCTGGGGCCGATTACCGGAATACTGGTCTCGCAACTGGCTGCCCGGCAGCATCCTGTACTTGACCTCAATCCGCTGCGATTGGAGAGGTTTTAAAGGCCCCGGCTTCGATTCGTCAAGTCAACTGACCCCGATTGGACTCAAAGCTTTACAGACCTTTCGCTGTTAGATTGCGGTGTTCACCTTTTCCTCAAGAATATGTTCTTCGGCAACATAGCGTGTGCTCCTTTAGTCCCATCAACCACCTGCGTGACCCGCACGTCAACAGCCATGCTAGCTAGCATGTATGCATCGTCTGGCGAGAGTCCTTGCTCCTGTACGAGGTAGTCGATCATCTCGCGTACGGCGAGTCGAACGGCTTCATCCAGATCGGTATCGAAACCCATCGTCATGTAATGAGTTGCCGTCTCAGCTCGAGGCCATTTCAGGCGCAGATTCTTCCTTACGATGAGCTGAAGTTTCCCCGCCAATGACGCCTCGATGGCCGTGCCATCCACCTCGCCATCTCCCTGGCCGGCGTGCCCATCGCCAAACGAGAAAAGCGCGCCCGGCACGTGGACGGGTATGTAAAGGAAGGAGCCCGCCACGAGCTCCTTGTTATCGAGGTTGCCCGCATGAAAACCTGGGGGACGGCTACTGATGCGGCCTACTGTATGAGGTGGGGCCACGCCCATGCTTCCGAGAAATGGGCGCAAGGGAATCTCGATGTCGGGCGAGAACAGGGCAACATTTCGCCGCCTGTCCAGAGGGATGAGCTTCATACGCTGATAAGGAAAAGCGTCGGGCAAGGTTCCACCGCCCGGGCGAAAAAGATTGATTGCGAAGTCTTCTGCCGCTCGCAGGTCCAGTATGTGTACCTCGAGCACGTCGCCGGGCTGCGCGCCGTTGATATATATCGGTCCAAGCAGGAGATGGGGGCCTGGGCCACGGTCCGTTACCTGATCTAATGCGCGCGTTTCCGGACGGATCCACTTTTCAGGGACGCCATATAGCTCAAGGGAACCCGCGCTGGCGAGGGAGGTCTCGAATTCAACCACGTCGCCCGAGTCAATTATCAGCACGGGCTTTGACGCGGGATCATAATGCCCCCACGCCACGGTGGCCGGGGTAGCCTTCAGCTGGTGAACGCGAGATGACTGTTGTGCCCTGGCCAGAAACGAGAACCCAACTATAATTACCACGAGCAGGAAAAGGAATGTATTTTTCATCATTAGCTCCGTTGGCTATTATAGCAGTTACCCGGGGCTGCCGCCCTGGACTGGAAACATTCCGCCCGCAGAGCGGGCGGAGGGCTTTAGCCCGGGGGAGAGGGCGATAAATTTACTTTCTTTTAATAATTGTCCGAAAAAAACTCCGGCACATAAAAGGTGAAAATACCATTTCTGACGCTATCCGAGACGGTGATCTCACCCATTTGCGGGATTAATCCCAATCCTGACGGACGGATCATTCCACCGAGCGCTCCCTTGATGATGGCCCGAGGAGGCACGTCTCCACTATCGGTTATGCTCCATACTCCGATAAAGCCCGCCGGGTCGCTACTCAATGGATCTGGTAGTTTGTAGGGGTCAATCCCCTCTCGGGGTTTATCGAGTATATATGGAGGTTCGTAGTAAAGGGCTTGCTCACAAATGAAAATCTTATCCTGATATACCTGTGGTTGCCATGCTGTCCTCAAGCCTGCCCTCGGACCCGAGATCATGGCTTTCGGTGGCACGTCACCCTCGTCCGTCCGGTTGAAGATGAACAGGCCGCTTTCACCAAAAGCTGCTTGGCTGGCAACTAGAAGCAAGTTGCGGCTGGGCTCGACGGTAATACCGATGACGTATTTTAACTTCGTTTTCGGGCCCTGAATGACTCGCAGCGGAGCCACCTCTCCGTTCGCGTCCCAAGGAAAAGCCAGGACCGCGCTGATACCTGGATCTGAAACTAAAATCTCTTTATTTTGAACGTCTATCGCCACCGCATGGGGGTAGGCAAGCTTCGTTTTAAGGCCCTGGATCACTCGTATCGGAGGCTCGTCACCATCAGCCGCTCCTCGAAATACTAAAACCGCCCCAGCTAAAGGATTCGGCACTACAATTTCATCGCGTGCCGGGTTATAAGCGATTCCGTGAATGGTTCGTGCTATCTTCGTCGCTTGTCCCGTAATAACCCGAGTCGGCGCCACGTTCCCGTTCGCCAGCCTGGCAAACGCCGCTATGCGCGGCTGGCTTACTCAATTTGGAACCAGGATCTCGTCCCGCCTGGGATCGTAGGCGATGGACTGAGGGTTCCCAAATCCAGGAGCTGGTGTTCCGGCAGGCGCGCTCCGGATGATTCGCTTTGGAGCCACGTTGCCGTCGGCGGTGCGTGCAAAGACCACTGCGCTGTGTGAACCGAAGTTAGTTACCCAAAGCTCGTCGTTCTTCGTGTCTATATCAACTCCCATGGGGCGATCCAGGTTTGTGCGATTGCCGCGAATAATACGCGTGGGGGCCACGTTCCCGGTATCCGTGCGCCGAAATATCAAAATCGAGTTGTCGCCGTTATTCGCTACAGCGATCTCGTTGTGCAGAGGGTCCACGGAAATGTCCATCGGCCAGTTAAGTTTGGTCAGCGGCCCCTGGATGGAACGGACCGGCCGGACGTCGCCCTCGGCTGTTGCAGGATAGATTCTAATCGAGGGGGGTTCAAAGCGCCCTCCCGTGGAGAATTTCGGTTGCGAGCCTGAACCCTCAAAAACATATGGATTGGGCGGCGCCTCACGCCAGCTGCCCTGGTTGGCAACTGCTATTTCGTTGTTGATCTCATCCAAATCGACCCCATGAGGGTCAGCCAAACTCGTATTGGGTCCACGGATGACGCGCAGAGGGGCTTCTAGTCCAGTCGCCTCCTGCCGGTAAAAGAGAATCATGTTGAGCGACTGATTAGAGATTGCCATTTCACGACGGGACCGGCTCAAGGCGATGTCATAAGCTTGATGAGGAACCATCAAGATCCGCTTGGGTTTTACATTGCCGGCGGCGTCATAAGAGAATACTACCACGCTGTCTCCAGCGTCATTGTTGACCGCGTAAAGCTCACGTTTGGCGGGATCCACGTCCACCCCGGCCATGAATCCAACCTTGGTTTCCGGTCCCCTTATTTGCCGTAGCGGTTCGGTGACTTCAGAAGATCTGCTTCCCCTGGCACGATCGTAGATCAATAAGCTGTGACGGTTTGCGTCGCTAATCACAACTCTATTGTTTTCAGAATCGACCGCAATGCCATTGAATGATGGATACGGATCCATAACGTAACGGACAGCAGGGATATCCCCTCCAGGGATGTCATTAGGGACTGGACTTGAGGCTATCTGGAACCCCGGCCGAGGGGGCGGCATGTAGAGGCAAATACCGCCGGGCTCCGCAGCCGCCACCAGGCCCCCTGGAGAGAGTCCCATATCATTGGTCAATTGAGGCAAAGAGTTTTGATTGCTGACCGCGAGGGTAAATACTATGACCATCGAGATCAGCAATGCTTTAGAGATGACATTTGTGAGGTTACTCGTCTTTCTCATCGCTGTCTCTTTCCTCCTCTTTAGAATTTAATTTAAGCAAGGGCACATTCAAAGCGGCGTTCGTGCGGCCTGTTTCCTTAATGAGCCGCTGCAGGCTGAGCAGGAGAATCCCGGCTTGCTCGCGAGGTTTTTCGATGTGTCCATAGTGGGTCATTGGTAGATCCAGCAGCAGGACCCGAACGGGAATGCCGGGATTCCTCTCACGAAACAGGTTGGCAACTCCCAGCCCGCACGACTTTTGCGGATCCTCATTCCATAACCAATGTTCTTTTTTAGCAACCACCCAGAGCATCTTTCGGTAGCCGGTCAGCGGGACTCGGTTCGTAGAAAAGAGGTCCGATAGAACCTCTTCGACGTTGATGCCGAGTTTCGTCCCGGCCAGCGTTTGGCGGACCTCCATTTCCATTCTCGGAGAGAGTTCTACTGTTCCCATAAGTTCCACATCCTGCAAAACCTGTTTGAAATTGGGCCGGCGCCGACCCTCGCGCTCAAACCATCGTTCGGCAACCTCCACTTCGGAACTTCCTGGCACCGGGTTCAGCGGTCCTACATATTTAAATCTATCGCTCACGTATTCTGCCGCGGTGCGCGGTCGCAACTGCCAAACCGGGGGATACTTGCTTTCCGTTTTCACTTCCTCGGCTCTCGTCCCTATTATTTCCTGCCATTCCTTTATTAAGATGCTGGGACCACAGTTGCCCAAAGCCAAAGAGAGTTCCCCCAAGCTCGTTTTCAACGAAGAATTCTTTAGCAAAAACTGAAGTTGTCCCCCGGTGGAGTGTCCCACGATCAAAACCGGTCCGCTGGTGGTCTTCTCGATGAGTTGCCTTACTCCTTCGGTTACAAGACGGAAAGTATAAACGGCATTACGCGCCTTGATCTCCTCCGGCGTTAGCTTCTGTCCCAAAAGGTATTCTGGAGCCCTTTGGTCGTTCGGTTCCGTCCATCCCCCTCTCTTGTAATTCCCTGGGATCGTGATCAACAACACCGGTACCTTTTGCGCCAGGTACTGGCCCAGCCCGGGATTGTTCAGAGGATCTACGAAGAACTCGTACCAGTTGGCAGATCCTCCATGGACGATCGCCATCGTGGGCATTCCCGCTAAAGGCCGGTTTGGAATCAAAGCCAGGCCCGTGATGTCCCACTCCAGGCCGTAGTATCTATATCGAACCACGTGCCACCTGGCCCGATAGCCCATCTTGTCAGGCGGCAATTCTTCCAGCTTTTGAGGATCAAAGGCGCTTCCCGGAGCGGCACCGGCTAAGGCCTTAACGTGGGCTCCGCCGTCCGGGAGGTCCCACCCGAGCTGACTGAAAAGTGCTTCGGGCACGACCGTGTAAGGTCGCTCTTCTTGCAGGAGCTTTAGAATCTTCTCCTCTGCTGTTTCGGCAGCGGCTGACTGGATCATCAGGGCGGCCGGCAGGAACGAAATGATCAAAGCCCATTTGAGCAGAGACCCTTTATGCATGATGTTACCCCAAAACGTTCGACCTAGAATTGCACCCTTAGCCCAAACTGAATCTCCCGCTCATTCCCGGGGACCGTTGTGAGAATCCTTCCAAAGCTTGGGGATACAATATCGTTCACCGGCAGATCAAAATTGGGGTGGTTAAATACGTTGAAGAATTCAGCTCGAAACTCAACGCCCACTCCGTCCCTGATGGGAATCCTTTTTATTAAACCCAGGTCCCAGTTCTGGAATCCGGGACCCTCCACGATGTTCCGTCCCGCGTTCCCGAAGGATGGCGAGCAGGGGGTCAACGGAACAAAGGCGGTCGTATTGAACCATCGATTGATGGTACGCGGGCCGGCATTAGGATCACCGACCAGATCCGTCCGGTCCTGGGCGAAATCAAATCCCCGGCAGGAGGGATTTCGGTTGTCAAATACGCTGAATGGAAAGCCGGTTTGGGCGGTATAGATACCAGTGAGCGTCCAGCCTGCTAGAAGCTTTCCTGCAAATCCACGTTGGTCCTTGAAAGCGGGTATCTCCCAGACCCAATTAATGACAAACCGTTGCCGTACATCGAAGAGAGCCCGGCCCTTTTCCTGCCTCAGGTCGAAGTTATACGTTGGAACAAAGGGAACGATTTGATTGAGCGGCGGGCGGAAAGCCGAGGGCGAGCTGTACTGGTCAAGGACTTTAGAATACGTGTACGCCAGGTTTAAGCTGATCCCGGCGGAAAGCGGCTTTCTGACGCTCAACTGAAGCCCATTAAATGTTCCGACAAAGTCTAAAAGAGGTGCACCTCACCTTGCTTGCCTTGCGGCAGACATACTTAAGCCAAGGGGGTTGCCTGCCTAACA
>FWPU01005903.1_pt1 | contig 25550 bp, 39 predicted proteins | sample 2228361 | NCBI WGS metagenome assembly FWPU01 (sample SAMEA103939777, study PRJEB20133) | metagenome | reverse complement strand
ATTACTATCTTTAAAATATTTCTTAAATACCCCACCTTTAATTATCTTTAATTTTAATTATCTTTAATCTTCAAAAGTCCAATATGTTGTGGACGTTGATAAAAATTTGCCTTCCAAAATAAAAACTGATATAATCGTCTTGTTTGGCTCAAGAATACAAAGATAGGTATTTGGGCCAAGCTACTCGCAGAAAACTTAATACCGCTTGCAGTTTTTTGCGGAGTAAATACAGGTTGACAAGTGGTTTTCTCAATAATCGAGAGAAAGGATTTAAAATTTATGGCCGAGGACAAAACTCTTACTTGCAAGGATTGTGGCAAAGAATTTGTTTTCACAACCTCAGAGCAGGATTTCTACGCTAAGAAAGGGTATGAAAATGAGCCTAAAAGATGTCCTGATTGCAGAGCTAAAAGAAAAGTTCAGTGGCAAGCTCAGAGACCTTCTTATCCTATCAAATGTGCTGAATGTGGCAAAGAAGATGAAGTACCCTTCAAACCATCTGGCTCCCGACCAGTACTCTGTAAAGAATGTTTTAAAAAACAAAAAGAAAGCTAAAATTATTGAAAAAACAATGCCCCTGCATTGTTTTTTCAATAATAAACAGACTTCAAGGATTTTAAAACTAATTTTAAATCATCGGGTAAATCAGCTCTAAATTCAACAGTTTTTTTAGTCTGGGGATGGATAAATTTTAACTTATAAGAATGAAGGAACTGACGAGTAATTTTCATCTTTTGCCTTCTGTAGCCATAGAGCCTGTCGCCTACTATCGGATGACGAATTGAAGCAAAATGAACTCGAATCTGATGGGTACGACCTGTTTTAGGTTCAACTTGTAGATAGCTAAAATTATCTAAATATTTAATAACCTTAAAATAAGTAGTAGCTTCCTTGCCCTCTTTTCTAACAGAGAATTTTAATCTATCTTTGGGAGCTCTTCCAATAGGTGCAGAAATCACCCCTTCTTGGGGATAAACCTTACCCTCCACCAAAGCTAAATAAGTTTTCTGAATCTTGTGTTTTTTGAATTGTTCTTTAAGAAACTCACTGGTGGTTTTAGTTCTAGCTATTACCATTACCCCAGAGGTCCCCTTATCCAAACGATGGACAACCCCAAACCTCTCCACTTGAGATATCTCCTCTCCTAAATAATATAAAAGAGCATTGACTAAAGTTCCTCGCTGATAGTTTGTATCCGGATAGCTAACCAGGCCTGCTGGTTTATTAATCACTAAAATTTCCTCATCTTTATAGAGGATATCTAACTTAATCGGTTCTGGTTTGATTGGGTCATTTTTGATATCAGGCAAGATCACCTCTATAAAGCCAGGCTTTTCTACGAGAAATCCTGGCTTTAAACAGAGATGGCCAAAAATCTTTACATTACCACTTTTGACAAGTTTTTGAATATAGCTCCGAGAATAATCAGGCAACTCCTCCTTGAGAAATTTATCTAATCTTTGACCCAAGTTGCTTGAAGTGATCTTAATTTTTCTTCGCTTCATAATCTCAATATAGCATCTGATAATCCAAGAAATCAAAAAGAGAGGTTTCCTCCCCCTCGTTCTTATATAGAAAAAGGATTCCCCTCACCTATTTTCCTCGACCAAAAAATCTCTGAATCCTTCTGATTACACTCTTCTCTTGGGTCTTTTGACATTGAAAGCACAAAGTAGCTGAAGGATTGGCTTCTAAGCGAGCTTTATCTATATCCTCTTTGCAGTTCTCACAAATACCATAAGTGCCTTTTTTGATTTTGTCTAAGGCTACTTCTATAGACTTAAGTAAATCTTCTAAATTACGCTCTAGGGAAAGTCTACCTTCAAATTCAGTAACCTCAGCCGCGTTCTCATCTTCTTTGGAGCCATACTCAGGATAAGCCGCCTCATACTCGTCTCCACTGTTGGGGACTTTTTTGGCAACTTTTTCAATTTCTGATTTTATTCTTTCTCTTTCAACTTCCAATTTTTTTTGCATGGAAGCAACAAATTTTTCATCCATAGATGTCCTCACCAATATAAGTATAGATATATAATATCTTACAAAATTTTCAATAATTATTCAAGAAGTAAATCCACCTCTGATTTTTTACCCATGATGATGAAATGGTCACCCTCTTTTAACTTACTACTGAGATTGGGAGAAATTACAGAAGCACCTGATCTTCTATTGATAGCCAGAACTGTTAAATTTTTGGTGCCTCTCAAAACAGCCCCCAGTTCTTTACCAGACATCTCTTTGGACACAGCTATATCCTCAATTACCAAATCCTTCTCTTTGCTAGAAATAATACTATCCAAAAACTTAATCACAGCAGGCCTAAGAGCCAAGGCAGCCATATAAAAACCACCAACTTTATGAGGCAAACTTACCCTATCTGCCCCTGCTCGATATAGCTTGGAAACTGTTTCTGGAAAGTTGGCCCGGGCTACAATAAAAACATCAGGATTAAGAGCTCTGGCTGTTAAAGTAATAAAAACATTAACTGCATCCTGGTCTACAACAGAGAGCAAGCCCCGGGCCTTCTCAATACCAAGCTCTTTTAAAACATCATCTTCTGGTCCCTCACCCTTCAAAAAAAGCCAATTTCTCCTCTCGGCTAATTTTAGTTTTTCAGAATCTTTGTCAGTAATAATAAAAGGTACCCCTTCGGCATCAAATTCTTCAGCAATCTCTCTACCTACCCTACCACAACCCCAGATAATAAAATGGTCTTTTAGATTTCGGATTTTTTTATCCATTTGTCTCCTCCTTAAAGAGCCTTTAAGACCCCCTTCAATTATATATTCAGTAAACCAATGGACAGTATAAATAATAACTCCAATACCCAAGACTACTAAAATAATAGTAAAAATTCTTCCGGCTGGCGAAAGCACAACTGTACCATGTCCAATAGTTGATAAGGTAACAACAACCATATACAAAGCATCTAAAAGCGACCATCCTTCAATTAAAACATAACCTAAACTACCAAGCAAAACTAAGGTTAAAATAAAAAAGGGAACCTTGTAGAGATGCCGACTGGGGCTATAATCTTTATAATCTTTATAATCTTTATAATTATCTTTCATTTCCATCTCCAATTACTTGAATAGTTATTGTTCTTTCTCTGGGTATATTGTCAAAGTCACAAAAAACAATTTGCTGCCACCTACCTAAATCTATTTTACCATTTTTCAAAGGAATGGTAACTGAGGGGCTGATCAAAGATGCTCTGAGATGAGAAAACCCATTGGCGTCTCCCCAAGTATTGTCATGATGGTAGGTTTTATTTTGGGGAATCAGTTTCTCCAAAAATTCACAAAAGTCCCGCAATATCCCCTCTTCATATTCAATTGTGGTAATAGCAGCTGTAGAATGATGAGAAAAAACAACCACTATCCCCTCTTTTAATTTTGATTTTTTTACAAAATCTTCTACCTGAGGAGTAATGTTACAAATATCACAAAATCCAGAAGTAGAAAGAGAAATTTCTTTTGAAGCTATCATATCAATTTAATTTTACAAAAATCGAGCAAAACAATCAATAAAAATAACCCCAAAAAATATATAATAGAAGTAATAGAAGCCATTCAGACAGGGTTGATATATCCCCTTCTTTAAAACTCAAAGACCAAGCTCTTTAAAATTCCCCCTAGAAAGAAGCTTAATCTGGCTCCAACATACCAAACTTTAGACAAAATCAAAAAAGGCACGAACAAATCCGCCCTTTTTTGAATTTTAATCGGCGCTTGTCGTGCCTTTTTATACCAACTTGCTCGCCTCTTAACCAGTTTACCCTTGACGACAAGCGCTCTGGGTAAACCAGAGAAGATAACTTGCAAGTTAGTTTTAGGCATCTGGTCCTACCTTGGCCAAAGACCAGAACTCAAACCCCCACTTGAGGTCTGAGCCGACAAGCCAACTACATCCAAAGATATAATCGCCTTGTCAACTCAGACCTCGGTTTTTTGTTTTTGTTTTTTATTTATAAGGTGCAGGCCAAAGCAGTGGGGAAAGTCGACTGCAAACAGGGGGATATTTACAGCCGACTCTCCCAACTGCTTCCCAATTCTTAATTTTCAAAAAACACTCTTCCTATTTTCTTGGAAATTATATCATTATAACATAAAATTTAAATCTTGTCAAGAGGCAGTAATCTTAACACTCAAAAATTGGCTCTATAAAGCCAGTTCTTCTTAAAATAAATTTATCTATCAAGGAAGTTTTCCCCAGCGAAAGTGTTTTTTAATTAAATCCACTAACTTGGAGGGTTGGCAATATTCAATAGAGACCCCGGATAAAGAATCAACAAAATCAATACCATAATCTTTACTAGTAATTCTTTTATCTAAAATAACAAAAACACTTCTTTCCCTGGCACTCTTTTGGAACTTATTAAAAATACCTCGAAACTTAATTACCGCTTGCTTAATGGTATACTCTGAAAAGCCATTGGTCAACTCTTGGATCCGAGACTGAATTAGGGGATGATTGGGAGACTCAAAAGGCAATTTTACTAAGACAAAAATGTCGGCAGGTATCTTCCAAATTAATCTGTCAAAAGCAAAGCCCGAAATCAAAAAAACTGCTCTTCTGGCCTTGAGAAAGTCTTCCAAATTCTGCCTCAGGCCCCTCAAACCTCTTTGAGTAAAAACATCTATCTTCTCCTTAGCTGAAAATGAAGCCAATTCTTCAAAAACATTCTCTAAAAGTTGATTAGAAGAAAAATACACCAACACCTTCTTATCCAGAGAAGCAATTTTCTTCAAATAGTTAAAAAGTTCTCTTTTGGAGAAATCGTATTCTAAGTTCTTGGTTGATTCCTGGGGCAATAAAACTAAAATATCCGGCTTTGGTTTTGGTTTAGCAATAATTTTTTTAAAACCCCTAAGATGAAGACGCTTGTTAAAATAATCAAATTTACCCAGAACAGTAAAAGTATTGGAAAGCAAAACTACCTTACCAATATTGTAAATATAATCTAAAAATCTGGCTCCACGGCGGGGAGCATTTTTTAAGATAACTCTCGGCTCGGGGCCTTTAACCTCAATCCAGTATATCTTTTGGGCTCGAGGGGACAATATAGCCTCATATATATTCTCTCGGAACTGTTTAAGTTCTAATATAATATTCTTAATATAGTAATCTGGAGTTGGAAGTCTTTGAATTTTATAAATCAAAATGTCTAAATTTTTAATAAAGCTTTCAGTCACTCTCTCTAATTTACTAAACTCAGGAAAGTATTTAGTATCTTTATCAAGAGTTAACCTTAAACAAGAAGGTGATCTATCTGAAGCGTATTTTTTTACAAACATACCTAAAATTCCCCAAAAAATCACAGAAATCTTCAAAAGATCTTGAATATCTTCCTTAAATTTTTCAAGATCCACTAAATTAAGCAAATTATCTAGAACACTATCATCAATTAAGTGGGTTAAACTAGAAATTAAGGTATCCTCTAAATTATGAGCTTCATCTAAAATTAAATAATCAAAAGGGGGAATAATACCTCTCTTGGAGACTAAATCTTTGATTAAAAATCGCTGACTTACAATTAAAAAAGAAGCCTTCTGGGCTTTTTGATATGCTTTTTGAAAAAAACAATTCTTTTCCTGGATACAGAAATTATCTGCTGAAATCTGGTCCCAAAATTGATGCTCCCTACCAATTAATGCTAACTCTCTTTTTCGGCCTTGTTCTGTATTTCTAAGCCAAAGTAAAATTTTAACAATGAAGTTTACCTCCTCCTCACTTAAACTCTTCTTATTTTGGAAAATTTGAAACTTATAAGGACAAAAATATTGATTCTCCTCTTCGAGAATAGAAAAATCAGAAATCTTATAATCCCAATCTTCCAACTCTTCTAAGGTAAAAGAAAGATTATAGGTGGCTAAAATTAAACGTTTAGATTTATCTTTTATTTTAGCTAAAACTAAAGTTGGTTTTAAAGCCTCAACAGAAGTTTCTAAAGCTAACTTGTCTTGGCTTTCTAAGTTTTTTAAAATTATTGAAGCTATCTTCTTCTCTTCGGTCCTAAAGGTAATTTTTCTTTGGGGTTTAGGTGATTGGGAAATCTCTTCTATCTTAGCAAGGGGTAGGGGGAGTTGATTTTTCAGAAAAACTTTTGAAATTTTTTTTGTTTTTGGTCGGCACTTCAAAAACAAATCAGCTATAGGAGAGCTATGTTTTTTAAATATCTTTTCAATTTCCTCAAAGGTCTCCTGGGGAATACTTTTAATTTTGGAAATTAAATAATTGAAAAGACGAGCAGTGGCCAAGGCATCTGAAAAAGCCCGATGAGATTCTGTATGCTCAATCTCTAAAAACGAAGTTAAAGAAATCAAACTATGAGAAGTTAAAGCTGGCAAAAGCATAGTGGAAAGATACCAGGTATCATAGTAAGGATTCTCCAACTTCAAACCCTCAGTTTTAAGAAATTCTAAGTCAAACTCAATATTATGGCCAACAATAGGGTAGTGGCCAACAAATTCTCTTAATTGATTACGAACTTGTTCAAAACCAGGAGCTTCTTGAAGCTCCTCTTCTTGGATACCTGTAATAGCTAAAACAGAAGGCCTGACTTTAATTCGGGGATTGATTAAAGTGGAAAATCTATCAAGCATCTTATTGCCTGAAAATTTTAAGGCTCCAATTTCAATAATTCGGTCAGTGCCCACATCAAGACCAGTGGTTTCCAAATCCAAAGAAATATAAATATCTTCTGAGGCTTTCAGCATTGATTCCTCTTTTTTATTCTACTATAGAAGATAAAAAATGCCACTAACCAAGCACAGTTTTAGATAGCCGCCACCCAACACAATCTCTAACAAAATTTCCCTGAAAATTATCCTGCTAAAAGCTTGACAATATCAGCTCGAGAGACAATGCCTACTAATTTGCCATTTGTGGTTACTGGCACCGGGTTAATATGTTTTTCTTTAATTAAGGTTGCTAAATCTTCTATTGAATCTTCTGGGGAAATAGTAAAAACCTTCTCTGTCATAATCTCAGATGCTTTAAGGGCTAAAATTTTTTTAAGCTCCCTCTCTACTCGCTTGGGATTCTCTAAATACAAAACGCTATCAAAAATCATAACATAAGAAGGAAGATGAGGTTTGGCTTTTTTATAAACCAAATCATATTCTGTAATAATACCTAGAACTTTTTTGTTTTTATCCACTACGGGTGCTCCAGTAATAGCATTTTCAAAAAGTATTTTGGCTACCTCTCTAATAGACATTTCAGGCTTCAAAGTAATAACTTTTTTAACCATTATATCCTTCACCTTCATGATAACCTCCTTTAAATTCTAAATATGCCAAATAATTATTGGACTATAACTTTTATTGTCTTGGGTGAAAAATCAATAATATTGACATTGGTGGGAACCCTAATAGCTGACTTGGGAATATCGATATCGTAGATACCACTATCTTTGCCTGAAAGATCAACTGTCACAATCACACTACTAGAATTAAGTCTGCCTAAAATAGAGAGAGGACCAGAAACTATAACCTTTACTACATCCTCAGTAGAACCAGAACCATTCCGATAGCCAATAGTGGCAGGAATAACCTTTGAAATCTCATTAGAAGTTAAATAGATTGTTACTTGCACCTTATTAGTTCCCCCTACTACAGAAATATCTGAAGGAACAACAATTCCCACAATGAAAGTTGAATTTCGAGTAATACCGGTAATATCTATTTCTTCTGTTTGAATATATTCAATATCTTGAATTGTCTCCGCCTTGCCTGTTAGAGACAAAGTAGCGGGCTCAGTAACGATTTTGGAAATCCAAAAACGACTATCAGGTAAACCGGAAATATTAACCTTCACTCCTACAGTTTTAATATTGGAAGCTTTTTGAATTAAAACTACTACATCTACTGATTCTGGTTGGATTGTCAAATTATTTATTTTATTGCCCTGAGTATTAAAAGCGGCTAGCTCAGCTTTTCTTTGAACTTTACTCATCTCCCCATTAAGATAAACTATAGCATAAACAGAAAGAATGTTATCTAAAATACTCTGGGCACCTCTAATCTCCACCTTTTCGGGTAAAACCTTGCTATCAGTAACTACATAACCCTCACCGGGCTTACCTTCAAATTTAACCTCTACGGGAACTTCTTTTAAAGCAACCTTATCTAAACGGACTTTAACCTTTGAAGGATTTTTTTCTAAAATTACCACTTCGGAGTCAGTGCAAAAAGCCTCTATATTAAGTTCGTATTCACCAGCACTAAATCCCGCTAAATCAATATAACAAGAAAAGCTATCAGCTGTTAATTTCTCCCAAGAAACATAAGGAGCCTTAATTTTCAATTCCACTTGGGGAAGGTCAGTGGCAATAGCCATCTGAGCAGGCACATTTTTAGCTATTACTTGAATTTTGGCTGGAAAATCTCCAATTTTATCTGAAACTCCTACCACATAAATCCATAAAGAGACAGCAAAGAGTAAAGCCAATATCTTAGCGGTCAAGTTTTTTGGGAAAAACTTAAACATTACTCCTCACTAAAAATTTACCTTTTTTAATTTTTAACAGTCGTTTGAGAGTACTTTGAAGAATCTTTAAGGAAACTTTTGAAGTTAATTTTCCTTCAAAAGCAAGGGAAACCTGTCCATTCTGCTCAGAGATAACAACTACTACGGCGTCAGTCTCGGAAGCAATGCCCAAAGCAGCTCTATGCCTGGCTCCTAAAGTAAAACTTTCAGAATCAGCCAAAGGAAGCATTACCCCAGCTGCCATAACTTTATCCCCATCAATAATAATAGCTCCATCATGAAGAGGAGAATTGGGAAAAAACAAATTCAAAATTAATTCCGAGGTAACCTGACCCTCAATTTTAGTGCCCGATTCAATATAGTCATCAAGGCCAGTTTGTCTCCTGATAACAATAAGGCCACCAATTTTATTCTTAGACATTATTCTGCAGGCTTCAATAATTTCAGGAATAATACTAAAAGAAGTGCCTTCTTTTTTGGAGAACTCCGAAAAAATTCGAGCCCGACCTAATTTTTCCAAGGCCCGACGCAGTTCAGGTTGAAAAACAATAGGAATAGCTATCAAAACCACGGTGAGGGCTTGGGTGAGAATCCAATTGAGAGTATAGAGTTGAGCGGCTTTAGAAATCATTAAAGCAATCCCTAAAATCACAATACCCACCAGAATTTTCATGCCTCTAGTTCCTTTAATAACTTTATAAATCCAATAAAAAATGACAGCTACAATTAAAATATCTAAAATTGCCAAGGGATGTTCCTTGAAATTAAAAGCGTAGCGGAAAAACTTCGTCTGATTAATTAAAAAATCTCCAATATTCTGCCACATGATTTTTCTCTAATTAAAATATAACATAGATGCATCTAAACTTAAATACTAAAGTTAAATAGACTTCCGATATTGAAATCAAAAAATAAAGAGAGATCCTCCTTTATGAAAATAGAAGGAACTCCACTCATTAAACCTCTTCATTTTTGTATTCTTTAATTTTTATCTCTTTCTAAACTGTCTTCCTCTTCGAGCTCCTCGATAACCATATTTTTTGCGTTCTCGCTCTCTGGGATCGCGACGAAGGTATCCAGCCTTTTTTAAGGTAGGTCTTAATGAGTTGTCATAAACAAGGAGGGCTCTAGCTATTCCATGTCTTATTGCCTCAGCCTGACTTCGAACACCCCCTCCTCTTACCTGTACCTTCACATCAAATTTGGAAGCCAAACCTGAAAGCCTTAAAGACTCTAGGGCTAAATTAACTAAAATCTCATTTTTAAAATAATCGGAAAGGGGTTTGTTATTTACTATAAAATTCCCCTTGCCTAAAAAAAGCCTAACTCGAGCAGTAGCCCTTTTTCTACTACCACCCGCCTCGTAATATCTCTGTGATTTAGATTTTGAGGTCTTAGATTTTCCTTTTACTGTTTCTGCTGCTTCTTTTTCCATAATTTAATCCTTAATTTTTAATTCCTTAAGTTGCCTTTCTTTATGAGGATGCTGGGAGCCTTTATAAACTTTTAACTTCCTAAACATAGATCGACCCAGTTTTGTATGAGGCATCATTCCCCAAACAGCTTTCTTTATAACTAAAGTTGGGTCTTGATCCATAAGTTGACCCAAAGACTTCTTTTTCAAACCACTAAGATAACCAGAATGTCTATAATAGATCTTATTCTTTAGTTTGTTGCCAGTTACTTTAACCCTGCCTGCATTAACTACTACTACATAATCACCCACATCTAAATTAGGTCTATAGGCGGGCTTATGTTTGCCTTGAAGAATCTTAGCAATTTGAGAGGCCGCCCTTCCTAAGACCTTATCTTTAACATCAATTAAATACCAATCTTTTGTATTTGGATCTATCATACAAACTCCAAAATGACCAGGGGAGCATTATCACCCCCCCGAGGTCCTATCTTATAAATTCTCAAAAAACCAGATTGCCGATCCTTATATCTCACCGCTAATTCATCTTTTACCTTCTTAGCTAAAGCCTCATTAGATAAAACAGCTATAATTTGGCGATAAGATTGGAGATCACCTCTCTTGCCATATTGAATTAATTTTTCCACCAGGCCTCTCACTTCCTTGGCTTTAGCTTCTGTGGTCTTGATTTTCTCATGACGAATAACAGCCCTTACTAAATTTTTAAGTAAAGCCTCTCTGGAACCTTTTCTTCGGCTTAGTTTACGCCCTTTTTTTCTATGCCTCATATTATTTTTGAGATTTTTTTAATGATAAACCTATTTCTTTAAGTTTGGCTTTGATCTCACCAATGCCTACCTTGCCCAAACCTTTAATTTCCTCAAGATTCTTTTCTGTTAATTTAGCTAATTTGACAGTATCAGTAATTTTTTGAGCTAATAGAGCATTGGTAGTCCGGGGTGACATATCTAATGCTTCAATGTCTAATTTCTCAACCCTTTTTTCAACTTTTTTTCTTGGTGTAGTTTTGGACTTTCTTGTGGCTAAAAATAAAGAAAATTGATCCACTAAAATCTGGGCGGCTTGTTCTAAAGCCTCCTGGGGAGTGATAGTACCATCTGTAGTAATTTCCAAAATAAGTTTATCGAGATTAGTGATTTTACCCACTCGAGTGCGCTCAATCTTGTGGGAAACTTTGACTACTGGTGTATAAAGAGCATCAACCGCAATAGTTCCTACTTCCAATCTCCTATCTTCTCTGGCTTCAACTGGCCAATATCCTCTTCCCTTCTCCACCTTCATTTCCATTTCCAGCTCAGCACTCTTATCAGAAAGAGTAGCAATATAAAGATTGGGATTTACAATCTCTACATCGGCTGATTTTTTTATATCAGAAGCGGTAACCTCCCTTTTTCCTTTTGCTTTTAGAATAAGACGAGCCGGTTTATCAGAAAAAAGTTTCAAGCGAAGTGATTTTAAATTCAAAATAATATTAACTAAATCTTCTTTTACTCCTGGTAATGTAGTAAACTCATGAGTGGCTCCTTTAACTTTTACTTCCGTAACTGCTGCTCCTGGTAATGATGAAAGAAGCACTCGACGCAGGGCGCTGCCTAGGGTTATTCCATAGCCAGGATAAAGGGGTTCAATAATAAAAACAGCGGTATTATCCTTTAGATTTTGAGTTTTAATTTCTGGCAAATAAATCTCTGAAATCATATAAAAGCCTCCTTTAAATTGGTTATTGTTATCTACTATAATACTCAACAATTAATGAAGTATCTATATCTTGAGGTAATTCCTCTGGTTTGGGTTTGCTCCTCACTTTCACAGTGAGTTTCTTTTTGTCTAATTCTAACCAAGATGGTGGTTTATATTTAGCAAGTCGGTTGGCAAGATTAGAAAACTGCTTCAATTTTTTACTTCTCTCTTTCAAACTAACTTCCGATCCTACATCAACGAAGTAAGAAGAGATATCAACGGATTTTCCATTGACTGAAAAATGACCGTGATTGACAAGTTGCCTTGCCTGACGTCTGGAGGTAGCAAAACCCGAACTATAAACTATATTATCCAATCTCATCTCTAAAAGAGTAAGAAGATTTTCACCCAAAACACCAGACATCTTGGAAGCCTTTTGAAAATAATTCTGAAATTGCTTTTCTCTTAAACCATACATTCTTTTAGCTTTTTGCTTCTCCCGAAGTTGAGCCCCATACTCAGAAACTCTTTTAGGAATAGCTCCATGTTGTCCTGGAGCATAACTTCTCCGAATAAAGGGGCAATGGGGAGAATTACACTTCTCCCCTTTGAGAAAAAGCTTTTGGCCTTCACGACGACAAGTTTTGCAAGCATTCTCTATTTTCATTATTCCTCTATTCTTTAAGATGAATAAGTTTTAAGGTTTTCGAGGTTTTTTGGGCCGACAACCATTGTGGGGTACGGGAGTAATATCCATAATTTTAGTTACCTTCAATCCAGCAGAATCCAAAGACCTAACAGCTGACTCTCTACCAGAGCCAATGCCTTTTATATATACCTCTACCTCCTTCAACCCATACTCTTCTTTAGCTTTTTCAGCCACAGAACGACTAGTCACTCCGGCAGCATAAGGAGTTGATTTCCGGGTGCCTTTATAGCCATAGGTCCCTGCGCTTCCCCAACAAATTACATTACCCCCTTCATCAGTAATAGTAACAATAGTATTACTAAAGGTTGATTTAATGTAAACTTTTCCTTTAGTAACTTCTTTTTTAACTTTTTTAGATTTTTTGGTTTGTTTTTTAATCATAAATTTCTCTACCTCTAGCTCAGCTGCAATTTTAGGTTTTTTCCGCTGGTTTGCGTCGGCTGGTAGCCACAGTAACTTTCCTTCCTCTTCTGGTTCTAGCATTGCTTTTGGTTCGTTGACCCCTTACTGGTAAGTTCTTCTTATGCCTATCTCCCCTATAGGAATTAATTTCAATTAATCTTTTAATATCTGAAGAAACTTTTTGCCTTAATTCACCCTCAACCTTATAATTTTTTTCAATAATCCCTCGAATTCTAGCTACTTCCTCTTCAGTTAATTTATTAACTCTAATATCAGGATTAATCCGGGCCTGAGATAAAATTTTTAAGGCCGAGGATCTTCCTATACCATAGATATAGGTTAAAGCAATTTCTATTCTTTTATTTTGAGGAAGATTTACTCCTGCTATTCTTACCATAACTATTCCTTAACCTTGTCTTTGTTTATGTTTGGGGTTACTACATATTACACATACTCGACCTTTACGACGGACAATTTTACAATTAGTACAAATTTTCTTTACCGAAGCTCTAACTTTCATATTGTCACCTATTTATATCTATAAGTAATGCGGCCCCGAGTCAAATCGTAAGGAGAAAGTTCCAATGTCACCTTATCTCCAGGTAGGATCCTAATAAAATTCATTCTTATTTTGCCTGAAACATGAGCCAAAACCTCCTGACCTCCTTCCACCTCAACTTTAAAAGTAGCATTAGGTAAGGCTTCTTTAACCACACCCTCTAACTTAATAACTTCCTTTTTGGGAGAATTTCGTTCTTTCACCTGAATACCCTTTTATATTACTAAAATTTCACAATTGAATCAAGATTTGTAAGCCTAAGGGGTTTTGTATCTTCTATAGCAATTGTCTCTTCAAAATGGGCTGAATTCTTACCATCTTTGGTGGCAATTGTCCAGCCATCATCTTTGGTATAAATTTCAGAAGAACCAATAGCAGCCATAGGCTCAATACACAAGATCATTCCTCGCTTTAAGGGTAGTTTCTTGCCCGGGGTAACAAAATTAGGAACAGGGGGATCCTCATGAAGTTGCTTGCCAATACCATGGCCAGTACAATCTCGAATCACAGAAAAACCAGCTGACTCTATCTTTTTCTGAATAGCTGATGAGATATCAGAAAGAAAATACTCTGAAGAAGCAAATTTCAAACCATATTTTAAAGCTTCGTAGGTAGTTCGAATTAATTTGTTTGTCTTTTGATCAGTTTTGCCAAGAGCAAAAGTAATGGCAGCATCGGTATGAAATCCTTTATAAAAAATACCCAAATCCAAACTTACTATATCCCCCTCTTGTAATATTTTTTTTGAAGGCAAACCATGAACTAACTCATCATTAACTGAAATACACAAGGCAGCCGGATAACCATTATGGCCTTTAAAAGAAGGTTTTGCTTTCCACCTCTGAATCAAATGTAGGGCTAAATTCTCAAGTTTTAGGGTAGTAATTCCTGGCTTTGAATACTCTTTTAGTTCAGCCAATATTCTAATTAAAAGCTCTCCCCCTTCCTTCATCCACTCAATATCCTTCCTGGTTTTTATATTAATCATAATCTATGACCTTAAGAATTTTTTTATAAACTTCTTCAATAGAACCATTGCCATCAACCTCTTTTAAGATCTCTTTATCTCTAAAATATTTTAAAACTGATTTTGTCTTTTTTATATACTCCTCAATTCTTTTCTTAATAATGGAAGGCTTATCATCTGATCGCTTTCGCTTTAAGAGTCTTTTAATAATATTCCCTTCGGAGACATCAAGATAGATAACCAAAATTTTCTTCCTACCAAACTTAGAAAGAAATTTCTCTAAATTCAAAGCTTGTTCCAGGTCCCTAGGATAACCATCAAATATAACACCTTCGTAAGTTTTAAGTTTTGATAACTCCCCCTCCACATAATTGTCTATAATTTCATTAGGCACAAGCTTACCTTCAGCCAAAGCCCTTCTCACTCTTTCTCCTTCTTCACTCTTTTCACCAGCTATCTGACGAGCAAAATCGCCTGTAGAAATATACTTTAAGTTAAATTCTCCAACAAGCTTTAAGGCCTGGGTTCCTTTTCCAGAACCAGGAGGACCTAAAAGTAAAATGTTTAGAGGTTGGTTTTTCATAATTATTTAAAATTGCTCTCTAAATTTAGTAATTATCATAACTACGCATTAAAAGCTGAGACTTCATTCTCTCGACCAACTCCAATAACACCGCTACCACAATCAACACAGCTGTTCCCCCTAAAGTTAAAGATAGACCGGGATAAGCTCTCTGGACAATAAAAGGCAAAATAGCAATAATCCCCAAAAATAAAGCTCCGGCAAAAGTAATTCTATAGATAAGGTAATTTAGATATTCGCTAGTTGGCCTACCTGGCCTAATACCTGGAATAAAACCACCTTGCTTTTGAAGGTTTTCGGCAACTTCAGGAGGCTTAAAAGTAACGCTGGTATAAAAATAGGTAAAGGCCACAACTAAAAGAAAATAAGTTAATCCATAAAAAAATGAAGTGGGGCTAAATGCTGAAGATAAAAAATGAGCAATTTTGGAAACAATTGGAGACTGAGATTTGGTTAGAAAATTAGCAATCACTCCGGGAAAAATCATAAAAGACATAGCAAAGATAATAGGAATAACTCCCCCTTGGTTAACTTTCAGAGGCAAGTAAGTAGAGGTTCCCCCATACATCCTCATTCCTCTTACTCTCTTAGCATAGACTATAGGAATTTGTCTTGTCCCTTTCTCCACCATAACAATAGCTAATATAACCAAAACAGAAAGTAGCAAAAAGGCTCCTAAAGTAATAAGTTTTTGGGCAATATTACCTCCGCCAACCAACCAAACATAACCACTGCTTAAAATCTCAGGGCCTCGAGCAATAATACCAATAAAGATAATCAAAGAAATTCCATTGCCAATACCATTTTCCGTTATCAGCTCTCCAAGCCACATAAGAAACATAGTTCCTGCTGTAATTGTCAAAATTATTATTGCCATTTTGGAAACAGTTAGCTCTGGCAAGATAGATAAATCCGGCTGTTTAGAAAGAAAAGTAATCATTCCAAAAGCTTCAAGAGCTGCTAAGGGAACAGTTAAATATCTAGTATATTGATTAATTACTTGACGGCCTCGCTCCCCTTCTCTGGACAATGCTTCCAAAGAAGGAATAACCATTACCAAAAGCTGCATAATAATAGAGGCAGTAATATAAGGAGCCACCCCCATCATCACAATAGAAAATCTACTCATAGCCCCACCAGAAAATATATCAAAAAGACCAAAAAGCTGACTTCGGGAAAAGAAAGTTTTAAGAGCCTCAAGATCCACCCCAGGAGTGGGAATATGAGCCATAAATCTAAAAATAATCACCAAACCCAAAGTAATTAATATTTTTTTTCTCAAGTCTTTGTAATAAAAAATCTTTGTTATTTGCTCTAAAGTTTTCATAATTTCTTCCTTAAAATAATCTTACCACCGGCTTTTTCTATTTTCTTTTGAGCCCCCCCAGAAAAAGCATCAGCGGTAACAGTAAGCTTCCTCTCAAGCGTTCCCTCTCCTAAAATTTTTACTAAACCTTTAGCTGATTTGATAATGCCTTCCTTTTCCAATACTTCGGGAGTAATATTTTGACCTGAGCTAAATTGAGAAAGCTTACCAACATTAACAATTTGCCAATTCTTTTTAAAAAGAGACTTAAAACCTCTCTTTTTGGGCAATCTTAAAACTAAAGGGGTTTGACCTCCTTCGAAAAAAGGAGGAAGTTTGCCCCCAGAACGAGACTTCTGTCCTTTCATTCCTCGGCCAGCAGTCTTGCCTCGGCCTGAGGAAATTCCCCTGCCAACCCTTTTTCTCTTCTTTTTAGGACCTGGTTGTAATTCATGAAGTTTCATATTAACCTTTCTTTTTTAGATTTTTAAGTTCTCTTAATTCTTTTAAAGCTAAATAAGTAGCTTTAATATTATTTATTTTATTAGGAGAACCTAAAATTTTGCTTAAAACATCTTTAATACCTGCTAATTCTACTACAGCTCTTACTGGACCACCAGCAATAATTCCTGTACCCGGAGCTGCTGGCTTAAGAAAAATTTTAGCACTTCCATACTCCTTATGTATCTCAGCAGGGATAGTAGTCCCCTCAAGAGGAACTTCAATAATATTCTTTTTAGCTCTGGCAATAGCTTTTGCAATAGCTCCGGTAACTTCAGAAGCTTTAGCTACCCCAATACCCACCTGACCAGCCCTATCACCCATAACCACTGCTGCCCTAAATCTAAAACGACGACCCCCCGCTACTACTCTAGAGATTCTACTAATTTCTACTATCTTTTCCTCAAATTTCATCTCGCCCTTAACTTGGTTATTACTAATTTCAACTTTGTTTTGCAATTTTTCTGCCATTATAACTCCTTATTCTCACTAAAATTTACTAAAACTTCAAGCCGGCTTTTCTAGCCCCCTCAGCTAAAGCTTTGATACAACCATGATATTTTCTTCCTCCTCTATCAAAAGCAACCAACCCAATTCCTTTCTTTTTGGCTTTCTGGGCCAGAAGTTCACCTACTTTGTAGGCTAAGTCGACCTTTCTGGTTTTTTTATCTTTAATCTCTAAATCCGAAGCTGAAATCAAAGTAGCCCTCTTCTCATCATCAATGATTTGAGCATAAATATGCTTAAGGCTTTTATAGACAGAGAGTCGGGGTCTTTGGCTGGTGCCTTGTACTTTAGCTCTAATTTTTCTTTTCCTCTTTAAAAGCTTTTCTTTATCTGATGACATATTATCCTCCTTGGCCAGCTCCCAGAGAGCCCACCGCCTTAGCAGCTTTACCGGCTTTCCTTTTTACCTTTTCCCCAATATATCTAATTCCCTTACCCTTGTAAGGCTCTGGTTTTCTGAAAGATCTAATTTGAGCCGCTACTTGTCCTACTTTTTCTTTATCAATTCCTAAAACGGTTATTCTGTTTTTAGCCACTTCAAAGTCGATCCCTTCAGGTTGGGGAATTACTACTGGATGAGAAAAGCCCAAATGAAGTACTAGTTTATCTCCCTCTTTTAAAGCTCTGTATCCTACACCTACTATTTCTAACTCTTTCTTGAAACCCGAAGTGACTCCTTCAATCATATTATAAATTAAGGTTCTGGTAAGCCCCCAAAGATTTTCAGAACCCTCCCTACTATGTAGGTTAATCTCTCCAGCTCTAACCTCAACCTTTACCCCTTGGGGAATTTGTTTTGTTAATTCTCCCTTGGGGCCGGAAACCTTAATCATTGAAGGCTCTAAAGTTACCTGTACCCCTTCTGGAATTTTAACTGATTTTTTACCAATTCTGGACATAGTACCCCTATTTTTTTACTACCATACTTCACAAATTACTTCACCACCTAATTTTTTCTTTCTGGCCTCTTTATTAGTCATTAAACCAGCTGGTGTGGAGATGATAGCAATACCTAGATCTTGTTTAACTCGAGGCAAATCTTTAGCTTTAGCATAAACTCTTCTGCCGGGTTTACTAACCCTTCTAATGCTCGAAATAACTGGTCTTTGATCATAATATTTAAGATGAATAATAATTTTCCCATCCTTTTGCCTAAAACCCTCAATATAGCCACTCTTTTTAAGAATCTCCGCTATTTCTAATTTAATCTTAGAATAAGGCACCTCAACAAACTCCTGCTGGACGGCTAAGCTATTCCTTATTCTAGTCAACATATCGGCAATGGGATCTGTAATAGTCATATTTTTCTCCTAATAATTTATTTAATTAGAGATTATTTTTACCAACTTGACTTCTTTACCCCGGGAATTTCACCCCTTCCTGCCAACTCTCTAAAACAGATACGACAAAGACCAAATTTCCGCATATAAGCCCGAGGTCTACCACATCTTTGGCATCTATTAACTCTTCTGGTCTTAAATTTAGGTTCCTTCTGAGCTTTGACAAATAACGCCTTTCTAGCCATAGAACTTCTCCTACCTCTTAAAGGGGAAGCCTAAAAGCTCCAGCAGCCTTTTAGACTTTTTATCATCATTAGTAGTTACTTTAATAATAATCTCAAAACCATGAGTTTGTCCTACATCCTCATAATTAATCTCTGGAAAAATTGTAATATCAGGAATACCAATAGCATAATTACCTTGACCATCAAATTTAGGAGTAAGTCCCCTAAAATCTCGCATTCTGGGCAAAGCAATATTGATTAGTCTCTCGAGAAAATTATACATTCTTTCTCCTCTAAGGGTCACTTTCACTCCTATGGGCATACCTTTCCTAATATTAAAACCAGCTACAGATTTACGAGCAAGGGTAGGAACACCTTGCTGACCAGTAATAATAGCTAGATTAGTCATTGCTTGGTCTAAAAATTTTTTATCTTCTACAGCCTTACCTGCCCCCACATTTAATACCACCTTCTCAATCCGAGGCACTTCTAAAATATTTCCCAAGTTAAACTCTTGCTTCAGGGCAGGTCTAACCTCTTTGATATACTTTTCTTTCAAATTAGCCATTATATTTCCTCACCACATTTTTTACAAATTCTATATTTCTTCTGATTTAAAATCTTATAACCAATTCTTGTAGGCTTGTGACATCGAGAACATTTCAACATCACATTGGAAACATCAATGGGAGCAGCCATCTCCATAATTCCTCCTTGAGGATTTCTTTTAGAAGGACGATTATGCTTTTTGACAATATTCACTCCCCCCACAATGACTTTATTCTTCTGAGGAATAACTCTCTCAACTTTACCCGTCTTTCCTCTATCTTTACCGGCTATAACAACTACCTCGTCATTTTTCTTAATTTTCATTTTTTTAACTCTTGCTTGAAGCATATAATCCCTCCTAAATAACTTCTGGAGCTTGAGAGATTATCTTACTAAATCCCCTATCTTTTAATTCCCAAGCAACAGGACCGAAAATTCGGGAACCCCGAGGCAAATTATTTTTATCAATAATTACAGCGGCATTATCATCAAAACGAACAGTTGTTCCATTTGGTCTTTGAATGGTTTTTTTGGTTCTAACTACCACTGCCCTAACTACCTCCTTCTTTTTTACCACCCCTCCTGGCCCTGATTCCTTTACTGAAGCTACAATAACATCACCCACCGAGGCGGTCTTCCTCCGTCCTCCCCTTAACACTTTAATACAGCTAATAACCTTAGCTCCTGTATTATCAGCTACTTTTAACCTCGTGCCTTGCTGAATCATTATCTTTTCTCCTTTATTATCTTGACTACTTTCCAATGTTTGGTTTTGGAAATTGGTCGAGTTTCTTCAATAACAACCTTATCGCCAATTTCACACCTATCCTCTGTATGAGCCTTGAATTTTTTAGAAACCTTGTACCTCTTTTTATAAAGAGGGTGCATCTTTAATCTAGTTGTCTTGACAACAACTGTTTTCTGCATCTTATTCGAAACAACAAAACCGATTTTTCTTTTTTTAGGCATTTTTAACTCCTCTCTGGGAGGAACCCTGTGAAGAAATCTCTCTTTCTTTTAAAATAGTTAGAAGACGAGCAATCTTTCTTTTAGTCTCCCTAATTTCTTTGTAATTTTTAACCTTTTTAGTAGCCAAATCAAAGCGCAAATCTCCCAGATGCTTATAGGCATCATTTAAATCTTTTATAAGCTCCGCTTCTGATTGAGAAAGCAACTTTTCTTTTATCTCTTTGGCTTTCATATCTACCCCTCTTTGGATAAAAACTTAGTTTTGATTGGTAATTTAGAGGCGGCTAATTTGATAGCGGAGAAAGCTAATTCTTTCTCAACACCATCCATTTCAAACAGTACCCGGCCTGGTTTAACTACAGCCACATATCTGTCCACCGATCCTTTGCCCCCACCCATTCCAACTTCAGGAGGTTTGGCCGTTACAGGTTTATCGGGAAAAACTCTGATCCAAATTTTTCCTCCTCTTTTTATATGTCTAGTCATAGCCCGTCTGGCCGCTTCGATCTGTCTGGCTGTAATCCACCCCCTTTCCAGGGCCACCAAACCAAAACTGCCAAAATCTAAATTAGAGCCGCTGTAAGTAATCTTACCCAGGCGTCCTTTTTGTTTCTTTCTATATTTTACTTTTCTGGGCATAAGCAACATAGCCTACTCCTTTTCTTGATCTTCTTTTTCAAAAATTTCTCCTTTATAAATCCAAACCTTAACCCCAATTACTCCATAAGTGGTCCGGGCTGGAATATAAGCATAATCAATATCAGAACGAAGGGTAGCCAGGGGCATGCTCCCCGAGCTAAAGGTCTCCTGGCGAGCAATATCAACCCCTCCCAACCTGCCGGAAATCTGAATTTTCGCCCCCCGGGCACCGGCATTAATTACTCTTCCTAAAGCTTGTTTACAAGCTCTTCTATAAGAAATCCTTCTCTCCAGCTGGGAAGCAATATTTAAAGCTACAAGTCTAGCTGAAAGTTCAGGCTCTCTAACTTCCTCGATATTAATTTTAATGGTGGATGGAGTAATCTTGCTAATTTTTGAGCGCAACTCTTCTATTCCCGCACCTGACCGACCAATAATTACTCCTGGTCGAGAGGTATAAACAGTTATGGTGACTAAATTTGCCGAACGCTCAATTAAAACATCGGCTACCGAAGCATGATGTAATTTTTTGAAAATCAGCTCCCGAATTTTGATATCCTCTTGGAGTAATTTAGGATAATCTTTGCCAGCAAACCAATTTGATTTCCACTTCTTGGTAATGCCGGTCCTAAATCCCACTGGACTAACTTTCTGACCCATCTATCCTCCTTTTCTTCTGAAGAACTTTTTTGAGGATATAATCCATTTCCTAAATCCTTTGGGTTCTTCTTTGGGTTTAGGTTTTCTTTTGGGTTTTGGTATTTCTACTCTGGTAACTTTAGGTTTTTCTTTAATGGGTTCGGGAAGTTCTTTTTTGGCAATCTTGGTAATTTTTTCTGGTTTTTCTGGGGAGACCTTTTTCTTCTTTTTAACTTCAGCCTTCTTAATTTCCTTTCTTTTTTTGGTCACCTTTTCTGGCTTTTGAGGAGCTAATTTTTCTGAGACTTTAGGTTCTTCGACCTTAGCTGGAGACACCTTCTCTGGAGATACTTTAGCCCCCTCGACAACTTCAGAAATGACGACATCAATGTGACTAGTTCTTTTCTTGATAACATCCCGGCCTCCTCTAGCTCTAAACTTAATCCTTTTCAAAGAAGGACCACAATTAACAATAATTTTAGAGATGTAAAGGTTTTGCTCATCTAATTTATAATTATTTTTGGCATTAGCCACCGCCGAGTTGATTAACTTAACGAGATATCGAGAAGCCTTCTTGGGAACAAATTTTAAAACTTCTAAAGCTTCGGTAGTCTTTTTACCTCTAATTAGATTGACTACAGGAATGACCTTTTTGGGCGAAATGGGTAAGTATTTAACTTTAGCTCGAATATCCATATAACCTCACTTTACTTAGAAGCTTCCTTGCTTTGATTTTCAGGCTAAACCTCTTTTTGAGGGGCTTCACCAGGAGGTTTTGGGAACACTTCTTTTGAAACCTCCTGGCTCTTCTGAGGAGGAGTTATGCCAGAGGGAAGAGAAGATACTTTTTCCCTAGCTCCCCTAGCTTCTTCTCGAGCTAATTTTCCACCATGACTTACAAACTTACGAGTGGGAGCAAACTCCCCTAGTCTATGACCAACCATAGCTTCGGTAATAAAAACTGGAATATGCTCTTTACCATTATGGACGGCAATAGTATAACCCACCATTTCTGGAGAAATCATAGAGGCCCTAGCCCAAGTTTTAATAATCTTTTTTTCACCTGGAGCCATCGATTTTATCTTTTTTAATAATTTTTGATCAATATAAGGTCCTTTTTTAAGTGATCTTCCCATAATCTCCTCGTTTATTAATTCTACTTCTTTCTCTTTTTAACAATAAATTTAGAAGTAACCTTTCTCTTCCTAGTTTTGTAGCCTAAAGCTGGAGTCCCCCAAGGAGTTTTCTGATAAGGTAGCCCAATATCAGTCCCCCCTTCACCACCACCATGAGGATGATCTACGGGATTCATAGCTTTACCTCTTACTGTCGGCCTTATACCCAACCATCTTTTCCTTCCCGCTTTTCCAAACTTTACTAAAGAATGTTCAGGAAATGACAACTCCCCAATAGAAGCATAACAATTCTCATTTATCTTTCTTATCTCCCCTGAAGGCATTTTCAAAAGGATATATCCCTTCTCCTTGCCCACAATTACAGCTGAGGTGCCAGCTGCTCTCACTAATTGGCCTCCTTTACCAGGGGTAAGCTCGATATTATAGACTGAAGTGCCATTAGGAATATTTTTCAATAAATATCTATTACCAGTTTTTATTTCACCCTTCTTGGAAGTAACTATCTTGTCCCCCACTTTTAAACCTTTGAGAGCTAAAACATAACTCTTTTTGCCATCAGAATAAACAATTAAAGCAATTCTGGCTGATCTGAAGGGATCGTATTCAATAGCTTCCACTTGAGCTGGTTTATCTGTTATATTCTGCTTAAAATCAACCATTCTGTAAAGTCTTTTTGCCCCTCCTCCTTTATGTCGCACAGAAATTTTCCCCCTTGATCTACCTGCTTTCTTGGGTAGGGACTTAAGAAGTGATTTTTCTGGCTTTTTTTTGGTAATATCCGAAAAATCAGGAATGACCATCCCTCTTCTTCCAGGTGTTGTTGGTTTTTGTCTCTTAAGAGACATACTAGGTTCCTCCATAAATATCTATCTTTTGACCAGGAGCTAAAGTAACTACTGCTTTTTTATAAGAGGAGGTTTTACCAACCACTCTTCCCCTTCTTCTTTCTTTGCCCTTAACATTTACAATATTAACATTGACTACATTAACTTTAAACTTCTGCTCAATTTCTTTTCTTATTTCAGGTTTTGTAGCATTAGAATCAACTCTAAAGCAATATTTTCCTAAACCTGATAAATCCATAGCTTTTTCTGTAATTATTGGGTAAATAAGGACTTGTCTTCTCATATGGCCCTGGCCCTAAAAATTACAATAAACTTCTTGAATTAACTTTAATGTTTTCTCCGCCAAAACAATATAATCTGACCAAAGCAAATCAATAACATTTAATTGGGAAGTGGAAATCACCTTCACTGAAGGTAAATTAGAAGCTGACTTTTTAATAATATCCTCTTTTTGGGGAGTGATAATTAAGATATTCCCTGAAAGAGAAAATTTGGAAAGTAAATCTACCAATAATTTTGTTTTAATAGCCTCTAGTTTTAAATCAGAAATGACTACAACTTTTCCTTCACCAATTCTAACTGAGAGAACCCCCAAAATAGCTTTCTTTTTCATCTTCTGGGGCATTTTTTTCTTAAAATTCCTCTCTTTTCGGGGACCAAATACCACCCCTCCTCCTCTCCATAACGGAGAACGAATAGAACCAACTCGAGCTCTACCTGTTCCCTTCTGACGCCAGGGTTTAGCCCCTCCGCCCCTAACTTCCCCCCGAGTTTTGGTATGGGCCGAAGCCACTCTCTTGTTAGCCAACTCTACTACAACAGCCTGATGAATTAATTCGGGTGAAGGTTTAATGTTAAAACAAGTAGGAGCTAGATCTACTTTGTTTTGAGTCTTTCTACCTTCTTTTGTATAAATATCCAATTTCATAATTCTATCCTGGTTTTTTGCTTTCTTTAATCTCTAAAAGACTACCCACGGGCCCAGGAACAGCCCCTGCTAAGACCAAAACATTCTTATCTTTCAAAACCTCCATTACTTTAAGATTTTTTAAAGTTACTCTTCTGGTCCCATAGCGACCAGGCAGTTTTCTGCCAGGAACTACTCTCTGAGGAAACATGGATCCTATCGAGCCAGGTTTTCGATGGTGACGAGAGCCATGACTCATGGGACCTCGCGAAAAACCCCATCTTTTAATGACACCGGAAAATCCCCTACCTTTAGAAATACCAGAAACATCAACCTTATCTCCTACTTCAAACTTAGAAACATCAATTTGATCACCAACTTTATACTCTCCGGGTTCAGAAATCCGAAATTCAACCAAATATTTTAGATTCCTGCCTATCTTCCTAAGGTGTCCTACTTGAGGTTTTTTAAGTTTTTTTGTTTCCCCAAAGCCGACCTGAACTGCTTTATAACCGTCGTCTTCTTCGGTCTTAATTTGAGTAACACAACAAGGTCCTGCCTCAACCAGAGTCACTGGAATGGCTCTATCATCTTGAAATATTTGGCTCATACCAATTTTTTTACCCAAAATAAATTTCATATAACAAATATCTCCCTAGACTGCTTATAACAATAAAATACTCCACAAAATAAACAGTATTCTCGTCTCCACCAATAACTCAGCTGAAATAAACGAGAACTTATCCACTTTGTGGTAGCAATAAGCTAAAATTACTAAATTTTAAATGTCTATTTAATAATACCAGAAATTAAAATAAATACCAGAGTATTCAAGAGTACTATTATAGTAAGATAATATAGCAAAATAAAAAATCTGTCAAGTCTTTGTTCTGGTTCATAACCCAGAACACCTTAATAGTTTTATCAAGAGTATTTTAATAATATTGATAATATTCATTGGGCCTCTTGTAATCAAGGACTTGGTGAAATCTGGGGTTGGGATAGTGGTCTAACCAATTCATCAATAAGTCTTTGTTGTTCTTCTAATGGGGGATAATTTGTCTTGTTGAATAAATTTTCCGAAACTTTTGGAGAATCAGACTGAGTGATATTGGAAGGTAAAAATAGAGAGCCATAGGTGACCAGTACTGCTTTTCCTGTAAGCTTTGGTTTTAATTGGACCACTTTAATAGCACCAGAACCAATATCCAGACCAAAGA
>FWPU01001282.1_pt1 | contig 25555 bp, 25 predicted proteins | sample 2228361 | NCBI WGS metagenome assembly FWPU01 (sample SAMEA103939777, study PRJEB20133) | metagenome | reverse complement strand
CGATCAGAACGCCGTATGACATCCCGAACCAGAAGATCGAATTTCATCCCGCCGAATCGCCCCTGCGCCAGGGCTCGTATCGCGCGCTTGCCGCGACGGCGAACCACTTCGCGCGCGAGACGCACATGGATGAATTGGCCCACCTGTTGAATATGGACCCGCTCGAGTTTCGCTATAAGAACATCAGCGATCAGCGGCTGCGCGCCGTGCTCGAGGCCGCCGCCACCAGGTTCGGATGGGGCAAGGAAAAGCCGGCCCCGGACCGTGGTTTCGGGCTCGCCTGCGGCTACGAAAAAGGGGGCTACATCGCCACCTGCGCCGAGATCTCCGTCGAGCGCGCGAGCGGAAAGGTGAAGATCCTGCGGGTGGTTGCCGCCTTCGAATGCGGGGCGATCATCAACCCGGACAACTTGAGAAATCAGATCGAGGGCTCGATCGTCATGGGCATAGGCGGCGCTCTGTTCGAAGCCATCGAGTTCGAGAACGGAAAGATCCTTAACCCCCGTTTCTCTCGCTATCGCGTCCCCCGCTTCAGCGACGTTCCGATCATCGAGACGATATTGATAGATCGGAAGGACCTCCCATCGGCCGGCGCAGGGGAGACTCCGATCGTCGGGATCGCGCCGGCGGTGGGGAACGCGATATTTGACGCGACGGGCATGCGGCAGCGCTCTTTGCCGCTTGTGCCAAACGGCTTGAAAAACTTGATGCAAACTCAGATCGAACCGTGGAGATCGCTATGAGAACAGGACCTGTATTTGTTATCGTGTTGGCCCTTGCTGTCGCCACGGCGCAGGAACAGGCGCGGCAGCGCCTGGCAGATTCGCCGCGCCATCACGAATGGGTGGCGATCAAACATGGGGCGCGCACTCTCCACTCTTACCTGGTCTTCCCCGAAGCTAAAGGAAAGGTGCCGGCCCTGGTCGTCATCCATGAGAACCGCGGCCTGACCGACTGGGTGCGCAGCGTGGCCGACCAGCTGGCCGAACTCGGATACATCGCCATCGCCCCCGACCTGCTTTCCGGCATGGCTCCGAACGGCGGGAGGACCAGCGACTTTCCCGATGCCGATGCGGCGCGCGAGGCCATCTCCAGGCTTCCGCCCGAGCAGGTCACCGCTGACCTCAACGCCGCCGCCGATTACGTGGCCAAGCTCCCCGCGTGCAACGGGAAGGTGGCAGTTGCCGGGTTCTGCTGGGGCGGCTCGCAGTCCTTCCGCTTCGCCACCAATCGGGCCAACTTAGCTGCGGCGTTCGTGTTCTACGGCACCGGGCCCGATGACAAAGAGGCGATCGCCCGGATCCGGTGCCCGGTATACGGTTTCTACGGGGGGAACGACGCCCGCGTGAACGCAACAGTGCCTAAATCTGAAGCTTTGATGAAAGAGGCAGGCAAGGTCTTCGAGGCCGTGACCTATGAGGGGGCCGGACATGCCTTCATGCGCCTGGGCGAAGAGCCCGATGCCGCCGAGGCTAACAAGAAGGCGCGCGAGCAGGCCTGGGCCCGTTGGAAGGCGCTGCTGAAAAGGATTTAGGGAGTTATAAGTTAGGGGCGGGCCGGGAGTCTAAATAAGAACAGGACGCGTATCATCCGCGCAATTCAGCTAAATCAGCGCCAATCCGCGTTTCATCTTTTTCCGATTTCATCGCAAGACTTCCAGGCTGCGCAGCATCGCGCGGAAGGTCGGCTCGTAGGCCCTGAACTCGTCCTGCGGCGCGATCAACAGCAGGTAGAGGAGGTTATCGTCATACCAGCGTGCGGCGAGCCAGACCGCTTCGGGCCGGCCGGTGGGCGGCGTGCCGGAAAGGGTAGTGGTGATCGCTGTCGCTCCGGCCAGGCGGTCGCGCCGCCGCATCGAGACCTCGCTGAGATGCGGGTTGCCGCGCATCAGCGCGTCGATCAGCTCATCGACTGCATCCTCCAGGCTCATCGCCGCGCGCGCGCCGCGCCGGCGATGCGGCTCGAAGATATTGATCAGCACGCCGTAGACGATCTGCTCCTGATTGCCGATTCGGATAATCCCCCCTTCAGGGGCAAGCAAAGCGCCCGAGCCGCTCTCGCCCGCCACGCTCCAATTTGCCGGATAGGATATGCTGAAAAGGCCGCGCGAGTGACTGTAAAGGCGGAAGTCGGTCGAGGGGCGCGGCGGATTGCCCCTCGGCTGCTCCTCGGCCGCAGGCTGCGGCTGGCCCCTCGGGGCCGCGGGCATGCCGCGCAGGCGCGCCCGGATGCTGTCGAAGGCTTCGGTGCTTTGTATAAGCTCGCCGCGCGGCTTGAGCAGAGCTATCTCCTGTCGAATCCGCTCGCTCCGCTTCTCGGGAATGGGATGAGACGAGAACCACTGCTCGAACTTGCTCGGCTCGCGCTTGCGCTGTCTCTCGAGCAGTTCGAACATATGGACCATCTCGTTCGGGTCATAGCCGGCCCCGACCATCAACTGCGTCCCCACGATATCGGCCTGGGTCTCGGCGGTCCGGCTGAACTTCATGAAGGCCAAGTTGACTCCCATGGCGATGCCGAGCTGCGAAAGTTGTCCGACAACTCCGCCGCCGACCAGCCCGCCGAGCGCGGCGAGCGGCGCCTGGGCGAGCATGGCTTTGGAAAGCTGGTTGGTGCCGTGCCGCAAGGTGACGTGCGATATCTCGTGGGCGAGAACGCTGGCGAGCTGCCCCTCGGTCTCGGCGGTCTCGATCAGGCCGCGATTGACATAGATGAAGCCGCCGGGAAGAGCGAAGGCGTTGACCTCGCGCGCGTTGACCACCTTGAAGCGCCAGGGGAGGTCGGGGTAATCGCTGCGGCGCGCCAGCTTCATCCCGAGGTTGCTGATGTAACGCCCGACCTCGCGATCATCGAGCATCGGCATTTTCTGCTCGACCTCGCGCGCCGCCTCGCGGCCGATCTCGACGTCCTGTTCGATGGAAAAGAAATTCATCCCCGGCTTGACCTTGGTCTGCGGGATGGCAGTGCCGGTTAGGGCAAACGCGAGGACAGGGGCCATAAAACATATATTGATTTTTTTAATCATAGCTGTATTTTTTGCCATGTTGTTGCCTTAGCCGCGAACAACACATTCGCCGTTTGCAGTGTTATCCGCTCGCTTCGTTAACTGAGGATATTTTCCGTCAAATGTTTCCACGCTTCAAATGCGCCCGACCCGCTCCAGCTCTTCTCCCGTCGGGAGCAGCCGCAGCGAGCCGAAATAGATGCGGTCGGCCCCCGATAAATCGCTAAGGGGTGTGATTATCTTAAGGGTCAGGGCCTGCTCCGGTTCCGAGCAGCTTATCGATTCGATTATGCCGAGCGCCAGCGCCTCGCGGGCGTTGTTGAGCGATACCAGCCGGCTGCCGAAGCTTTCGGCGGGCACGATTCGCACGGCCCGCACGCCGAAACAGTCCCGCGCCTTATACGGGGCGAACGGGGCGGGTCTCGATGAGGTTATCACATGAAGCACATCGAAAGAGGTCTCGGCATAGACCACGTGGGCCTCTATCAGCCTGGCGAGCAGCGAAAGGTCTTTTGCGCTCAGCCTCCTGCCCTGCCCGAGCCAGGTGCCGAAGAGCGCCACCTGGTCGATGCGGAAGACCTGGCGGCGGGCACGGGCGAAGTAATCGGCAAACAGCCGCCGCCGATAGTCGCGCCGCGCGGCGGCGCTCCTGGTCGAGACCTCAGGAGAAACCCGAATCCGCCGCACCCTAAGCTCGCGACAGCCGCGATAGGGCGCGAGCAGCGGCTCGAGCTCGTCGCCCTGCTCCAGGGCGATCAGGTAATCGGGCCGAAGCAGTTCGATCTTACGCCGCTTAAGCTCAAGGGCAATCGGGCCGGAGATCAAGCCCGTTGGGTCGATAATCACACTCTCAGCCCCTGATTCGAGGGCCATCTCCAGCGACCGCTTGGCTCCCACTATCGTGGGCAGGAGATGTCCCACCGGCGAGGTCGAGCCAACGAACTGTAAGTGCACTGGATGGTGTGGGTTCTTCAAGTCAAATGGATCGGCATAACTAGCCAGGCCGATAGTTGTCGGCGGGCCGAGCGTCGATTGGCCCACATCGCAATCGAGCAGGGCGGCGCGCCGCCCGCGACTGACCAGCGATTCGACCAGATAGCGGGCCAGAGTGGTTTTCCCGGTATCGACGCCGCCGAGCACCATGGTTACAGAGCGGGCGCCGGATAGCCTTTCTACCTCTTCCTGCCACTCCTTAGCCGGAATTATCATTTCTAAGCGCCGCGCTCGTTTTCGATATCTCCTTAGTCTCCAGCCCTTAGTCCTCAGTCTATAGGATAGACTTTGGGCTGAGGACTAAAAAACGAGCGTGGCGGTGAGCCTTATTCCTCCAGCGTCGAGATATCTCCCTCGGGGAGTCCAAGCTCGCGCGCCTTCAAGACGCGGCGCATGATTTTGCCCGAGCGGGTCTTGGGCAACTGGTCAACGAACTGGATTTCGTCGGGTTTAGCGATCGGACCGGTCTCGCGCCCCACGTGCTGGCGCAACTCTTCGGCCAACTGCTCGGAAGGCTGACATCCAGCCCTGAGGATAACGAAGGCTTTTATCGCGTTCCCCTTGACCTCGTGCGGCTTGCCGATGACCGCCGCCTCGGCCACCGCCGGATGGCTGACCAGCGCGCTTTCCACCTCTGCTGTCCCCAGCCGATATCCCGATACTTTGATCACATCGTCCATGCGCCCCATTATCCAGATGTAGCCCTCTTCGTCCTTTCGCGCCGAGTCGCCCGTGGTGTAGACGCCCGGCACTTTGCTCCAGTAGATCTGCTTGTAGCTTTCAGGGTCGCGGTAGAGGGTGCGCAGCATCGCCGGCCAAGGCTTTTTGATCACGAGAAAGCCCCCTTTGTTTGGCGGCACCGCGTTGCCTTTTTCATCCACCACATCGACCTCTACCCCGGGAAAGGGCCGCGTGGCGGAGCCAGGTTTCAGCGCCACGCACGGCAGCGGCGTGATCATGAACATGCCCGTCTCGGTCTGCCACCAGGTGTCCATGATCGGGCAGCGCCCTCGCCCGATCACCCGATAATACCAGCGCCAGGCCTCGGGATTAATCGGCTCGCCAACCGTGCCCAAAAGGCGCAGGCTCGAAAGATCATGGCGATTGGGCCAGGACTCGCCGTAGCGCATCAGCCCGCGAATCGCCGTGGGGGTCGTGTAGAGGAGCGTCACGCCATATTTTTCGATAATCGACCACCAGCGATTGGGGTATGGGTAGCTCGGTCCACCTTCGTACATTATGCTGGTCAGGCCATTAAGCAGCGGGCCGTAGACGATGTAACTGTGCCCGGTCACCCAGCCCGGGTCGGCCGTGCACCAGTAGCGGTCCTCTTCCCGCACGTCGAAAACCCACTTGAGGGTAAGATAAACTCCCACCATGTACCCGCCGTGCGTGTGCAGCACTCCCTTCGGCCTGCCGGTTGTGCCGGAGGTGTAGAGGACGTAGAGCGGGTCTTCAGAGTCCATGACCTCGGTCTCGGCCAAACGGTTGGCTATCGGCAGCGCCATCAGGTCCTGGTACCAGAAATCGCGCCCCGGCTCCATATGTGTTTCCTGTCCAACCCGCTTGACCACGATTACCGTCTCGACCGAAGGAGTTTCTTTCAGCGCCGCATCGATGGTTTGTTTGAGCGACACCACCTTGCCGCTCATCCAGCCGCCGTCGGCGGTGATGACCAGCTTGGATTCCGAGGCCAGAATGCGCTCGCGCAGCGCCTCGCGCGAAAAGCCGCCGTAGACGACGCTGTGCACTGCCCCAATCTTGGCACAGGCGAGCATCGAGATGACCAGCTCCGGAATGCGCCCCATGTAAATGGTTACGCGGTCCCCCTTGTGCACCCCCATGGCGCGCAGCACGCTGGCGAATTTTGATACCTCGCGCTGCAGCGCATAATAGCTGTAGCTGCGCGACTCCCCCTGCTCTCCTTCCCAGATCAGGGCAAGCTTATTTTTGCGCCAGGTCTTCACGTGCCGATCGAGCGCGTTGTGGACGATATTGCAGCGAGCGCCGACGAACCATTTGGCGAAAGGAAAATCCCATTCCAGCACCTTTTCCCAAGGCGCAAACCATTCCAGTTCCGAAGCCGCTTCGGCCCAGAACTTCTCCGGCTCGGCTATCGACCTCTTGTAGACCTCTTCATAGTTTTTGACGTGAGCCTTCTCCAGGAACTCTTTCGGCGGCGGATAGACCTCTTTTTCCGCCAGTATGCTTTCGAACTCCTCTAACGCTTTCGCCTCTTTTCCAGCCATCCCTTTATCTCCTTTCAAACCGGCCCGGCCGAGGCCCGAGATTATCCTCCGAGCTTAATCTTGGCCTCTTCCCACAACGCATCCATCTCCTCCAGGCTCGCCTCCTTGAGCGTCTTGCCGCGTCGGCTCATCTCCTCTTCGATATAGTTGAAGCGCTCGACGAACTTGAGGTTAGCTCGGCGCAGGGCGCTTTCCGGGTCGACCTCGAGAAACCTGGCTATATTTGCCGCGACGAACAGCAGGTCGCCGACCTCGTCGGCGATGCGCTCGGTCCGGCCGTCTGCCACCGCCCGCAGCAACTCCTCGGTCTCCTCGCGCAACTTCCCAACGATCTGTTCGACGGTTGACCAGTCGAACCCGACGCGCGCCGCCTTGGCCGTAAGCTGGTACGCCTGATAGAGCGGCGGGAGACGGGACGGTATCCCAGAGAGGAGCGGGCGCGGCGCCTCTTCTCCCCGTTCGGCAGCCTTTATATCTTCCCAGTTGCGCAGCACCTCGGCGCTGGTCTTGTAATCGGCGCCGCCGAAGACGTGGGGATGCCGCTTGTACATTTTTTCATAGGTCCGGTCGATGATCTCGGCCAGAGTAAAATGGCCGCGCTCGGAAGCTATCTGCGAGTGAAAGACCACCTGAAACAGCAGGTCGCCCAGCTCGGCGCGCAGCTGGTCAGGGTTGTTGCTGTCGATCGCCTCTATAACCTCGTAAGCCTCTTCGATCAGCATCGGCTTCAAGGTCTCGGGAGTCTGCTCTCTATCCCAGGGGCAGCCGTCCGGGCCGCGCAGTCGCGCCACCAGGTCAACCAGCTTCTGGATATCCGCCTTCCTGTCCACAACAACGGCCTCCGTATAAATTTAATTAAAAGCCGCACATAATTGCAAACCTTTCGAAAGGCAGTGACAAGTAAAAAGCGGATGCGAGCCGTGCGAATGCGCTTGAATCCTGGTCATCGGCCCGCTTCGAGCCCATGATCTGAAAATCGATGCTTGTCACTGCCTTTGGCCCGATGTTACACTTTTAATTTGATTTAGAGAGGCAGCTATGACCGGAGAGGGCGGGTTCAGGGTTACTGACAAGCGAAGCTCAGCCGGATCAGCGGAGGCCGATCCGAAGGCGAGCGAGCCACAGGCCGATAAGAGAGCCGATGCCGAGCAGGCGAAGGCACGCGAACAGGCGCAGCGCGAAGTCAGCTTTACTTCCTTCATTCTTTCGCTCTCGACCTCGGCCATGGTGCAGCTCGGCGAGGTTCCCGATCCGACTTCGGGCAAGCGCGAGGAGAACCTCGAGGCGGCCAAGGGGCTGATCGATATCCTGGGCATGCTCAAGGAGAAGACGCGCGGGAACCTCCAGCGCGAGGAAGACACGTTGCTGGAGGGCCTGCTCTACGAGCTGCGCATGAAGTATCTCGAGAAGACCAAGCAGATTAAATTGTAGCGCGGCGGCGTGCTGCTGCGGTTTTGCAAGGTATTGCCCCGATGCAAGTAATTAGAGGAACGCCGGAGCGGGCCGGCGCCGGTTACCATTATCCCGTTATAACCATCGGCAATTTCGACGGCCTTCATCTCGGGCATCGGCGGATCATCGAGAGCGTGGTCACAGGCGCGCGCCGCTCGGGCGGCACCGCCGCGGTCATGACCTTTGATCCCCACCCGCTCCGCATTCTGGCTCCCGAGAAGGCGCCCAGCCAGCTTCAGACCCTCGAGCAAAAAATCCGCTCGCTCGAACGGCTGGAGGTAGACCTCGCCCTGATCGTCCCGTTTACCAAAGAGCTGGCCGCGTGCCCGGCCCACGAGTTCGCGCAGATGCTCGGCTCGAAGTTGGGAGTGAAAGAGGTCCACGTCGGGGAAAACTTTTCTTTCGGCCGTGGGCGCGAGGGCAACGTCGGTCTGCTCAGAGAGGTCGGCCGGCAGGCCGGCTACAAGGTCGAAATAGTTGGGCCGGTAAAGTTCCGCAACACTGTGGTGAGCAGCACGCGGATCCGGCAACTGGTCAGACAAGGGCGCGTCGCTCTGGCGGCGCGGCTGCTCGGCCGCTGCTACTCGATCGTGGGGAGTGTGGTGGAGGGGCGCCGCGTCGGCGCCACAATCGGCTTTCCCACGGCTAACATCGCGCCGGAGAATGAAATCATCCCTTGCTTCGGCGTATACGTTACTCTCGTTGATATCAACGGGCGTAGATATCAGAGCGTGACCAATATCGGGTTGAGGCCGACTTTTGCCGGGCCGGGCGAGCAGTCGACCATCGAAACTTTCGTCTTCGACTTCAACGGGCCGCTCTACGGAGCGAAGGTCGAACTGGAGTTTTGCTTTCGGCTGCGCGACGAAAGAAAGTTCCCGAGCGTCGAGGCGCTGGTGGCTCAGATTCGGCGCGATGTGGCGCGCGCTGCCCTTTACTTTCACCGCAGCGGGCATAGAACCCACAGGGGAAATGTCTCTCTGTTCTCTACGCCCTCTGCAGTGAAAGAATAGAGGAGACACGGCCATGGCGGTGACCAGAGAAGACGTCCTTAAGATCACAGCGCTGGCCAAGCTGAAGTTCGACGAGGCGCAGCTCGACGCCTTCACCGAGCAATTTCAGCGCATCATCGCCTACTTCGAAAAGCTCGGCGAGCTGGATGTGGCCGCTGTGGCGCCGACCTCGCATGTCACGCCATATTCGGCCGCTGCCGAGCCGGCATTTCGCGAGGATGAGCCGAGGCCCTCGCTCCCGAGCGAGGAGGCGCTGTCGAATGCGCCGGAGCGCTGGGACGGACAGTTCAGCGTGCCCCGTATAATTCAAGAGGAATGAGAGGATAAGGTTGGCGGAACTCTACCAGCTTACCATCTCCGAGCTGCACGAAAAGCTGAAATCGCGCGAGGTTTCAGCGGTCGAAATCTGCCGGTCGGTTCTGGCGCGCATCGAGGCGGTCGAGCCGAAGCTCGGAGCCTTCCTGCTCGTCGAGCCGGAGCGGGCGCTGGCGAGTGCCGAGAGGGTGGACCGCGAGCTGGCGCGGGGCTCGGAACTGAAGCCGCTCGGCGGCATTCCGATTGCCATTAAAGACAATATCTGCACCAGGGGGATGCGCACCACCTGCGCTTCGCGCATCCTCTACAATTTTGTCCCCCCATACGATGCCACCGCGGTGGCCCGCCTGCGCGCGCAGGGCGCGGTGATCATCGGCAAGACCAACCTGGACGAGTTTGCCATGGGCTCTTCCACCGAGAATTCCGGCTTCAAGCTGACGCGCAACCCCTGGGACGCAGAACGGGTTCCTGGAGGATCATCGGGCGGGTCGGCGGCGGCGGTTGCCGCGCAGGCCGTGCCCGCGGCGCTCGGCTCTGACACCGGCGGCTCGGTGCGCCAGCCGGCGGGCCTCTGCGGGGTATTCGGCTTGAAGCCGACCTACGGCAGGGTCTCGCGCTACGGGCTGGTCGCTTTCGCCTCGTCGCTCGATCAGATCGGGCCCCTGGCGCGCTCGGCGCGCGACATAGCACTGGTGCTCGAGGCCATCGCCGGACATGATCCTTGCGATTCGACCTCGGCACCGGTTCCTGTGCCCGAATATGCCAGACTGCTGGAACAGCCTCTGCCGCGGCTGCGCATCGGAGTTCCCAGGGAGTTTTTCGGCTCGGGGCTCGACCCGGAGGTCCGGTCGTGCATCGAATCAGGCGTCAAAACATTGGAATCGCTCGGCTGCCGCATCGTCGATATCAGCCTGCCGCACACCGAGTACGCCATCGCGACGTATTACATCATTGCTCCGGCCGAGGCGAGTTCGAACCTGGCCCGCTACGACGGCGTCCGCTACGGATTGCGCATCGACGGCTCGCTCGAGCTGTCCGACATGTATGGCGCCACGCGCAGCTCGGGGTTCGGCGCGGAGGTCAAGCGCAGGATAATGGTCGGCACCTACGTGCTCAGCGCTGGATACTACGATGCCTATTACCTCAAGGCGCAGAAGGCGCGGACTTTAATCAGGCGGGATTACGAGGAGGCTCTTGCCAAAGTCGAGGTGATTGTAACTCCGACCAGTCCCACCACCGCTTTTAAAATCGGCGAGAAGATCGCCGATCCTCTGGAAATGTACCTTTCGGATATATATACGGTAACCAGCAATCTCGCCGGCGTCCCGGCCATTTCCATCCCGTGCGGCCTCAGCCGCGGCCTGCCGGTCGGGATGCAGCTCATCGGCAACTATTTCGAAGAGGACAAGCTGCTGGCCCTGGCCCACGGCTTCGAGCAACTGACCCTGCCCGAACAAAAGCACCCGCAGTTGTGAAAACCATGGTCCGCACGGGAGCCAGGCTGCAGAAGCCGGTCCGCAGGCGATACGGCAAGCCATCAGACCCGAGCCTTCAGCAGTCAGCTCGAAGCTGAAGCTCATGGCTGAGTGCCGTTGGGCGCTCCTGGCATTTTAAAACAGCCCCGAACGGTTATAATTGAAGGGATGAAGGCGCATGGTCTCGTCGGCATTGTCGTCCTGGTTATTTCGGAAATCTTGCTCTTCGCCGGCGTCGAGCCCGTCACCACCTGGTTCTATTCCCTCGCCTGGTGGTCTTATATTCTTATCGCCGACAGCTTGGTTTACCGGCTGCGCGGCGAGTCTTTAATGGTAAACCACAGGCGAAAGCTCCTGGCCATGTTTCCGCTCTCGGTATTCGTATGGACGGTCTTCGAGTTTTTCAATCTCCGTCTCGACAACTGGCACTACATCAACCTGCCCAAGGAAATCTGGAGGCGATGGCCCGGCTATTTCATCGCCTTCGGCACAGTGCTGCCCGCAATATTCGAAACGGCCGAACTATTTTCCGCGGTAGCGTACAAGGACAATCTCTGTCTGGACTTAGAGGGAGCGCGCCGGAGAAAGCCGCGCTGGTTCTGGAGTTCGCTCGCGCTCGGCATCTTGCTTTTGGCTCTCACCGTTGCGCTGCCCCGGTATTTTTTCCCGGCGGTCTGGCTCGGATTTATTTTTCTCCTCGAGCCGGTGAACTATATCTGGGGCGGGCACTCGCTTTTCAGCGAGGTCGAGCGGGGCGAGCGGCGGCATTTCTATTCCCTGCTTGCCGCCGGGTTGATTTGCGGGCTGCTCTGGGAATTCTGGAATTTCTGGGCCGAATCGAAGTGGCTTTACAGCGTACCGCTGTTCGGCTGGTCGAAAATTTTCGAGATGCCGCTTCTAGGCTTCCTCGGTTTTCTTCCTTTCGCTCTCGAATGTCACGCCATGTACCAGAGCCTGCGCCTGCTCGAGGACCGCGCCGGGCGCGCCCGGTGGCTGCTGTCAGCCCTGCTGTTAGGCTTTATACTGGCGGCGTTTTATGCGATAGACCGGGGCACCGCTCTCTCCTTCGTGTAACTTAAAGTCTATCCTAAAATTGGTTGGTGGTGCGCGCTTCAGCGCGTCGGAAAGGGCTAAACCCTCACTACGAACCGTTCGTAGTGCGCGCTTCAGCGCGTCGGAAAGGGCTAAACCCTCACTACGAACGGTCGTGGGAGAAAATAGGTGGCCAATGAATAATGTGGAAGCTCGACAACTCAAGCGTTGGCGTTCCTGCGCCGATAACAGTCAACTTGCTGCTGAGAATGCCGCAAAAGCCGTGCTGGCGCTCATAGGCCCTGTGGGTCGCACCCACGACCCTGGAGAGATCCTTGTGGAAGCCTTAGAGGAGGGGCGATTTCCCCAGGCGATCGAGGCCCAGGTTAGACGAATCGCCGAGTGCGCCAAAAGTTTAGGTCCTGATGTCCACCTCGAGAGCGACTACGGCGATGAGGCAAATTGGCGGACCCCCTGGGAAATCTTCGATGAGGCTAAAGCCGGAGAGTTTCTGGAGCTTGCCGAAGACGCCGTACGCTTGACCCGACAAATCATCGAACGAGGAGGGCAGGCATGAAACCCTGGCATCGAGTCGTCACGCCGCATTTGGTGGTGTTAATGTTGGTGGGGTTTCGTAAGCCCTTTAAACTCAAGTGGGCCCGGGAGGACTCGAACCTCCGACCCGCTGATTATGAGTCAGCTGCTCTGACCGGCTGAGCTACGGGCCCACGCGGAACGTGTTTTTTATTTTAACACAGCGGCGTCGCTCCGGCTACCTTCCCTGCCCCTTCTGCTTCGCCTCCGCTTTCTTGCGGCGAGCCTCGGCCGGGCCGAAATGCTTGTGATACCAGACGCCGCGCACCTTGGTCTTGTTGGCCGAACCCATCTTGACCGGCTTGCCGCAGGTCGGACATATCAACTTGCTGCCCATTCGATTAAGCCTCCGGTAAACTGAATTTATCCCCTAAAAGGTAAAGCTTTATCGGCTGCGGGTCAAGACAGGCAAATCAACTATTATCGCCTCACTACTTGCTGCTCACGGCTCCGCTACTGGCTCCTGACTTCTGTCTCCTGCCCGGAGATGGCAGGCCGTTGCAGTTTCGGTTATAATTATTCGGTATTGTTTTTAACGGGGGCGGTAAGCTAGCCGGGCAAACTGCCGGTCTCCAAAACCGGACTCGGGGGTTCAAATCCTCCCCGCCCCGCCACTGTTTCTCCCGCTGAAATGTTCGAAAACAGACGTCGCTCAATTCCTGTTACTATCGGCACGGTGACTATAGGTCACGGCTATCCGATCGCCGTTCAGTCGATGACCAACACCGACACGGCCGACGCCGCCGCCACCGCCCGCCAGGCGGCGGAACTGGCCCGCGCCGGGGCGGAACTGGTGCGCGTTACCGTCAACACGAAAGCCGCCGCGGCGGCCGTGCCGGAAATCGTCTCGCGCCTGCGCGAGCAGGGCATCGCCGTTCCCGTCATCGGGGACTTCCACTACAACGGCCACCTGTTGCTCGCCGAATACCCGCAATGTGCCCGTTCCCTCGATAAATACCGCATCAACCCGGGCAACGTCGGCGTGGGACAGATGCACGATGAGAATTTTCGCCGGATAATCGAAATCGCCCTGGAAAACGATAAGCCGGTGCGCATCGGCGTCAACTGGGGCTCGCTCGACCAGGCGCTGCTCACCCGCCTCATGGACGAAAACGCGCGGCGCGCCGAGCCGAAGCCGGCGCGCGCCGTGGTCGCCGAGGCGATGGTGCGCAGCGCGCTCGAATCGGCCGCCCTGGCCGAACAATACTCCCTTGCCCACAACCGCATCGTGCTGAGCACCAAGGTCTCTTCGGTGCCCGATTTGATCGAGATATACCGCGAGCTGGCCGCCCGCTGCGATTATCCCCTGCACCTGGGACTAACCGAAGCGGGGCTTGGCTTGAAGGGCACCGTGGCGAGCGCGGCGGCCCTGGCCATCCTGCTCGCCGAGGGGATCGGGGATACCATTCGCGTCAGCCTCACGCCGGCGGCCAACGGAGACCGCGCCGAAGAGGTGCGCGTGGCACAACAGGTGCTGCAAGCGCTCGGGCTGCGCAACTTCGCCCCCGAGGTCTCGGCCTGCCCGGGCTGCGGGCGCACCACCAGCACTTTCTTCCAAGAGATGGCCGAACAGATCGAAGCCTACCTGCGGGAGCGCATGCCCGAGTGGCGCCAGATCTACCCGCGCGTCGAGGAGCTGCGCGTGGCGGTCATGGGATGCGTGGTCAACGGGCCGGGCGAGTCAAAGCATGCTGACATCGGCATCTCCCTCCCCGGCGCCGGCGAGGAACCGCGCGCGCCGGTCTACGCCGACGGCAAGCTCCTGACCGTGCTCAAAGGCCCGGGCATAGTCTCAGAGTTCATCGCGATCCTCGAGAGCTACGTCGCGGCGCGCTTCTTTCGACAGGCCGCCGGGCAGCGACGGCCCTGACCAGAGCGGCGATGTACGAGGGGTCGGTCCCGCAGCAGCCGCCGATAATTCCAGCCCCCGCCGCGATCAGCCCACGGCACAACTCTCCGAATTCTTTGGCGCTGACCGGATAGCGCAGCCCCTCGGGCCGGCGCTCCGGCAGGCCCGCGCTCGGCCTGGCAACCAGAGGGAGGCTCACGGCGCGGCGCATCTCTCTGATCGCATCGAGGACATCCTGAAAGGTCGCACCGCAGTTCGAGCCGACCGCCCGTGCTCCCGCCTCGGCGAGCGCGCGCGCGGCATCGGCCGGCCCGGCCCCATCAACGGTAGCGAGCCTGTCGCCCCGCCTTGCAAAGACCAGCGAGACCGCTACTGGAAGCTGACTCCCCTCTCGCGCGCCGCGCAGCGCAACCAGGGCATGCTCCAGGCTGGTCATGGTTTCGATGTGAATAAAATCAGCCCCGCTGAGCAGCGCCGCCTGCTCGGCATAATTTTTTATCAGCTCCCGCCTTGAGGCCGGAGGACAGGGTCCGATATTCCCGCCAATAAAACATGGTCCGAACCGCTCCCGCGCCTGGCGCGCAATCGCCACAGCAGCGCGGTTGAATTCAACAGTCCTGTCCTGCAAACCATAGCTGGTGAGAGCGAGCCTGCCCGCATCGAAGCTGTTGGTCTGAATTATCCGGCTTCCTGCGGCCAGGTAGGCGACATGCAGGGCAAGTACCCTATCGCGCGCCTCGAGGTTCATCAGCGAGACCGGAGCCGTGCGCCCTGCGCCGAGGGCGGTTGCCGTTGCTCCATCGAAGATGATGACGCCGCTGCGACCGGGCCTCTTGCCGAAAAGCTCTGCGATCACCACGTGACGTCCTCTATTCCCTGGCGCCGGTTTTCCCAGCGCGCCAGGACGAACAAAAGGTCGGAGAGGCGATTGAGGTAGGCGAGAGAGGCGGCCGGGATATTTTCCTGTCGCGAAAGCGCCACCAGCTGGCGTTCCGCGCGCCGGCAGACGCATCGGGCGAGATGCAGCAGCGCGCTGCTTTTCGAACCACCTGGCAGTATGAATTTCGTCAGGGGAGGGAGCCGCTCGTCGTAACGGTCGATGACCGATTCCAGCCAGGCCACCCGCTCCGCGCCGAGCGCGGCTTTTTTGCTCTTCTCCTGGATTGCCGCGCGCGGGTCGGCCACTTGAGAGGCGATGGCGAAGAGGTCGCGCTGAATTTCGGCCAGCGCATCGCGCAGTTCAGCGTCGCCCGTTTCCGCCACGGCTAACCCCAGCATCGAATTCAGCTCGTCGATATCGCCGTAGCTTGCCACGCGCGGCTCGCTCTTCGACACGCGCGAGCCGTCGAGCAGGCGGGTCTCGCCGGCGTCTCCGGTCCTGGTGTAGATTTTTATCTTCCTGCTCATTCAATTATTAATGGGATCCTAATAGGACGCAGATTTGCGCCGATAAAAAATCCGCCTTCATCTGCATTCATCTGCCTCCCGACTTGGGCGCCAGCGCAACAGCGGCTTGCGCGCAGCCGCGGCCTCGTCGAAGCGGCGCCGGCGTGTGCGATGCGGCGCGCCCTTTAACATCTGCGGATCTTCGCGCGCCTCCTCGGCGATGCTTATCATCGCGTCGATGAAAGCGTCCAGCTCTTCGCGCCCCGGGCTTTCGGTCGGCTCGATCATCAGAGCGCCCGGCACGATCAGCGGAAAGTAAATGGTGGGCGGGTGGAAGCCGTAATCGAGCAGCCGCTTGGCGATATCCATGGTCTGGACGCCGCTTTTGTTCTGGAGCTTGTCCGAGAAGACCACCTCGTGCAGGGTCGGCGTTTTGAAGGGGAGATCGTAGTAAGACTCCAGGCGCTTGCGTATATAGTTGGCGTTGAGCACGGCGTGTTCGGAAAGCTTTCGCAGGCCGTCGGGGCCACAGGTAAGTATATATGCCAGGGCACGCACTAGCACGCCGAAGTTGCCGAAAAATGCTCTGACCCGTCCGATCGAATCCGGCCGATCGTAATTCAGCCGGAAGCTCCCGTCTTCGGCCTTTTCGATGCGCGGGACCGGAAGATATGGCGCCAGACCGGCTTTCACCGCGACCGGGCCTGCGCCGGGACCGCCGCCGCCGTGCGGGGTCGAGAAGGTCTTGTGCAGGTTGAGGTGCAGGCAATCGACGCCGAAATCGCCCGGCCGGGCGATGCCGAGCATGGCGTTGAGGTTGGCGCCGTCCATATAAATAAGCCCGCCTTTGGCGTGAACGATCGCGGCGACCTCCTTTATTTTATCTTCGAATATCCCGAGGGTGTTGGGATTTGTCAGCATCAGGCAGGCGACCTCCTCGGTCATGTTAGCCGCCAGGTCCTCGAGGTCCATGGTGCCGCGGCCGTTGGAGCGTATGGTGCGCACCGAATATCCGGCCATGGCCGCGGTGGCCGGGTTCGTGCCGTGCGCCGAATCCGGGATCAGCACGAGCCGGCGCGCCCCGCCGCGCGCCTCGTGAAATGCCCTTATCATCAAAATGCCGGTCAGCTCGCCGTGCGCCCCTGCTGCCGGCTGGAGCGTCACCTCGTCCATCCCGGTGATCTCGGCCAGGCAGCGCTCCAGCGTCCAGAGCAGGCGCAAATTTCCCTGGACCTGTTCCTGCGATTGCATGGGGTGGCTCGAGGCCAACTGGTCGAGCCTGGCCACGGCCTCGTTGATCTTGGGATTGTACTTCATGGTGCAGGAGCCGAGCGGGTAGATGCCCATATCGATATGGTAATTGTAGGTCGAAATCCGGGTGAAATGCTGCACCACATCGACCTCGCTGAGTTCCGGGAAGCCTTCGATCTCAGCGCGCAGGTATTTTTCGTCGAGCAGCGACTCGGGCGCGCGCTCCGGGACGTCTGACGGCGGCAGGGAGCAGGCGCGCCGCCCCGGCACTGAGCGCTCGAAGATCAGCGGCTCTTCTATAGCGATGCCGCTCTTCGCCCTCTTCCTTGTATTCATCTATGCCGATTCCTCCAGCAGTCCGGCGAGCCGATCGATCTCCTCGCGGCTGTTCTGCTCGGTAACGCAGAGGAGCATCGAGCCTTCCAGCTCGGGATAATAGCGACCCAGCGGCAGCCCGCCTATGATCTTGTGCTCGATGAGCCGCCGATTGATCAGCGCGGGGTCTTGCGGGCAGCCGATGACGAACTCGTTGAACCTCGGTCCGGAGAAACGGAGCCGGTAGCGGCCTCCGGCGGTGATTTGCGCGGCGGCATATTCGGCCTTCTGGAGATTGCGCAGGGCGACCTCGCGCATGCCCCGTTTGCCCATGGTCGAAAGATAAATCGTCGCCATCAGCGCGCAGAGCGCCTGGTTGGTGCAGATATTCGAGGTGGCCTTTTCCCGCCGGATATGCTGTTCCCTGGTCGCCAGGGTCAGGACGAAGCCCGGGTTGCCGTCGGCGTCCAGGGCGCGCCCGGCGATGCGGCCGGGCATGGCGCGCTTGAACTCATCGCGCGTGGCGAAGAAGCCGAAATAGGGTCCGCCGAAGCTCATCGGAATGCCGAGCGACTGGCCCTCCCCGACCACGATATCAGCGCCCTGCTCTCCCGGAGGGCGGAGCAGGCCGAGGCTCATCGCTTCGGACACCACGACCACCAGCAGCGCGCCGGCGCTGTGCGCCAGTTCGCCTATGAGATCGATCTCCTCGATTACGCCGAAGAAGTTGGGCGACTGCACCACGACCGCGGCAACCTCTCCGTCCAGCGTCCGGCGCAGCGCCTCGAGGTCGGCCTGTCCGGTCTTCTCATCGTATTGGACGGGCTCGATGCTGATTCCGATATTCTTCGTGTAAGTGGCGAGGACCTGGCGGTACTGCGGATGGAGGGCGGACGAGGTCAGGACGCGCCGCTTTTCCTTCACCCTCAAGGCCATGAGGACCGCCTCGGCTGTCGCAGTGCTCCCGTCGTACATCGAGGCGTTGGCCACCTCCATGCCGGTGAGCTGGCAGATCATGGTCTGGAATTCGAACATCGCCTGAAGCGTGCCCTGGCTTATTTCGGGTTGATACGGGGTGTAGGCGGTGTAGAATTCAGAACGCGAGGCGAGCGAGCCGACCACGACGGGTATGAAGTGGTTGTAGGCTCCGGCCCCGAGGAATAGAGCGTGGTCTGTGGCCGAGAGGTTGGCTGCCGCAAGCGATTTGAAGAAGCGCAGCAGTTCCCATTCGGAAAGGGCGGGCGGGAGATCGAGCTTGCCTTTGAACCTCAACTCGGCGGGGATGGAATCGAAGAGTTGTTCGACGCTGGAAAGGCCGATGCTCTCGAGCAGGGCCTTTTTTTCTTCCTCGGAGCAGGCAATGTAGCGCATCACTCGCCGCCTTCCTCCACGTAGGCCTCGTATTCCTCGGCGGTCATCAGGTCCTCGAGTTCGTCCGGGTTGGACAGCTTGATTTTAATCATCCAGGCCTCGCCGTAAGGGTCCTCGTTGATCACCTCGGGCCTTCCGACCAGGGCCTCGTTGACTTCGATCACCTCTCCCGAGACCGGGCAGTAGATCTCCGAAACGGCTTTGACCGACTCGACGGAGCCGAAGGGCTCGTTCGCCTCGAAGGTCTCGCCCATCTCGGGCAGTTCGATGAAGACGATCTCGCCGAGTTCCTTTTGCGCGTAGTCGGTAATGCCTACGATCCCGATGTCGTCCTGCACCGAAATCCACTCGTGGTCTTTGGTATAGAGAAGCTCCTCAGGATACATACGGCCTCCTAACTTTTCTCGACTGCTCAATTCTTTTTCTCTTCCCTCTTCTTTCTTCTGTAAAATGGCGTGGGCACCACGACGCCCGGCACGAAGCGGCTTCTGATTTCGATTTCCAGAGGAGTCCCCACCCGCGCGTGCTCTACGGGCAGGTAGGTCAGGCCGATATTCTTTTTGAGATAGGGAGCCAAGCTGCCGCTCGTGACATGACCGACCTTGCGGCCGCCGACGAACACCGGATAATGCTCGCGCGCGATGCCGCGGCCCGTCACCTCGAACCCCACCAGCAGTTGCGGCACGCCCTGCTGCTTCTGCTTCAAGAGCGACTCGCGTCCCAGGAACTCTCCCTTGTCGAATTTTACGATCCAGCCGAGGTCGGCCTCGAGCACGGTGGTCGTTTCATCGATATCGTTTCCGTAGAGGAGCATTTTCGCTTCGAGCCTCAGGGTGTTGCGCGCGCCGAGTCCCGCCGGCAACAGTCCATCCGGACCGCCCGCCGCCAGGATCTCGTTCCAGAGCTTCTCGGCATCTTCGGACGGAATAAACAATTCGAAGCCGTCCTCGCCGGTATAGCCGGTTCGGGAAACGATAGCCTGAACCCCGGCCACTTCTCCGCGGGCGAACCAGTAGTACTTGATCGCGCTCAACTCGAGCTTAGTCAACCTGGAAAGAATCGCCTCGGCTCTCGGCCCCTGGATAGCTATGAGCGCGTATTCGCTGCTGAGGTCCTTCACCTCAACCGTAGCAGATTTGCGCTGCGAAATCCAAGCGTAATCTTTCTCAGTGTTCGCCGCATTGACGCAGAGAAAAAACGACTGTTCCGCGAGGCGGTAGATCAGCAGGTCATCGACAAATGTCCCCTGCTCGGTGGTGAGTGCCGAATACTGCGCCTGGCCTACGGCGAGTCGCGCGGCATCGTTGGGCGTCAGGAACTGAATCAGCTCGAGCGCGCGCGCGCCCGATACCTCTATCTCCCCCATGTGGCTCAGGTCGAAGAGCCCGGCCCTCTCGCGCACCGCCATGTGCTCCTCTATCACTCCGCTGTACTCGACCGGCATCTCCCACCCGGCGAACTCGACCATCCGCGCGCCCATCGCCGCATGAGCCTCGGCGAGAGGAGTCCTCTTCAACCCGCTTCTCTTCAACGCTCGCTCCTCGCGAAGAAATCTCGGAAAGACTTAACTAACATACGGGTAATGAGGTGTCAAGCCGAGAAGAGGAGCCAGAATATTGAGCAAGAGCAATGAGCAAGAGCGAGAGGGTTCCTCTTGCCCTCGCTCTCCCTCTTGCTCCTGGCTCCTTTTCTTGACTTAGGGCCGACGAGGGTGTTAATTTTGAATGTCTGGTTAGGCCCGCCTCTCGCCGATAGGCAACATCATCGGCCCGGCCATGTGCGAGCGCGCATTGAGCCCGGTTTCTTCAGGCGGAAAAGAGCACAAAAGGAGAGAAGATGATCGAGTTTGAAAAGTTCCCGCCGCCCGAAGAGGGCACACCGATTCGTTTCGCCGGCGGCAAGCTCGAGGTTCCCGATGACCCGATCATACCTTATATCGAAGGAGATGGCACGGGAAGAGACATCTGGCGCGCCGCGCAGCGCGTCTTCGATGCTGCCGTCGATTTGGCTTACGGCGGCAAGCGGCGCATCTGCTGGTACGAGATTTTAGCTGGCGAGAAGGCCTTTAAGCTTGTCGGCGAGTGGCTGCCCGCCGACACGGTGCGCGCCATAGACTACTTCAGCGTAGCGATAAAGGGACCGTTGACCACGCCGGTCGGAGGGGGGATTCGCAGCCTCAATGTCACCCTGCGTCAGGTGCTCGACCTCTATGCCTGTGTTCGCCCGGTGCGTTACTTTCGGGGCGTGCCGTCGCCGGTCAAGCATCCGGAAAAGCTCAACGTCGTGATATTCCGCGAGAACACCGAAGATGTCTATGCGGGAATAGAGTGGCCGGCCGGCAGCGCAGAGGCCGCTAAAATCATCGACTTCCTGCGGCGCGAGCTGGGCAAAGAGGTCAGGCCGGATTCCGGCATCGGCATAAAGCCGATTTCCGAGACTGGAACCAAGCGGCTGGTGGCAAAAGCCATCAGGTACGCGCTGGAAAACGGCAGGCGCAGTGTGACCCTTGTGCACAAGGGGAACATAATGAAGTTCACCGAAGGGGCCTTCCGCGAGTGGGGCTACCAGGTGGCGCGCGAAAAGTTCGGCGAGCAGACGATTGCTGAGGATGAGGTGGTGAACCGTTACGGAGGCGCGGTGCCTGATGGCAAGATCGTGATCAAGGATCGCATCGCCGATTCCATGTTCCAGCAGGTGTTGACCCGCCCGGACGAGTACGATGTGATAGCCACGCCGAACCTGAACGGCGACTATCTCTCGGATGCCTGCGCGGCGCAGGTCGGCGGGCTGGGCATCGCGCCCGGCGCGAACATCGGCGACCGGGTCGGCTTGTTCGAGGCGACCCACGGCACGGCCCCTAAATACGCCGACCAGGATGTGGTCAACCCGGGCTCGCTGATCCTGTCGGGCGTGATGCTGCTCGATTATATAGGTTGGCGCGAAGCCGGCGCGATCATAACCGAAGCCTTCGAGCGGACCATTATGCAAAAGCGGGTCACCTACGACTTGCACCGCCTCATGGATGGTGCGACCAAACTTCGCACCTCGGAGTTCGCCGAGGCGATCATCGAAAATATGGCTGCAGTTCTCAAGCAACGCTAGAAGGACAGGCAATGAGAAAAAAGATAACGGTTGTCGGCGCGGGGAACGTCGGGGCCACCACTGCTCATCGCATCGTCGATAAGCGGCTGGGCGACGTGGTCATGGTCGATATCATCGAGGGGTTGCCCCAGGGGAAGGCGCTCGACCTGCTCGAGGCCGGCCCGATCGAAGGGTACGATTGCCGCCTGGTCGGGACCAACGATTACGCGGAAACCGCGGGTTCCGATATCGTCGTCATCACGGCCGGGTTGCCGCGCAAGCCGGGCATGAGCCGCGATGATCTCCTCCTGAAAAACGCCGAGATCGTGGGAGAGGTGGCGCGCCAGGTGGCCAAATATTCGCCCGACTCCATCCTCATCGTGGTAAGCAACCCGCTGGACGCCATGTGCCAGCTCGCCTACCGCATCACCGGTTTCCCCAAACAGCGCGTGGTCGGCATGGCCGGGATTCTGGATTCCGCCCGCTTCCGTACCTTCATCGCGATGGAGCTGGGCGTCTCGGTCGATAACACCCACGCATTCGTGCTGGGGGGGCACGGCGACGAGATGGTCCCGCTGCCGCGCTATTCTACCGTCGCCGGCATACCGATCACGGAATTGATGAGCCGCGAGCAGATCGAGCGCATCGTCCAGAGGACGCGCCAGGGCGGCGCCGAAATCGTCAACCTGCTGAAGATGGGAAGCGCCTATTATGCACCGTCGGCTGCCGTGGTCGAAATGATCGATGCCATCCTGATGGACAGGAAGAAGATCCTCCCCTGCTCCGCCTATCTCGAGGGGGAGTATGGGATAAACGGGCTCTTCGTCGGAGTGCCGGTAAAGCTGGGCGCCTCCGGAGTCGAACAGATCATCGAGATCAAACTTACCGATGAGGAGCGCGCCGCGCTGCACCGCTCGGCGGCGGCGGTGCGCGAGCTGGTCGAGATATTGAAAGTCTAGCCTGGGCTTCAGCGGCCCCGGAGCGGGCCGCAACGAGCTGACTAGCGCAGTGCCGACGAAAAAACATCTGGCGGCTGAGACCGAACGGTTAAGGAAAATCTTTCAAGCAGCGCATGCCCGGATAACCGGTTCTTCTACCCCTGAGATCGAGGTTTCCTTCCACCCCTTCGCCGGGCTCAAACACAGCGCGCGACTCCGGCAGGGGAAGCTCTTCGTTAAGATCTCCGATATCTTCGCGGATGCTCCCGCCGAGGTGCTCGAGGCGACGGCGCGACTGCTTCTGTCCAAGCTCTATCGGAAACGATTGGACAAAAAGCTCGCCGATGTTTATCGATTCTATGTTACGAGCAGGAAGGTGCTGGGCCGGATAAGGGAGGCGCGGCGGGAGCGGGGCCGTGCGCCTTCTGGCAGCGCCCGCGGCCGGACCTACGACCTGGCCGAAATATTCGACCGGTTGAACCGCGCTTATTTCTCGGGCCGACTGGCGGTTAAAGTAATTTGCTGGAGCCGGCGTCCCAACCGCCGCCAGCTCGGCCGCTACGACGCGGCGCATGATGCCATCGTGATAAGCCGGCACCTGGATAGCCGCGCCTTCTCGCGCCGGCTGGTCGAGTTCGTGGTCTACCACGAAATGCTCCACAAAGTGCACGCGCCGCAGGGGCGGGCCGGCCGGCGCTTCGTCCATCACGAGGCGTTCCGCGCCGACGAGCGGAAGTTCCGCGGCTTCCAGGCGGCCCAACGGGAACTGGCCAAGCTTGGGTTTTGTAAAGCCCGGCGATAGACGAAACGCAGTTATTTTGTTAACTTAATTATTACTAAATTATCATGCGCTGTATTCTTTGCGAAAGACAGAGGGGAAAGCGGCACTGTCCGGCTAAGGGGGGCTTGATCTGCGCCACCTGCTGCGGCAGCAAGCGCATAGTCGAGATCGATTGCCCGAGCAACTGCCAGTATCTGAAGGAAGGTCTCTCTTACCAGCTCGGGATGGCTTACAGCAAGTTCGCGCGCAGCCTCGAGCCCGGCCAGGCGTTAAGGGCCCAAAAGCTGCTTTCCGAGCACGAGATCTTCTTCCAGCAACTCCAGAAAAGGATCGTGGGCGAGCGCCGTTTCTTCCCCGGTTTGCGCGACAACGACGTGCTGGCAGCAGTAGAGCTGCTTGTAAAGGATTATGAGACCGAGAGAAGGGGGATCATATACGAATCCGCTTCGTCCGTGCCCGAGCAGGCGGCGCTCGCGCGCGCTTTGAAAGAGGAGATCGAAAAGTGGCGCCGCCCATTTGATCTCTCCCACGATAGTGTGTCGCTCGCGGTGGTGCTGGACTGCCTGAAGCTTCTGAAAGAATTCATCGAATATTTCATGGGCCAGAGGTTCTATCCCACTAGTTTCCTGGACTTCGCCTGTCAGCTATATCCTGAACATTACCGGAGGCCCGGCGGCCCGACCATACTGCTGGCCTAGGCACATATGGTTTTGCGAGCGCTTCCGCTTCATCTGGCTGAAAGCCGAAGCATATTTTTACTTGGCGGCGAAAGCGGAGAGCGCCCGGAATCTCTGCGCTCTCAGCCTGTTCCGAGTTTAAATTTAAAAATAATCGCTGTAGCCGATCACTAGCTTTAGAGTGTTGTTATGGCCGAAGGCGAAAGGGTCAGAACAAACGATTCCACGCTGCCCACCGATGGCCGGCCCGAGCGGGCGATTCTGGTCGGCCTCTATTCCGACGGCCGACAGCGGGCGCGGGCCGAAGAGTCGCTCGACGAACTGGAAGAGCTGGCGAAGAGCGCCGGGGCGATTGTGGTCGATCGCGTGCTCCAGGAGCGCGAGCAACCAGACCGCGCCTATTTCGTGGGAAAGGGCAAAATAGAAGAGGTCGGACTGCGCGTTCCCGCCGACGCCATAGACCTGTTGATATTCGATGACGACCTCACCCCCGCGCAGAAGGCGCATATCGCTGATACCGTGAAGTGCAAGGCCATCGACAGGACCGAGCTGATACTCGATATATTCGCGCGGCGCGCCTGTACCAAGGAGGGTAAACTTCAGGTAGAGCTTGCCCAGCTCCAATACCTGCTGCCGCGGCTGCGCGGCAAGGGGGAAGAGCTGTCGCGCCTCGGCGGCGGCATCGGAACGCGCGGCCCCGGCGAGACCAAGCTGGAGGCGGACCGGCGGCGCATCAACCGCCGCATCCAAATCCTCCAGCGCGAGTTGAAGGAGATCACAAAGCAGCGCCGCCTGCACAGGCGCCGGCGCGAGGAGGCTGATCTGCCCCTGATCGCGCTGGTCGGCTATACCAATGCCGGAAAATCCACGCTCTTCAACAGCTTGACCAAAGCCGATGCTCTGGTCAGCAACCGGCTCTTCGCCACGCTCGATCCGCTGGTGCGGCGCCTGCGCCTTCCCGACGGACAGGAAGCCCTCCTCTCAGATACCGTTGGCTTCATCCGCAAGCTCCCGCACCAGCTCGTCGCAGCCTTTCGCGCAACGCTCGAAGAGGTCGTCGAGTCCGACCTGCTGCTACATGTCATAGATATCTCGGAGGAGAACTGCCGCGAGAGAATAGCGGCAGTAGAGGAGGTGCTCGAGGAGTTGGGCGCCGATGGCATCCAGCGCATAAATATCTTTAACAAAATCGACCTGCTCGATCCCGAACGGGCGGCGCAACTGCTCGGCCTTAAATCGCTTCATCCCGATGCCGTATCGATATCGGCCCTCACCGGACAAGGGATCGATCAGCTCCTTCAGTTGATCGCGGAAAAGCTCTCGGAACGGATTCGCCTGGCCAGCTTCAAAATCCCATACTCGCAGGCCAACCTGGTAGACGAGCTGCACCGCCGCGGCAAAGTGATAAGCCAGTCTTTCGGCGACGACGGCATACGGGTGGTGGCCGAAGCCCCGCGCTCGCTGGTCGAAAGGAACCGCCGCTTCCTGGCCGAGCAGGATTAAGGAAATGAGCCGGTAGATCGACCTCGATGAAGCTACCGGGATGGTGGTGTGGTAATAGGTGAAGGGTAAAGAGCAAATGATTTCCTTTGTCCCCCCTATATCTCACTCCTCATGCCTGCTGATACATGCATTTATTCTAGCTCCTAGCTCCTCATTCCCGGCTCTTTTTTCTCAACTTTTGCGGTAACTTATACTGGACTTTGGCCAAAAAAGAGTTGGCAGGGGGCCTGGATTTTCCTTACGATAGAGTCGCAAAAGCGAGATTGACTCTTTCGA
>FWPU01005899.1_pt1 | contig 25557 bp, 19 predicted proteins | sample 2228361 | NCBI WGS metagenome assembly FWPU01 (sample SAMEA103939777, study PRJEB20133) | metagenome | reverse complement strand
CTGCTGCCGCAGGGGTGCCGTACACCTGCGTGTTACACTTCAACCCCTACCGTAACCTTTTTGGCACCGCCCGCCCGGATTACTACGCCGCCATTACGGATGCTTATATTGTCTACCCATGGGAAATCGCCCGCGGCACGCAAAATCTGTTATTGCGCGATTTATGAAGAAACAGCGGATGAGGGGGCACAATCCGCTGTTTCTTTCTTAACCCATTTTCACCAATTGGATTGAATTCAGGTGGATTGAGGATTGGCTTCTGACTTGGAAAAAATACGCCCCGGTTGCCATGGCGTCCCCATCAACGGTAAAACAAATCGGTCCAATCCCCACCAGCCGGCATTTTTCCAGGCCAGGATAAGGAAAATGGAAAGGGTGAATAAAACCGGATTGATGCTGGCTGTTCCTGCCATCATGAAGTTCCAGTTCATAAACCCGCCAAAGAAAGCCGCAATGCCGGTAAACAACCCCAAAATCAGGGCAACACCCACCAGAATTTCACCTGCAACAACCAGTTTGGCAAACCAGGTATAGGCGCCGGCATCCAGGAGAGATTGGATAAAGGCGCGATACCAGTCAAAAGCGATGGCAGGGCGTGCAGGCGGTTCAGGAACAATCACAGCCCGTTCCCAAAAACCTTTCAATGCCTCACCGGTCTGCACCCATGCGGGATTGGATAGTTTTCCCCATCCAGAGGTCAACCAGGTGTAGCCGACGTACACGCGGGCAATCAACCAGAGCCATGCCCACTGTGGACTGCCAAAAATCGCCTGCGCAGCCGGGGGGTCACTGATACCAATCACGTTTTGTTGACGTGCCGAAGTAGCCATAATACAATCCTTTCGTAATGCGATAATTTGGATGAGATTATCCTAATTAATATCATACACCCTTTCAACTATTTTTCAAGGATGAAGATCACACTCCCGCATCAACCAATTGGGTGATTGTCAGGATAAAAGAAAGTCAAAGTAAGCAGTACACATTTTGTCGAGGGCGAAATATTCTTCCGCCATGCGCCGGGCAGTCTGGCGAAACCGCGCCTGATCCTGGAGGATTTCCAAAGCCGCATCTGCCAAAGGTTCAAAGCGGGGTAATTCCGCACGCCAGGGATCGTTCCCGTATTCCACGACTCTCCCGCTGTCACCCATCACCAGTTCGGGCAAGGCACCGGTTGCAAAGGCAGCCACCGGTGTACCACAGGCCAGCGCTTCAATGACCGAATTAGGGCAAGCAGCATGCAGATCAGTGGACAGAAATAAATGGGCTTGCCGGTTCAAAGCCGGAACGTTCCGGGGTGGGATCACACCGGTCAAAATTACCCTTAAATTCGGATATTGCCTCATTAACCGGCTGGAATCCCCATCGTGCACCTCGCCGGTGATCACTAACTCAACCGGCAGATTGATCCTCTGTTGAAGGGCTGCCCCAAAACCAGCCGCAATCTCCAGGCCGATTTCAAAACCACCTTTCAAATGACCTTCGACAACCTGCACCCTGATTCGGTCCAGAGGCAGGTGTTCATCCCCCTTGGGAGAAAATTCGGTTAAATCCACCCCATTCCAGATTACCGTATTTTCTACCCTTGTTGATCCATAGGTCCGCTCCCACCAATCGCGGGCAAAGCGGCTTTGATAGACTACCCGATCGGCCAGGAAACGACGGGTAAAGGCAAGCAGCAAATTTCCTGCTTCGGCTCGAACAAAATGACGCCAACCGGTCTTTCGGTAACGGTGGATCCAGTTGATTCCGTTCAGGCGCTGCACGACCAGCACACCCCGCCGGCGGGCTTCAAGGATGGGTTGTATGTGACGCGTGCCCGCAATGATCAAAATGGAGCGCGTATCCCTTCGAAAGGGATCGTGGTGAACTTCAATTCCCAATTTCGACATGCCGGCTTTGAAACGCGCCGAAAAAGTAGCCGGTCCGGCCAGTGCCTGAATTTGGGGGAGCAGGCAGATGCTTCCGCCGCTCATCTTCCTCCAGGTTCTTTGAAACTCATCACAGCTGACACAATCCGTCCGGCAGCCCGCCCATCCCCAAAGGGATTTTCCGCCTTGATCATAGCCTGGTAGGCAGCTTCGTCCTCCAAAAGACGGCTGGCTTCGGCGACAATCCGTTCGGTTTGCCAGCCGACCAGTTTCAGCACACCGGCTTCCACACCTTCGGGTCGCTCGGTGGTATTCCGCAGAACCAGAGTGGGTTTTCCCAAACCGGTAGCCTCTTCCTGAATGCCACCCGAATCGGTCAGCACCAGACGCGCAGACCGCAAGAGATGCACCATCGTCAGATATTCTAACGGCGGCAATAAAGCAATATTGGCCACTCCATCCAACAGGCGATAAACCGGCTGCTGTACATTTGGATTCAAATGTACCGGATAAATGATCTGGATTTCATCTCGATAATGCTCAGCCAGCTGCTTCAACGCGCGGCAGATTGCTTCCAACGGTTCTCCAAAATTCTCACGCCGATGGGCAGTGACCAGCACCAATTGCCTGCCCTGCTGACCAATCTGATACCGCTCCAGAATCTGGCGTGCCTCGGCCGGCATTGGCCGGCGTACAATCTCATTCAACGCATCTATGACCGGGTTACCGGTCACCACAATTCGCCATTCCTCAACCCCCTCACGCAGCAGATTTTCGCGGCTGTGTCGGGTTGGGGCGAGATGTAAATCTGCAACCACGCTGGCCACCCGCCGGTTGACTTCCTCAGGAAAGGGCTGCCAGCGGTCGCCAGAACGTAAGCCGGCTTCAACATGCCCAACCCGGATGCGTTGATAATAGCCCAGCAACGCCGCCGCCATCACCGTCGTAGTATCACCCTGCACCAGCATCCAATCCGGCTGAAGATCGCGCAGGACGGGATCGAGGTGAATAAAAATGGCCGCTGTCAATTGTGCCAGGGTTTGGTTGGGTTGCATCAGATTGAGATCATAATCCGGCTGAATTTCAAACAATTCCAGCACCTGATCGAGCATCTGACGGTGTTGGGCGGTAACAATCACCCGCGAATCAATTTCAGGCGTGTTGGCTAAGGCATGTACCACCGGCGCCATTTTGACTGCTTCCGGGCGGGTACCAAAAATCGAAACCACGCGCAATTTGCGAGTCATCGGGTTTTACCTGCCCCCAGTCGGAAAACCTCAAAACCAGCGTCCTGCCATTCGTCCACCTTCCAGCCGTTGACGGCATCCAGCACCAGCCGCGCATTGGTCATTTCAGCAACCTGATGCGGGTCGAGAGTCTTAAACTGATCATGGGCAACCAGCAATACCAGCAGCTCTGCCGATTGAATAGCCTCTTGCAGAGAAGTTGTGCTGGCCACACCATTGAAAGCATAATCCGTTTTGTAGGGTTCATATGCCTTGACTTTGGCGCCGGCTGATTGGAGTAAATGGACCACTTCAACCGCAGGGCTTTCGCGCAAATCATCCACATTAGGCTTGTAAGCCAGACCAAGGGCTGCGATATGATGACCGCTCACTTTACCGAGAATCCGCTCTACCAATTGCACCACAAAATGCGGCTGGTCATCGTTGACCTTGCGCGCTGTGCGAATGAGCGGCGTCAGGTCAGGGGCAGCCTCTACCAAAAACCAGGGATCCACACTGATGCAGTGACCGCCGACCCCCGGCCCCGGTGAAAGAATATTGACGCGCGGATGGCGGTTAGCCAACCGGATTGCCTCCCATACATCCACCCCAAAGCGGTCAGCCAGCCGTGAAAATTCATTGGCAATTGCAATGTTGACATCACGGTAGGTATTTTCCATTAACTTGACCATCTCGGCCGTGGTGGCATCCGTAAGAATAATCTCCCCGCGAACAAAGATGGAATACAAATCCCGGCCAGCCTGCGCCGATTCGGGGGTAATTCCGCCGATGATGCGCGCATTTTCAATCAGTTCACGTAAAATCTGGCCGGGCAGCACTCGTTCCGGCGAATATGCCAGCAAGAAGTCCTCCCCGGCTTTCAAGCCGCTTTTTTCCAGTATCGGCGCTACCAAATTGACGGTTGTCAATGGCGGTGAGGTGGACTCCAAAATCACCAGATTGCCCTTACGCAGATAGGGGACAATCGCCTCACTGGCTGAGCGTACGGCACGCATATCGGCGCGTTTATCCTCGTAAAAAGGAGTCGGCACCGCTATGATGAACGCATCTGCCGGTTGTGGCTGCTGGCTGACCACCAGATTGCCGGAACGCAGGGCAGCTTGCACCAGTGTGCGCAAACCGGGTTCGTACAGGTGCAGGTGACCGTTTTGCAGACCGTTGACGATTTGAGGATTAACATCTACCCCCACTACTTTCAAACCATGGGTTGCAAATGTGCTGGCTGTGGGCAGCCCGATATACCCCAGACCCAAAACACAAATTTTTTCAAAATTCATGAACGAAGTCTCCCTGATGACAGCTGAATTTTGCAGGAATTATATCCCAAACCTTCCCGAAATTTCACATCTGCCCGCAAACCGTCTTGAAAGTATAATTGGAGAGATGTCCAACATTTCCGACTCAACGCTGCCCCGTTCCGCTGCCCGCCAGATTGCGCGAGCGGCAGGCACGGTCATGGTTGCCTTCGTGCTGACTCAGGTACTCGGCTTGGGGCGCACCATTCTCGTTTATCGTGCCTTTGGCACCAGCGCCGATCTGGATTCATTCAATGCCGCCAACCGCGTCACCGAAATGTTGTTTAATCTGATGGCAAGCGGCGCATTAGGATCGGCTTTCATCCCCACTTTTACCGGCTTGCTTGCCCACGAACAACGGCAGACCGCCTGGAAACTGGCCTCGGCGGTTGCCAACCTTCTGTTGATTGTGCTTACCCTCATTGCTGCCCTGGTGTTTATCTTTGCTCCCCAAGTGGTCAGACAAGGTCTTTTCATCCTTTCCCCCGGACTTTCCATCGGGCAGGAACAAACCACCATCCTTCTCCTCCGCTGGTTGCTTCCCACTGTCATTTTGTTTGGCATCAGCGGTTTGGTAATGGGTATCCTCAATGCCCATCAAAAGTTCTGGCTGCCGGCAATTGCCCCCGCGATGTATTCACTTGGACAGATTGGCGGTGTGATATTGCTGCCCGCCGATTGGGGCATTTACCGGCTGGCAGTTGGCGCCTTGGTCGGGTCCGCCTTACATTTGGGAGTGCAGATTCCCCAATTATTACGGTTGAACCCTCAGTACACTCCCACGCTCGGCATCCGCATGGCAGAAGTACGTGAAGTGGCACGCTTGATGGGACCGCGCGTGCTGGGAGTTGCGGTTGTTCAAATCAATTTCATTGTCAATACCATCATCGGACTCAGCCTGCCGGAGGGCAGTGTCTCATCCCTGACTCTGGCTTTTACGCTGATGCTGATGCCGCAGGCGGCGATTGCCCAATCTGTGGCAATCGCCGCCATGCCAACTTTTTCAGCCCAGGCAGCCCTGGGTCAACTGGACGAAATGCGTGGCTCACTCGCCGCAAGTTTGCGAGGAGTTTTACTGCTGGCCATTCCGGCAGCAGTGGGGCTGATTGCGATTCGAATTCCGCTCATCCGCTGGCTGTACGAAGGTGGTGAATTTACCAGTCGTTCAACGGCGATGGTCGGATGGGCACTGCTCTGGTATGCGCTCGGTTTGGTTTTCCATTGCCTTTTGGAAATTATCGTTCGGGCTTTTTATGCCCTCCACGATACCCGCACCCCGGTAAGCGTTACAGCCGGCGCAATGACTCTCAACATTCTCTTCAGCCTGACCTTCCCTTCCCTCTTTGATCGGCTTGGCTGGATGCCGCACGGCGGGTTGGCGCTGGCCAATTCTCTGGCTACCTTCCTGGAATGCAGTCTGCTTCTGTTCTTGTTGCGCCGCCGATTAGGAGGGCTGAAAGGACATCACCTCTTGCAAGGAACACGATTTGCAATGGCGAGTGCTGTGGTCATGGCCGGTACGATTGTTCTCTGGCAACAAGTCAACCCACCTATGAATTCTGGTTTCATCGTACTGACCACCGTGATGATCGGTGCTGTTGTGTATACCGCCATGCTCTGGGTACAGCGGGTTCCCGAACTGCACCTTCTTTGGCAGAGTATCATCCACCGCGCCCGGCATATCCTTGGCCCGCGATTAGGTTAAGAGCCTTTATCCACTTTCAAGGAGGAAAACATATGAGCAGTTCAATTGGAAAAACCTTTTGGCAGCAGACCAAACACGCTTTTCTACCACCTTCTCCACAAAGCCGTGGAGAACCTCAGCCGCCGTTGGAGCTACCCTACGATCCAAAGGCCGAACTGATTCCCTTGACCAACCCGAACCAGCTTTCCCTTCCAGATGTTTCGCTTTGGGAGGTGATGAATCAGCGCACAACCTTGCGGCGCTACGGCAGTGAACCCCTCACCATCAATGAGCTTTCCGCCCTGCTTTGGTTCACACAGGGCGTCAAAGAAGTAACCAACCGGCCGGTTACGCTGCGGACGGTGCCTTCGGCAGGTGCCCGGCATGCCTTTGAGACATTTTTGTTGGTCAACCGCGTGGAAGGACTGCAAGCAGGACTTTATCGTTATGTGGCTTTGGAACATACCCTGCTGGGTTTGAATTTCAATGAGGACATCAACGAAAAACTGACTCAGGCGTGCTTCAATCAACGCCAGGTTGCCACCAGCGCCGTTTCATTTTTCTGGGCGGCTGTCGGCGCACGAATGTTTTGGCGTTATCCTGAACGCGGTTATCGTTACCTTTTGCTGGATGCCGGTCATATCTGCCAGAATCTGTATCTGGCTGCCGAAGGATTGGGCTGCGGAGTCTGTGCCATTGCGGCTTATGATGATGATGCCATCAATGCTGCCCTGGGATTCGATGGCGAAACCATCTTTTTGGTTTATGCCGCCTCACTCGGCAAGAGAATGAGTTAGCCCGCTGTCATCTGCCGCTTTTACGCAGTTTATCCAGCACAACTTCATATTCCTTGCGGTTGGGCGGGTTAAGACTGATAATCTCCTGCACAATGCGGATGGATGATTCATAATCGCCCGCTTCGGCATAATGCTCTGCCAGCGTGTCCAGTTCACTAATGGCTTCGGCAATGCGGTGAGTCCGTTTATACAAATTGGCCAATTTGCGATGCAACTCGAATCGTTCCGGCAATTCCAGCAGAATCCCTTTGACAAATTGAATGGCCGCTTCCTCCTGGTGTAAACCTTCCAGAATATCAATGAAGTTCTCCACCTCCAGGGATGCTGTCTTATCTTGCCCCAATCGAAAATTCAACACCACAATCCGCGTGCGCAGGGTGGGATCATTGGGCTGAAGAGAACGCATTTGTTCGTAAAAGCGCAGCGCCTGACGTAAATCCAAACGATGCATGTCAATCTCCGCCAAATGTCCAAGCAATTCATAAGCCCATTGCCGGCTCCGGCGGGATTGTTGGGACAGTTTCAAAGCATCGAGGTAGGTCTGTCGGGCAGTTTCTAAATCAGCCAGCTGATAATAAAAATCGGCTATCACCAGGTATTGCTTGAGGGCATCATCCACCCGGCCCTGCTCAATGAGCATTCGAATTAGTTTCTTTCGGATGTTAAGATCGGCAGGTGACAATTGGATTGCCCGTTCCAAGATTTGAATAGCCTGACTGGCTTCGCCGCGTAAATTGTAAAGATCAACCACCAGCAGATATTTGGTAATGGCTTCTTGAATTTGCCCACTTGCCACCAACAATTCTGCAATCTGAACATGCAGGGGCAAGTAAGTCGGTGCATAATCAATGGCGTAATGGGCTTCTTCCAGGGCGGTGCGGTATTTACCTTGCTGCTTATACTCGCGAATGCGTCCAATGGCTTCAATCACTTCGGTACTGCGGGATTCCAGCAACAGACTCGCCAGCGGCGAGGGGGGTGAATTGGGCGGTGAAGGTGGTAATTGTTCCCGGACTTTGGCTAAAAATTGACGCCAGTCTCCGCGCAGAAGTTGACTGGCTATTGTGTCGCAGAGCGTTTTCAATAATTGCGGGTCGCTCATCTGTGCCTGTGCTTCGATGATCGGCTCATAAATTTGAAAAAGTTCTTCTCTTTGCTCAACCGCTACCGTTTCTACATCTGCCAGGCGCAATGCCTGGAGATAAGCAGTAGCCGCCTCTTTATAATTCCCGCTACGATAATAGATTTTGGCCAAAAGCAAGTACGACGCCAGCGAATATTCAGGGTTCTTAACGGCTTTCAGGAGGATGGGGAGGGCTTTTTGATCCTGCTTTTCGGAAAGCAGCAGCCCCAAATCAAAATACAGGGCGGGATGAGAAAAGCCCAAATCATAAGCTCGTTCCAATTCCTCCGCCGCCTGTTTTTCCTCGCCCATGGTTTGTGACTCAATCGCCTGCCCGATATGCAACAGCACGCGGGTGCGGGTGGAAGGATCGAGAACCAGCTCGCCTGTGCCGCGCATCAAAGCATTAATTCCACGTCGTGGAGAGGGGGTTTCAGCACCCGAAAAATCCTCCGGTGTATCAAACAGCAATTCTGCCAGCTGAATCAAGGCTCGCTGGCGGGTTTCAGAAATTGGATCCAGCGAAGGTCGTTGATCGGTTTCTGTCGGCTCCCCAAGCTGCTTAACTTCTGCCATGCGCATCGGACCAGTCCCCCCACGGGGTCGGATTGGCTTGGGCATTGGCTGACCGATTTTGAGCATCTGTAACGCCTGAGTGGCTTCGGCACTGCCGGGGATCAATTTAAGGGCATAAAGTACAATTTGCTGGGCTTTTTGAGTGTCACCCGCATGCTGCATCAGGCTGGCACAGGCAATCAATTCCGAAACCGCCTCGGCCTTTTTGCCAAGCCGCTCGTAAATCAATGCCAAGCGGGAGTGAGCCGTAAAAATTTCGGGATTCAGGCTGAGGACGCGCTGCCAGCCCTCAATGGACTTTTCCACATCCCTGGCTTTGAGGTGAAGTTCGGCGGCTTGCATCCCGGCACGGATGGCCTCATTCAATCTCCCCTGACGTTCATAAATACGCGCCATCTTCTCGGGTGGAATGGGGTCATCGGGGTTGATCAGCGCAACCCGCTTGTAGACTTGCAGGGCTTCGTTAAAATCCTGTAATTCAAACAACGCCAACGCCAAATTACTGAGCGCAGCCGGGTGATCTGGAAATTCCTCCAACGCCATTCGATAATAGCGCGCAGCCTGCTCCCATTCCTGATCCCAGGCGGCCGAATGCCCCTTTTTCATGGCTTCCTCAAATAATGTTTGGTTGCCAGCCATGTTTCTCCGCTTTTACTCCCTGGAAGGTTTATATCTTTACTACTTTAACCGATAGCCTCGTAAAACGCAAAGCAATTCGGATAACAAATCCGCAAGGTGAGCGGTTTTCAACCGATTTCAGGGTAACACCTCCAGCGAACCCCAGTTTTGTCCCCAGCGGGCTTCCGTCACCAGAGGAATAGATAACGGGTAAGCATTTTCCATTACATCACGTATCACTTGCACGGTTTCATCCCGTTCGTTTTCCGGCACTTCCAGCACCAGCTCATCGTGTACCTGCAACAACATTTTTGCTCCCAAACCCGCCGCTTTCAACGCCGGCGGAAGGCGTACCATGGCCAGCTTCATGATGTCAGCCGCAGTACCCTGGACCGGTGCATTGATGGCTTCGCGCTCCTCACGAGCGCGCAAGGCCGGGTTGGCGTTACTCTTCAAATTGGGGAAATACCGCCGCCGCCCCAAAAGGGTTTCAACATAACCCTGGCGGGAAGCCTGACGGCGCAGACCATCCAGAAAGGCTTTTACGCCGGGGAACTGCTGGAAGTAGGCTTTGACAAAGTTTTCTGCTTCTGCCAGAGTAAGATCGGTAGAGCGATGAAGCCCAAAAGCACTCATCCCATAAATCAAACCAAAGTTAATCGCCTTGGCATGGCGGCGCTGCTCTTTGGTTACCTGATCCAGCGCCACTCCATAAATCGCAGCAGCAGTGGCCGCATGAATATCCTGACCGGCACGGAACGCGGCCAGCATGGCTTCATCCTGTGCCATGTGGGCCACAATCCTCAATTCAATTTGAGAATAATCCACGGAAAGTAAACCGTACCCCGGTGCGGCAATGAAGGCATTGCGCACCAACCTGCCTGTTTCGGTGCGAGTTGGAATGTTTTGTAAGTTTGGGTCGGAGGAGGCTAATCGTCCGGTTACCGAACCGGTCTGGTTGTAAGAAGTATGTACCCGCCCGGTACGGGGATTGATTTGCTGAGGAAGAGCATCCACATAGGTGGATTTGAGCTTAGCCAACTCGCGGTATTCCAGAATTTTTTCCACAACCGGGTGCTGATTGCGCAACTCTTCCAGCACACCTGCAGAGGTTGAAAAATGCCCCGAGGCGGTCTTTTTGCGCCGATCCGGCGGTTCCAGTTTGAGGGTTTCAAACAGAACCTTCGACAACTGCTGGGTGGAATTGAGATTGAAAGAATAGCCCACCACCTGGAAAATGTCCCTTTCAATTTCCGCAAGCCGATTGCTCAACTCCTGCGACATTTTCTTAAGGAACGGCACATCCAGCATAACCCCATTGCGTTCCATCATTCCCAGCACAGGCACAAGCGGCATTTCAATTTCTTCAAATAAACGGGCAGCATTCACCTGTTCCAGTCGTTCGCGCAGCAGAGGCATCAGCCGGAGACAGATCTCTGCATCCGCCGCCGCGTACGGTGCTGCTGCCGCAATTGGGACACGATCCATCGTCAACTGGTTTTTGCCTTTGCCAATCAATTCTTCAATGTGCGTCATTTGCACGCCCAGATAGGATTGCGCCAGTTCTTTCAACCCCAGATTGTAATTTTCCGGCTGAACAAGCCAGGCGGCGATCATCGTATCGAAAGCCAATGGCGCTACCGGCAAGCCGTGATTCTCCAACACCAAAGCATCGTATTTGAGATTATGGCCAATTTTTGCTACCTGCGGTGAAGTCAAAAACGGCCGCAGCGCCTCCAACACTTCACCAGCGGGCAGCTGCTCCTCATCCGTCCGGTGACCTACCGGCAGGTAATAGCCCTCGCCGCTCTCAAACGCCAGTGAAATTCCCACCAAATCCGCACGCATTGCATCCGTGGAAGTGGTTTCGGTATCCAACGAGAGCAGGGTAACCCCTTCCAGTTTCCGGCACAGATCCGCCAGTGCCTGACGGGTTTGGATGGTAACCCACCTCCCATCTTGCGGCGGCAGTTCACCAATCTTCATCAGTGGTTCCCCGAACAGCGACAGCTGCTGCCCCGCAGGTGAGAGGAGTTCAGCCCGATTTTCCAGTTTTTTCAAACGTGGTAACAACGAGCGAAATTCCAGCTGCCTGAAAAATTCTTCCACCGCCGAAAGATTAATCTGCGAAGTACGCGCCTGATCAAGAGAGAGCATCACCGGCAGGTCGGTTCGGATGGTAGCCAGTTGCCGGCTCAGATAGGCCCTTTCACGATCTTTCTCCAACAGGTTTCGCACACGCGGGGGAATCTCATCCAGATGAGCGTAGATGTCATCCAGACTGGCATATTGCTGGAGCAGCATGATGGCTGTTTTTTCGCCAATTCCGGCAACACCGGGGATATTGTCGGACTTATCCCCGACCAGGGCTTTGTAATCCACCACCTGTTCGGGGCGGATGCCAAGGGTTTCAATCACCTCCTTTATACCGTAATCCCGTGCTTCGGAAAGTTTAGAGCCGGCCAGATTGACGATCACGCGGTCATTGACCAATTGCAGCAAATCCCGATCGCCGGTAATAATTTTAACGGCCAGACCGTTTTCGGTTGCCTTTCGGGCAATGCTGCCCAGTACATCATCCGCTTCAAACCCTTCGGCCTCCAGACGCGGAAAGCCAAAAACATCCACCATCTGGCGGATACGCTCAATTTGTGGACGCAACTCATCCGGCATTTTGGCACGGGTGGCTTTGTATTCGGGGTACAGGTCATTACGAAAAGTTATCCCCGTATCGAATGCAACCGCCAGATATTCGGGGTTTTCCTGCTCCAGCAATCGCAAGATTACACTGGCAAATCCGTAAATACCAGCCGTTGGTTCACCGCTGCTGGTGGTCAGTTGTTGACCGGAAAGGGTAATGGCAAAAAAGGTTCGATAGGCTAAAGCATGACCATCAATCAAATAAAGAATTGGCGGCATTGATTTTCACCTGAAAATGGATTTTGGCTCTCACGTCGGCCTTTTACGAGGAGAGAAACCCCTGCCTGCGGCGGGTTCGCGTGATGAAGTCTTCGATCAGCGATGCTTCCGGTGTGTGCCGGCTGCGCAGGATCAGGTGGGCTGAAGCCCAGAAAATGCCCCTGCCTGCCAGGTCGGCAATACACTCCTCAAGATGGCTGGAACTTTGATCTCGGATTATCCGAACGACATGGCCGGGCGATACCGTTGGGGGCAGGTTAACGCTCCACAATAGATAACGCGGTTCAATGGTCAGCGATTCCAGCGTGTACCCCAGTGTAGCACAAAAATCCGGCAGCCAACGGCGCAGTTCTTCCCCAATTTCCCCTTCGAGGGTCGCTTGTGGTGAACGAGGCAGTAATACAAAGGTGTACGATTGGCGCGTCTCGCGCTCCCAATCTTCTCCCTTAGGCGCTGAGGCAGTCTTCCGGCTTGGGCGAGTATCTTCGAGATCAGCCAGATTTTCAGTGAGCGACGAGGGTTCTGGTTGAATGATTTGAGCGGAAACAGGTTGGAGCGGATTTGGATGCGATGATACACTCGTCTCAGGTAAGAAGTCGCTCTCCGGCTGCCAGTCAGATACTTTTTCCCCTTTTAGCGGGTCAGGTGGGGGAACATCCCCCAACAAATCATCCAGACGGATTTGTTCAAACTCAGCAAGATTTTCATCTTCCCCAAAAGATGATGGAGCAGCCCCTTGATACTCGCTTTCATCGGAATTGACGTGAATGTCATCGGCGGAAACCGGCAGGGCGTTGATCAATTCGGTCAGCGGTTGAGCATTCCATCGGCTGGCAAACCACTGGCTTACGCGGCGAGCTTCACGGAGAGAAGTGCGTGCGTCGAACAGCAGCCCTAACGGCATACCTTCCGAAAGGAGGGTGGCGTAAAGCAATACATCTCGATTCGCAACGTGCGGACGAAAGTAACGGATTAAATCCATCTGCCGTTCGCTCTGCCAGAAACGCCCCAACACCAGCCCGGCTTCGCGCAAATCTTCTTCTTCGAGATTTCCAACCAGCAAGGGGGGGTGTCCTTGCCGTAGAATAACCGCTCCCAGTGCATTCCCCTCGTTCAACCATTGGGATAGGGTCTGTTTTGGGTCAGTGAAGGGTTCTGCCGGCGGCCGGGTTGGCAGCTGAAAAGTTGAGGATGAACTCTCGTTTTCCTGCAAAGCAGAAAGCAAATCGGGCAGGTAAAAGGGTTTAATCAACACTGTCGCCGGGCGGAGAAGCCCCACCATTGGATGATAGCGGTCGTTATCCGGCGGAAAGATGATCAAGCGGGAAGGCTGCGCTTTCTGAACCAGTTGCAGCCAGGCCTGTTGAATCTCCTCGTCGGTATCCAAATCCACCACCAGCGCCGAAAACTTTCCTTCTTTAAGAAACTGCTGAACTTCCTCAACCTGACCGGCAACGACAACTCCTCCGAAACCGCTGCCCCTCAAACTGTTCTGCAACAGGGTTCGGAATGGCTCATGACCGCTGAAAACCAGCACTCTTTCGCTCATACTTAAAAGTCTATCACGTGCAGAATGGGGATACAAGCCAATTTTTCTTCCGGCTACATATTGTCATAATAGCTTTTACCGTTGCAACCCTCATGCCCATTGGAGAAGTTCGGTTTGCATTACTCACTCATTAAGGCTATACTAAATACGACATCGGAGGAGATATGTTCCCACTCAAAGATACCATTCGCTCCAGGTCACTCCCGTGGATGACCTGGCTGATCATCCTGACAAACACACTGGTTTTTTTCATCGAGCTCGACCTGACCCCCTTTCAACTGGAACGTTTTATCCGCACCTTCGGCCTCCTGGGAACCCGGCTTCAGATAGACAATCCTTCCACCTGGTATCCCTTGTTAACCCACATGTTCCTCCATGGTGGTTGGGTGCATTTCCTCAGCAATATGTGGACCTTGTTCATCTTCGGCGATAATGTTGAAGACCGCATGGGTTCGTTCCGCTTTCTGGTGTTTTATGTGTTCGGCGGTGTTGCAGCGGGCATGCTGCAGCTGCTGTTGGGCGCGCCAAACATCCCCTCCATTGGTGCATCCGGCGCCATTGCGGCGGTGCTGGGCGCTTACTTCCTGTTCTTCCCGCGCGCTCAGGTCATCACTTTTGTGCCAGTCTTCTTTCTGCCGTGGTTTGTCAACATCCCGGCGGTCATCTATCTCGGATTCTGGTTCGTTTCCCAGTTATTCTCCGGGCTGGTATCCCTTGCCCTGCCAGCCGGAATGAGCATGGGTGGCATTGCGTGGTGGGCGCATATCGGCGGGTTTCTGTTCGGCTTGTTGCTTGCCCTCCCCTTCAGCGCCGCCCACCGCAAGCAAGTATACTGGTATCGTGACGAATATTACCCCTGGTAGGCTCAATTCTTCGAAATCTCTGACGGAGGCTTTATGGACCTGCTCAATCTTCTCTGGCTCTTTTTCATCATCTCCAGTCTGGTGCCACTTTTCCGGCAGAAAATCATTGAAGCAGACCGGCTGCGTCTGATGAGAACCATCGAAACCAAACGCGGTTCGCGCGTCATCGCCCTCATTCACCGGCAGGAAAGCATGAGTTTTCTGGGTTTTCCGGTCGCGCGCTATATTGATATTCAGGATTCGGAACAGATTTTACGGGCAATCAAATTAACCGATCCAAAATTGCCGATTGACATCATCCTCCACACGCCGGGGGGTTTGGTGCTGGCAGCCGAACAAATTGCCAATGCGCTAGTCCGCCATGAGGGTAAGGTGACCGTCATCGTTCCACACTATGCCATGTCCGGTGGTACCATGATTGCGCTGGCAGCCGATGAAATCCTGATGGACGAAAACGCCGTGCTGGGTCCGGTGGATCCACAAATCGGCAACTTTCCTGCTGCTTCCATCTTACAAGTGGTGGCTGAAAAAGACCGCAACCGCATAGACGATGAAACCCTGATTCTCGCGGATATCTCACGCAAAGCCATTGAACAGGTCAAAGCCACCATCCGCAGAATTGCCTCAGTTCATTACCCCGCGGAAAAAGCCGAATTCCTGGCAGATGAACTGGCCACCGGCAAGTGGACCCACGACTATCCGATTACGGTGGACGAAGCCCGTCAGTTGGGTCTAAATGTCCACACCGAACTGCCCGAGGAAATTTACCAGTTGATGAATCTCTACCCGCAAACCCAGCAGCGCCGCCCCTCGGTGGAATACATCCCCCTCCCCTACCCTGCACGCCCTGCATTACCAGCGCGTAAGACCAAAAGCGAGTAATACCGCCACAGAAAGTTTTTTAATCGAGTAAGTTAATAAAGAAAGGAGGAAAGATGAATACACAAAATGGCCAGATTGAGGTCAACCGGGCCACAGTGGACGAATTGGCCTCAGTACCGGGGATTGGCCCGGCACTGGCCGAGCGAATTGTGGCAGCCCGGCCGTTTGCCTCTGTGGAGGAGCTGACCCGGGTGAGCGGAATCGGGCCGGCTTCACTGGAAAAGATCAAACCTTACTTAAAAGTGGAATACTCGGCTGCACCGGTTGAGGAAGAACCCTTCTCAACCGTGGTAGAAACTCAGCAACCGGCAGCAGATGAATCAACCTCTATGGAAGACCTTGTCGAGGATTCCACTCAGCCAGAAGGTGAAATGGCTCCTCAAGAAGCGGTTGACGTAACCCAGGGCGAAACAGCCCAACCTGCGCAGGCTGAAAGTGAACCGCTTCAATCGGGTGGAGCGCAACCCACTGTCACCCAGCCGCCGGTACCACAACCCGCAAAAGGCGGCGAAAAGTGGGTGCGGCGGGATGATTTGATCTGGACGTCGGTTGGAGTGGCGATCCTTACTCTAATCCTTTCCCTCATCTTCACGCTTGGCACGCTGGCGCTGATCAACCAAACCCTCACTTACGCCCCTGCTGCGGAGGCTCAGGCACTCTCCAATCGGCTGGATGCGCTCAATAACCGCATTCGCCTTCTCGAAGGGGACGTGGACAATTTACGCAGCCGCGTGCAGACCATTGAAGCGCTTGGCGGACGAGTGACCAGCCTCGAACGCGGTCAGCAATCGCTCAGTGAGGAATTGAAAGCCGCTCAGGGCGCACTGGATGAATTGCAGCAGCAAACCACCGTTCTCCAAAATCAGATTGAGGAATTACAGAAACGCAGCAATGTATTCCAAAACTTTTTGGATGGATTGCGCCGTTTGTTGAGCGTAGGGGAAACCCCCTAGAGAGGAAAGCACCATGAGCAACTCACAATCCCCTCTTTCCGCGGGTGAACGATTTTCGATTGCAGTCGGTGCGTTTTTTCGCGCCGTCCTGCGGCTGATTATTGTGGTTTTAGGCGGTGTGATCCTCGCCGGGCTGTTGTATTTAGGTTTCGTTTTGATTTACCAGCAGGCCGTTCTGCCAGCCCGCGAGAATACTGCCCGTATCAGCTGGCTGGAAACTCAACAAGCCAGCCAGAACGAGCAATTCAGCCAGCGTTTGGAGAGCCTTCAGCAGCAAGTTACCGAATTGGGCAATCAGATCCTCTTGCTTCAAGATGAATCCGCTGGTTTGAAACGCGACCTTGAACTGATTCAATCCACCCAGCAGGCTTACCCGCTGCAACTCAAACAGATCAATGATCTGGAGAAAAAACTGAACGAAGTACAGGAAATCAGCAAGGAAGCGCTTGAACTGGCAGAGGAAAATCAACAAACCCTCGCCAACAGAGAATTTCTCAACGAGGTGGAATATCAGCTGACGCTCCTGAAATCTGCTCTCCTGATTTCGCGGGCGCGCCTCTATCTCAGTCAGGCCAATTTAGGGCTTGCACGGGATGAAATTCGCGCTGCCCGGTTTTTGCTGGTTGAATTGCAGCAAAACGCCAGCGAGGAACAAAAAGCAGCATTGTCCGCCTGGATTGGTCGGCTCGACTCGGCTCTGACCAACCTGCCCAACCGGCCAGTAATGGCAGCCAACGATTTACAGACGGCTGAGAACCTGATATTGTTGCCGCCGATGGTTGAAGAAACGCTCATTGCCCCGCTTGTCGTTGAGGGAACCCCCTCCGCGACTCCCTCCGGCACATTGAGTATTACCCCGACCTTTGCCGGTACACTTACACGCACTCCGATTGTCTCTCCCTCACCGACCTTCGCCGGCACATTAACCCCAACCCCTTCCCCCACACCTTGATGAAGTGGAGCAACCTTCCATGGAGAACGAAAAAGACCCTATCCCCGAAACAACCTCGCCAAATGCAGAAGAGCCGACAATTGCGGAAAATGGTGAAACCCTGCCGGAAGAAACTTCACCTCCGACCGAAACCGGATCATTGGAAGATAGTACGCTTCCTTCCGAAAAGAAACCGACCCCGCCATGGCTGCGCAAGGGTCTGACATGGGCAGCAGCAGGTTTGGTGTTTTTGATCCTCGGCTGGGGGCTGGCTTATTTCCTGCTTTTCGTGCCAGAAGAGCAAGCGCGTTTTGAAGCCGAGCAGCAGGTTACCCGTCAGGCCGAACAAATAGCGGCACTGGAAGCCGATTTAACTCAAACCCGCGAGCAGTTGCAGAAAACACAAGCCGAGTTGGAGCAGACTTCCGAGGAATTGAAAGCCCTCCAATATTCTGCCGTGTTGACCGCCTTGCAAAACAATGTATCGTATGCCCGTCTGGCATTGGTAACCAAAGACTTGCTCACCGCCCGGCAGGAATTGAGTTCGGCCAGCAACAATCTTAAGAAATTGATTCCAATGATCGGAGACAAAGACATCGAAAGTGCCTTGAGCGAGCGACTCGCCACCGTGCGCTCCAGTATGACCAGCGATCCCGAAAAAAGTCTGGAGGAATTGAGAATACTGGCGGAGAATCTCTCACGCCTGGAAAAACCCTGATTCCTTTGCAACAGACCGCAAACGCTCCCCTGCCAATACAGTTGACGGGGGAGCGTCTTTTGTCACAGGCTTATGTGCGTGGCAAATTAATGATTAATAGCGTAAAAATGCACCAATTTGCCCGGCTTTGATTAACTGGTCACTGGCATGAATGACTTCCACATCACCACCGGCACGCATGGTGCGGCTGATGGCAAAGTCAACCGCATCCGCAATTTCACGCACTTCACCACCACAGACGGGACAGGTGCTGATTACTTTGGCAGTCAGATAACCGCAATTGGTGCAGCGGTAAGCCGGCTGTTGATACCCCTGCGCCACGACCAGCGTGCTGACCCGGTCACCGCTGACGGCTTCCAGCGTGGCATCCAGGCCCGTTACAGCCCCGCTATTCTTGGCGGCGCGGGTAATCAGATCTTCGATCAGCAGTTCCTCACGCCGTTGTTCTGCCTTCTGACCGATTTCCATCGCCTTTGCCAGCACTTCGGCATGACCGGCGTTCATATTCATGGGAAAATGTCCCACAACCAGACTTTGCCAGGCCTTCGGCAGCAGACTGCGGAATTGGGCAACATTTTCATCCGACCCGCCCAACAAAATCCGCCGAACGCGATTGGCCTCAAAGAACTGCACGGCAAACTCCACCGCGTCCTTCATGTTGCGTTCGACCACTTCTTCCATGTGACGGGTGCGGCCGGCAATACCACCCAGTGCCCCCGGAACGGTGGAAGCGCCCCCGCGTTTGACACGCTTGACCGCCTCACCCACCACGCCTTCCTGCTCGCGCAATTCACCCAGGTGGAAGTGAAACAGGCGGGCGCCTTGCTTGTCCACCAGAACAACCCCATAACCGCCATAACTGTCCAGCAGGTCAGCCAGCACACGCACACTGGGGCGGTCACTGACGTGGACGACATCCGGCACCGGGATGGCTAATGGATAAACCCGGAAGAACTTTTGTGGAGCGCAAGAGAACACTACCACCCCTTTACCGCTCCAATCGTATTCCCACTGAAAATAATTTTCAATGGCTGCTACATCATCCGGCAAATTGACCCCCTTTAACAAATTGCGCAATCGCAGCCGGTACGCATCCGAATTGCCAGCCGAGGGATCGGTGTTGAGATACACACTCAAAACGGGGTCCGGCGAAACGAATTGCAGCAATTCCCGCAGCTCACGTTCAGCCAACATGGCAACCTCCTTTTTAGTTGTGGGATAGATTATTCAATTAGCCTGCTTCCGGTTTTATTTTATGGACGTTTTCCGAGCGTTAAGTTCACCTCCTTTTCCTCCCCGTCACGCACAATGGTCAAGGTAACTGTGTCGCCGGGTTTTTTGTTCTTAATCAGGTAACTCAGCAAATCGTCAAAAGTCAAAACAGGATTGCCGTCAATCCCGACAATCAAATCGCCGCCGGCCGGCAAGCCGGTGAAACTGGTCGGCCGACTGCCGCCCCGTAAACCGGCACGGTCGGCCGGGCTGCCAGGGGTTACCGCAGTAACATAGGCCCCGGTCTGGCGCGGCAAACCGAGTTCCTCGATCATCCGCAGAGTTAAATTGCTCCGGCTGGTGATTCCCAGATACGGGTAATCATACTTTCCTTTGGCGATCAACTCCGGCACGACCCGCCGCACAATGTTGCTGGAAATCGAAAATCCAATCCCGCTGTTAACCGGGTCACCGGTGATGGTTGTGCCGGTGGTGCGAATGGCGCGGTTAACACCAATCACCTCTCCGTTCAGGTTGAGCAACGGCCCGCCGGAATTACCGGGGTTGATGGCGGCATCTGTCTGAATAATATCCCCGGCTGTGAAAAACGAGCCGCTTTCCGCCTGACGGAGAGATTCCAGCGTCCTTCCCTTTGCCGAAACAATCCCCAGCGTCATCGTGCCGTTCAACTGGAAAGGATTGCCAATGGCAATGACCGTCTGCCCGACTTTGACCTGATCCGAATCACCCAGCGGAAGCGGAACGAGCACATCTTCCGGCACATCCACTTTGACCACAGCCAGATCCGAATCGAGATCGGTGCCAATCACCTTGCCGCGCACCTTCAAACCAAACAGAAAATCCACCTCCACTTCGGTGGCGCCTTCAACAACGTGATAATTGGTGACGATATGACCCTGCCGGTCAATCACAAAACCAGAACCGGTGCTGCCACCCTGTTCATTTTCTACCAGCAGAGAAACAACACCCGGCGAAACCCGTTCATAAAGCGCGGTTAGCGCGGCATCCCGTTCGGCGTAACTTAAAGCCGAAAGATCCGGTGGTGAGCTCAGAGTAGGCACGGCCGGCAGGGTCACCTGAGGGCTGACCGGCGCGGTTTCAACTCGAACCTCAGCGGTGGGAGCAGGTGTTTCACCACCCAAAAACCGTGGAATCTGAAAAGTAAACCCACATGCCGCTGTGGTGAGAAGGATGATCAACGAAGTGAGTAAGATGGTTTTCTTGTTCATGGTGTACCTCTCGTTACCGATTAATTCTGCGGTGAGATGGAGCGAGGGTGTGGTTGAAGCAGCAGGTCAAACCTGCTGGATTTACCCCACCCTCTTTGGCGGCTCATGCCCGCGCTGCCGATTTTTGCTTTTCTAAGGCGCGCAATTGCTCAAACAGACGGCGCTGCTCCTCGGTTAATTGCCGGGGCAGTTGCACTTTGACCGTCACATACAGGTCTCCATAAGTTTGCGGATTGCGAAGAACGGGCATCCCCCGTCCCGCCAGCCGGATTTTCTGCCCGGGTTGGGTGCCGGGTGGGATGGTCAACATCACCTCACCGCTCATGGTCTTAACCCGCACCTGACCGCCAAGCACCGCCGTGTACAGATCTACCGGCACCTCGGTGTAAAGATCATTGCCCTTGCGCTCAAATCGGGGGTCGGGCAACACCTCAATGACCAGATACAGGTCGCTTTTCTGGCCATCTGCTCCAATCGGACCGCCTCCCGGCAAGCGCACTTTGGTGCCGGTTTGAGCACCAGGCGGAATCTTGCCTTCAATGCGGCGGTTATCTACCTGAATCTGGCGGGTGGTGCCACGGTAAGCCTCTTCCAGGGTAATTTGCACGGGATATTCAAAAGCCTGTGATTGGCGCGTGCGCCGACTGGTGGTTGTGCGCCGCACCGTTTCGCCACCCATGCCGCCAAAAATGGCGCTGAAGAAATCCGAAAAGCCACCCATCCCGCCAAACAGGTCTTCCATATCCACCTGCACGGTTCGGCCGCCTCCCGGTGCGCTGGTGAACCACTGCTCCCAATTGAAGGAGCCCGGCTGACCGCCCATTTGCTGCCACTGGCGATAGGACTCTCCCAACTGGTCGTAGCGAGCACGTTTTTGCGGATCACCCAGTACTTCGTAGGCTTCATTTATTTCTTTGAACTTCTCTTCCGCACTCTTATCGCCCGGGTTGCGGTCCGGGTGGTATTTCATGGCCAGTTTGCGGTAGGCTTTTTTGATTTCTTCCTCGCTGGCTGTTTTTGAAACACCCAGAATTTTGTAATAGTCCTTGTATTCCATGCTTTCATTTTATTCTTTCCGAATACCACAAGTCAAGTGATTTGTAAGACCTCTAATGGAACTCTTACAGACTTTGAATATTTTGCTAACAATTGAGCCGCATCTCTACCCTGAAGATTTGTTTGAACGAGGTGAGGATTTAGCCCTTCAACCGTCCATGTTTTGAGCAATTCCGGCTATAATGGATATAGAACACCTTTTCCGATTGGAGTGGTTTGGAATGGCAAAACAGCCTTCCAATAGTCGAAAAACCCCTGCTGCGTCCCATTCACGAGGGCGAAGCAAAGCGGCTGGGAGTCAGATCAGCCGCAAGTCCGGCCGTCCATCGTCACCAGCCGGGCGTTCTCGCACGGCTAAAAGAAACAATGGCAGCGGTTTTACACTGCCATCACTTTCACTGGATCGCAAATTAGACCTGTTGGGTGTCTTTCTGGCTTTTGTCGGCTTACTGACGTTGCTCAGTCTGCTTTCTTCACAGCGATCTTCGATCACCGCTGCCTGGATTTCCTTCCTTTCGCGTCTGAGCGGCTGGGGCGCTTTTCTTCTGCCCGTCCTGTTCATTGCTGTGGGTTTATGGCTGGTATTCCGCAGTTTCGAAAAACTGCCTCGCTTTTCGGCGGAACGATTGACCGGCGGACTTTTGATCTATCTCAATCTTCTTGCGTGGATGCACCTGATCGCCGGCGGCGAAATGGAACTGGCCGCTCTTGGGAAAGGCGGTGGTTATGTAGGGGGTTTCTTACTCCGCCTGCTCACTTCCAGCGTTGGGGTGGCCGGTGCGATTATCGTCCTGGCGGCATGGCTGCTCATTGCCATCGTGTTTACCTTTGACCTTTCCATACCGGAATTGATGCGTCAGATTCAACCGCTATTCAGCCGCATTCAACGTCTACTTGGACAGACCTTTGCCAGTAAGCCACAGAGTTCAACAGAGGACATTGAAGCGGAAGAATTACCTCCCGATTTTCAACCGCTGCCACCGTCGGCTCCGCAGCGTTCCCCCACACCGAGGCGGGAAAGACCGGCATCTTCCTCGACGACATCCTCCATTTCCTCACCGGCAGCGGATAGCCAACCGACTGCCAGTCCCGCCGAAAACACCGACCCCGCAACTCCCCGGCAGCCTTCTCCAACTGCTCCGAGCGTCGTTTGGGAACTTCCCCCAGTGGATTCCATTCTTGATCCTGCTACACCCGCAGCCCAGCAAACCAATCTGGAACAGGAGCGCGCCAAATTAATTGAAGAAACATTGGCTTCCTTTGGCGCACCTGCTCATGTGGTAGATATTTCGCGCGGCCCAACCGTCACCCGCTTTGGGGTTGAGCCGGATTTCATCGAAACTCGCTCCGGGCGAACGCGCGTGCGGGTTTCCAAAATTGCTTCCCTGGCCGATGATCTGGCACTGGCGCTTGCCGCGCCCCGCATCCGCATTCAAGCCCCGGTGCCCGGTCGGGCTTACGTTGGCATCGAAGTCCCCAATACCGAAATCAGCCGTGTTTCCATGCGCGAGGTTCTCGAAAGTGATGTCTTCAAACGCATCCGCTCGGATTTGCGCTTCGCCATCGGCAAGGATGTCGCCGGAAAGCCTGTCGCAGTGGATCTGGCTGCCATGCCCCATCTGCTGATTGCCGGCACGACCGGCTCCGGTAAATCGGTATGCGTCAATTCCATTCTCACCTGTCTGCTGCTTAATAATACCCCTGCAGAAATGCGCCTGATTCTGGTTGACCCAAAGCGGGTCGAATTGACCGGTTACAATGGCATTCCTCATTTGCTGGCGCCGGTTGTTGTGGATACAGAGCGGGTGATCGGCGCGCTTCAATGGCTGCAACGGGAGATGGACGCCCGCTATCATAAATTCTCCCAGAGTGGGGCGCGTAATATCCAGGATTTCAACGCCCGCCACCCGGCTGAACGGCTGCCCTATCTGGTGGCTGTAATTGACGAACTGGCTGACTTAATGATGCTTGCCCCCGATGAAACCGAACGCGCCATCACCCGTTTGGCGCAATTAGCCCGCGCCACTGGCATTCATCTGATTCTGGCCACTCAACGGCCTTCGGTGGATGTGGTCACCGGACTGATTAAAGCCAACTTCCCTGCCCGGATTGCCTTTGCAGTAGCCTCATCGGTTGACAGCCGTGTGATTCTCGATCAGCCCGGCGCCGAACGGCTGCTGGGGCGCGGTGACATGCTCTTTCAAGCACCAGATGCCGCTGCTCCGGTGCGATTACAGGGCGTGTTCGTCTCCGATGTCGAAATTCAACGGCTGGTGGATTTCTGGCGCACTCAGGCAGCCATCGTCCGCGAGAAAAGCGGCAGCGAAACCAGCACACCCGCCACGGCAGACTTGCTCCCTGCCGGTATTCCGCTTAAACAAACACCCTTATGGGATGATGAAGAGAGCGAGGGCGATCCATTGTTGAAAGAAGCCATTGATCTGGTACGCCGTGAAGGACGTGCCTCGATTACCATGCTGCAACGCCGTCTGCGGATTGGTTACACCCGTGCCGCACGTTTGATTGATGCCCTTGAAGAAAAAGGCATCATTTCACCGGCTTTACCCAACTCGCAGGTGCGCGAGGTGTTGGACTACGGCCCCACTGCACCCCCCGCCGAGAAATAAAAAAACACCCGCCATTTCTGACGGGTGTTCCCTACATTAAAAAGGTTCAGTTGCTCAATCCGCTGCAGCGGCCAGTTTGGCAGCCACGGCTTGCTTCAATTCGTCCGCCTTATTCGTGCGTTCCCAGGTCAGGTCCAAATCATCCCTGCCAAAGTGACCGTAGGCTGCCAGCTGACGATAAATCGGGCGGCGCAGGTCCAGGTCGCGCAAAATGGCGCCGGGACGCAGGTCAAAGTGCTGATTAATCAATTGGGCAATTTCCTCATCCGGGATGGTGCCGGTACCAAAAGTTTCCACATTAATGCTCAACGGGCGGGCAACCCCAATGGCATACGCCACCTGAATTTCTACGCGTTCTGCCAGGCCGGCAGCCACAATGTTTTTGGCTACCCAGCGAGCCGCATACGCCGCCGAACGGTCTACTTTGGTCGGGTCTTTGCCGGAGAATGCACCACCGCCATGCCGACCCATCCCGCCGTAGGTATCCACTATGATCTTTCGTCCGGTCAAACCCGAATCGCCCATTGGGCCGCCAATGACAAAACGACCCGTGGGGTTGACATAGATCTTCAATTGATCGTCTACCATTTCCGGCGGCAGCACGGGATAAATGACATGCTGGGTGATGGCCTGATAGATTTCCTCCTGCGAGATCTCCGGCGCGTGCTGGGTGCTGATCAGCACGGTATCTACCCGGTGAGGGCGGCCATAGCGGTATTCAATTGTCACCTGCGATTTTCCATCGGGTCGCAGCCAGGGCAGCGTACCATTTTTGCGCACTTCCGCCAGTCTGCGGGTCAGTTTGTGTGCCAGATAGATAGGCATGGGCATCAGGGTAGGAGTCTCATTGCAGGCATAACCGAACATCATCCCCTGATCGCCAGCGCCGACTGCTTCAATTTCCCGTTCACTCATCGAACCGGTTTTGGCTTCCAGCGCTTTGTCCACTCCCATGGCAATATCACCGGATTGCTTGGAGATGGCCACCTGGACGGCGCAGGTGGTGCCATCAAAGCCCTTTTCACTGCTATCATAACCAATTTCATTGACCACACGGCGCACCAGTTCATCGAAATTGATCTGGGCACGGGTGGTAATTTCGCCAAAGACCAGCACAAAGCCGGTTTTGGTTGCCGCTTCGCAAGCCACACGCGAATAAGGATCCTGCTCAAGACAGGCATCCAGTACCGCATCACTGACCTGATCGCACAACTTGTCCGGGTGTCCCTCTGTAACCGATTCAGAGGTGAACAGGTAACGCGGCGAATTCATAAAAGTGGTGTTCATTCTGTTTTTGTTCCTCCTGTAAAATAAAGTTGCCCCTTCTGGCCTCAAGGGGCAACTTTCTATCTCAAAAAGAAGTGCCCTCTCATCTTCCAGAATTCT
>FWPU01005898.1_pt1 | contig 25561 bp, 24 predicted proteins | sample 2228361 | NCBI WGS metagenome assembly FWPU01 (sample SAMEA103939777, study PRJEB20133) | metagenome | reverse complement strand
TACCGCAACACTTTAACCATTTAGAGTCAAATCCTGAGGCTTTATACAATCTCTTTGACTCATTCATAAACTCTAATATAATTTATTGATAATGAAAGGAAAGCGGCTCATTTCTCCGTTAATCTTTACACTTGGTTCTCTCTACTACCTCTATCTCCAGAGAGCGCATCCGCTGATTGGAGAGGAATTTATGCTTTTCCTGCAGGGAGAGAGGGTTCTGGAGGGAGAGATCCCTTACAGGGACTTCTTCCAGTTCATAACCCCCGGCTCAATCTATCTTTCAGCTCTCCTCTTTAAACTCATCGGCACCAAACTTACAGTTATTAAGGTATCTATCGCCTTAATCGGGGGCATAATATTAACAATCACTTACTTTTTAAGCAGAAAGATAATAAGTAATAGTTTGCTATGTCTTCTTCCTCCTTTGTTCGTCCTGTTTTACTCAATTCCCCATGCCCCGCTTTTCTATCACCACTGGCTGAGCGAGATATTCGTGCTCCTGACAATTCTCTCAGGATTAATTTATATTGAAAAAAACTCAAAAAATGCCTTGCTCTTTGCAGGTATTAACTCTGGTCTGGCATTTTTATTTCTTCAGCATAAGGGGGTCCTAATATTCTCAGCCCTCACCTTTTTTTTATTACTTGACTCTGGGTTAATAAATAAAAAATCCATAAAAACCCCTCTCCTCCCTGCCATAGCTGGTTTTATTATTCCGCTAATTTCATTATTTCTTTATCTATATCTCCATAACGCAATAGGAAAATTTTTCTATGACTGCTTTTACTGGGTAATCACCTCTTACTCCCCCTTCAATTCCCTTCCAGAATATCTCTATTTTGAAAAAATGACCTTCGCACATTACTTACAAACGGAGGGAAAGCTGTCTGCATTCTTCAAAACAAGGCATTATATCTTTATAGGTTATCTGCCTGTTTTCATTCTCATTTATGGAATAATAGAACTGTTCAAAAATTTTAATAGGAACATCTTGTACCTCTTTTTATCCTCTCTCTTTCTCTTCCTCTCTGTTCTGCAGCGTCCTGATTTTATAAATATACTTTATGTTTCACAGCCGTTCTTTATTCTCCTTGTATATTATCTACAGATTTTTTTTGATAAAAAGAAGATAGTAACTGCAGCGGGTTATTTGATTCTCTCACTTCTAACATTAAATACAATATACGGATGTCTGACTTCAATCAGAAATATCTCTGCCTATAGATACCAGATGGAGACACCTCGCGGGACTATTTACTTCAGGTCAATGGATGAAATGAAGCCATATTCTGAGGTCTTTTCCATCTTAGATGGTGAACTTAAAGATAAAAAGGTCTTTGTCTATAACTGGTCAACATTCTTATATTTTCTCTCAGGCAAAAGGAATTACACATCCTACGATAGTTTTTTACCGGGATATAATACTCTGGAGCAAATGGATGAACTTATTAACGAGATTAAAGATAGAAAGATTGAATACATAATCTACGATGCCCTGGACTCATGGATTCAAGAAAATGCTGAAAGGTCACTCTATCCCATGGGCAGCAAAAAAATTCAACTGGATAATAAACTCAACGATTATATAAAATCAAACTATGAAATTTTTAAACGCTTGAACGATTATAAAATTTATAAACTGAAGGATTAACGACTCCCGCCCCTTTTCTCAGGTGTAAACTCTAGCAGGAAGTATCACACCTCCGAAAGCAAGTATCTATTAGAACTATGCAGGCACTGAATTCCATGTCACTCCTGGAATGATAATCCTCCATTACCGCAGTAGGAGTGAGGAGTGCACTATTGCGCTGTAGCACTTTTTTGTCTCAATCTGCTTGTTTTCTTAAAAATGCCGGTATATCCAGTTCGTCCTCCTCTGTAATAATCTGAATATTTGGCTTGTATTTGCTTCCTGCCTGCGGGACTGGTTCAAGTTTCTTGCCGGTTCTTATAAATGTAGGGATTTCCTTATTATCCCTGAATCTAGTCAAATTCCCGGACTGACTGCCGCCAGGAACTATCTGCTTACCTTTGGAGTTAAAGCCAGCAGCAATAACTGTAACATTCACAGTGTCTGACAGTGTGTCATCTATAACCACCCCATGATAGATGTGGCACGTTTCATTGTTGACCTCCTGCTGAATCATCTCCAGGACCTCATGTAATTCGTGCAATCCAAAATCGCTGCCGGCAGTAATGTTTACGAGCACACCCTTTGCACCCTGAATGGAGACCTCTTCAAGCAAGGGACTGTTTATTGCCCTTCGCGCTGCTTCTGATGCCCTATTATCACCCTCTGCGCTCCCCATCCCCATCATTGCCATACCTGATTCACTCATTACTGAGCGGACATCGGCAAAGTCAAGGTTCACAAGCCCTGGCTTTGTAATTAAATCAGAAATTCCGCGGACAGCATTCATAAGCACCTCATCTGCCTTTCTAAATGCCTCAATAAGTTTAATTTTCTTACCTGCAATTGTAAGCAACTTCTGGTTAGGAATAGTAATAAGTGTATGAACGGATTTTTTCAATTCCTCAATACCTGCCTCTGCCTGATCCATCCTCTTCTTTCCCTCTGCAATGAAGGGCTTTGTAATTACACCTACAGTCAATGCACCTTTTTTCTTTGCAATATCAGCAATCACCGGCGCTCCGCCTGTTCCAGTTCCGCCACCCATTCCAGCAGTGATAAAGACCATATCAGCACCCTCCAGCGCCTGCTCAATGCTCTGAACGGACTCCTCAGCTGCCTTTCTTCCTACTTCTGGATTTCCACCCGCTCCCTTACCTTTTGTAATATTAGCTCCGAGTTGAATCTTGATCTGGGCGCTGTTCTCTCTCAGGACCTGCATATCAGTGTTCGCAGCAATAAACTCAACGCCTGTCATACATGAATTAACCATTGTGTTAATTGCGTTACCTCCTGCTCCCCCAACACCAACAACCTTTATTTTTTCCAAAGGTTGCCTCTCTTCTTCTAATTCAAACATGTGACACCTCCTGAAAAAATTTTTATATTTTTTATACTACTTCCTGAAACCAGCTCTTCATCTTTTCAATAATTTTTCCAAATATGTTGCCATTACTTCTTATGTTAAACCCATTCCTGGATTGATTCCTTAATCCGTAAAATATCAACCCAACACCGGTAGCATACATAGGGCTGTTCACTGCATCTACAAGTCCTCCAATGTTCATGGGAGTGCCAATCCTGACAGGCATATTAAAAATCTGTTCCGCCACATCACTGATCCCCTTAAGGAGTGCACTTCCTCCTGTAAGGACTACACCAGAAGCAAGTAAACTTTCAAAGCCTGACTTGACAATCTCCCTCTGGGCAAGCATAAGAATCTCCTCTACCCGTGGCTCTATAATCTGGGCAAGCGCCTGCTTTGATATAGTTCTCGCTGCCCTGCCACCTACTGTCTGAATCTCAATATTTTCATCCTTATTTACCGTTAACACAGATGAACATCCGTTCTCCTTCTTTATTTTTTCTGCCTCACTTACCGGCGTCCTCAAACCGGTAGCAATGTCATTTGTGAGGTGATTGCCACCAAGGGCTATAACAGCAATATGTCTTATACTACCCTGATGAAAGACAGCAATATCAGTAGTACCGCCACCGATATCTATAAGGGCAACGCCAAGCTCTTTCTCCTCCGGCGTCAGGACCGCCTCAGCAGAAGCAATTGGCTGGAGCACTATATCTGATACGTTCAAGCCGGCTTTATGACAGCACTTAATGATGTTTTCTGCTGATGTAACAGCCGCTGTCACTATATAAACCTTTGCCTCCAGCCGGACCCCGCTCATTCCAAGGGGTTCCCTTATTCCATCCTGCTCATCAAGGATAAATTCCTGCGGAAGTATGTGTAGAACCTCTCTCTCCTGTGGAATAGCAACAGCCCTCGCAGCATCAACCACCCTTCTTATATCACTTTCCTTAACCTCTCCGTCTTTAACCGCGATTATACCGTGGCTCGTCATTCCCTTTATATGTCCTCCAGCGATTCCGGTGATGACCTTATAGATTTCACATCCAGCCATAAGTTCTGCCTCTTCAACTGCCTTCTTAATTGAGTTCACAGTGGCATCAATATTTATTACTACGCCCTTTCGCAAGCCCTTGGAGGGGAATGAGCCAACGCCTATAATCTCAACACCGTTCTCCCTTGCCTCGCCCACAATGGTGCAGATTTTTGTGGTCCCGATATCAAGACCAACAATAATGTTGTCCTTTCTACCCATTTGTATCACCTTCCTTTTTATCAACTGCATACTTTAAGGACTTAAAATTGAATGCAGTTGTATTAATAATTTTTCTAAACTTAGTTACTGCCCTATCCCTTGAAATAAAGTAAATATATACAGGCGCGACAGATTTATCTTCAGACCACTTTAAAAGGTTTACAAAATTTTGAAGTTCATTCTCTATATTGTCCGAATGAAAGACAATCTGCATCTTTAATTCGGAGAGAAAGACATTTAATAAGCCATTACTATCAAGATATATTTCTGAAATATCTGCGTAAAGTTTTTTGTCTAATTGCGAAAACCTATTTAAAAATTTTACGCTTTCAAGAATCCTATCCTCTATTTCTTTCTTACTCATTACCGCTTTTTGTGTAATGCTGAGGATTGGAAAGTCTATTTTTTCGCCAGCCTCAATTTTCTTAAATACAGTACCTCCACGGTCAATATAATAGAGTGCCCCGTCATATTCAACCATCGCAATAGGATCATACTCCTCAATTCTCATCTGAATGACATCCGGAAGTTGTCTTGATACATGGGCATTCTTTACCCATGGGTGACTCTCCGCTTTTTCTCTGATTTTATCAACACTGATTGTAAAGATATTTGTGTTCGGCGGGATATTGATAAAATCCTCAAAAGCATCCATGTTTAGATGCTTTAATCCTGAAATTTCCATCCTGTTAATATAAAAATAAGAAGATGTCAGAAGATATGTATAAAGACCCCACACAAGCATTGCTGTTGCACAGATGACCAATGCCCTGATCCCAATAATGACAATATTTTTTAATCTTATTAGACGTTGCTTTTTCTTAAATCTTACTCTACCTGTGAGTACCATATTCATCTCCCTTTTAGTGAGGCAGTTAATAATATTTTTTCCACAAGTGAATCATACTTAATCCCGCGCCATTCAGCAATCTTAGGCAGATAACTCAATTCAGTGAGCCCCGGAAGCGTATTGACTTCAAGTATATACACAGACCCCTTCTCTGTAACTTTCGTGTCAACCCTCCCATAACCTGAACAACAGAGGGCAAAAAATGAGCGCTCCGCATAGTCCATTACCTTTTTGTATGTCTTAGCATTCAGCGGCGCAGGCAGAATAAAATCTTCAAGTCCGGGCGTATATTTGACCTTATAGCTGAGAAAATCACCCTTCGGAACAACCTCCATCGCTCCGATGGCTAAATCATTAAGGACTCCTACGGTGACTTCCTTTCCCGGTATGTAGTCCTCCACTATCACATCGGATGAATATCTGAAGGCTCTTTCTACAGCGCTTGCAAATTCACCAGCATTCCTGACTATTGTTATGCCAATACTTGAGCCCGCATCCACTGGCTTCACAACAACCGGCAACTTAAAAGCACATTCGTATTCTTTATGCTTCTCATGAATTACAAAATACCGCGGCGTCGGTATATTATTCGCAAGCAAAACTTCCTTCGTCTTTCTCTTGTCCATACACAAACCGCTTGCAAGGACCCCTGAACCAGTATAGGGTATTCCCAACACCTCAAGCATTCCCTGGATGCACCCGTTCTCTCCATAACCGCCGTGAAGTGCATTAAATACAACATCTATCTTCATCCTGATAAGATTCCTTATGAGATTCCCATCAGCAGGTATAAGAACTGCATTATAACCAAGTCGCCTGAGAGCAGAAAAGACGGACTTCCCGGTCATAATTGAGATTTCTCTTTCAGGCGAATTGCCATCTGATACAATTCCGATCCTCTTCTTTTTAAGTTCTCCTTTTCTCATTCTTCACCAATAATTATTACCTCTGTGTCAAGCAGTATATTTCTCTCTTCCTTAACCTTTTCCTTTACAAGTTCAATCAATGTGATAATATCTTTCGCCGTTGCAGACCCGGTATTCACAATGAAATTAGCATGCTTTTCTGATATCTTAGCACCACGCACCCTGACACCCTTCAGCCCAAGGTCATCAATCAGTTTGCCCGCTGAGATCTTCTTTGGATTCTTAAAAATACATCCTGAGGAGCAAGATGTGAGGGGCTGTGTCTCCTTCCTGTATTTAAGATATTCCCGGATTCTCTCACAAATCTTTTCCCTCTCACCTTTCTCAAGGCGCATCTTTACCTTAACTATCGGACAATTTCTGGGTATGTTAACTGACCTGTATTCAAACTTCAGCATTTTCCTGTCAAGCAATTTCTCCTTCTCTCCATCAATGACCCAGACGGAGTCAATTAAGTCCTCAATTGTTCCATCTTTTGTCCCTGCGTTCATGAAGACCGCACCGCCAACCGATCCTGGAATAGCGCTCAATGGCTCAACCCCTGCCCAGCCATTATCCATTCCGAGACGAACAATGCGCGCAAGAGGGATTCCACTTCCAGCAGTAATGTATATATTATTGCCATCCTCCTCTGTATTTATGGTTTTAAAGCCCTTGCTTAAATTTATTGTTATCCCCCGTATTCCTCCGTCCTTTACTATTAAATTAGTGCCGTATCCAACTACTGAGACAGGAAGAGATTCGGATTTAGCGTATGAAATTATCTCTATCAATTCCTCTACCTCATCAGGGAATACCATGCAATCAGCAGGACCTCCCACTCTCATAGAAGTGTAATTTTTCATGGGAACTCCAAAAAGTGCCCTCTCCTTAAACAGGGAGAGAATAAAGTCCCTGTGCTTTTCTTCAATATCTCCGACTTTTTTCTTCTTTCTCCACAGAAATCCCATATCACTCACCTAACCTGCGGTAAATCTCTTCTGAGAGTTGCCATATATCACCTGCACCCATTGTCAGAATCATATCCCCAGGCTTTGCAATTTTTAAAACCTCCTCAACAATTTTTTCCTTGTCTTTAATATATTTCACATGCAACCGTTTTTTGACCCCTTCCAATATAAGTCCTGAATCAACACCAGGAATTGGCTCCTCGCTGGCAGGATAAATCTCGGCGAGGAAAAGATAATCAACGCCATCAAAGCATGTATGAAACTCCCTAAATAAATCCTTTGTCCTGGAATATCTGTGGGGCTGGAAGACCATAATTATAGGTCTCTTCCAGCAGTCCTTTATGGTCTGAATTACAGCGCGAATCTCTGATGGATGGTGTCCGTAATCATCAACCACTATAATTCCCTTTTTCTCTCCTTTTATCTGGAATCTCCTTTCAATGCCTGAGAATTTATTAAGCCCAGCGCTGATTGATTTTTTATGAACATTAAGTTCCATTCCCACACTTATCGCTGCGAGTGCATTTTGAACATTATGGCGTCCAGGCGTATTCAGAAGAAAGTCACCGAAATGTTTACCAGAGACAAAAACCTCAAATTCAGATGCGTCCTTTTCAAGTTTTAATATTCTCGCGCACACCATATTATCCGGGGATAATCCATAAGTCACATATCTTCTCTTTACAAAGGGGATTAGCTCTCTTATCACCGGATTATCCCCACAGAGGACCGCAATGCCATAAAATGGAACCTTATTTATAAACTGTAGAAAGGCGTTCTTCAAACTTTCAAAATCTCTGTAATAATCCATATGTTCCCTATCTATATTTGTAACAACTACAATTACAGGAGAAAGCATGAGGAAGGAGCCGTCGCTTTCATCTGCCTCAACCACCATAAAATCACCACTGCCGAGTTTTGCGCTCGTTGCTAAACTGTTTAACCTCCCTCCAATTACAATAGTAGGATCAAAACCACCTGCAGTAATAACTGAAGCAATCAATGATGTCGTTGTTGTCTTGCCATGGGCACCACCTACCGCAATTCCATATTTGAGCCGCATTAATTCAGCAAGCATCTCTGCACGCGGGATAACAGGGATGTGCAGACCCTGTGCCTCTATGATCTCAGGATTATCCTCTCTTACTGCAGATGAATACACTACAACCTCTGCTCCCTGAACATTTTTAGCGTCATGTCCCAGAAATACTCTGGCTCCGAGTTTTTCAAGTCGTTCTATGGTCTCTGTCCTCTTTAAATCAGAGCCACTTATCTCGTAACCAAGGTTAATCAGAACCTCTGCAATCCCACTCATTCCTGAACCGCCAATACCAATCATATGAACTCGTTTTAACTTCTTATACAACTTTGCACCCTCTTTTTTTCATTAACTCAACGACATTATCAATTATTATTTTTGCTGAGTCCTCCTTGAAGAGTAAACGGGCTTTTTCTCCCATACTTCTTTGCTTTTCAGGAGAATCCATAATTGATTTTAATGCTGTGGCAAGTTTATCTGATGTAAGGTCTGATTCTAAAATTACCTCTGCTGCACCGGCATCAGCGAATTTTTTTGCATTCAATACCTGATGGTTCCCCGCTGCATAAGGATAAGGAATAAGTATGGAAGGCTTACCCAGCGCACTTAATTCAGCAAGCGTTGAGGCACCTGCCCTTGCAATAACAAGGTCAACTCTCTGATAAATTTTATCCATATCAGTTATAAATTCATAGACCTCTGCATTTACACCCGCCTCTATGTATTTAGCGATGACCTCATCCTTATCCAATACCCCGGTCTGGTGAAGGATGGTAACCTTTTCTTTTACCCATGGGATTCTATCAACCAGTTCCATCATAATCTTGTTAAGAGCCCTTGCTCCCTGGCTCCCACCCATCACAAAAACTGTGAATTTATTATCTCTTCTTCTTCCATCACTATCTTTAAGGGCAAGTATTTCCTTCCTGACAGGCATTCCAGTTTTAACAACCTTTTTACTATTAAAATACTTTGCACTCTCCTCAAAGGAGATAAATACTCTGTCAACGACCTTTCCCAGGAACCTGTTTGTCAACCCTGGCAGGGAGTTCTGCTCATGGATGGCTGTGATGTAATTCAATAACCATGCGGATAGAACAATCGGCCCTGAGGCATAGCCACCAAAGCCGATGACAGCGTCAGGCTTTTCTTCCGACAGAATGCGCATACCTTCAGGAAAGGCGATAAAGAATAATAGCAAATCTCTGAAGGTCTCTTTCAAGTTTTTCCCTCTAATGCCTTTAACCCTGAGCGTCCGTAATCTGAATCCCCTCTCTGGCACAATCTTTTCCTCCATACCGCCCTCAGCACCGACAAAGACAACCCCTGCATTGCTATAATTAGACATGAATTCCTCTGCCACGCAAAGAGCAGGAAAGACATGCCCACCTGTTCCACCGCCTGTTATGAGTAATTTCATCTGAGATACCTCTTAGATGAAACATTCATTATTATTCCAAGGGCAAGACAGGTTACAACCATAGAGGATCCGCCGTAACTGAGCAGAGGAAGTGTTAATCCCTTTGTTGGTAATGCGCCAAGACCAACACACATATTAATCAGTGCCTCCAGGATTATCAAAAGAAGCATGCCTGTTGTCAAAGTTATAACATAAATGTCAGTTGTATATTTCATTGATGTCCATCCACGCCAGAAAATTACCAGATAAAGCGTAATTGTAAACAGGACGCCGATAAAACCTAATTCCTCTCCGATGTTAGAAAAGATAAAGTCAGTATGAGAGGCTGGAAGATAAAATAATTTCTGCCTTCCATTGCCAAGTCCCATCCCGAATAGACCACCTGATGCAAAGGCGTAAGTTGACTGGATAATCTGGAAGCCGGAACCAGTGGGGTCCTGCCATGGATTCAGAAAAACCAGAAGGCGACGGAACCTGTAACCAGTGAACAACAGTTCATACAGAAGGTAGGGGCTCATAAGGAGAAAGACAAGTATAATATGTGATAATCTGACACCGCCAATGTAGAGGAGTGCAAAGGAAATACAAAGAATAATCATAGCATTACCGAAATCCGGCTGAAGAAGAACTAAAATAAGAAAAACTCCTATAATTATAAGATGGGGGAGTAAACCCACTAAAAATATCCGCATCTTATCTGCCTTTTTCTCAATTGAATATCCGAGATAGACAATAAGTGCAAATTTTGCAAGTTCCACTGGCTGGATATTGATTCCTCCAAAATTCAACCATCTCCTTGCACCACCAACTGACTTTCCAAACCCGGTAAAGAGGAGGAGGAGAATGACAAAGGAAACCAGCAGGAGCGGATATGCCAGCGATTTCCATATATTTATATTTATTCTTGCCACAATATAAAATATACTCAGACCAATAACCATAAAGAGTGCCTGTCTCTTCAGGAAATAGAAGGCATCATTGAACTTTTTCAGGGAATATATTGAACTCGTGCTATAAACCATCACAAGCCCGAACCCCATCAAGAGGAGAATGGAAGCGAGAAGAACAGGATCCATATAGAATTCACGCTTCATCTTTTGCCTCCAGGCTCTTTACAAAGTGGGCAAAAACTCTACCCCTCTCAGCATAGTCAAAAAACATATCCTGGCTGGCACAGGCAGGTGAAAGGAGAACAACATCGCCCCTTTTTGCAATGAGATGCGCCTTTTCTACTGCCTCTTTCATATCTTCCACAATCACAATCTCCGTGCTTCCCTTAAGTTCCCTCGCAATTTTCTCCTTTGTTTCCTTTGTTTCCCCGAGCAAGATCAAAGCGCGAACCTTTTTCTTAACCGGTTCTGCAAGTGGCGAGAAATCAGTTGCTTTGTCCTTTCCGCCGGCAATCAGAACTATTGGAGATGAAAAACATTCCAGCGCACGCAGAACAGCATCAACATTTGTACCTTTAGAATCATCATAATATCTAACACCTGACACTTCCCGGACAAACTGAATCCTGTGAGGAAGCCCTTTAAAATTCTCCAGGGTTTTCCTTACTGATGAATCGTCACAATTACAGATTGATGAAACGATCACGGATGCCATTATATTCTCAAGATTGTGCCTTCCACTCAGGAGTATATTTTTTGTATCTATCTCTTTTTGAATCTCACCAACAACATAAATAATCTTGTCTTTTGACAGATATGCGCCCTTTCTTAGTTTCTCCTTCACACTAAAGAGAAATGTCCTTGACTTTATCCCCTCCATAATACCCTTCGTGTTTGGGTCATCAGCATTGAGGACAGCAAAGTCAGACCTTTTCTGATTTAAGAATAGATTCTTCTTTGTATCCACATAGGTTTTAAAATCAGGATACCTCTCAAGATGGTCTGGAGTGATGTTCAAAAGGACTCCAATGTAGGGTCTGAATTTTTCTATCCATTCTAACTGGAAACTGCTTATCTCAAGGATAAAGTACTTAAATAATTTTCCGCTATCAACCGCCTCAATGAAAGGTATCCCAAGATTCCCACCGACGAAGGCATTAATATTGCTTGCGCGAAAGATTTCACCAAGAAGCGTTACCACTGTGCTCTTCCCGTTTGTTCCTGTGACAGCAATAATCGGGAACTTTGAAAACTGGAAGGCAATTTCAATCTCTGAAAGAATCTTTATCCCTTTTCTCCTGGCTTCAACTATCTCCTCCATATACATTGAGACGCCCGGGCTCGGGATAATTAAGTCAGAATTCAAAAAGGTCTCTTTCCTGTGTCCCCCCAGTTCAAGCTGGACTCCCAGGGATTCCATCTCCTTTACTGCCTCGCGTAATTCTGAGAGATGTCGTCTGTCAGTCACTGTAACCTGTGCGCCCTTCTTTGACAAGAATCTCGCTGTTGCAAGTCCTGTCCTGCCCAAACCGACAACAAGTGCTTTTATACCACTGAGTTTCATTATCTTAACTTCAAAGAACTCAGCGCCAGAAGCGCAAGTATAATTGAAATAATCCAGAATCGCACCGTGACCTTTGGCTCCTCCCATCCCTTAATTTCAAAATGGTGATGTATAGGAGCCATTAAAAATATCCTTTCCTTCTTCCATTTATAATAAAGAACCTGGAAAATCACGGAGATGGATTCCATCACGAAGACACCACCGACAATAAGTAAAAGCAATTCCTGTTTTGAAAAAAGCGCAACAGCAGCTATAGCAGCACCAAGGGATAGAGAGCCGGTGTCGCCCATGAACACCTGCGCAGGATAGGTGTTGTACCAGAGAAAGCCAAGCCCCGCTCCAACCATGGTCCCGCAGAATATGGCAAGTTCACCCGCTCCTGCGATATAAGGAAGGTTCAAATAATGAGAGAATTTGATGTGCCCTGCAACATAGGTAAAAATAATATATGTCGCTGCTGTTGTAATCACTGAACCTATTGCAAGTCCATCAAGCCCATCAGTAAGGTTTACAGCGTTAGAAGTACTAACGAGCACCAGCGCAGAAAAAATTATGTAGTAAATACCAAGATTAAAAATCGCTTTCTTGAAAAATGGAGCAGCCACCACAGGGCTGAAGTCCTCTTTAAGATACAGCACAATTCCGAATAATATCGCAAAAATACATTGCAAGGAAAATTTTGTCCATCCGCTTAAACCCTTTGAACTTCCACGCCGCAATTTTAGCAGGTCATCAATTAATCCAATTGTTCCGTAACTTAAAGTTATTAACAATGTAAGCCATATATATACATTTGTGAGATTTGCCCATAACAATGTAGAGATACACAGAGATAGGAGAATCAAACTGCCACCCATCGTTGGAGTTCCTTTTTTCTTCAAGTGGGTTTTCGGACCCTCGCCCCTGATTTCCTGTCCAATATGCTTTTCGCTAAGGAGATTGATAATTTTTGGTCCTAACAATAAGCATATGATAAGTGCTGTGATAGTTCCACCGATGGTCCTGAATGTAATGTATTTGAAAACATTAAAAATGATATGTGTATCAGCAAGTGGATATAAAAGATGATAAAGCATTATTTCACCTCAAGTCCTCTTACAATATCCTCCATCTGCATTCCCCTTGAACCTTTGATGTATATAATATCTGATTGATTCAATTCCTTTTTCAACCATTCCACTGCCGAATCCTTGCTCCTGGCTATGAATATTTTATTCTCAGGAAATCCTGCCTTTTGAGCTTCTACAGCAATCTCCCTGGCAAGATTACCAACTGTAACAAGGCGATATACCTTCATATCCGAAAGTTTTTCGCCAATCTCACGATGAAATTTTTCTGCATTCCTCCCCAGTTCAAGCATATCTCCAATAACTACAGAGACCCTCTTTTTGCGATAAACCTGTCCTATCTCATTTAGCCCTGTAAGAACTGACGCTGGATTTGCATTATAGGAGTCATCTATAATGGTAGAACCTCCAATGCCCTTTCGTATCTCCCCTCTTCCCTTAAGAGGAAAAACTCTTTTTAAGCCCCTGTAAATCTCCTCCGGTTCAAGGTTGAAATAAATTCCACAGGAGATCGCAGCAAGAGCATTCATAATATTGTGCCTCCCGGTAAGATTGATACTGAAATCATAGATAAACTGGGATGTCTTAACCCTGAATTTTGTTAAATTTTCTCTCTGTAAGATTACTTCTGTACATCTCACATCACTCCTGTGACCGAATCCAAATGTCAGTTTTGAACACTTTATTTTTTGTGCTCCCGCTGAAAGAAGTTTGTCGTCTCCATTGTATATGAACAGTCCATCGCCAAGATGTTTTGCAAGTTGTATCTTCTCATTCAAAACTCCCTTCAGGGATTTGAAATACTCAAGATGGGCTGGAGCAATATTCGTTATAATACCGATATTGGGCTTCGCGATCTCTGTAAGCCGTGCAATTTCGCCACACTTGCTCGTTCCCAATTCAAGTACTGCCATTTCATGCTCATCAGTAAGTCTAAAGAGCATCAGAGGGAGCCCGATGAGGTTGTTAAGATTACCCTCAGTTGAGAGAATATTATATCGTCGGGATAATACAGAAGATACCAGTTCTTTGGTTGTTGTCTTTCCATTGCTCCCGGTAATACCAACTACATCTATAATGCATCTTGACCGCCAGTATTGGGCAATATCCCCAAGTGCCCTTAGAGTGTCACGAACCCTGATAACAACACCTCGCAGATTCTTCTCTGTGTAAATCTTTTCTACAATCACTGCAGAGGCACCCTTTCTGAATGCCTCCATTACAAAATTATGAGCGTCAAATTTCTTTCCCTTCAGTGCAATAAAGAGGTCTCCTTTCGTAATAGTACGCGTGTCCGTTGAGATGCCGTTGACAATTCTATTCAAGAAATTGCCCTGCACTTTTCCTCCTGTTATTCTTACAATTTCAGCAATTGTGAGCCCTGCCTGCATCTCTATTCGCCTCTACAAAAAACCTCTTCGCAACCTCTCTATCACTGAAATGAAACTTCTCTGTTCCGATTATCTGGTAGTCCTCGTCTCCTTTCCCTGCAATAAGGACTGTGTCTCCCCTTCCTGCAATTCTTAAACTGAGTTCAATTGCCTTCCTTCTGTCTGCAAGTGTTATATAACTTTTTGTTGTGCCAGAGAGGTTGTCTCCTGGATTTATTTTTATGACACCTGTTCTCACAATTCCCCTTTCAATCTCTCTTATAATCTCATCCGGATCTTCTGTGCGAGGGTTATCGGAGGTAATTATTGTCATATCTGAATACCTTCCTGCAATCTCACCCATAATCTCTCTCTTGCCTCTATCCCTGTCTCCGCCACAGCCGAAAACTGTAATAATTCTTCCCTCTGCTGTCTCCTTTAGCGCAAGGAGGACATTCTCCAGGGCATCCGGCGTATGAGCATAATCAACAAATACCCTGATACCATAATCATTCTGGACTGGCTCAAGGCGTCCGGGCACTAAATGAAGATTCTCTATACCTCTTTTAATATGTTTCTGTTCTATCCCGAGGGCATAACAGACACCGATACAGGCAAGGGCATTGTAAATATTATGCCTGCCTGTAAGGTTTATCCTCAGTGGGAATTCATCCCTGTTAATTCGGACTATAATATCAGAAGATACTCCCCATGATTTTATATTTATTGCCCTTATCTCACTGTCTTCACCAATCCCGTATCCTATTCTCTTTATCCTTCCATCTCCCAGTGTTATTCTCCTGCCGAAGGGGACATCATTATTTATGACAGCAAACAATTTATTTTTCTTTGAAAGGGGAAGATATAATGAGAATAATTTATTCTTTGCCTTAAAGTATGCCTCCATGGTCCCGTGAAAATCAAGGTGGTCCCGTGTCAAATTTGTAAAAACTCCAATATCAAAATCAATGCCCCAGACCCTCCCAAGTTCAAGGGCGTGGGACGAAACCTCCATTGCAACTGCTTTCACATTATTAGCGACCATTTCATATAGCAGATTATTTAATCTCCTGGCGTCAGGCGTTGTAAGATCTGGGAGAATATTTTTCCCTGGGAATCTGTACCCTGTGGTCCCTATTACACCTGTGCTGATTCCAGCCTCTTTAAGAACTGACTCAATCATATATGTAACTGTGGTCTTGCCATTTGTGCCGGTAATTCCTATTACGGTTAAATTCCTGGATGGTTCTTTAAAAATTCGCGCACATGAAATTCCATAAGCCCGATGAATATCACGAACCAAAACCTGCGGATAAGTCAGGTTCTTCAATTCCTCAACAACTACAGCCACAGCGCCTGATTTAATGGCCTCTGGAATAAAATCAGAGCCATCTCTTTTAAGACCCTTTATTGCAAAAAAGAGATCACCTGCAGTGACTTCTCTTGAGTCACAGGAAACCCCTGAGCACATTTCTGTTCCATCTAACTTATGCAAGCGGACTATTTCATTCTCTAAAACTTCCTTGATCATCATATACTTAAATCAAGGGGCTCAAAAAAACAAAGCACCTGCTTTCAGAATTGATGAGTGTCCCTGGTGGTGGATCCTGCTTCTCAACAAATCCATTGCCTCTCAGTGTTGCCCCTATGCCATTTTCTGAAAGGACTTTCAGTGCCTCCCGATAACTCAATCCCCTGAGGTCCGGCATTCGCTGACCGCTGAATTCTCTCACCAATGCCTCCCCATTAAAATTCTTAATTGCCTTTCCTGCCTCATCCTCTTCAGTTATACTCAATGGCTCCTTTGTTGCTGCAATTTCTCTCTCTACATTCAAAAGTGGCAATACCCTTTCACCAATACTTTTGAAGATGGGAGCAGCGACTACTCCACCGTAAGCTACCCCATCCGGCTCATCCACAATAATAAGAATGGAAAGGCGCGGGGACTTGAGGGGCGTATAACCAATAAAATAACTTGTAAATTTTTCGTATGAATAACTGTTAGTTGAGGGGTCAATCTTTTGAGATGTTCCTGTTTTGCCTGCACTCCCATAGCCAGGAATATATGCTGATTTCCCTGTCCCATATTCAACCACCTTTGCAAGCATTCTTTTTACCTGCCTTGCAACCTTTTCAGAAACGATTCTTTTCCCTTCCTTCGGGAGTGAATTGTAGATGACATTACCATCCGAGGATAATATTGATTTTACCAGTGAGGGTCTGACGAGGACTCCGTCGTTAACAATGGCATTAAAGGCAGTTATTAACTGAATCGGGGTAACAGAAATCCCCTGGCCAAATCCCATAATCATGTTGTCAACTCTGGTAGTTTTGTCCGGGGTTCGTAAAAGACCCTTTTCCTCTGCAGGCAGTTCAATACCTGTCTTGCTCCCGAAACCAAATTCAGTAATGTAATGTATGTAATTTTTATTGCCCAGTTGGTCTGCTATCTTTGCAGCACCAATGTTGCTTGAATTTACAATAATGTCCTCAACAGTAAGGTATTTATATCTCTTTACATCATTTATAACAATATCGTTCGTTATTCTATATTCTCCATTTTCACAATTAAAGACCGTGTCCGGTCTTACAATCCCACTCTGTAAAGCAGAAGACACAAGAAATACCTTAAAGGTAGAACCAGGCTCATAGAGCCCGGATACAGAAAGATTTTTCCATCTGTTACGAGAGTAATTTTTAAATGAATTTGGATTAAAACCAGGGTACTGAGCCATGGCGAGAATCTCACCGCTTTTCACATCCATTACAATACCTATAAGATTTTTTGCCTTTGTTACCTCCGCTCTCTTTTTCAGTTCCTCTTCAACAATAAACTGAATTCCTGTATCAAGCGTCAGAACAATATCATTTCCAGAGTCCGTTGTATCAGCAGGCTCAAGGAGAATTTCCTGACCATGGGCATCCTTTTCGGTATATAGAAATTCTACTCCTGACTGCAAATAATTATCAAAATGAAACTCAAGTCCCTCAAGCCCCTGGGAATCCCAGCCGGTGAATCCAATCACCTGGGCAGCCAGTTCCCTGTTCGGATAATATCTTTTGTATTCCCATAAGACCTCAACACCGGGAAGAGGCTGATTTAAAAGTTTCTCTGCCTGACTTTCAGGAATCTGACGCTTAAGCCACTGGAAATTATTTTTACTGTGAATAATATTCAGGACATCCTTAACATTCATCTCAAGTGTCTTTGAAAGAATGCGAACAACCTGTTCTGGCTCTTTGATTGCCCCTGGCCGCACAAATACAGAACCCACCTTCACACTGACAGCCAGGTCATTCTTTTTTCTATCCAGTATCTTTCCCCTTCTCGGGACAAGTTTTACAATCCTTTCACGCTGTTTTGTCAAACTCCTCTGTAATTCCTCCCTTTTTATTATCTGGAATTCAACAGCCCTGTAAATTATTATTCCTGTAAGAATAAGAGGAATTGCGAAAACAAGATATATTCTTGAAAATCTAACCACTGTTTTATTCTTCCTGTATGTCATTGCTTTTTTATCTCCTGAATCTGTTCCTGGGTCGGATAATTAAGCCCCATTTTTTTCGCCAGTGGCTCTATCCTGGCCGGCGACTCAAGGGCTGAAAGTTCAAGTTTTAGTTTTGCATTCATCTCAAGCAATTCTGCTCTCTCTTTCTGGACAGATGAAAGTTCATATCCAAGTTTCACAATCTCTGTCCTCAAAATCACATAATAAAAACTCAATACTATCAAGAGAAAGATTCCTATAAGAATATCAAATACAATTCCTTTATCTTTCATAGGATCTTCTCCCCTGCTCTAAGTTTTGCGCTACGCGCCCTGGGGTTGGCTAAAATCTCTCTATCCGATGGTCTGATAATCCCGGGTGTGAGAAGGTAAAATACCCCATCTTTTGCCCATTGTTTAAAAGTCAATTTTACGAGCCTGTCCTCAAGGGAGTGGAAGGATATGACTGCGATCCGCGCTCCCTTCTTCATAATATTTAATGCAAATGAGAAGAAGCGTCTCAGATTTTCAATTTCCTGATTTACCACTATCCTTAATGCCTGAAATGTCCTTGTGGCAGGATGAATGCTATAATGCCTTTTACGCATGCCCGCTGGAACCAGACACTCTATTATATTCGCAAGTTCCAGTGTCCTTTTGATAGGCCTTTTTCTTCTCATTTCCACAATCTTTTTTGCTATTCTCCTTGCATAGCGTTCCTCACCGTATTCCCTGATGATTCTCTCCAGTTCATCAACTCCGTAACTGTTTACGATCACTTCTGCAGTAAGAGAATTATTTTTATCCATCCTCATATCAAGGGGACCATCCTTCATAAAACTGAAGCCGCGTTCCGGGTTATCAACCTGAAAGGATGAAAAACCGAGGTCAAGCAGAATTCCATCAACACTATTGATATTAAGTTCCTTAAGAATTTTATCCGCCTCTTTAAAATTTCCATATATGGCTGTAAATCTATCCTTAAATCTCATGAGATTTTTTTTAGCAATTTCAAGTGCATCGCGATCACAATCAATACCAATTACCACTCCATTGGGTCCACTTGCATTCAGGATTGCTTCTGCATGACCACCCAGCCCGAGCGTGCAATCAAGGAATATGCCATCCTCTTTTGCACAGAGAATACTCGCAACCTCGGAGACCATAACCGGCTGATGGAAATTCTCCCGCACATCGTAATCACCTTGCGTTATATTCTGAATACCTGTGAACATCCTGTACAATTATTAAATACCAAGGGTAGCGAGAGAGTCCTTATACGACTGGATTGTTTCGGTTATCTTTCTATAGGATTCATCCCATCTTTTCTTGTCCCATATCTCAAATCTCTTGGAAATGCCAACAAATACAACATCCTTATTAAGCCCGGCATATTCTCTCAGTGCAGGCGGAATGAGAATTCTACCCTGCCTGTCAATTGAACATTCCTCAGCACCACCCATGTAAAATCTCAAAAATGCAATTATGTCCTTCCTCATCTGCGGAAGCGCCATCACCTTATCTGTAAATTCCTGCCAGATTTTAACTGGATAGGCATCAAGTGCTTCATCACCCCTGGTTATAATCAATCGCTCATCAAATTTTTTTATAAGCGTCTCGCGAAATTTAGCCGGAATACTCACACGCCCCTTATTGTCCATGGTGTGCTCAACAGTCCCGATAAACATCTGCCATGTATCCCTTTTATTCATTTTCCCACTTTATACCATTTTATGGGTAAAATATACCACTTTTAAAAAACTTGTCAAGAAAAAAATTGCAATAAAGTTCAAAACCCTTTTTATTTTATAGAAAAATTCTGTATATTGTGGGGTGGGATAATTTTAGCACAATATAATGGGCTATGAGAGAATGTTATTACCTCGTGAATCAGGGCTTGCGAATTATGGATTTGTTATCTTCTTAATAATGCCACTACCTGCTCACCCTGCCTGCACTTCAAAAGTTTTCTGGCACTCGCTGAATTAAGAGATACTTCAAGAAGCCCGAAGCTGTTAATCAATGCAACCAATTTGCCTTTTGGTGCATATCCATAACTCTTAATTAATCCTTTTATTCTTTTACCCTTAATATTTATATATAGTTGTCCTGTCTTCAATGCTGATGCAGGGATATTTGTAATTAAATTGCCGAATTTGTCAATATGAATAACGCGGCCGTAAATTCTATCACCCTTCACAAGTGGCTCTCTAATCTTCAAAAATTGCAACTTATCTACGGATATTTCTCTACCAAATCCTTTTGCATCAACTCCTTTTGAAAGTTGTCCTGCAACAGGACCAAAAACATCCCTCCCGTGAAATGTGGTGCTGATTCTCCCGAATAATCTATTATTGATTTCAATAACCCTTCTAATCTTCTCCTCTTTTAATGGCATCGTGAAGAGTCCATTGTCCGGGCCAACAAAGATATAGCGCTCTGTCTCAACAATTATTCCCTTCCTCTCTGTTCCCACCCCCGGGTCCACAACAGAGAGGTTAATTGTCCCCGCGGGGAAATATCTGTACGCACTCCATAACAGAAAGGATGCGCACTGTATGTCTCCTGATGGAACATCATGGGTAATATCAATGATTTCTGCCGATGGATTAATGCAAAGAATTACACCCTTGACCTGGGCTACATAACTTCCTGAGTATCCAAAATCAGATAAAAATGTTATTAAATGAGAGGGCTTACTTTTTCCTTTCGCCATTCAATTTCTTTGCCTTAATCTCCTCAATTAAATCCTCTAATCTTTTGTTGATCTCAGGCGAGACATTAACAAATTGTATGCCCATTCCAGGGCTTCGCATCATTGCCTTTGCCTCATCTTTCCTGAGAATGTAAACAACCCTTCCATCAAGTTCAATCTGTCCTGAATCAGGAAGTTCAAGCAAAACTTTCACCTTTGTATCAAAGGGCAGTGGTTTATCTGTCTTAATAAAGACCCCGCCCTTACTTATATCCTCTGTATATTTCTGGACAAAACCGTTTGCGCTTTTAAATTTTAGTTTAATTTCTGTTATAACCCGCTCATCACTCCTCTTTTCCTCAAAATCAAGGGTTACCTTCCCTTTTATTCTTTCAATAATCTTCTCCATTTTTTTGCCTGTATCTGAATCAATTGCAGAAAATTCAACCCCCATTCCAGGGCTCCTGCCAATTTTAGTTGCCTCATTCTCATTAAGAACATACACTACCTTGCCTGAAAGTTCAATATTGTCCTCTCCGGGGATCATAAGTATAATCTTCACATCTGTTCCCACAGGCAGAGGATTGATTGCCTTCACAAATATACCGCCCTTGCTGATGTCCTCTGTATATTTCTTTAAAAAGTCCTTTGGCTTATTGAACTTTACCCTTATCTCAGCCCTGATCCTCTCATCCTCCCTCTTATCCTCAACTCCTGTCCATTCTCTTTTTATGATTTTCTGGGCGGGACCAATGTCAAAGGGCGTTGTGAATTTATGTTCAGAGTATTCCGCTATCTCTTTCAGTATCTCCTCACGCCTGGCTCTATCCATTTTCATGAAATCAATAATTTTAAGATTTAATTTTGTCCCCCAGTTATTAAACCATGTGAAATAACTTGGAAGAAATTTTGAAAATTCAAATTTTAATAATATATATATGATGTGCCTCTGACCCGACACAAATACAGTAATCTCCTCTGCATCATTGGGATAATACCTGCTGATTACTACCTTCAGAAAATTCAGAAAATCATCTATGCTTTTGCTTAAATCATCAAAGCGAATGAGCATTTCATAATATTTTTTTTCCATAACACCTCTTTCAGAAAAACAGCAGGTAGTAGGCCGGATTCTGTTCTAAGTGGTCATTTATCTTATGCGGCTACCCGGTGACGCTGCCCGAAGGGCTTTCGCCCGGAGATGCTGATGGCGTCACCTGCTCTGCCTTGCTCCGGAGGGGCTTGCCGTGCCTCCAGTGTTGCCTCCAGTGTTACCACTGAAGCGGTGGGCTCTTACTCCACCTTTTCACCCTTGCCTCGCCAAAGGCGGGCGGTATATTTTCTGTGGCGCTATCCGTCATCATGGGGTCTTGCCCATGATGCCCCTGATTTCTCAGGGCATCCTCTCCTGTGGAGTCCGGACCTTCCTCCCTCCTCAATTTAAGATTCGGAGGGCGACCACGCACCTGCTGTTTTTTCTTCATCTTTCAAGTCAATTGCCTGATTCGCAAGCGAATCAGCCTCCCCATTCATCTCTCTGGGGACATGCAATATATTTATTTTATCAAATTCCTGAAGCATCTGCAAGACCTTCCTGTAGAGTGGTTTTATCTCAGGATTTTTGACCCTGTACTCACCATTGACCTGTCTTACAATAAGTTCAGAATCAAGATAGACACTAAGATTTTTAACCCCTGACATTCTCGCGAGATTCAAGCCAAGCAATAAGGCATTATATTCTGCCTGATTATTCGTCATAGAGCCGAGATATTTTCTCATTCTTCTCACTGTTCTCCCTGATGAATTTTTGAGAATTATGCCAGCACCTGCTTCTCCGGGATTCCCCCTTGATGCACCATCAGTATAGAGGGAATAGGTAAATTGCGAGCCAGGTGTGGCTGGCTCTTTAAAAGAGTGACGGGGTTTGGTTCCCTTCTTCATCTGCGCCGTCTTCATCATCAATCTCCTCTGTTCTCTGTCTTCTGTCCTCTGTTCTCTCTCTCAATCCGCCATCTTCAAATTCCATCTCTTTTTTAATGACATTACCGTTTTTATCCTTAAGGAGCATCTCAATCCTCCTCTCAGCATCGTCAAGTTTTTTGTTAAGGAGTCGCACAAGTTGAACACCGGAATCAAACTGCTTTAATGCCTCCTCCAACGGTATATTCCCCTTCTCTAATTTTTCAACAATGCTATCAAGTTTCTTCATTGCGTCCTCAAAATTTATCTCTGTTTCCTTCTTCTTCACAGTAATCCTCCTCTATTTATTTTATCTCTTTTAAAAAATTGAGTTCTTTCAAACTAAAGGGGTCAATCCTTGCATTGAGTAATCTTATCCCCCAGTGAAGGTGAGGACCGGAAACCCTGCCAGTGGAGCCAATAAGCCCTATTCTCTGTCCTTTCTCAACGACCTCCCCCTCCTTTACCACAATCTTTGAAAGGTGGAAATACATAGAATACAGGCCCAGCCCATGGTCAATAATTATTGAATGTCCGCCAAAGAATAATTCGCCAGTCCATACAATCCTGCCGCGATTACTCGCGACCACTGGCATCCCCTCATCTGCAATAATATCCCTCCCGGTATGTGGACTGCGCTCCTCCCCATTTATGATCCGCCTCAATCCAAAGGCACTGCCTTCTCTGCCCTCTGCCGGTTCCAGAAAGTCCCCGTGCCACAGCCGATCCGGTGTCACCTGAACCCATATCCTGTCAAGAATCTCTTTCTCCTCCTCAACGCGCTTAAGGTCCTCCGCGCTCAAAAAGACCTTTTCCGGAGGAAGGGTCAGATTCTCAACAGGAAATACCATATCTTTTATCTTGATAACCTTCTTAATGGTTCTGCCATTCACTGATAACTTCACATCAATTTCTCCGCGCCTGAAAAGGTCAACGCCATAGATGGCTAAGAGAGAGTTATTCATCTTCCCGCAGAGTGGAATATTTTTACCGTCCACACTAACCTCTACAGAATCTTCAAACTTAGTGTCAATACCATCTACAAATATGGCAATAGCACTGCCTGGCAGAACATCATAAGAGGGCTCTATTTTCAATTCAATGCCTGATGCCTCATGAACTAAGAGAACACACAAGAAGAGAAAGGTCTTTATTCTTTTATCTTCTTTACCTCGCAATTTAACTCACCCTTCATAAGTTTAATCAAAACTTCATCGCCCACGCTCACCTGCGATGCATGTTTTATAACCTCTAATGTCTTCTCCTTAAAGGTAATACTATAACCGCGGTCAAGGACAGCAAGGGGGCTAAGGGCATTCAAATTCTGTGCTCTGATAGAAAGGATTTCTTTTTGGACATCAATAATCTTTCTGATGGCGTTAGTGATCCTGTATCCAATCTCATCAAGACGCTCCCGAATCTCACTGAATCTTTTCCTCGGGTCAATAAGTTTATGGGCAAGAAGTTCAACGGACTTCCTCAAGCCATCAATAAAATGGACTGATGCCCTGATAAACCTCTGTTCCAGTGCGGAGACGGTTCTCAAGAGGTCTTCCCTGTTCCTCACAACGAGTTCTGCTGCGGCTGATGGCGTGGGTGCACGCATGTCTGCGACAAAATCCGCAATGGTGAAGTCAACCTCGTGTCCAACTGCTGAGATAACTGGTATTTTTGAATTAAATATAGCCCTTGCGACACACTCCTCATTGAATGCCCAGAGGTCCTCAAGTGAGCCACCTCCCCTGCCAACAATCAACACATCAATACCATTGATTGTATTCAAATATCTGATTCCTTCAGCAATCTCCTCAGCAGAGCCATCTCCCTGAACCTTTGCTGAATAGATTATGATATGTAGATTTCTGTAGCGTCTTTCAAGAATCTTAAGGATATCCCTGATTGCAGCCCCAGCAGGTGAGGTGACAATGCCAATACATTTTGGAAGGTATGGAATTGGCCTCTTTCGCGCAGGGTCAAAAAGCCCCTCTTCTTTAAGTTTCTTTTTCAGTTGTTCAAAGCGCATCTGAAGAATCCCCAACCCCCGCGGATGCACTTCTTCAGCGATAATTTGATATTCGCCCTTCGCCCTGTAAACCGTGAGGCGACCGAGCACTATTACCTTCATCCCATGCTCAAGTTGAAAACCAAGGGATTGAAATTCAGGTCTGAACATAACAACCTTAATCTGGCTCGTCTCATCCTTTAGCGTAAAGTACGCATGACCCGACATTGGCACACTCAGATTTGAGACCTCACCCTCTATCCATACACTCGGATAACTCCTCTCAATTAAATCCTTTATCAGTTCTGTAATTTCACTTACAGTGTAAACCTTTATATTTCCTGCTCTCAGCATTTCCTCCATGGCTGAATCTAAAATATTCTTCTCCATTATCTATATCCTACCAGAGAATTAGAGAATTGTTTTTTTGCAATTTGTATGTTTATTCTGTATAATAAAAGCAGGAGGTGAGTTCCAGATGAATAGACGAATAGGATTATACCTTTTAATTTTGGGCATCTTCTTTGGATTACAAACTTCTATTGCCAGGGAGGGACCGGAAGACATTAACAGGATTCAGTCCCTGAACATCACGGAGACCGATAATGAGACCCTTATTACATTAACTGCAACGCAAAGTATTAATTATACACTTTTTAAGATGGATGACCCACCAAGAGTAACTGTGGATTTTGCAAATGCTAACATTGATGAACTCAAGAGATCATATTCAGTTGATAACGGAATTGTCAAGAATATAAAGGTTATCACTGAGGTTGAAGGTGGATTACCAATTTCCAGGATTGAAATAAATATGGAGAAGCTCATGGACTTTTCTGCAACTGCGGAGGGCAACAGGTTATTAATTACTATTTCCAAAATTACACCATATAAGTCCCCTGAAACACAGATGGAATTAGAACAGGAGGAGCAAGGGTTAGAAGGGGAAATAATTGGAGAGCCGGGCGCTCCTGAAGAAGGTGTCCTTCCTGAGGGCATGGGAGAGGAACCTGGGGCTGAGATTGTATCTCCCGAAATTGGAGAAACGATGGAGGTAGGTGCCCTCCCTGTTCCAGAGGGCGAGCCAGAGA
>FWPU01005897.1_pt1 | contig 25563 bp, 30 predicted proteins | sample 2228361 | NCBI WGS metagenome assembly FWPU01 (sample SAMEA103939777, study PRJEB20133) | metagenome | reverse complement strand
CACCGGCTGCCATAAAAGTTTCGTAAGCACTGCCGACCAAGTCTGTCCGAATCAGATAGTTCTTCCCGTTCATCTCTATTCGCACCGCTTGGAATGTAAAGGCAATGGGGTCAAATCTTTATTCTTGACTTTATCTTATTCTTTTGATAAAAAGTCTGTTGATGGCGAGACCCCTTCGAATCCAATTTGAAAATGCTTACTATCACGTGACCTGCCGGGGCAACGCCGGGCAAGAAATCTTCTCAAACGATACCGACCGATCCACCTTTCTCGATCTTTTGAAGCGCTCCAGCGACATCTACCAGACCGAAATCTTAGCCTATGTCTTGATGCCCAACCACTTCCATCTCTTGGTCAAAACCCCCTTAGGAAACCTCCAGGAATTCATGCGTCATTTCAATATCTCCTATACGTCCTATTACAATTGGAGACATAATCGGAGGGGCCATCTTTATCAGGGGCGTTACAAATCGTTCTTAGTGGATGCGGATAACTACCTTCAAGAGGTTTCTCGGTATATACACCTTAACCCCATTCGGGTGAAACCGAAGGTCCCAGAGAGCTTCGATGAGAAAAGGAGATATTTAAGGGAATATCCGTGGAGCAGTTATGGGGGTTACATCATTCAAGGTAGGAGGAGGGGTTTTCTTCAAGTGGGAGAAGTATTGGCCTATTTTGGTGGGGATACGGCAAGGGGGAGGAGGAGATATGAGGGATTTGTGATGGAGGGGGTATCTAAAGAGATGCCCAACCCTCTGGAGAGAGGAGTGGGGCATGGGATGATAGGGGGAAGGGAGTTTATTGAGAAGATTCGAGAGAAGTATATTAAGTCAGCAATGGAAACAAGGGAGCTACCGGCGGTCAGGAAGATTTTGTCACAGGTGGAGCCGGAGAGGATAATCGGTATTGTTTGTGAGAGGTTTAAGGTGGAGAGGGAGGAGATAATGAGGAAGGGGTATAGGGGGATAGGTCGTGGAGTTTTGATGGAGATGCTGTATATGTAGGTGGGTATGAAACAGAAGGAGATTGGAGAATTAATGGGGGTGGATTACAGTGCGGTGAGTGTGATGAGGAAGAGGTTATCGATGTTGAGAGAGGAAGACCGACATTTATCGGCGATGTTTGAGAAGGTGAAGAGGACATTGCAAAAAACTCAAGAATAAAGATTTGACCCCCATTATTTCCCCCAAGTATATTTGCATAACAATTTTAAACCTCAGGAGGTGTTATATGAAAAGAAACATTTTACTTCTTGTTCTTTGTTTTTTACTGGTAACTCCAATATTATCACATGGCCAAGTCGAAATATTAGAAACGAAAGTCGAAGATGATATTACAGTCTCCCATATACTTTATCCCAGTGATAAATCTAAAATGGAAGGCTTACTGTTTAAACCCCATGGCGATGGCCCTTTCCCTGTACTAATGATGATTCATGGATATGGAACTGATTGCTTCTTGTTTAAAGATAGTGGAAAGGGATATGCAAAGCTAAATTATGTGGTATTTGCCCCTTCAATGATAGGTTTTGGAAGGTCAAAGGGTTATTCAGATTTTGGAGGTCCAAAGACCCTTAAGGGTCTATTAGATGGTTTGGAATACATAAAATCTTTGCCGTATGCTGATAAGAGTAAGATCGTAATCTATGGATTCTCACGGGGGGCTCATGCTGCTTCTTTATTGATAACCCAAGCCAAAGATATCAAGGCTGCTGTTTTAATTGGAGGAATTTATGACTTTGGGAGACATTACGACTATATATATAGTCGTGAACCAAGAACAAGAAAGTTAATAGAGGATGAAGTCGGTGTTAGCAAAAAGGAGTGGGCTAAGAGGAGTGTCATTAACTACATTGAAAATATTGAATGCCCAATCTTGATCATCCATGGAGAAAAAGACGTAAGGTCTTCTCCAGAGCAGGCCCATATTTTTGCTGATGGTCTATCCAGAAAAAGTAAGACTTTTGAATTGTTTATTGTCCCGGGGGCCGACCATGGCCTGAGTGGAGTTCGGGGCATAATGCAGCGGATGCTTGAATTTTATGGGAAATATCTTCAGTGAAATAAAGTGGAGTCAGAGAGGTATTTAGCATGAGATAACAGGGACATAGTGATCCCTGATTGAAATCTATGAAGGGTGCAGCCCAAACTTTAAACTATGAGTCTTAGCCGAGTGGATTTGATAAAAAAAATGAATGAGGCTTCATCAGAGCTGATTCGCGAAAAGGGCTACATCAGCTTCGTTGATGTGCTTATCAAGGTAGTGTATAATATTTTGTGTAAATTCTGAGATTGAAAGAAAGGCGCTTTTCCTTTAAATAGGGGTCCAAAATTGGGGTCTGCCCTTGACATTTGACAAATTAAGGTAAATTTGGCCTAACAAAAAAATTCAGGGGATGGCTTACAGCCACCGCTGATTTCAGTCGTTAGCCCTAAATTAAGAAAGATGAAGATTTGGTTGAATCAGACACTTCACGGAAAGTAGCCTTTTCCCTGTGGTCTTTCCTCGCTTGACATAATTCTCTCTTTGTGATTATAATGTAATTACATTAGGAGGAAATGCCCTATGAAGACGCGTTTAGTCCGTATTGGTAATTCACGTGGTATCCGGCTCCCCAAAACAGTCATCGCGCAAGCCGGTTTATCAGACGAAGTCGAGCTGGACGTGCGAGATGGAGCTGTTATTATTGCCCGTGCCACCTCTGCTCGTTCAGGGTGGGCTGACGCTGCCAAGCAAATGCGTCGGCGCGATGAAGATCGGCTGCTTGATGCCCCCATCCCTACCCGTTTTGACGAGAAGGAGTGGCGCTGGTGAAGACTGAAGAAGTCCGGCGCGGTGACGTATTCCTCGTTAGTCTTGATCTGGCGAGAGGGGGAGAGATCCAGAAGACTGGCCCGTGTGTAATTGTCTCTCCGGACGAACTCAATGCCTATTTGCGGACTTTTCTCGTAGTTCCCCTTACAACGGGCGGCCATCCCTATCCGTTCCGAGTTCCGTGCCGGTTTGAACGTCGAGTGGGGTATGTTGTGATTGACCAGATTCGCACCGTTGATCGGGAGCGCTTGGTGCGTAGGCTTGGGAAGCTTTCGCCAACCACCTTGGGGCGTGTTCTTGCAATATTGCAGGAGATGTTCACACCATAATCACGGGCTAACAACCGCATGAACCTGACGCGGAATAGCCGCGTCAGGTCTTGGACATTGCCGATTGCCCGCGCAGGTTATGCAAGTCGTTATGCATGATAAAACGACTATTCATCCAAGCTGAAAAATGAAAGTAAGAGACTTGATCAAATTGCTTGAGATGGACGGTTGGCAGCAAGTACGGATGAAGGGGAGCCATCGACAGTTTCGTCACCCTTTGAAGCATGGTACAATAACAGTAGCAGGCAAACCAAATGTCGACATTCCGGCAGAACATTGGCAAGTATCTGGAAGCACGCCGGTTTAAGGGAGAAAAAGTGGGAGGAATATATGAAATATATGGTCGTTATTGAAAAAGGAGAATCCAGTTTTGGCGCTTATGTTCAAGACCTGCCAGGATGTATAGCGGTCGGAAAGAGCCGAGAAGAAGTCCTTCGTTTTATCAAAGAGGCGATAGAGTTACATATCGAAGCCCTTCGAGAATCAGGGGAGAAAGTTCCATCTCCATCCTCGGTCAGTGAATATATAGAGATACAGGCTGCCTAACAAATCACTCCAGCGGATGGCTTACAGCCACCGCTGATTTGAGTCGTTATCTGCCCAATCAATATAGGTGCAATGAAAGGAGGGAGCAATGTTTAAAGACAATTTGGTAGTTTTAAGGTACCTTAATCCAGCGATAAAGAGACGAAAATAAAAATTATCCAGTTAAACTGAACTATGGGTGCCATTAAGGTATTTAAAAAAAGGTTTAATCCCTGCATTATGATTTATTTCCTGACTCGAGGGTCGCTCACTTCTGAAGAGGAAAGGGATCGGAGCAGTCCCGCACGAACAATTCCCCCTTGGTTGAATTCTTTGGACAGTGCTACACTGCACAAAGCAGATAGACCCAGTTACTCATAAACCCCGCCATCGGGAGATGAAAGAGAAACTCATTGGTAAACTGACCAATTCTTCTCTCTGTCATGGCCCGCTTGTCATGAAGCTTAAGAACCTCCTTGATCTCCTCCTTCCGGTTTGTTACCACCACATAGTACGAATAGCTCATGACCTCAAAAAGGGCCGACTGCCCGCTCTTGGCCACCTTCTTCTCGCGCCGAACCACATAGCGGTAAGGATGAGCCCATTTGACCGGCTGATACCAAAGCTCCCCGTAGCTCAGCGAATCATCCTCCGAATCCTTCTGCCAGGCCGATTCCGGCAAAGCCTCCCCTTGCTTCATCAAAGGGCCCGTTTGATCAGCTGTGATCGTAAAGCTCCAACCCTCCCCTTCACAAAACTCTACCACCTCTTGGGCATAAAGGGCCGAATCACTTCGGAGATACACCCCCTTGATGCTCGCAGGAATCTTCCGCTTCAAACGCCTGAGAAACCCTCTGCCCCCCGCTCCCGGATGAGTGTTGCCCGAACGAAGCTCGCTGTGAATCAGCTCGTCCGTCTCATCCACAAATCCATCCATCGGCTGAAGCGAATAAATCCCATTATAGCTCTTCGCCGCCCCTTGCTTCTTCTCCCCGTAAACCTCATGCACCTTCGCATCCACATCGGTCGTCCAATGACGGACCTCCCAACGTCGCTCATACACCCGCTGCTCAATCTCTCCAAAGGCTCGATTCAACTGGAGCAAATGGCCCAGCGTGAACCGACGACAAAAATCCCCAGCGGTGGTAGGATCGGGAAGACTCTCTCGTCCGATGACTCTCTGGATCGCCTCATCTTCCCGAAGAGCCTCCAGATCCTCCAAATAGTCGCCCCCTACAAAAGCATTTGCAGCCAAAGCCAAAATATGTTCCGACTTCGGATATCCCGATTCGCGTTGTTTCACCCTCACATGTTCATCCAAGGTTTGTGGAATCTCAAGAGTCTCTGCCATAGCATAAAACAAAAACAACCCCGTATGAACCGTCAGTGCTTCATCAGTCACCTCAAGTCGAACTGTGTGGTTCCGACCTGTCTTCAGAGGGATTCCCTTTCTCAGTTTCTTGGGAATGTTGATTTTCACCTTTTTCATGAAATGGCCTCCTTTGGCTATAGATCACTTTTGCCCTATAATAGGCCATTTCAATAGGGTACTCAAGAAAAATCAACCGTTGCCGCTGGATTAAGGTCTATCATAATGTTGAAGAAATTTAAGAGAATGTTAGCCCAGCAAAAACAACAACTCAGAGAAATTAAAATGCGCATACGAGAAACTGGAGAGAACCTGCTGTTTTTTACGGCAGGAATTGGCTTTTTAGCCTTGGCCAAAGCCAAATATATTATTAAAGGCTATTCATCACCAAAACCATTTGATATTTCAGAGACTTCACGGTGTATTGAGTTCGACATTCACGTTGTTGAACATTGGTTGTCTCATCTCCAAAGCTACAACAACAGCGCCAATTCACTTACTGGGAAGACCATCCTTGAGCTTGGACCAGGTTCGGATCTGGGTACTGGAATTTATCTTATTTCAAAAGGGTGTTCTCAGTAAAATGCGCGTGATGTAAACGATCTAATAAAATCTACGCCTGATGAATTTTATGAGCAGCTATTTGACAAATTAAAAGAAATCAATAGCCAGACAGATATACCTTTTCTAAGAGAACAATTACAGAGACAAAAGCAGGGGGTTGTTTCACGGCTCAACTATGGAGTAAGCAGAGATTTTGATATCATTTCTGCCTTCGGAGAATCTACCGTAGATTTGGTTTTTAGTCAGGCTGTTTTCGAACATTTTGATGATATACATTCGACTATTTCGCAATTAAGCAAGATATGTAAATCCGGAGCAGTTTTGGTGGCAGAAGTGGATCTGAAAACCCACTCTAGATGGATACGTGATAAAGATCCAAACAATATCTACAGATACCCAAAATGGCTTTACAACCTATTCTGGTTTCGCGGTATCCCCAATAGGCTTCGCCCCTTTCACTACAAAGAAGCGCTTGAGCGATTTGGATGGAAAGATATAACAATTACTCCTCTTGCTACCCTTGATGATTGCGATAACAGCTATTCTGGTTTGGACAGGATGTTTTCTGACTCTAAAAACCAGAGGAGTTACTTGTCCATTATGATTTGCGCAAAAAAGGGCTAACAACCGCATCAACTCAAACTGGCAATTCCGCTACGCTCCATTGCCAGCCGGTTATGCGGAACGTTCGGCGGTGACAAACCAAAATGCTGTCCCCGCCGAACTTATCTGTTTGTCATGGTCACCTCTTGACATATAACTAAGGAACATTGTATCTTTTTTGTAGATACGCCATGGAGGTAATCTTATGAAGACACGTGTGCAGAAATGGGGCAACAGCCTTGCCTTACGTATTCCAAAGTCGTTTGCGGCTGAAGTGGGACTTGATTCGAATTCATCGGTTGAGATATCGCTAAGGGAGGGGAAACTTGTTGTAGTTCCTTCTGAAAAACCAAAATTCACCCTCAGGCAACTCTTAGCGCGGGTGACCAAAGAAAACCTCCACCATGAGGTTGATACTGGCCCAGCGGTGGGAGGTGAGATGTGGTAGACTCAAGGCGCTATATTCCTAAACGAGGTGATGTTATTTGGATTACCTTAAATCCCCAAGCAGGGCACGAACAGGCAGGACGACGGCCTGCCCTGGTACTTTCCCCTGCCACTTATAATGGCAAAGTAGGGCTTGCTATTCTTTGTCCGCTAACGAATCAAATCAAAGGTTATCCCTTCGAGGTTCTCGTTCCTCCAGGATTATCCGTCACTGGAGCAATATTGGCTGATCAAGTTAAGATTTTGGATTGGCGTGCCAGAGGCGCGGAATTCATATGTAGATTGCCGCGTAGGACAGTGGTTGAAGTGTTGCAAAAACTTGCTACATTATTGTCAGCTTGAGGAGCGTAAGGTCGGGTCTTGTCTGAGGCAGTGAGGCTGCCGAGGCGAAAGCTCGGACAAGACCAGAAAAGGCAAAGAAACATCACATGTAGAAGACACTCCTAACAAATCACTCCAGCGGATGGCTTACAGCCACCGCTGACCTAAGTCGTTAGGTGACAAAAAATGATAAAATAAAAACCTATTCATAAGAGGAGAAAAGTAATGAGAATTTTCACTGCTGTAATTGAAAAATGTCCTGACACGGGTCTGTATGTAGGGTTTGTACCTGGGTTTCCAGGAGCGCACTCGCAAGCAGAAACGCTGGAAGAGTTAAACAAAAACCTAAAAGAAGTTATAGAGATGCTATTGGAGGATGGGGAACCGGAGTTGGAAGGGGAATTCGTAGGCACACAGAACATCGTAGTAGGCTAATCATGAACAAAATCCCAATTCCCAAACCCCGAGAGGTCATTACCATTCTTGAGAGGCTTGGGTTTCAGGAAGTCCGACAAAAAGGGGCTCATAAGCAATATCGCCATCTAGACGGTCGATGTACTACAATCCCTATCCATCTCGGAAGAGATATATCTCCGATCTTGCTTCGTCAAATCGCTAAGGATATCGGACTTCCTATAGATGAATTCTTAAAATATCGATGAATTCCACCTAACCTCTCACTTCAGTGGATGGCTTATAGCCCCCGCTGATCTCAGGCGTTAGCCTATTAATTACTGACGATGCAAAACGATAAGGAGATGCATGAGGTGACACAGTGAGCGTCGATTATTATTATATTTACGAAAACTGGCAAGCAGAAGGACACAAGGCAAGAATTCATTATGGCTGTTGTCCGTTCTGGAACTTCGACCAGGGTATCCATCCAAATGCCAGCAACGACAATGGCAAATGGCATGGACCATTTGAAACTTATAATAAGGCATTTAATGAAGCACAAAACACGGGAGGATGTGTAATCAACTGTAAGAAGTGTAACCCATGTTAAGGAAAAATTCGGTCTATTATTATTCATCTGGGCTAAAAAATTCGTGGATTACTTTTAGCCCGTTGATCTCAATTCATATTTGTAAATCAATAAATCTCCGCGAAGCTTTTGCCTCAATATAACTCTTGACGTTTAACGTTATTCGTTATACAATGAGTTAAATGATAAAATCATTCAAAGGCAAGGAAACAGAAAAAGTTTACAGTCGGGAGGGATCGAACAAATTACCCAGAGATATTCAACAAGTTGCATTAAGGAAATTACGCATGATAAATAATGCCAAAAATCTTAATGATTTAAGAATACCACCAGCGAATAGGCTTGAAAAGGTAAAGGGAACCCGTGAGGGTCAATATAGTATTAGGATCAATGACCAATGGCACATCTGTTTTAATTGGCAAGAAGCAGATGCCTATGATGTAGAAATAATCGACTATCATTAGGGAGGGGTGTTATGAAAAGGAAGCTTCATCCCATTCATCCAGGCGAAGTTCTTTTAGAAGAATTTTTAAAGCCAATGGGTATAAGTCAAAACAAACTTGCTCTAAATATTGGTGTACCACCAAGGAGAATTAACGAGATTGTTCTCGGCAAGCGTGGAATTACTGCTGATACCGCTCTCAGACTTGCAACGTTTTTTGGAACATCAGCCGAGTTTTGGCTCGGACTGCAATCACAGTATGATTTAGATGTCACTGCCGAGGAACTTGGCGAAAGGTTAAAACAAGAAGTAAGGACGTATGCAAGTACTGTAAAAATAAAAAGATTCAGCTAACAAGACACTCCAGCGGATGGCTGAGAGCCACCGCTGATTTCGGGCGTTCGCAATAATAAAACACTGAAAGAAAGATAGACGGTTGCGATATGACGTCCAATTCAAACCGAGAGCGGTGAGGGAAATTGGGCGCTTACCCTCCCGTTTAGGTCCCAGCTACTTGCAAGGATAGAAAAAATGAGTAAGGATAGGCAAAACAGCGGTGGAGCGCCTCTGGGCACCTCAGGTGCAGAGCATGCTCCATCCAGCGGGCGAACGTTTGTTAATATAATGTTGGAAGCAATTCGGGCAAATGGGGTCATCCTTGACAACTTCAAAAAAGCCCCTGGCTTTTAAGCCTTGGGTGAATGGCATCCTATCGAAGCGAAGTGGAGGCCTTTTCCGGCATGTCTAACATGGCCGAAGCTTATGACAGACAAGAAAAGGATTTGAACCCGTGGGTGTTAGCCCAGAGAGTGGTTTCATTTGATAAGGTATTTCCACGGCGTGACCTCTACGGATTGAATTTCCAGGAGCTGTCTATCATGTCACCTCCAGAGGCAATGCCAGGCAGGCTATTTTCATCGATGATGAGGATAGGGGTAGATTTTTGGATCTCCTATCGATGGTGGTGGAGAGGTTTAAATGGGTCTGTCATGCTTACTGTCTCATGGAGAATCATTATCATCTTTTGATTGAGACTCCGGATGGAAATTTATCGAAAGGAATGAGAGAGTTGAATGGGGTCTATCCTCAAGGGTTCAATCAGAGGTATAGGAGGGTGGGTTATCTTTTTCAAGGGAGATATAAGGCGATCCTTGTGGAGAAGGACAATCATTTATTGTCTCTCTGTCGTTATGTAGTCTTAAACCCTGTGTGAAAGCCATTAAAGATTGGCCTTCTTAGGCATTTCATGAAAGTTGACGGTATTGATGAAGCCGAGCTATAAAATAAAGTCCATAATAGGCGCTCCACCTGACCGCTGTTTATCTTCGCTTCACGGCGGCTGGTGAGTTTAGTCATTAGGAATATAAAAAATATATGGACAAGGTTAATTTCATCCACACCGAAGTTGGGACTGACATTATTGTTTCTCTCTCCTTTGACGAAAATACAGAATTCGGAATTGAGGGGTTTACAATAATAAGAACGCCCAAATTTGAATTTATTTTATCCCCACATGAAAGGGGAGGCTGTATTAATTGGGATGAAGAAACTGACACCAGGGAGATTATTAAAGAGGTCCCTTGTAAAGGGAATGAGATAACATTTGTATCAAACATTCGGTCATACCAATTTGATATTTCAAAAGTAAGACAAGAGGAGATAGACGACTTTTGGAAAACGATTGATCGAATGAATTTTGACAGGAGTATAAAAATCAACCGCAAGATAAAATAATATCAAAACAATCACTCCAATGTTTGACTGCCGAAGGCAGAGAGGGTTTAGATCCATTGATGATGTCAGTCGTTAGACGTCAATGATTATTGGAGGTTATTATGCCACCCGATTTATGGGAATTGTATAGACTTATGTTGAAAAGCCGCTTATTTGAAGAAGCGATTGCCAAACTATGGTACGACGGATTGATTTCCGGTGAGATGCATCTTGGAACTGGAGAAGAAGCGATTATCGCAGGAGTCGTGACTCACTTGCGTGAGGGTGATGCGATGGCGTTAGACCATCGCAGCACTTCGCCGCTCTTGATTCGAGGATTAGACCCTCTACTTATCCTGCGCGAGCTTCTTGGTCATCCCGAGGGGTTGTGCGGGGGCAACGGCGGGCATATGCACCTCTTCTCGAAAGATCATCTGGTTGCATCATCAGGGATTGTTGGTGCCGCGGGACCGACTGCAGTTGGTTTTGCTTTGGCAGGGCAGCACTTACGCCCGGGTTCGGTCGCCGTTGCTTTTTTCGGCGAAGGGGCAATGAACCAGGGAATGTTGATGGAATCGATGAACCTGGCTTCGGTTTGGAATCTCCCCGTTTTCTTTATCTGTAAAGACGATAGTTGGTCCATAACCACAGAGTCCGCAAAGGTAACCGCCGGGGATCTAAATGAACGAGCACGCGCACTGGGTATTCCCGCTTTTGAAGCGGATGGTTTGGACGTATTGGCGGTGTGGAAGGCTGCAGGCAATGCCATTGAACGTGCTCGTTATGGCCAAGGGCCGACATTCCTTCATGCCAGATGTGTGCATCTTGAAGGGCACTTTTTGGGCTTTCAACTGATAAGAATCCTACGCACTCCCCTCAGTGAAATGCCTCAAATTGCCGCCACGCTCACACATTCATTCTTGCGCTTTGGTGGGGCTGATTTGCGCGAACGTTTCGAAGGGTTGAAGATGGTTCTGGCATCCGTGCTCGCAACGTTACGCGATCCACGCCGGAATTCGGCTAACGACCCTATCCGACGTGCGCGCACCACCTTGCAGTCAGACCCTGCACGGCTGGAAGAACTTGAAGACCAGGTTAAGGAAGAGATAAGCAATATAGTCTCAGTTGCCTTGGCGGAGGTGCCATCATGAGAACTATGTCTTTTACACAGGCGGTGGATGATGCGCTTGCCCAAGCCATGACAGTTGACCAGCGCATCATATTGATGGGCGAAGATGTTCCTCTCCTGCGGCGCAACCTTCTGGTTCGTTTCGGCCCGCGGCGCGTTATGGGAGCTCCTATCAGCGAGAGCGCCTTCCTGGGAGCGGGCGTTGGAGCTGCTATGGGGGGATTACGCCCAGTGGTAGAATTATATATGGTAGATTTTCTGGGCGTATGCATGGATGCCTTGCTCAACCATGCTGCAAAAATAGAAGCATTTTCAGGAGGTAAATGGACTGTGCCAATAGTGGTGCGCGTCCCCTGTGGCGGTGGCTACGGTGATGGGGGACAACACGAACAGTCCCTGTGGGGATGGCTGGCACACATTCCTGGACTGACTGTATTAGTTCCATCCACCCCAGCCGATGCAGGTGGTCTGATGTTGGCCGCTCTCCAGCATGATGGACCGGTTATCTTCCTCGAACATAAACTCCTGTCAGAAATGTGGCTGGAGTTCCTTGGTTCAGGATCGCGACAGACGGTTCAGTTTGATGTTCCTACAGAGGGAGCAAAAGGCGTTGTGCCCGATAAGTGGGAACCCCTCTCTATTGGGAAAGCTGTCCTTCGCCGTGCAGGGAGGGATGTAACTATCGTCAGTGTAGGGGTGGGCGTACACCACGCTCTAAAAGCTGCACAATCCCTTGAATCGGAAGGGATTTCAGCAGGTGTGCTGGATTTGCGAACCGTTTCTCCGCTGGATAAAATGGGAGTCTGCGAAGCAGTTGCACAGACTAGACGTCTATTAGTTGTAGATGAAGACTACGAAGGGTTTGGCCTTTCTGGTGAATTATCGGCCGTCGTGATGGAAGCTGGTATCCTCTGCAAGTATGCCCGCGTGTGCACTCAAACGACTATCCCTTATGCCCGTCATCTTGAAGAGCAGATCCTTCCCAATCGACAGCGCATCTATGCCAGCGTGAAGAAACTAATGTATGGATAGTCAAAAACATTGGAAGAAAGTGAAGGCTAATAAACCATTTGAACGAACGGAAATTATTACCGGTCACCACCTTGAGGGTCATCCATAACTTCCAAAATTTTAAGATGAGCATTGAGAAACCATACAGAGAGAGATATAAAGAAGGCGATACTCCATGGGATATCGGCCAGCCCGATTTTAACCTTATTCAGATCGTCACCACAACCCCCATCAAACCCTGTAAGGCCTTGGATATTGGATGCGGAACAGGTGATAATGCTATTTGGCTTTCCCAGCAGAATTTTCAGGTCTTAGGGATCGATACTTCAGAGATTGCGATCGAAAAGGCTAAAGAGAAAGCCTTAAAAACCAATGTCAAATGTAATTTTATGGTGGCAGACTTTCTCAGAAGTCATATCGAAGAGGCACCCTTTGGATTTGTATTTGATCGGGGCTTCTTCCATTCATTAAATTCGGATGAAGAGCGGAGGAGTTGTGCAGAGAAAGTAAGTTCTTACCTGGAAGAAAATGGTCTTTGGCTGAGTCTCATTGGCAATGCAGATGAAAAACGACAGGGGCCAGGTCCACCTCAGCGGACGGCAAGAGAGATTGTTAACTCTATCGAACCTTACTTTGAGATCCTTTCGCTCGTTTCAGGCTATTTTGGCTCTAAACGTTCAAACCCACCCAGAGCATGGATTTGCCTGATGCGGAAAAGAAGTTCACTCTATAGTCCCAGCATACCTACCAGATAACCTGTTTGTCGACAGGAAGAAATTCTCAAGTCGACCAGATAGAAAAACCATGACCTTTTCGGCTCAAAACGGACCTCAATCTGGCGGAAGGATAGAGGGAAGGAAAGGCTATTTTTTTAAACTCCCCCGGCAACGATTGCAGAATCCTTCTACAACCACTCTCATTCGATTGACCAAGAATTTTCCTTTTATTTCTTTGGGTATTTCCAAATGGGCATATTTCTTAGTATAAAAATCTATGATGGCTCCGCACCTTATACAACGGAGATGGTGATGAGGCTCGGCGTTTGGGTCAAATCTTCTAACACTGCCCGAACCTTCGACAATTTCAAGGAGTCCCATCTCTGCAAAAGTAAGAAGGGTCCTATTTACAGTATCGAAAGACATGCTTGGATGTGCCTCTTTTATCTTTCTATAGATTGCTTCAGCGGAAGGATGGTTGAAAGAATTTAATACCTCTTTGTAGATAGCAATCCTTTGGGGTGTAATTTTTAGACCGAATACTTTACACCTCTTTAAAAAACCCTCTAATTTTTTCTTCTCTATTGACTTATTATTTTTCATCAGGTTATATTACTAATTAAGATTTGTTACTAATTTGTTAAAATTACAACTCTTAAAGATTAACATTTTGGTGAATCGGTTACAAGTATTTTTCTTTTAAGCCATTTTTCCACCCCAGAGTGAGGGGGAGTAAAATTTTTTCCTTTCGTAAAATCAAAACAATTCAAGGAGGTATGAAATGGAAAAAAAGAGTGAAAATGTAAAGAAAAGATGGATTACCGATTGGTGGCCAAATAGATTAAATCTGAAGGTCTTAAGACAGAATTGTTCCCATTCCAATCCTTATGGGACAGAATATGAGTATGTTAAAGAATTTGAAAAACTAAATCTTTCAGAGGTCAAAAAGGATTTAAAAGATCTTATGACCAAATCGCAAGATTGGTGGCCTGCTGATTTCGGTCATTATGGTCCTCTATTTATCCGGTTGGCCTGGCACAGTGCAGGGAGTTACAGAATTTATGATGGGCGTGGGGGTGCAAGATCGGGGGATCTTCGTTTTCCACCAAGAATTGACTGGCCGGACAATATGAGCCTTGACAAAGCCATTCGTCTGCTTTGGCCTTTGAAGCAAAAATATGGCCGCAAGCTTTCCTGGGCAGATCTTATCATTTTAGCGGGCAATGTGGCTTTGGAACATATGGGGGTTAAAACAATCGGCTTTGGTGGTGGAAGAGAGGATATATGGGAACCTGATGAAAGTACAGACTGGGGACCAGAAGTTGAGATGTTATCTGGAAAAGGACGATTTAAAGAAGGAGAACTTGAAAAACCTTTTGCTGCAACGGAGATGGGGCTTATTTATGTGAACCCGGAGGGGCCAGAGGGAAATCCCGATCCTGTTGAGTCTGCCAAACAGATCAGAGTGGCTTTTACCCGGATGGGGATGAATGATGAAGAGACTGTGGCTTTAGTTGCGGGTGGACATGCCTTTGGAAAGTGTCATGGAGCGTGTTCGGATACCTATGTAGGTCCAGATCCAGATTCTTCCCCTGTTGAACAGCAGGGGCTTGGCTGGAAAAATACCTATAAAACGGGAAAGGGGCCCGATACCTATACTTCTGGTTTTGAACTTGCCTGGTCCTCCACTCCTACAAAATTTGGGATCAGTTACCTACATTTTTTATTTCATTATGAATGGGAATTGACTAAAAGTCCTGCGGGCAAGCAACAGTGGGTTGCTAAAAATGCTCCAGCCCTCATACCAGATGCCCACGATCCAAATAAAAAGCATCCTCCGATGATGCTTACTGCTGATCTCGCTTTCAGGTTTGATCCTGAGTATGCTAAAATTGCTAAAGGCTTTCTGGAAAATCCTAAAGAGTTTGAAAAGGCCTTTGCCAAAGCATGGTTTAAACTTGTCCATCGGGATTTGGGGCCACGGGAGTGTTACTTTGGCCCTGAAGTCCCTGAGGAGGTCTTCATCTGGCAGGATCCTTTGCCCAAGCGGGATTACGAATTGATCAATAAAAAGGATATTAATAAACTTAAGGAAAGAATCCTGGCTTCAGGCTTAAACATCTCCCAGCTAGTTTATACGGCATGGTCCTCTGCCTCTACTTATCGTAATTCCGATAGGCGAGGTGGAGCCAATGGGGCTCGGATTCGGCTTGCTCCTCAAAAGGATTGGGAAGTAAATCATCCTGAGGACTTAGAAAAGATTCTTGCTGTCTATGAAGAAATCCAAAGGGAATTTAATACAAAGCAGAAAAGGAGGAAACAGGTATCCATTGCCGATTTGATTGTGCTTGGAGGATGTGCTGCGATAGAACTTTCTGCCCAACAGGGTGGTTTTAACGTGAAGGTTCCTTTTACCCCTGGAAGAGTGGATGCCTTGCAAGAACAAACAGATGCACTCTTTTATTCTGCGATGGAACCCGTTGCGGATGGATTTAGGAACTATATAAAAGATTCCAGTAAGGCTCTTGCCGAATCCCTATTGGTGGACAAGGCACAACTTCTCTGTCTTACAGTTCCTGAATTGACGGTTTTGATAGGAGGGCTTAGGGGATTAGGGGCGACATATCGTTACGCTAAACACGGTGTGTTTACGGAAACTCCGGGTGTCCTTACCAATGACTTCTTTGTAAATCTTTTAGATCAGGGAATGGAATGGCAACCCACTGACGAACAGGCTTACCTGTTTAAGGGGTACGACAGAAAAACAGGTGAACTGAAATGGACCAGTACACGAGTGGATTTACTCTTTGGACATCACAACGAATTGCGGGCAGTTGCAGAGGTGTATGCCTCCTCCGATGGCAGGGAAAAATTTGTGAAAGATTTCATAGAAGCCTGGAATAAGGTCATGAACCTGGACCGATTTGATATGAAGTAAAGAGAACTATGGTGAAACGAGGGGACGTATCCTATATTTCTTAACGTAAAGAATATTGCATAAAATTGATCATCGAATAAATGAAGAAAAACTGGAAAGATAGGTAGGTCCCTCATTTCACCTATTGATTTTGATAAAAATAAGAAATAGCAAAAAACTACTTACCTTTATCATGGCTAACAAAAAAAAGGTTTCTTTTAGCCCCAAAAGGGGGAGGCGGTTACGCCTTTCCAAAAATCCTGAGATATAGGGAGTTCCCTTAACCTTTTCCTAACCCTTCCAGATTCCCGGTATTTTCTCATTGCAAAAGGGGCAGAGGCCGTTTTTAACCTGATTTTTAAGGACAAGGAAGTGGGTCCTTTCAATCAATTTGACGCCACATTTTGGACAATAGGTGCTGTTTGCTGGATGCCCCACCACATTTCCTACATAGACATAACGGATCCCTTCTTCTCGGGCAATCTCTCTTGCCCTTTCAAGGGTACTGATAGGGGTGCGAGGCAAATGGGTCATTTTATAGGAAGGAGAGAAGCGAGTAAAATGGAGTGGGGTCTCTTTTCCGAGGTGTTGGGTGATCCATTTGCACATTTTCCTAATATCCCCCATATCGTCATTGAGCGTGGGAATGATGAGGTTGACAATTTCAAGATGTCTGCCAGATTCTCTGATCGTTTTTAAGGTTTCCAGAACAGGAGCCAATTCTGCCTCTGAGACCTCTTGATAAAACTTAGGATTGAATGATTTTAGATCCACCGTGACCCCATCGAGGAATTTGAGAAGTTCCACCATGGGAGCTTGAGCCATCCCACCGTTTGTATGGCAGAGGGTTAAAAGTCCTTTTGTCTTGGCCATACGCACCACCTCATACATCATCTCAAAAAAGACTGTGGGTTCATTAATACTATGGGAGATGGATTGACAGCCCAATTTCAGGGCCTCTTCAACGATCTCTTTAGGTTCAAATTTCATTGGCCGTAGCTGTTCAGGTGCAGATTGGGAGATTGACCAGTTATGGCAGTGTTTACACCGAAAATTACATGAGGCAGTATAGACGCAAAGATTTTTATGGCCGGGGACCATGTGATACATTGGCTCCAGTTCAATTGGATCAATTTGAAGACCAATTGGCCTTCCATAGACCAGACTTCTTAGTTCTCCTTTTTGATTTTCTCGAACTCGGCAGAACCCCCTTCTTCCCTCTGAGATCACACATTGTCTGAAACAGAGTTCGCACTGGATCGCCCCCTCTTTGGTCTTTTTAAAAAAAAGGGCCTTTTGGGCAGTTCCTTCCTTGGCCCAAACTTCGCTCAGGTAATGGGGCAGGGTCCTTATAGAGAATCCATAGAGGATCGATCTTTTTAAAAATGCTCTTCGATTCAATCCTACACCCATTTGCCAGCTACTGGAGCATTGCAGAATTTGTATCTGCCATTGATGAGATTCATCTCAAGGAGATCAAAATGGGATCGGTGAATGATCCTCTTCCCATAGGAAGGGCAGAGGGTCGAATTCCTTGGGTGTCCAGGGACGTTTCCGATATAGACATATCGCAAACCAGTTCGAATGCCAATCTCATATGCCCTTTCAAGGGTGGAGATTGGAGTGGGACAAAGATGGGTTAATTTGTAATTGGGCATAGCTGGCACTGAACAGTTTGAGCCTCAAGGTTTTTATAGAACATCGCCTCTTTAAGCGGGCTAACCACTTTAGTCTGACCTTCTTTCAGTGGAATAGATAACCCTCCCATTATAGGAAGACTTCATGCTATAGTCTTTAGAAATCTCCTTCGGCTTAACATTAAAATTCGATGGAGGTGTGGATTGCATCTCCGGTCTTAGGATATTCTTTAATAATAAAATTTTAAACTATTTTCGAATTTTTATGAAGAGAAGGAAAAGGAGGAAACTGCTAATTTTGAGAATGGCCACGGTCAGGCAAGAGGCCTTGAGTCCGAGAACAGGAATAAGAAAGACCCCTCCTAAAAGACCTCCGAAAAATCCTCCAAAGAGGTCTGCTCCATAAAGTAAGCCTGCTGTATGGCCAACCTGTCCTTTGCTGGGTGCTGCCTTGAGGTAGATCTTTGTTGCCAACGGGAATTGAAATCCTACAAGAATGCCGCAGAGGAAGGACATGATGAGGAAGACCCCATAGAGAAAGATATAAACAGAGGTCTTCTCCAGGTGATGGGAAGGGGTTGTCAGGATAAAGGGAAGCAAAGAGGCAAAAAGAATGAATGATAATTCTGTCCAAAGGAAGAAGGCGTTTTCATTCTTCATTTGATCGAGCCGTTGAGTTATGAAAAGGCTACTGAGTGCAATTCCTACCATAAAGAGCGTGATGAGCAAGCCGATCTGATAGTAAAGATATCCGTAAAGCGTTTGGAAAGTGAGGATGATGGTAAGATCAAGCATCATATCAGAGAGGCCCGAGGCAAAGAGGGCATAAGGGACAGAGTAAACAGAGAGGGCGGGCTTCTTTAAGAAGAGGATGAATCCGAGAGCAGTCAAAATTGCCATTACCCCAGAGGCTAATCCGAAACTCAATCCCTCAAACCATTTGAATAGGCTGGTGAGGTAAGGGGAGAAGAGGGCATTCCAGTAGGAGAGGTTGAAAAAGACGCCCAAGGGTTGAAAGTCCGAGTTGATATGGGTTGATCTTTTATCCATCGATTTATCGAACCAGGTTAGCCATCTCTCGTGAAGCCGATATTCCATATAGCCTTTTGTCATCAGGCTCGTGGGGATCTTCCTCTGGTTGAGCCTATTGAAAAGGTCCTGGGGGGTTGCCTTCAAGAGCCTCTCAGAGTCTGATGCGAAATAGAGATTTGTCTCTCCTGGAATGACCCTTAAAAAGGCAAAGACACTTTTTAAGGTGTCCATGATGCAACCGTTCAGATCCCTTAATTCCGGGCTGAGATAGGTCATTGAACCTGGAAGGGATAAAACGATGATCCCTCCGGGATTCAACTTCTTTTTGGCAATTGAGAAAAATTCGGTTGAGAAGAGGCGATTCGTTTGAAGCTCTTGAGGAGCAGAGAGCCCGATAAAGATGAGGTCAAAACGATCTGAGGTTCTTTTGACAAATAAGCGTCCATCCTGATAGTGGATCTTCACCCTCGGGTCAGAGAGCTCAGACTGGGTTAGAGGAGTGGGGAATTGGTGGATTAACTTTAAAAGGAGTGGGTCGAGTTCAACATAGTCCACTCGGGTCACTGGATATTTTAGAATCTCTCGGATCATCCCTCCTGCTCCTCCGCTCAAGATAAGGACAGATTGTGGATTTTCATGGAGAAGCATAGGGAAATGGACATAGTCTTCAATGGAGGCAATGTCAGGGACAGGAGTAGTAATAGTAGGGATGCCGTCAGTATAAAAGGTGTACTGCTCTCCTCTTTGGGTGACGGTGATGTTTCCATAGATTGAATTTTCATTATGGATGACATTCAATTCTCTCCATTGCCGTTGAAGGGATGTGAGGTGGAGTTGGTCTGAAAGGGGTGTCACAAGGAGGAAAAGAAAGAGGAGGACATATAGGAAGGAGAGAAACCAAGGGGTATTTTGGAACCTCAATAGCCCCCCCTCAGTAGGCCAGAGAAGAAACAGGCATACGATCGCATTGGCAAAGGAGATCATGAAGGAGATCTTGAATGAATTGAAATATTGAATGAGAAGGAAGGTGATCAATAACCCTCCAATGATGGAACCAATGGTCTCCAAAATATAGACCTTTCCAATTGAGGTGGCATCCTTTTTTTCATATTGGGAAGAGAGTTTACATCCATAGGTGAAGAGGATGCCATGAGAGAGGGCAACCGGAAGGAGGATGAGAAAGGAGGAGTAGAGGATAGGTGCAAAACCGAGGCCTTCTCCGGGAATGGTGGAAAGGAGACTTTTAAAGACCCTGCAGAGATAGATGGAGAAGGGAAGGGCAACAGAAAAAAAGAGCTGGACGAAGATATAGACCTCTAATCTTTTTTCAATTCTTTCCACTGTTTTTCCAACCAAAAAAGAACCAATGGCCTCCAGAATCAACCAGTTCGCCAAAATGATGCCAAGGGTGAGTTCGTTCCCTAAAAAAGAGATGAGGAGTTCTCTTAAGAGGACAATCTGGGCGGTGATGCCACTTGCCCCCATGATGAGAAAGGAGGTCTTAAGGGATAAAACCCTCATAAATAAATTCATTAACAATATATTCATTTTTTGTAAAGGGAGAGATAAAGTTAGAGAGAGGGAGGTAAACAACCGGTTTATGAGAAGTTTGGAGTTTAGAATTTAGAGGTTAAAATTTTAAACCACCAGATACTTTTTGACGATTTCTTCGTTCTGCCAAATCTCTTCCATCAGGCCATAATACTGGACCATCCCTTTTTCGAGGATGTAACCCCTGTCGGAAGTCTTTCGGCAGAATTTAAGGTTCTGGTCTGCGAGGAGGATGGTGACCCCCTCCTTTCGAATACTGGTAATCACCTCAATAAGATTGAGGACAATAAGAGGAGCCAGGCCCTCTGAAGGTTCATCCAGGAGAAGGAGATCTGGATTTTTCATTAAGGCTCTGGCAATAGCTAGCATCTTCTGTTCCCCTCCACTCAGCTGATTTCCTTTCCTTTCCTTCAGCTCCACAAACACAGGAAACAGATGGTAGATCTTTTCAAACGTCCAGGAGATTTTTCCTTTTTTAGATAGACGACGGGCCAATTCAAGATTCTCAAATAAGGTCAAGTCTGGAAAAATCCTTCTATCGTCTGGCATGTACCCAATTCCCATCTGAGCAATCTGATAGGGAGGTTTTCCCACAATATTGGTATTTCTTAAAAGAATTCTCCCCGAACGAGGAGGGGTGAGACCCATGATGGAACGAAGCGTGGTGGTTTTACCTACCCCATTTCTACCGAGCAGGGAGACAATCTCTCCTTCGTTAATGGATAGGGAGACCCCTTGGAGAACATGGCTCTGACCATAAAAGGTATCGATTTGATCCACCTTAAGAACGGTTTGAGAGGATTCTAAGTTCATATTTTCTCCCAAAGGATTTCCTCACCCAGGTAAACCCGTTTGACATCTTCGTTCTCTTTGATCTCATCAGGTTTTCCGTCGGCCAGAATTTGACCTCGATGTAGAACAATAATACGGTCTGAAAGTGAGAAGACGATATCCATATCGTGTTCCACGATGACGAAGGTGGATTGCTTTTCCTTCGATAACCTGCGAATATTTTCTAAGACCTTCACCCTTTCTACAGGATTCATCCCTGCCGTTGGCTCATCGAGGAAAAGAAGTTTCGGTTCAGAGGCCATGGCCAGTCCAATCTCAAGCAGTCTCTGATCCCCATGAGAAAGTGCCCCAGCAGGAAGGCCCTTTTTCTCGCTCAACCCAAGTTCAGAGAGCAACTTTTCCACACGCTCATTTGCATCTGAATGCAAATGGACAGGTTTAAAAAAGTGAAGGCTTCGGTTTAACAATGAAAAGACAGGGATTTGAAGGTTTTCAAAAACCGAAAGTTTTGGAAAGATATTCATGATCTGAAAAGAACGGCAGATCCCCCTCTTGACCCGTTTGTGAATCGGAAGGTAAGTAATCTCTTCGCCTGAAAAAAAGACCCTGCCTGAATCCGGAAGAATATTTCCGGTGAGAAGGTTAATGAGCGTGGTTTTCCCCGCTCCGTTGGGTCCAATGATCGAGGTCAGGACTCCTTCTTCAATTTGGAGGTCAATATTGTCTGTAGCGCTAACCACGCCAAAATATTTTCTGAGTTTCTCTGTTCGGAGAAGTTCTGCCATTCAACATGCCTTTATCTATCGTCTTCGAATGAGAGGCCAAATTCTTTCTGACATAAAAATAACAATTCCCCCGCGAAAGAGTAAAACCAGAAGAACTACAATACTGCCAAACCATATTAGCCAATATTGGGTGAAGCGAACGATAAAATCTTTGATCAGGTAAAAAAGTACAGACCCTACAATGGGGCCGGAAAAGGTATGGATGCCACCGAGAAGAGTAACCAGAACAGGTTCTGCGGAGTGGGTCCAGTGGGCAATCGGTGGAGTGACGGTATTTTCAAGGGGGGGAAGGAATGAACCTGCAAGCCCCGCATAGATTCCTGCAATCGTGAAAGCGAGAAGCCGGTAGTTCCTGACCGAGATCCCTGCAAAGGCCACCCGGTTTTCACTATCGCGAATTCCCTTCAAGGTGAGGCCAAATGGGGAATTGACGATGCGATAGAGAACATAAATGGCAATGAGTGAAATGACCAAGACAAAATAGTAATAGTTCCCCATCGATTCCATGGAGATGCTCAAAACCCCTGGAATTTGGAAAGGAGCCCTTGGAATTCCAACCAAACCGTCATCCCCACCGGTTACCTCCCGCCACTTCCATGCCAAAGAATAGATCATCATCCCAAAGGAAAGGGTTAACATAGAGAAGTAGATTCGTGTATGCCGGACACAGAGGAATCCAAGGAGAAGGGCAGAAATCCCTCCGGCCAGCATCCCCGAAAGGGTCCCTAAAAGAAGCGAAGGAATGATGAGAAGGATTTTAGCCGAGGCATAGGCACCCATGGCAAAGAAACCCGCCTGTCCAAAAGAAAGCAGTCCTGTATAACCCAATAGAAGGTTGAACCCCAAGGCAAAGATAGAGAGGATGAGAATATGGATGGTCATATAGAGAATATATTTCCCAGCAAAAGCAGGGAGGAGGAAGAGAAAGAGAATCCACGCGAGGAGAAGAAGAGGTTTTAATTTCATTTTAAATTCTCCATTACCAATTTAGCAAAGAAATAAAGTTTTTGTGACAATGGATCGATACTGATGTTGCGTTTTTCAATAATTATTTTCCAAAAAGTCCTTCGGGTTTAACCAGCAAAACAATGGCCATGACCACGAAGATGATGAAAAGTTCAAAGATGGGGAAAAGCAAAATCCCAAAGGAGGTTAAAATCCCCACAATGAGTGCCCCTACAAAGGCCCCCTTGAGATTTCCCAATCCGCCGATGACCGTAATCACAAAGGCTTGAATAATCATGGCCGTCCCTATACCAGGGGCAACCACTCGGACAGGCGTTCCCAGGGCCCCACCCAAAGCAGCGAGCATGGCAGAGAAAACGAAGACCGTGGTGAAGAGGAAGGGGATATTGATCCCAATTGCGCTTGCCATCTCACGGTCGGATGCAGAGGCACGAATCATTCTCCCCCACCAAGTCTTCTCCAGGATGACCCACAACAGAAGGGCAACGGTCAAGCCTGCAAAGATGATAAAAATGTTATAAATGGGATAAGGCCTTCCCAAGACCGAAATATTCCCTTCCAAGAAAGAAGGCATTGGGGGGATCATGGCCACCCCTCCCCAGATCATTTTAACCAGATCATCGAAGATCAAGATAAATCCGAAAGTAAGAATCAACTGATAAGGAAGATCAATCTGATAGATATGCCGAATAAAAAATCTTTCAAGAATTGCACCCAGGATCCCAACGCTCACAAGGCTTAAAGCAATGGATAACCAGAAATTAAGGCCAAGTTTCCCATAGAGGGTAAAGGTGGCATAAGCCCCTAACATGAACAGGCTTCCATGAGCAAAGTTCAACACCCCAAGGACTCCAAAGACAAGGGTCAATCCGGCAGCCAAGAGCCAAAGGTACATAGAAAAACTTAAACCAATAAGTCCCTGGAATAAAATTTTTTCAAGCATGGTTTTGAGATAACAAAACCCCCTAAATCCCCCTTTATCAAAAGGGAGATTTAGAGGGATTTCATCAATATTATTTGGTGGCTGCAACAGGGGTAAAGGGTGGGTGGCGGAAGTACTCTTTTGCTGGAATCACCCTTAGATCCCCTAGGATAGGGATTGGATAGTCAGGGCTGTGGATTACCTTTCCTGCTGGGACGGTATAAATCGCCTGATGATCCTCTTTTCTTATCAATCGGATTCCCCCTGGGGTTTTCAATTCCATCCCCTCCAGAGCCTCTCCTACTTTGGCCGTCTCAAGGCTTTTTGCCTTTTCAACCCCGGTCTTAATTGCATAGATAGCGGAATAACTTGCCTCTGCAGAGTAGTTTGGAAACTTTCCCCATCTCTTTCGGAAGGCCTCCACAAAGGCTTTATTTTCTGGAGTTGGAGGATAATTGTGAATGTAACGTGCAGTGGCCCATAGTTTTCCTTTAAATTTATCTCCGGCCACTTCCCTCGAAATCCCCTCAAGAAGGTCCACAGAGCCTCCCATTGCCTGCCACCAGGCATGAATTTTATCGAACACTCCAAGCATTAGGGCTTGTCTCAGGAGCATCACGCCCTCACCAGCCCATGGCGTCGAGAAGATGGCATCGGGTTTTTCAGCCATGACCGCAGCGATGTGGGAGGAGAAATCCATGGTCCAGAAGGGGGCCCAGGCAGCTGCCACAAATTCCACATCGGGCCGAAACTTTTTTATGTTCTCTTTAAAGAGATTCCAGGCCACATACCCATATTCATAATCACAGTTAATCCCTGCCCATCGCTTAATTTCTGGTTGGTCTTTAAAAACCCAGGCGGCAAGGGCATCCTGATAAACCGGGGCAACCATTCTAAATATCTGTTTAATCCCTTTTCCTGCCACCAACTCCTCAGTCAAGCGATGGGTGGCAGCATGGCAAAAAAAGTGGAGACGATTGACTTCTGGAAGAACAGGTCCGACCGCCATGGCGCTCCCGCTGGAGTCCACCCCAAAAAGAAAATCGGCTCCCCAGTCTGTGACCAGATATCTGACATTTTTAACCGCTGTGGCAGGCTTTAATTCCTCATCCATGAATTTCAGTTCGAGTTTTCGTTTTAAGATTCCCCCTTTGGCGTTGATTTCTTCAATAGCCAATGTGGCCCCTGCCATCATCTGCCACCCATAATCTGCATGGGCCCCGGAGATGGCACCCTGACCACCAATCTTGATCGGTCCTGCAGGCTTTTTGGCCTGACCATAGGTGATCCGATAACCCCCTAATCCGCTTCCTATGGCCACTCCCCCAACCACTGTACCTTTTAAAAATTTCCTTCTTGTAATTTTTTTCATCATAACCCACCTCCTTTGGATAAGGGACTTACCCCATTTAGAGATTTTCCCTTTATGACTTTTTCTTTTACTTCATCCATTAACTCTTGTCAATAACTATTTTAGATCCAAATCCTGATTTAGAAATTGTTATTGCCTACCTGCCTGACGGTAGGCAGGGAGAGAGAGGGGGTGTGAGGGGGAAATTTCAAATATTTTGGTTAGATTATATCAACGATGACTCTTGCCCATCTTCCTCCAACTGAGAGGAGGGGCATAGATGGCTCTTCTTCCCAGTTCCTCTTCAATCCGAATCAATTGGTTATACTTTGCGACCCTCTCTGTCCTTGAGGGGGCTCCTGCCTTGATCTGGCCTGCATTGACCCCCACTGCCAGATCAGAGATGGTGGTATCCTCTGTCTCGCCTGAACGATGGGAGATAATGGTTCGATAGCCCGACCTCTTGGCCAGGTCAATCACCTCAAGCGTTTCCGTCAAGGTTCCAATCTGGTTTGGTTTAATGAGAATGGCATTGGCTACCCTTTCGCGAATTCCTTTCATAAGACGCTGGAGGTTTGTCACAAAGATATCGTCACCTACCAATTGAACCCTTTCTCCCAATCGAACGGTCATGGCCTTCCA
>FWPU01005895.1_pt1 | contig 25577 bp, 18 predicted proteins | sample 2228361 | NCBI WGS metagenome assembly FWPU01 (sample SAMEA103939777, study PRJEB20133) | metagenome | reverse complement strand
CTTATTTCAGAGGATGTTTTCCTTGCACTCTGTGACGATATCTTTTCTGAAAGGCAGAGGATGCTGGAGTTTTTACTTAAGGATCTTGATTCAGGTATTCTGGCATGTGTGTTTGATACACTCGACAGGATTCAACACATGTTCTGGCGTCAAGATGTCAGAAGTCTTGAGAAAGGTAAAGAGGCTTCAGGAGTTATTGCTGAGTGGTACATGAAGATGGATGAGCTTGTTGGAATGGTATCAAGAAGTTTAGGTGAAGGCACACCTTTGTTTGTAATATCTGATCATGGCTTTGCTCCGCTTGATAGATATGTCCATCTTAATACATGGCTTGCAAGGAATGGATACATGAATTTTAAGAATAATGCAAAGGGTGGAGGCCCTCTGCTTGAGAATGTTGACTGGTCAAGGACGAGTGCCTATGCACTTGGTTTTAATAGTATATACATAAATCTTAAAGGCAGAGAGGGTAAAGGCATTGTTGAGCCTGAGAGAGCCGATAGTTTATGTGGTGAGATAATGAATAAGTTAGAAGGATGGCAAGATGGTGGAAGGTTTATTGTAAAGAATGTATATAAAAGCAAGGAGATATACGACATAAAACATGATAATGTGCCGGACCTTGTTGTTGGCTATAACAAGGGATACAGGGCATCAAAACAGACCATCCTTGGGGCAGCACCTGAGGATATTCTTATTGAGGATAATAATGAACCATGGTCAGGTGACCACTGTTGTGACCCTGAACTTGTCCCTGGAGTCTTCTTTGGAGCAAATATCCATGGCTCAGGTCTAAATTTTCCTGAGAGGTTTTCTGTTAATGATTTTGCGTTGCTGATTAATCAATTGGTTAAATCACATCTGTCCAAAATAAAGATTAACAATGTGCTAAATGCTGAATAAAATCAATAAAGCGACATGATTGTTGAAGATGTTAACCTGAGATTCATAATGCATATAATTATCAGACAGTATTTGAATACAAGGTTTTTATGCATAACATAAGTAGCTTTGTGTCGCTGATTGCTTTTATTCAGGATTTAGCCCCTATATTTTTGGAATATCTTGGACAACAATGAGGTAACAAATACCAGAAATTGGTATAATCGTTACTATAGTTTAGCAAATTTTTAGTCACTATCATGTGAGACCCTGAAATTTGGGCTGAATCTATTTTCAATATAAATTCAGGGTAACAAAACGGCATGGAGACACTCTGTGTATTGATATACCCAAAGACAGCCGAGGTGGAATTCTCCCATCCTGATGTCCCATATTCAATTCTTTTTCTTGGAAGCTATTTGAAGTCTCATGGTATTATGGTCAAACTATTTGATCAGAGGATCCACTCAAATAGGGAGATACTCCATTTTATAGAATCCAATCCGGTAACTCATATTGGACTATCAACAATGACAGGCCCCCAGATCATCTTTGCCATGGATTTGAGCAAAAGGATCAAGAAGATGAGGCCTGAGATTAAGATTATATGGGGTGGTATACATGTTACTGTAAATCCGTCCTCTGTCCTGAAGCACGACTTTATTGACTATATTGTTATAGGTGAAGGGGAGGAGACACTGCTTAAACTTCTAACAAACCATGATGGCCAACCTGTTAAAGGGGCGCTCCACAGGGATGATAAACCTTCCTCTTTTGTTGCCCGTGATTTTATTGACCTTGACACAGTCTCTCTTAACTGGTCACTCTTAGATCCAGAGGATTATATATCTGTAAGGAACGGTTATCGTTATATGTCCTTTGTTACATCTCGAGGCTGTGCGTTTAAATGTCAGTACTGTTATAACAGTGTGACGAGAAATACATGGAGGGGATGGAGTATCGAAAAGGTCAGGGAGGAGATTGAGAAGATTTCACGATTTAACATATCCTATATCTCTTTTATGGATGATAACCTTGCTACTAATGCAAAATGGCTGGCTGGTATATGTGATATCATGAGTGAGAAGGGCATTCACTGGTATGGAGACCTCAGGGCATCTTCTGTAACAGAAAGAAATATGGAGAGATTTAAGAATTGTGCAATGGTTTTTGTTGGTGCTGAATCAGGTTCACAAAAGATACTTGACGCAATAGACAAGAGGATAAAGGTTGAAGACATATATAATGCAGCCAGAGTTCTTAATACAAAGGGTATAAGGGGCACATTTAGCTGGATCATAGGCTTTCCCCAGGAAACAAAAGAGGATGTCATGGCGACTATTAATGCTGTTAGAAATGTTTCCGATATCATGCCATCAGCAGTTCAAAGACTGAAGATATTCACACCATATCCTGGTTCAAGACTTTATGAAGAGACTGTAAAGAAGGGTTATCACCCTCCACATAGTCTTGAAGAATGGGGAAGATTCACAAGGGAATACTGTGCGCTTCCGTATATAAAGAATCCATGGTGGTATAAATGCATAAGTTATGTGACATTCTTTAAGTTTTATGGTAGCAAGGAGATAATAGGGAGCATCGGTAGCAGCAAGCCCATATACAGGCCGATTATAGCCTTCTTTAAGCTCTTCTCTGCAATAAGGTGGAGGTTTAACTTCTTTTATTTTCCTATTGAGTTTATAATAATTGATATTGCAAGAAAGGTATTGATGAAGATTGCAAGATGAGGAAATTATTATGTCGAGACATCCTGGCAAAAACAATATAATATTTCTTTTTATAGCTATCGGAGCATATTCGGTCATTACCCTTACCAGATATCAGATAGCTCGTTTCACTGCTGACTCAATGCTATACATAAGCATTGCCGAAAAGTATATTGCCGGAAATTTTAAGGATGCTATAAATGGCTACTGGGGACCGCTTCTTGCATGGCTTATTGTGCCAGTTCTCCATTTTAAGGTTTCTGATATCATGGCAGTAAATATCATTGATCTTATGTCAGGAATAATAATAATCCTTTGTATATGGCAGCTGTCAGGCAGGCTGAGGTTTAACGGATGGTTAAAGGCCGTTATAGTTCTTATATCTGTTCCAGTGATTGTATGGTTTTCGCTTGTACAGCCCATGGATATTCTCCTTACAGCAGTTGTATTACTATATCTTATTGTTGTATTAAGGGATGATTATTCGGAAAGGATCGGTAATGGATTGCTCTGTGGATTTCTCGGCTCACTTGCTTATTTCAGCAAATCCTATGGGTTTCCCTTCTTTATTGCACATTTCTTGTTTATGAACCTTTTTTATTACATAAGTAGAAAAGATAAAAGAATAATCAAAAACGCTATTGCAGGGCTTCTGGTATTCTTTTTAATAAGTGGTATATGGATAGGGTTGATCTCAGCAAAATACGGCTACCTTACCTTCTCAACAATGAGCAAGACTAATTTCAACTTTCCACCTCCTGAGGCACTAAACAGAGGCCGTGAATTCAATGTTCCTGTCTTCTATGAAGGCTTCTTTGCTCCCCCGAATGATACAGCCTTTGTTGTATGGGAGGATCCAAGTTATCTTGAGGGCAATAGATGGAAGCCATGGCATTCTCTGACATATTTTAAACATTTCCTAAAGCTCCTGTTTAAGAATACGGTTGATACCATAAAGATCTTCAATGATTATTCTTTTCTTTCAATGGGAATTATAATCCTTGCCCTTTTGCTAATCCTTGACAAACCATCTCCAATCCATAAGGAACATTTAGTCATGTTCTACTTACTATTTACAAGCATTCTTTATACAGGTGGGTATATAATATTTCATGTTGAAGAGAGATATTTATGGATAGTTAACATAATGTTAATATTAATGGGAGGGTATATTATAGCCCTTTCAATAAGAGAAAATTTTATAAAAACAAAAGTATCAAAACTCACGCTTATACTCTTATTTGCAATTTCGTTTACTATTATACCTTTTAAATCAACTATCCAGGCAGGTGGAACAGGGAATATGGATTTGGCGATGTATGAGTTAGCACTTGATTTAAAAAAATACAACATAAAAGGCAATATAGCATCCAACAGATTAGGTGCTATAAACCATGATGCATGGCACAGGACTTTTAGGCTTGCCTACTGGCTAGGGTGTAAGTATTACGGGCAGAATGCTGAAGGGATAACCGATGATGAGTTGGAAAGCGATTTAAAGAAATACAACATTGATTATTATTTTGTGTGGGGTGATTCACTCTATATACCGGAATTTCTGTTGAAGTATAAGGAAATAACAGGTGGTGAAATAGAGGGGTTGAAGATATTTTTATTGAAAGGAAACGGTGCAGACGGAATATGAACCATGAAAACCATTAAGGATAGGTGTTCTCAGGCAACTTTTAAAGAGGATATGACATTATTGACCCTGTAAATTAATGCCCTATGTATCACTATTTCTGTCATTCCACGGCTTAACAGGGTAATCCCAGTGTTTTTGTTCTGGATTCCTGTTTTTGCAGGAATGACATAATAGGACATTTTACCTAAAAAAGTGGAAGAGCAAAATGACCTTATGATTGATCTAAAAAAAGTTTGCGCCAGACCATAAAGACTAATAGTCCCCAGATCTCAAATCCATATGATGCCTTTTTGTTTCGATGGGCATCTAACATTTTACTGACATTCTTAACATTAAATATTCCTGTTTCAGCAAGAGCTTTTTCAGATAGGTACTCTTCTACTAAAACCCCAAGGTCTTCTCTAATCCATTTATTTATAGGAATACTAAATCCTTGCTTAGGACGATTAGCTAATCTTGAATCGAATCTTTTTGACATATAACGTTTCAGCAGGTATTTGGTAGTCTTATCTTTATTAAGTTTTAAATCAGGTGGAAGCGTTAAGGCCCATTCAATTATCCTATAGTCAAGAAATGGTGAGCGGACTTCTAAACCATTTGCCATGCTCATATGATCGATTTTAGCGAGTATATCGTTGGGCAAGTATTCACAAATATCTGCTATTTGAAGAGATTTTAATTCGGGGTAGCCAAGATTTATTCTGTACTTTGATGATAGATATATATATGTATCTTTGATATCTTGAATACTTGATAAAAAATCATGCGATAATAAATTGTTTTTCTCCCATTGACACCATGTGCCGTTCCACGAAAAGTGAGCAGCTCCAGGGGGCATTAGAAGGCCACGAAAAAACCGTTTCATTTTATACTCTAATGATACCTTTTGATCAGATGTCGGGAGTTGATTGACTAAGAAATAGCTTAATTTCAATAAATTCGAAGGGATACAGCCTCTTATTTTTCTTGCTAAGGAAGTGGCTTTATATGTGAGATATCCAGCAAAGCCTTCATCTCCACCGTCACCTCCCAGAACCACTTTTACAAATTTAGAGGTCTCTTTGCTTAAGAGATAAACAGGCAAGCAGGAGGAATCAGCCATAGGCTCATCTGCATGGTAGACCAGCGACTGAAAAATATCCTTTACATCTAAACCTATTTCAAGTACCTTAATATCCATACCTATCGAACTGGCTACCGCCCTTGCATACTTTTCCTCACTATAACTCTTTTCACTGAAACTTGCCGTATACGCATAGATGTTAGCTCCAACTGTTTTAGCCTTCCATGCAATTAGGGAGGAATCAACACCACCGGACAGAAAAATGCCAACAGGAACATCGCTTCGTAGCCTTAACCTGATTGAATCCTCCAGAAGACTATCAAGTTCTTCAATAGCCTCTTCTTCCTTTAGTTGAGAACATTCTTGATTATTGAATGAATGTATATTCCAGAAAATGCCTTGATTAAAAGAGGCCTTATCAAATACCATAAAGCCACTTGGTGGCACTCGTTTTACATCTTTAAGCATAGTTCTTACCCCTTGAATGTAGTTGAGGGATAGGTAGTCATATAATGCATAGTTATCTAATTCTCGGGAAACAGAGGGATGCATTATTATTGATTTAATCTCTGATGAAAACACAACCCAGTCGTTGTTGGCATAGTAAAATAGTGGTTTTTTGCCCATACGGTCTCTAGCTAAGATGAGTTTTTTGTGTTTGAGGTCAGCGATAGCAATAGCAAACATTCCATTTAACCGTGAAAACATCTCTAAATCTTCTTCTTCGTATAGATGTATAATTACCTCTGTATCGGAGCGTGTCTGAAACCGATGTCCCTTTGAGATGAGTTCATCTCTCAATTCAATATAGTTATAAATCTCTCCATTGAAAACAATTACTATTGATCCATCTTCATTTGTCATAGGTTGATGCCCACCCTCGATATCTATAATAGATAGTCGTCTATGTCCAAGGTAAAAATCGCTGTCAGAAAAGAAGCCTTCACCATCGGGGCCACGGTGTCTTAATATCCTTGTCATATTGATGAGCAGACCTTCAGGTGCGGGTTTTCCACTGCGGGAGAAGAATCCAGCGATTCCACACATATCTTGTCTAATTATCTGTATTTATTAAAGACTTTTATTTTTCTGCCAGATTGTCCTTATATTATATATATTTTCCTTCCTAACTGAATAATAAATTCGGTTTTGTACTTCTGCTATTAAACCAAAGAATAAGATGTTTGTTCCGAGTATCATGAGAAGAATGGAAAATAACAACAACGCTATATGCTCTTTTAGAGGCTGCATAATATCTGCATAAGACAAGACCGTTATTATTAATGCGACAGAAAAACCTGTTCCAAAAAGGAGTAGAGATGGTAAGCCAAAAATCCTGATTGGTTTAGTAAAAAAGTTAAGATAAAAATAGAGAAAAAAGATATCAAGGGCAACGCCGTAGGTTCTCATGATATTATAATTTGATTGTCCTGTTGTTCTTGGGATGTTTTTGATTGGGATTTCTACAATCCTGTACCCTAATCGGGATGCGAGTGCAGGGATAAATCTATGCATTTCACCAAAGAGTTGTATTCTGTCCAGTATACCTTTGCAATATGCCCTATATGTAGTTCCAAAATCATGAATATTTATCCTGCTGATCTTACGTATTAGATAGTTTGCAACTTTTGATGGCCACCTGCGAATAATATTTTCTTTTCTCTCTTTCCTCCATCCACATACTATATCATAGCCTTCTTCAATCTTTTCTATGAAGAAAGGTATCTCTTCTGGAAAATGCTGTAAGTCAGAATCCATTGTTATAATAATGTCGCCTTTTGCATTGTCAATCCCTGCACTTAAAGCAGAGGTCTGTCCATAATTGCGGGTCAATTCAATTAACCGTATCCTCTCATCTTGAAAAGCATACTCCTTCATTATCTCAAGAGTTCGGTCTTTGCTTCCGTCATCTACGAGTATTATTTCAAAATCATATTCGTCAAGCCCCTTGATAATATTTATTATTCGGGTTATAAATTCACCAATAACTGCCTCTTCATTATAAACAGGTGAAACTATCGAAATCACTCTTCTCATTTTTTTATCCGGAGTTATCATTATTAGAACTAAGTTTTTTCCGTGCCCTTACACCAATATTTAACATAAGCCATGGCATTATATCTCCATATAATCTGTCAAAGAGTGTGAATAATCTGTCTAATTTCTGTTTAAAGAGGGGACAAAAATTAAAGCCAATCAAGGTCTCTATTTTAAATCCCTCTTTTTCAAGTGCACGTCTTATTTCCCATGGCCAGAGAAAATTTTCATATCCCTCAAAAGGTCTTAGTTTTAAGGTGGAGGCAAGGGTTATAAGAGGATTCCATAGCCGAGATGGGGTAGTTATAATCAGCACTCCCCCTGGTTTTGTTACTCGAGATAATTCCTCTATTGCATGAAATGGGTTTGGTGTATGTTCTATAACTTCAGTGCAAAGTACAATATCAAAATAATTTTTCTTAACCGGTAATTCAATGACGCTACCGAGCACCCTTTTACTATTGCATCTTTTTGCTACCTGTCGTAATAGATTAAAGCCTACATCGAGAGAGACTACCTTTGCATTTAAACTTTCAGCAGTCATGGAAAAGTGTCCACCACCGCTTCCGACATCAAGGAATGTTTTACCTTTGAGTTCAGACTGGTCAAGGAGTCTACTGAAAACCACATTCAGTCGGCGATTGGTTTCATATGGATTGTTTGAAACCTCCCACTCATTGTTACCTACTAACCTGTCGTAGGCAAATATTTTGTTATAATTCATACATTTTACGATTCTTCCTTTCAATCATGGATACATTTTAATCTTACTAAAGAAAATGAGAAATTACAAGGAGATATGACTGGGAGGTTAACTGATATTCACCAAATTTTCGGATGTTTTCCTTGAGCATAACCGAGACATAAGCTCGGTTAAACCATAACACGAAAGTATTATCAGATACGGAATTATTGGAATCTTATGCCTTGGATTAATAACTTCAGTTGCGCTTGGACCTGATGAGGCCATTAAAAAATATAAAAAGATAAAAACAAATAAGACAATCTTTTCAAACTCTTTTTTCTTTAAGGCAAAGTAAATCCCTACAGGTATTGTAGTATAAAAATAAATTAGTATGCTGATACCCATAAACAGAAAAAATATCTCTAACATCGTCTTTTCACGGATTGAAAATTTTATCATCTCCAGCAATCCCTTTTCCCACGTCTCTGTGCTTAACGTGTGTGCAGGATAGCCCAGAATTTTAGGGTATCCACCGCTATTAGTAGCGAATAGAAAACGCAGCATTCCTTTTGTAATTGACTTCATGTCGGCACCAATAGCATTTATATATCGTTTTAATTTTGGTATGTTCTTATTCTGAATCTCTGTGTTAAAGTGGCCTAAATAATGGATTTCTCCTCTATTGTCTATGTAGTATCTATTTTTAGAAGGAGGTTCAACGATGTTCATGAGGTTTGGGAAAAACCAGTACTTCGCTCTTCCCTGATCAGGAGAGAACACAAACTTATCTGCCACTATATAGTTGCGAACCATCCACGGGGCTATTATTATAAAAAAAACAGAACTAAGGATTAAAAATGATAAAATACCTCTCCGTAGATTATCTTTAAAATATAAGAAAAAAGGTGGTATAAGAAATATTAGAAAATAAAGCCCTATTGATCTTATATGAGTGGAAAGCCCAAGAAATATTGCGGAGTAGATTAATATCTTAATATCTTTTTCCATCAGGAATTTTATAAGGAGATAGACGTGGATAATGAAAAGGAATGTAAACATTGTTTCTGTCAGGAGGTGATTGGTATAGAGGATGCTTGAATATTCAAAGGCTAAAAATAGTCCAGCAAATAGAGCAATCTTTTCAGGTAAGATTCTCTGTGTTATTTTATATAGAAAAACGCAGGTTAAAGCCCCCATAATAATCTGGAATATAATTACAGTGTATGGTTTAGACCCGAAAATAGAGTACAAAAATACTATGAAGTATTGATATAGTGCGCGATCATAAACTTTATTGAATGGTTTGTCCTGAGCTAAAAGTAATGCTATGTTATGATAACCAGAGGCATCATCAAATGCGAGAATTATCCCTTTCTCAACATTCTCCTGCCATGGAGTGACTAAGACGAATAATACAAGTCTTAAACTTAGAGCTATAAAGAAGATGAGGATTAAATTCCTATTTATGAGATGCATTTTTTATTTTATATCACATCTGTCCAAAATAAAGATTAACATTTTAGAATATCTTGGACAGCAATGATTTTAAATATACAAAAAATGTTAATAATTGTAAAATATTTTATAATCTCTAAAAAGGTTTAAAATTATCAAAAATTGACAACAATGAAGAAAGTAGCTTAAATTATAGTTGAGTCCTTCTTAAGTTCAACCAAAAGAGGAACAAGTTCATTTAACTTGTAACCGTGAAAACCATTGAAGATAAAGGGTCTAAGAAAGTTTTCAGAGAAGACATGACATTATCTGACAAGCGATTTCTGGTATTCGAAAGGTATGCGCCCCATAATTTTTGGTATAAATATAGAAACAAGTTAATTGAATATTTCTTGAAAAGATATACCAGGGCCAAGCATTTCTTAGAAGTGGGATGCGGTATCGGCCTTGTTATCAACTATCTAAGGAAAGATAAAGATATGCGCATTAGTGGGTGCGATATGTACTTAGAGGCCCTTGCTTATGCCAAGAAGCGTAATGATGGCGTTAATTTTTTTCAGTACAACCTTCTTATGAAGAATGACTTAAAAGAGTCGTATGATACAGTTGGATGTTTTGATGTGCTCGAACATATTGATGACGACAAACTGGCAATACAAAACTTATTTCAACTGGTTAAGCCTGGTGGGAACATTTTAATTATAGTACCTATTGACATGAGGTTGTGGGGTATGAATGATGTAATCAATGAGCACAAGAGAAGGTATAGTAAGCACGAAATCTTACAGAAGCTTAAGGAAGCAGGGTTTGAAATTGTTGTATGGAATAGATTCACATTTTTGCTCTATCCTTTATTGAGGATTGTTCGTTTTCTTCAAAAAGAGAAGCCTGATATAGTAGTTGAAGAACTTGACGAATGTGAGTTAGCTTCATTTCTAAACCTCAAGCAGGGAAAGCTTGTAGGCAGGATACTTTATGGGATATGCCTTTTTGAAATGATGTTAATCAAATCAGGTGTCAGACTACCATGGGGAGGCTCAATAATTGTTCTGGCAAGAAAGACTTAGGATGTGTGTGGATATAATTGTCTTGACAGTGTAGAGAGCCCGCGTTTTAGATAATAATGGGTCCAAATATAAAAAGATACATTGGGTTATTTCTGGTAATCCTTATAGTATTTATCATCAATCTCATCAGTTTTAAAAATGGGCATGATTGGGGTGGTGATTTTGCTGGCTATATAGGCCAGGCAAAGAGTGTTGTTGAGGGAAAGATTGACGAATTTATTTCTATTAATAAATATCGGTTTGAGAAGTCCACTATATGGATTTATCCTGTGCTAACCCCCTGGGGATTGCCCCTTCTACTAAGCCCCGTTTATTATTTCTTTGGTCTTGATATTTACATAATGAAAATATACATTAGTCTCTTTTTCCTCCCTGCTTTATTATTACTTTTCCTCATTTTCAAAAATAAACTTGATTATTTCCAAAATTTAATGCTTGTAGCAATTGTGGGATTTAACCCCTGGTTGTTTGGTCTTAAAGAAAGCATCCTATCTGATATACCATATCTATTCTTTGCTCTTCTTTCATTATTTCTTATTCAACAATTCATTGTTTATAAAAAGTTCTGGATAAACAGGCATGTCAGCTATGTCCTGATTGGTTCAGTCATCTTTTTCTCATCTTTGATAAGACCTTTTGGGTTTTTACTATTACCCACAATGTTGCTGGTGCAATATATCGATAGCAAATCAAGATTTGAATCCCTTAAGCAATTTATTCTTAAAGATAATATAAAGTTTCTTCCTTATATGGTATTCATTTTCCTCTCTGGAATAAGCAAGTTAATTTTACCCCCTGAGGATTTCTTTTCTTACATAAAGTTGTTTTCAATGGTTGGCTTTAGTTTATCGAAGTTTATTTTCAATTTAAAATATTATTTTTTTCTGTCAGCAAGATACCTACCATACTTTAATGTGGAATTTACTGTTTATGGACTTGGCTATGATAAGATCCACTTGATTCTTTATATAGTGATGTTTTTTATATTTTTACTTGGCCTCTTAAGTAATATAAAAAAGGATTATTTTTACAGTGCCTATGTTTTATGCTATATGTCATTACCGATTGTATATCCTCCAACTGACCCAAGATATATAATCCCTGTCCTTCCTTTCTTTATATATTTCTTTTTCAAGGGTCTTTCAAGAATCACTATATCATTGAATTTCTCTGAAAAATATAGTCTTGAGAGAATAAATGCTGTGTATCTCATCAGTCTTGGGTTGATGTTACTTTCACTGGTGAATACCGCCCATACAGCATATAAGAACATAATGTTTAATAAAAGTGGTCAGGTTATAGATGGGCCGTATTCCCCTGATAGCATTGAGCTGTTTAATTATATTAAAGCCAATACAAGCAAGGATGCATCTATCATCTTTCATAAACCAAGAGTAATGATTCTGTATACTGGCAGGAGAACATTTGCTATGAGTAGCTATAATTTTACACCAGAAAAGGCATATAACTCTGGTGCTGATTATATCGTAATTAACAAAACTCAATATCTCCCAACCAATTTAACACTTGATGATTTTAAAGGTGAGCTTAAATGTGAATTTGAAAATAATTCATTTCTTTTGTGTAGGTTAAAAAAGAGATAGGGACTAACAACAGGTCAAGATTGTGGTTATGGTGAATAACGAACATTCAACAGATATTGACAAATTCGATTTAAGCGTTGTCGTTCCTTGCTACAATGAAGAGGAGAATATCCCTGTGCTTGTGGAGAGGGTTCAGGACGTTTTTGCCAGTCATGACATCAATGGCGAGTTGATTCTTGTTAATGATGCAAGTATAGACGGCACACAAAGGCAGATAGATAGTGTATCAATGAAATACAATAACATACGCTCTTTCAGGCATGAACGCAACAGGGGCATCTTCCAGGCATGGATTACAGGTGTTTATAATGCGTCGGGAAGATATGTAATAATAATCGATGCTGATATGCAATATGATCCATCAGATATTCATACATTATATAGTGAAATATTAAAGAATGAATTTGATATAGTTCAGGGCTGGAGGAAGGATTATTATGATTCAAGACTGAGGCGCGTTCTTAATGTGGGTTTTAGTAATCTTTTAAGTATTATCTTCAATTGCAGATTAAAGGATATAAAATCAGGTTTCATGATATGTCGAAAAGAGATTTTTATGGATGTGCTTTCATACCGATTGAGATATAAGTTCCCACAGCATTATATAGGTATTTCAGCAGTTAGCAAAGGTTATTTCACCAAACAGATTCCAATAAGGTTTAATAAGCGGTTTGCAGGCAGTTCTTTTATTACCAATCCTTTTATATTTTCTTTTGGTGCGTTTCTGGAATTACCAAAGGCATTTTATGAATTTAGGATAATGGGACACAAAAAGGGGCAGAATTAATATGTGTGGTATCGCGGGTATCTGGGGGAAAAAGGGGGGCATCAGTGAGATGACTCAGATATTAACACACAGGGGGCCTGATGACGTTGGATACTATGGAGGAAGTGATATAAAGCTTGGGATCAGGCGCCTCAGCGTCATAGATTTAGAGACAGGCCATCAACCGATACATAACGAGGATAAGACGATCTGGATAGTATTTAACGGTGAGATATTTAACTACATAGAGTTGAGAAGAGAACTGCAGAAGAATGGGCACAGGTTTTATACAAAGACGGATACAGAGGTTATCATCCATGCCTATGAAGAATACGGAATAGAATGTTTACAAGAGTTTATTGGTATGTTTGCCTTTGCAATCTGGGATTCAAAAAAGGGAATACTCTTTATTGCCAGAGACCGTCTTGGCGAAAAACCACTTTATTATTACCTGAAGGACAATCTGTTTCTATTTGCATCCGAGATCAAAAGCATCCTCACACAGATAGATGCTGAACCTGATTTAGATGAAGACTTCTGGGTGTTCGAGACAGCCGTTAACGGCAAGACGCTCTTTAAAGATGTCTTTGAGTTGTTGCCAGCCTCTTATATGATTTATGATGGGAAGAGATTGACGATCAAAAGGTACTGGGATATTAACCCATGGGATGGTAATTCTCAAAAGGAATCCTATTATGTAGAGAAGTTAAGATGGCTTATAGAGGACGCTGTGAAACTGAGACTGAGGAGTGACGTCCCTGTGGGGGTTTACCTGAGCGGTGGTCTTGATTCTGCAGCAATTGCATGTATTGCCAAGCCTGATAAGGTCTTTTCTTGCCGATATGCATATGGTGAAAAATATGATGAACACCATTATGCACAACTTGTGGCAGGGCATATAGGAGCTGAGCTTTTTACAGTTCAACCCACACCTCAGGATTTTCAGGAAGAGTTCCCTAAAGTTATCTGGCATCTGGATCAGCCAATTGCCACCCCCTCTCCGATCTCTGAATTCATCCTTGCTCGCACAGCTTCTAAGCATGTTAGGGTTATACTGGGTGGTCAGGGGGCGGATGAGATTTTTGGAGGCTATGTAAGATATGTAATTATGCTGGAAGAAGATCACCTTACTAAGGTGCCAATCCTCAAAAATTATATCCCACTGATGAGATTCTTCTGGTCTGAGAAGATGTTTGACGATCCTGAAAGAAGATATTTTGATATGATAAAGCGCAGTGAACCTCGATCCAACACATTGGTTGAAACTTATAAGAAGTATTTTAATAAAGGAACTTCGTTAATAGATAAGATGGGATTGTGTGATTTATATCTTACACTGCCATCCTTAATAGCGATGAATGATAGGGCAGCTGCTGCATACGGTCTTGAGAATAGAACGCCTTTTCTTGACCACAGGATTGTAGAGTTTGCTTTTCAATTACCGCAGGAGCTTAAGATAAAGGAATATCAAACAAAATATATTTTAAGGCAGGCTATGCGAGGAATTGTCCCTGATGAAATAGTAGATAGACAGGACAAGAAAGGTCTGGCGGTACCGATTTATCACTGGTTTAATAATGAACTAAAAGACTGGGTATGTAGCTTAAGAAACAGTCTGGCAAAAAGGGAAATAGCGCCATCCATGTCTGAAAATAGACGGGGTGAATTTGACCGAACAGACTACACCTGTATCAGCCTCGAAATTTGGCATAGAATATTTTTTGATAAAGATAACGAGTATGCATTTTATACGCCTACGTCAGATTGAATAAAAGCATATAGAAAAGATGAAGGACTTTTACATAAGTGATTTTAAAAACTGGAATGAAAAAATGGTGAGAAAATACGATCCAGATTGCTACCATCATCATCTTAATCCCATGGTGCGATATATTGAAACCAAAAGAGTGCGTAAAGTTATCGATTTTTTAGCTTTAAAAAAAGAGGAATCGTTATTAGAGGTGGGGTGTGGGGCAGGCAATATCTTAGAAAGACTCGATTGCAGTAAGATTGTTGGTGTAGATATATCTTTGTATATTTTAGGTAAAGCCATGCACAAAAATATCAAGCATATTCAGTTTATAAATGCCGATGTTGAGAGTTTACCCCTTCGAGACCAATCATTTAATAAGATTATTTGCTCTGAAGTCCTGGAGCATGTATTGCATCCGCATAAGGCGCTAGTAGAAATATGGCGAGTCTTAAAGAGCGAAGGCATGCTAATAATTTCTATCCCTAATGAAAATCTCATTAATTTTATTAAAAAGATTTTAATAAAATTAAAGCTATTTGGTCTAATATTTTCTAAAGATAAGGAAGCGCTCTCTTACGATATCCCCAATGATATGGCGCATGAATGGCATCTACATAAATTGAACTTTAAGAAATTAAGTATTATGCTAAAGAATTATTTCGTGGTTATCCGATATAAAAGTATTCCTTTTAGTTTCCTGCCTTTCAGATATGTGGTTCAATGTAGAAAAATCTAAGAGAATTAGTTAATATTCTAACACTTAGAAGAACATGTTGCTTGTAGATGGTCTTCTGGTCTTTATCTACAGCAGTAATTCTTCTTCTGGTTGTACAACCAACAGAAGGTGAACTACTAAGCAACCTGTTCCCTTTTCTTCCCCCAGAGATAGTAACAGAGGGTCTGTCTTTAAAATCCGGTGGGACATTTACTGGGGATATATAGCAAAAGGACAGCCTTGTCAGAAATTCCTGTTGTTATTACAGTCAATGGCAAAAACATCACCTGCCACTCTTGTGTTAGTGTTCCCAGTGGCAATAGCTCTGAAACACGGTGTAAGAGCACCATAGGTAAGCGGATTAATATTGGTTATCTGTTCGTTCTGAACTATCTGATAACTATAGTATAGGCTTGTTGCTGGGCCGGGTTTAAAATCCGGAAGGAGGCCCTGAATAATGGCGATATTCCCTGGTTGATTAGCACCAGCAACGCCAAGAGTTGGTGTATAGTCGCCATTGTCATCAAAATATCTGCCTTCAAGAAGATATAAGGACTCAAGATTTGTATACGCCTCCTGCCGGGTTGCCTTTTTGACAACGCCTACATATGCAGTTACTGCAACACCTGCAAGGATTCCCACAATCGCAATAGTTATTAAGAGTTCTATCAATGTGAAACCACGCTCATTCTTCATAATAAAAATAATATCAAATAAAAAGATTTTTGGCAACAGTATTCAGCCATTGAAGTTTCCTGAGTTTTTAGAACCCCCTTCTGTCCTAAATAAATTTTTCTTGGATAGTATATAGCCGAACTTAGAATTGCAGTTGAAAATTATCAATGAATTATGTAATGAAATACATAACAATATGTAACTCTTTACACAAAATTTTTTACTGCACTTAGAAAATAAAGGTTTTTGGGTATAATTTTTAGGCATATTATTTGCTATAATGAAGATAGAATGCGAAGGGGAAGTGAGATAGGGTTTACATTGCTTGAGTTATTAATAGCCATAACCATCCTTATGTTTTCTATGCTTGCTGTGGTCCCACTTATGGTAAGCTCTGTTTCTGTGGATACCTCAACATCTATAAAATCAAGGGCACAGATGTTCGGGATGGAGAGGTTAAATCAGTTGCAATTTATCTCTGAGAATAATATCGCAGGATGTCAAGGAGTCCTTTGTCCTGATGGCACTGAAACTTTTAAAGGTATAACCTTATCGAGGTCTTATAGGTTTGATCCAGTCAGTACAGGCGGGGCAATGAGGCCATCTTATATTATAACAATGGTTGTATCTTACACACTTAAGGGAGAAACTAACGAACTTATTTTTACAGCCCCATGGATAAGAAGATGAGTAGAAGATGTGATAAAGGATTTACATTAATTGAATTACTTGTCAGCATAGCGGTATTTACGATTGTGATTGTTCTTATGTACCCAACATTCAGCTTTATTAATGAACAATCAGAGAAGGTATCTGACCGGGAGGCACTTCATGAGAGGGGACAGAGGATCTTGAGTTATATCTCACGTGATCTTTCAACTGCTGGTTTTGTCGTTGGCTCAACTACTCCTATCCCATATTGTTCCTCTAACGATGTAAGCGTTATCCAGCACAATGATGGAGTGCCCTATGATACAATAACCTTTATAACATCAAAACCTGTTGAGATCAAGCTTCAATCGGGATGTATAATACCCGAAGCCACAGGTTGCACAAATAGCGATTATTATCTTAATGTGTGTGATGATGCACAGGCAGGAGCTATCCAACTCTCTGTTGATGCGCCACTTAGCTGTGTAGAGGGCTTGTCAGCTACAACTAATGTCTCTGAAAACGGTCGTTCAATTATAGCCTTTGAGAGGGCATCACAGATAAAGAGTATCTATAAGGTATCAAGCTATCTGCTCAAGACAATCACCCTCGAAACCCAGCCACCGTTTTCATCCCTTGAGCTTTCGGTACCTCAGAATAGTATTGTTTATGGTGTAAGACAGTATAGGTACGAGGTTGATACTACTACAAGGACATTAAGGAGGGTTGGCTGGAAACAGGATTGTTCAACTGATCCCATTGAGATAGATGGGGCATTTGGAGAGAATGGAGGGCTTGATGCCATACAGTTCCAATATATCTATAATGATTCTATTAGCGGGACGCAGATAACATCAAATACCTTACCAGCAGAGATTAAAGACCTCAGGGCAATAAGGGTTATTATCCTTGTTCGCTCAGAAGGGCCTGATAGAAATTATACAGACAACAATTCTTACGACCTTGATGGTACATTACAAACACCTCTCCAGTTTAATGATCGTTATCGGAGGGTGGTGTTATCAAAGACGGTGGAGGTGAAGAGCATTGCTTTTTAAGATCATAAATTCAGAAAAAGGTGTTGCACTTGTTGCAGCATTAGGCATCAGCCTCATATTAATGTTTGCTATAATTGCGATCGCAATTAATGCAGGGTTCTTTTCAACCACCACAAAGGCTACAAGGGAGCTTGATCAACTAACGTTTACTTCTGATTATGGCATTGAAAATTATAGGTACTATCTCTGGAATGCAGGATGTGCTCCTCCAAACTGGTGTAATGCGTTAGGCGATCAATACAGATCTGTGGTAGAAACATGGGGTAATCTTTTTAACGAACAGCAAATAGTGATAAATGATACCTCTGCACTTAGACATGAGATTCCTCCTGATTCTGATAGTGGACAAATCATTTTTTTAAAGAACGGCACCCCTACAGAGGATGGTAATTATGACTACAAGGTATTTGCGAAGACGAGCCCAAACCCAAAGATATTGTATGTTATGTCAACAGCAATAAAAAGGAGGTCAGCGGTTCTACAAGAAGAGGAATATACAAAAAGGGCATCTATTGAGGTAGCACTACACTTCTCAGTTCCCTGCGCTGAGGATTACAAGCAATTTGGACAGTGCCCGAGCAAGTCAGGGGAATCTAAAGAGGCTGGGATAGCAACAACCTTAAGGGGGGTGTTTTAAAATGTTTAAGAAGATTAATTGTATAATTTATCTATTTCTATTGATCTCGATTCTTATCCCTGTGATGGCATATGCCTTAGAGAATCTGAGGACATTTCCGTCAGGCTCTATTGTACTCCCTACTGACTCATGTTGGCAGCCAAACAATGACCCCCAGATGCTTCAAAATACTCTTAACCCAATCTGTGATACGGATAAGGATGACCGTTCCCTCTTTCAGCTCTATGGATTGCTTTACGCACTACTTGATGTTGGTGACGACTCGCAGAACTGTATCAATAATGATGGGACAATCCCACAGCAGCCTCTGATCTTTGGATACTGTAAACAGATACCTGTCTACTGGATAATAGACAGGTCAAAAACAGACCCAAACCAACAGGACCTTGTGATTCAGGGCAATTCTACACCTCTTGTTGGTGTATTCAACAGTGCTTCCCTCGCCAATGCAGGTGATGCGAGTAATCCAATATATTATACAGGTGGTCCCTTTGTTATAGATGCTAATAGCCTTACATCTGAAGAGATTCAGAAACTGAAGAATGCTATACTGACAAGATTTCCTGCTGTGAAGATGCATGTCTCAATGGTTCCATTTTCTGCAAATGTTGATAAGATCCTAATAGGGAAGCCGCCAAAGGTGGCTGTGCTTAATGAGGGTGCGAGTGATGTCCTTGAGGATTATATCAGGGCCTCAGGCCTATTCTCATGGCGCGGAAGCGTCTTCCAGTATGTTAGCGCTCTTGATGTTATAGATGGATGCCTTCAAGAACCTGTTTCTGTCTCCTGTGATGTTACATCCCGCCCATTTCAGCTTGTATGGGCACCTCACTGGGAGATAGAGAAGAACTGGCAGGGTCAGCAGTCTCCTACACCTGCACAACAGACAACTGTTGTTCAGGAGGTAAGGAACTTTCTTGAAAGGGGTAATGCTGGGTTCTTTGAGTGTGCATCCATTGAGAGCCTTGAAGGCTCAATAGATACAGGACAGGATGTGGAACCTGGGGTAGGCGGATATCTTGTTGGGAGTGATAAGGCGTGGTACAGGGTGGACAAAAATCAGGGTTGTTCAGACCAGGGCAACTGCGAGCAGGACTATCTTGTATATGAGGAGTCCCCTTTCTGGTTAGTTCAGTGTGGTGGATGGAGATATGATGCAACAGGTGGCCATGTGCATAATATGAGGCCAAGGTTTGACACAGATTATACATGGCTTACGACCAAGACCTCTGATGATGCTAACACCCCATACGATGACAGGTATATGGGTCCAAGTGGTGGTAGTTCAGGAAGGCTTCTTACAAGGTTTATACATGATAATCCCCTGAAATTGAATAATTCATATGACCCTGGTGCAAGTGATTACTATGTCTATGACTATCTTGTTGGCGGAAGGATTAATGCAAGCCCTACACAGGGCTATGTTGTTTATTTCCCAGGTCATAAGTACATCAAGTGTAACAACGACATCACATTTACAGCACCTCCTGCAAGGACAATAGATATTCAGTTTGATAGCATCCCAGGGGTTACAATACCAATAGGTATTGAGGTTGTTCATGGAAATTGTACCCAAGGTGTTAACTGTCCAAAGACTACGTATGATTTAATAAATGGGCACGGGACACTTGTGCAGGATGACTGGATAGAGTTAAGCTCAGAAATTGCAGAGTTTGACCCTGCGGATAATATCCTTAAAGGGGTGTATGTTACAAGTAAGTTTGATGATTCAGCAGCGACATCGCTTCAGATAACAAACATTATTATCACATTTGATAACAACTTAGGGACTACAGAACTTACCAATATAATTGACCGCACAGATAAGATGAGCCTCTGTGCTCCTTATTCATCTGCAAGCCCTGTAAGTTGTTCACTATCCAAGCCTGAGGAGACCATTTCACTCCATTTCTCCGGAGACATAACCCAGGATTTAGCCAGTTCAATTGTCACTGTTCAGTTGAACCAGAATGGCCCATCAGCACAGTTTGACCTTTCTACAGGTATCGGCACATCTGGCAGTGATACAAATGTGAGGATTGATATGACAGGTACTCAATACGACCCTTCAACTAACGCATTGAGAAACATAAAGCTACAGAATCTCCTGTGTCAGGACTATAATATAAACGACATAATTGTGACATTCCCTGATAATGGGGACTCAATAGATTTGGATTTGATTTATAATGATACAGTGGATGAGAGCATATGTGCGCCTGGTGTCCCGTCTCAGGCAAAATGTTCTTCAGGAGCTATAATACCTCCGCCCGAGGAGGAGTCTATTGAGGTTCAGTTTGAATTCAGAAACGCATATCGGTCAAATCATCGTGATATAACGCTACAGATTACATATGATTGTGGTCAAGGCTGTTCAGGCACTTTATCCGCAACATATGATGTAAGCAACCCACCTGGTGCTGGTTCAATAGTAGAAGACAGCAACTTCCGTATTGATATGTCAAATGCGATTTGGAGTGATGATAAAAAGAAGCTTCAAAACATAACCCTTACCAATAAAGACGGTTCAAAGGATATGAAAATTGAACAGGTGAAGATATGGTTCCAAAATGATAGGAAGCTTAGAAAATTCAATGATACAACTAATAATGATGATATATGTTCGTGGGGTGGTGGGACAGATCAAAGTCCTGCGACATGTAATCCTAATTATTTAATTCCACATCAAGGGGCAGAGCAACCCAGCACTGTGTATGAAACACTTAAACCAGGAATATGCAGTTATTACATCAGTCCATATCTTTCTACCTGTGATATTGACTGGAATAGTTCAAATACCTGTGGTATCAAGTATGTTCTTAACACACTTCTGGCATTGAAGTTTCAGATTACATCAAGTGAGTTTACAAAGACACAGCCAATTGTAAGGGATGAGTTCCTCTACAAGGCAAGCTATGATTATCCAATATACAGGGGTCATTTAAAGAAGATAAGGGTTCCTGATGTTCAGAATCCAACAGCCATAACGGTATGGGATGCCCTTGATAAGATGCCAGAGGCAGGCACAGGGAATCCAGTCACGCCATCAAAGAATAATACATACCGTTATATCTTTACATATTTTGATACAGATAATAACGGCTCGCTTGACTTCGTTGGGTTTGATGCAAACAACTCTGCCCAGCTCATGAGCTTGCTTGGTGCAACTGATGATGCATCTGCAAGTGTTATCATAAACAGCGTAAGGGGGAGGAAGGATGCCTCTGTTGGAAACCCTGCTGGAACAGGAGAGGCAACCCATCGTCTATGGGCAATTGAGCATTCTACCCCTGCATTGATGACTGATTCAAGATTGGTCTCTTCTGTTGTTGAAGGCTCTGAACCCTCAAATGGTTATAGGGATATGGTGATATTCGCAGGTGGAGACGATGGAATGCTCCATGCCTTCCATGTAGGTTCATATAGTGCAACTACAAACAAATATGATAATGGCACGGGTAAAGAGATATGGGCATATATTCCATCAAACCTTCTTGGTTCCCTCGGTGAGCAACCATTTAATGTTAAATATAATCCTGACAACCCAACTGATTACTCAATATTTGAACCAAAGGTCAGTGTGGATGGCTCACCTGCCATTGGAGATTTTCTGGTAAATGTAGGAACAGTGAACTCACCTGATTATCAGTGGCGCACATATCTTATTGGTACAGCAGAGATAAGAAATACTGCAAATGAAGACCATAGCAAAGGTATACTCTTTGCCCTTGATGTCTCAAATCCATACAGTCCATCGGTACTCTGGGAAAATAAATATTATGACACAAATGCAACACAAGGGTGTATCAATAATGAGAAGAACTGCAATATGGGCCATTCAAAAGGGTCTGCTATTGGGAGCGTCTTCTTTGGCGATGAATTAAAGAGCATTGCATTTGTGGCGGCTATCTGGGCAAACAAACAGAAGGCAAGCATCAACGCTACACAGTCGAATTACAATCACGACTACTGTTATATAGATGCGGAGACAGAGGGTTCATGTTCTATTGCAGATTATACAACAAAGACCGCTTGTGAGGCTAATGGAGGTACATGGACCCCTGCTACACCACCATCTGATTGTGTCTTTGGAGTTGGTGTGTATGCTATAGACCTTATGAATGGTCATGTTATATGGGATACCAAGATACCCTACACAGGAGATGCTATAAACATAGCAGAGACAACAGCAATTCCTGCGCTCATGGACATTGATGACAATGGCACCATGGATTATGTTGTGTTTGGTGATGCTCAGGGAAGGCTGTGGGTCTTAAACACCGTAAATGGTAGGAGCATAAAAGGTGTGGATGCAAATAATAACCCAATGCCTGTCTTTGAGGTACCGTCGGGCTATGATTGTGATTTGCAAAGTAAAGTCTGTACCGTCACAGACTGGACACCTGCCGGACCTGTTGAGCCAATAGGCGCTGCTGTCAGCACAAAGGGTAATCTTGTGGCATTTGGGACAGGTGGTTCTGACTCTGATTTTGCTTCAAATGATAAGGACTACCATGTATTTATACTGAGAGTCCTCACAACTCCTAATAATGGTAATTACTATGAGCTTCTTAAGATATTTGCAACGGATACGGGTGAGAAGATATGGGCAAAACCACTGATAACCTCTGATTATAATGTGTTTATAGCATCAGCGAGGAGCTATTATACAAGAGAGGTAAATCCTGATGTATCACAACTTCAGAGTGAGGGTAGGGTTGGGGTTATTAAGATGAGTCCAGGCACAGGTGCGCTTGAGCTTTCGCACATAACGAACGCAAGCGGTGAAGAATGGCTTGAGGGTGGTGTAGTTGGTGGTATTGATGCAGAGGCAAAGCATGCCTATGTTATAACACTCAAGCCTACAACATCTAATACCGAGGGAGTCTATCAGATAGGAGGGGAGGAATTTACTCAGACCACTACTACTGACAATCCTTATAACATCCTCTGGTGGAGGAAGTTGTGAGGAAAGGGAATGGATTTACATTAGTTGAATTACTGGTAGTTATATCAGCAGGCATCCTCCTGATGGCCCTTGCGACACCACCTTTTCTTTCATGGATGACGAGGCAGAAGGTTGAAGAAAGGACAAATAAATTTTTTACTGACCTGAAGTTTGCAAGGATGGAGGCTGAAAGACAAGGGGCAATAGGTATAATGCCAGACGCAGTGAATCCAGCCCTTATTGATACCTCAGAAAGGAGAATCTATGTTGCCCTGAACATCTCAAATAATGAATACAGGATTTATAGATGGCAGGATGAGAATATGAACGGAGTTCCCGAGACTAATGAATTTGCCCCTGATTTCAATAATCCTAATAATGACGGAGTCTTGCGAGAAGGGAAATTGAATGCTGTGGAATTTTCAAGGCCTGAGGGGATTAACAAGAGCCCATGTTCTAACAATACTTCAAGCTCAACAGGCCCAATCGTAAACATAAATAACTGTCCTGCTATACCCAATGTTTTTACTTCTGAAGAATACTGTATCAGATTTGATTCTAATGGATTTTATGAGGGGATGAATAATGCGAAGATATTTCTTTATAGAAATGGAGTTACCTATGGTATAGCCCTGAACATTACAGGGGCATTGCAGATGTGCAGATGGGATGAAAATGATAGCGAGTGGAAGAGGATAAGATGAGGACTTTAAGGAGGGTTATGGGGTTCATCTTTATCAGCTATGTTATATTGGTATTTTCGTTATACCTTTCAAGTTGTAATAGGGAAGTCACGGATGAGCCTGGCAAGACAAAAGAGGAAGTAGAGACAGAGAAAGGACAAAGAGCTACCGCTGAAACACAAGGTTCCATAGATAAAGGTGCTATTAGTGTTCTTATCGAACCACAGCGCCCAAGAAGGGGGGATGTACTTATAGCAAGGATAAAGGAAACTAAGGGCAAGCCAATCTATAAATGGTATGTAAATGTTAAATTAATAACAGAGGGGGAAGCCCCTTCATTTAACACTGATGGTCTTAAAAGAGGCGATTCTGTGATGGTGAGAGTTGTGACTTCAGAAGGTGAATTTGATTCTGAGCCTGTAAATGTTGTGAACTCTCAGCCTGTTATAGATAGTGCCTATCTTCTACCAATCTCTCCGAAGAAGGATGACATATTAAGAGCAGATGTAAAGGCTAAAGACCCTGATGGTGATGAGGTCTCTATGCTCTATCAATGGAGCATTAATGGAGCAAGTATAGAGGAAACCTCAAATACATTAAAGGCAGATATCAAGAGGGGTGATAGTGTATCTGTAAGGATTACACCTTTTGATGGCGAATTAAACGGCATGAGTGTTGAAAGGTCTGTTATAATCGGTAATGCCCCACCTGTAGTGGAGAATGAGGTTAAAGATATGAGAGTCAAAGACAAAGTACTTACGGGCAAGATTGTGGCTACTGATCCTGACGGTGATTCTATTGATTTTAGTTTGATTGACGCACCTGAAGGGATGACAATAGATAAAAATGGCATAATTAAATGGAATTTACCCGAAACACCTGTAAGCACATATTCTGTATCGGTAGCGGCCAGTGATGGGTATGGCGGTGAAAGTATTCTTAATTTTGAGTTATCCTTAAAGGCACATCAAAGATAGTATACCTATATGAGACGCTGAAAGTTGTCTGAATTTTATTTCAGTATAAATAATTCAGTGTGACAAAAGGCATTTTTATAGCTTCCTCCTTAATTTCGCCTTGTTCAACAACACCGTTCTCTTTGGTCTCCGTTTTCTTCTAAAGAAGGAAGACATCCCATTATAACCCTATAATCCCCTGTTCGACAGTCATAGAATAACAAAAGCTGATTTTAATTGTAAAATCAAGGAGTTATTGCATAGACAAGATTTTGGCGTGTTACTACAAAATTAACTCTTTAAATCAATCTTGTATAGCTTAGGTGGTGGAGAAAAATTCAGCTTTTTCAATATATTAGCCTGTTCAGGGGTTAGTTCTGTCCGCTGCAGAATACGTCCATCTTTTGATTCAAATTCTCCAAGATGCAGACGCTCCGTAACACCTCTAATCTTATCCCATGTGAGTCCTGTTTTATGTTCTGCAATACGCACAAGTAACAATGCAAGAAAACATAGAAGGACATGAGCCTTAATCCGTTCATCCTTGCGATGATATATAGGTCTGAGTTC
>FWPU01005894.1_pt1 | contig 25595 bp, 35 predicted proteins | sample 2228361 | NCBI WGS metagenome assembly FWPU01 (sample SAMEA103939777, study PRJEB20133) | metagenome | reverse complement strand
TCATGGGGACCCGGGCGCGGGAGGGCAAGGACGGCGCGACCGTTGCAGCGCGTCGAGGCATGAAGCGCTACGACCTGTCCCCCAGCCGAGGCTTTCAGGTCCTCGGGGGCTCCACGCGTTCCCAGGCGGCCACCATGGTCATCGCCCCCCGCGAGTCCACGGGAGGTCCGGAGAACCGCCACGAAGGCAGCGATCAGTGGCTGTACGTGCTGTCGGGCCAGGCCCGCGCCATCGTCGAGGGGACCGCCTGGACGGTCGAAGCCTGCCTGGCCCGCGGCCGCCGCCTCCTGGTCCTCAGCAGCCCCCTGGCCTACGGCCTGGCGGTCACCGCCCCTCTCGCCCCCCGCGACGTCGTCTGCTTCCCCGCCCCCGCCAGCGCCGACCCCGCCGCCCTCGCCTGCGCCACCGCCGACGCCGCCATCCTGGCCGCCTGCCAGCAGCGGGGCCTGGACGCCTGCGTCATCCGTCCCTTCGGCGCCGTCAGCGGCCTGGAGGCCGCCCCCGACGCCGCCATCCTCCCCCGCCTGGCCCGCGCCGCCGCCTGCGGCGCCCCCCTGGTGATCGACGCCCCGGTCCACCAGGCCCACACCTTTTGCGCCGCGACCGACCTGGCGCACGGGATCATTCGCCTCGCCCTCGCCAGCGGCACCCGCGGCCAGATCGTCAACCTCGGCCACCAGCGCGACCTCACCAGCCTGGCCCTGGCCCACCTGGTGCGCGACCTCGCCACCCGCCGCACCGGCCGCCCGCCCGCCATCCACCTCTACCCCCGCACCCCCGGCGCCCCCCTCGCCCGCTGGGTGCCGGACCTGACGACCGCCGCCCTCCTGGCGGGGTGGGAGCCGGAGCGCCTGACCCCGGTCGAGGCCCTGGTCGAGGCCGCCGTCGCCCTCGCCTGCCAGACCCCATGCGCCGACGGAGACGCCCATGCGTTGCCACGCTCATAACCGCAAAGGGGAGCAATGCCGCAAACCCGCCGTCCCCGGCCGCACCGTCTGCCACTACCACGGGGGCAAGACCCCCGTCGGGGCCGCCGCCCCCGCCTTCAAGCACGGCCGCTACTCGAAGTACCTGCCCAAACGCTGGCTGGAACGGTACGAGGCGGCCCTCGCCAACCCCGACCTGCTCGCCCTGAAAGACGAGATCGCCCTGATCGACCTGCGGATCGCTGACCTGGTCGAAGGCGCCACCACCCCGGAGAAACAGGCCGCCGTCTGGCCCGACCTCCTGGCGGCGATCGAGCGGCGGCGGCGGCTGACCGAGACGGAGCAACAGCGCCTCCTGGCGATGCAGCAGGCCGTCACCGGGGAGCAAGCGATGATCTTCGTCCAGGCCGTGGCGAGCATCGTCGCTGAGGAAGTGACCGACCCGGCCGTGCGGCAGGCGATCGCCCGCCGCCTGCGCGACCTGGCGGGGACGATGCCCGCCGCCCTGGCCTATGGAGGCGCCTGGTGATCGCCCCCCTCCTGCGGCTGGCCGCTGACCGCCTCGATCCCCCCGCCCGGCTGGTGGAATCCGGGGCCAGCCTCCTCGCCTTCGTCACCCGCATGAGCCCCGGCTACCGCCCCGCCCGCCACCACCGCCACCTGGCGGCCGCCCTGGAGCGGGTGGAGCGGGGGGAGATCGACCGCCTCCTGGTCGTCATGCCCCCGCGCCACGGCAAATCGGAGCTCTGCTCCGTCCACTTCCCCGCCTGGTTTCTGGGGCGCAACCCCGACCTGCGGGTGATCGCCTGTTCCCACACCGCCGCCCTCGCCCAGCGGTTCTCCCGCCTGGTCCGGGGGAAGGTGACCGATCCCCGCTGGCCCTTCCCCGCCCGCCTGGCCGCGGGCGAAGCCACCGTCCAAGCCTGGGGACTGGCGGGCCACGCCGGGGGCTACGTCGCCGCGGGGGTGGGCGGGCCGATCACCGGGATGGGAGCAGACCTCCTCATCATCGACGACCCGGTCAAATCGGCGGAAGAGGCGCTGTCGGCGGCGGTGCGCGACCGGACGTGGGAGTGGTACACCGGGACCGCCTATCCCCGCCTGGAGACCGGGGGGCGGATCGTGGTCATCGGCACCCGCTGGCACCCCGACGACCTGATCGGCCGCATCCTCGCCTCCCCCGAGCGGGAGCAGTGGCACCTGATCCACTTCCCCGCCCTGGCGACCGGGCCCGATCCCCTGGGGCGGGCGCCGGGGGACCCCCTCTGGCCGGAGCGGTTCGATGCCCGCGCCCTGGAGCGGATCAAGCAGGCGATGGGGAGCTTCTGGTTCGCCGCCCAGTACCAGGGGGAGCCGGTCGCCCCGTCCGGGCAAATCTTCCGCCCCGACGCCTGGCCCCGCTACCAGGGGGACCCGGCCGCCCTCTACCGCACCGGGGGCCCGTGGCAATTCCTCGATACCGCCTACAAGGCGGGGGCGGGGCATTCCCGCTCCGCGATCGTCACCTGGGTGGCGACCGAGCGCGGCTGGGCGGTCGTCGACTGCTGGACCGGCCAGCCCGACTTCCCCGTCCTGGTCGAGATCGTGCGCGAGCAGGCGGCCAAGTGGCGGCCGCTGGCGGTGGTGATCGAAGACCAGGCGTCCGGCCAGTCCCTCCTGCAAACGCTGCGGGCCACCACCCGCCTCCCGGTCGTCCCCTGGCGGCCGGGGGACCGGGACAAGGTCGCCCGCGCCCACGCCGTCAGCGCCTACATCGAGGCCGGGCGGGTGGCCCTCCCGGCGGCCGCCCCCTGGGTGGAGGATTTCGTCCTGGAGCATGCGCACTTCCCCGCGGGCCGCCACGACGACCTGGTCGACACGACCACCATGGCCCTCCTCTACCTGACCGCCGGGGCCTGGGAGGCGATCAGCGGGGACCTGGCCCGCGACCTGGCGGAGGTGGGGCTGGGATGAAGGTCCATCCGGGCTGGTTCCGCCCCCTCCCGGTCGAGACCGGGATCGAGCGCCTGACCCCGCAGCAACTCGCCGCCTTGCGGGCGCGGGCCGCCGGGCTGTCGAACGCTCAGGCGGCGCGGCTGCTGGGGATCGGCCAGTCGACCCTCGATTCCGACCGGCACGACGCCTTCGCCCGGCTGGGGATCAGCGGGGTGCGGTCGCCATCGCTGCGGGCGGTCTACCTCCTGGGGCGCTACGACGAACAGCGGGCCTGGATCGCCCGCGCTGCCGCTACCGGGGAGGGGATGGCAGGGGCGGCTAGCGGCCCGGGGCCGGGACTGCCAGAATCGGAGTAGGAGGAAGGGAGCGATGCGCTTACGGCAACGCGACCGCGACGCCTGGCTGGCGCTGGCCGTCGCCTACGCGCTGCTGCTGGGGGCGCTGACGGTCGCCATCCTCTATGCCCTGATCCTGCTGGTCGGGGCGGTGACGATCCTGCGCTGGGTGATGGGGGAGGTGAGCTAGTGGGCTGGCTGGCTGCCCTCTACGACGCCGCCGCCGACGCTGGGGCGCGGCTCCGCTCCCTGGCGGCGCCCGTCTGGCTCGACGGGGCCGGTGGCGCCCTCTCCGAGCGGGCCGGGCTCTACGCCCTGATGGAGCACTACGACGCGAACTCCCTCTTCGACAACCTCGCCGCCCCCCTCTGGCGGGACTACAAGGCCCGCTACGGTCTCCCCCGCCTGATGCGCTCGCTCTTCAACCCCACCACCCGCGCCGTCGACTGGTACCCCGGCGCCATCTACCCCGGCCCGGAGCATGGCGGGGACCGCCGCCTGATCCCCTGGCCGGAAGCGGCGATGCAGGAGGCGCCCGCGATGGTGGCCGCGGGGGAGGCGGCCCTGCGCTGGGGCGGCTGGCCGGTCGCCGCCCACCTCTGGGTGCGGCAGACGGTCCTCCTGGGGAACACCATCATCGAAATCCAGGACGATCTCGCCCGGCGGCAGGTCTACCCCTGCCTGATCCACCCCCGCCACGTCGTCGACCTGGCCCTCTCCCCGGCGGGGGACGTCGTCCGTTACGCCATCGCCTTCCGCCGCACCGACCCGGCGGGGAAGACCTTTCTCTACCGCAAGGAGGTGAACGCTGAGCGGATCGCCACCTTCCGCGACGACGAACCCTGGGACCCCGACGGGCTGGGGGCCGAGCGGGCCAACCCCTACGGCTTCGTCCCCGCCGTCTGGACCCGCTTCCGCCCCCAGAGCGGGAGCGTCTACGGCACCCCCCTGATCCTCCCCGCCCTGCCGAAGATCGAGGCGTTGAACGCCGCCGCCAGCGCCATCCACGACTACGTCCTCAAATTCATCCACCAGGGGGCGATCCTGGCGACCAACTCCTCGGTGGCGGAAATCCAGCGGGTGATCGGCCAGCCGACCGACCCGGACCAGATGACCGCCGACCGCGAATCGGTCGGGCTGTGGCGCGGCCCGGCCGACCTGCGCGTCTGGAAGCTTATCGACAACCTGGGGCTGGGGGAGGCCGTCGGCTTCATCGAGCGCCTGCTGGAAGAGATCGAAGCCGATCTGCCCGAACTCACGGTCGACCGCCGCCTCCAGGAGATGGCGGTCCTGACCGGGCCGGGGGCCGAGCGGGCGCTGGGGGAAGTGAAGAAACGCCACCGGGCGGCGATGGCGGAATTCGACCTGCAACTCGGGCGGATCGTGACGATGTGCCTCGCCATCGGCGGCTGGCGCCTCAACGCCGGAGCCTGGGATGCGCCGGGGGGGATCGACCCGGCCCGGCAAGCCTTCCGCCCCTTCGATCTCGATACCCACCGCCGGGGGGAGGTGCGGGTGGAACTCGAACCCCGGCCCCTGGTCGTCCTCTCCGAGCGGGAGCGGGTGGACGCCATCCTGGCGAAGGAGGCGATCCGCACCCGCCAAGGCTTGATCGAACTCTACGGCCCTGAGGAAGGGAACCGGATATTCGAGGAACGGCAGCGTGATCAGGCGGATGCGCCCGATCTCCTGGCGCGAGCCTTCGGGCGCGGTGATTTCTAGGAGGATGCGATGGAGCATGAGGTGATTGAGGGCTGGACCCTGGTGTATGCCGGGACGGGCGTCACGGCCACCAAGGGGGGCTGGGAGGTGACAACGACCGGGGAGGCCGGGATCGACCGGGCGGTCCTGCGGGAGCGCGTCCTGGCCCGCTGCCGCGAGATCGACGCCGCCATCGCCCGGGGCGTGCTGCCCGCCGAGCGTCCGGCGGGGTGGGTGCCCCTGAGCGCACCACTGGAGGGCTAAGCGATGCCGCTGACGATGCGCTTCTTCACCAAGTCGCCGCTGAACATCAAGCTGAGCGAGTGGACGAGCAACGCCATCACCGCCAGCCTGCACAACAACACCCTCGACTTCTTCGACGACGTCGCCAGCAGCCAGCTTGCCAACGGGAATGGCTACACCCAGCCGGGGATCGCCCTGGCGAACAAGACGATCACCCAAGACAACGCCACCAACGAGCAACGGCTGGACGCTGACGACATCTCCTGGTCGGTCTCGGGGACGGGGATCACCTGGTGCTGACTGGTCCTGACCGACCGCACCCCCGCCACCGACGCCACCCGCCCCCTCTGGGCCTTTGGCGATCCGGGGGCGGACCAGAGCGTCCCGGGCGGCCAGACGCAGACGATCCAATGGAGCAATTCCCCGGCGGCGGTGGTGAAGTCGGTCGTCTAGTCCCCTGGGGGCGGGTGACCCGGCGCGGCTGGGACCTGCTGGCGCTCCTCTGCCGCGAGGGGGCCGAGACGCTGCACCCCGGGTTCGTCGTCGGGGTGACGGTCGATGGCACCCGCGTCCTGGTCGAGTGGGACGGCAGCGCCCTGGTCAAGGGGGAACGCTACCGCCTGGAGACCCTGGCGACCCTGACCGGGGGGCTGGCGGTCGAGGCCCTGACCGAGGTGCATTGCATCGCCTAGGAGGGGCGCCGATGCCGGGATCGCGTCACGGACCGTCGATCAAGTGGCCCCGCGTCTATGAGGCGCTGCGGCGCAAAGGCTATAGCAAGGCCAAATCGGCCCGCATCAGCAACGCCATGTGGCGCAAGCGGTTTCGCCGGGGGCGGCGGTGAGCGTCAGCACGCCGGGGCTGGTCGACCAGGCGATCGAGGACCTGCGGCGCGGGCTGATCCAGGCTGAGGGGTACGCTCTGGAGACGCTGGCGAACCTGATGCGCCCCGGGCTGCGCGTCCTCCTGGACCTGGAACAGGCGATCATCGACGCGCACGACGCCGCGCAGCGGGAGGGGCGGCTGCTGCGCCCGGAGGACCTGGCGGCGCTGGATACGATCCGGGGGATCATCCGGGAATACGAAGGGCTCCTGCGGACCGCCGCCGACCTGGCCCAGCAGGCGATCGCCCGCCAGCAGGCCGCCCTGGCGGTGGCGACCCAAGAGCAGCTTGTGGCGATCGCCCGCCTGACCGACCCCACGGTCGGGGGGCTGGCCTGGGTGGAGCCGCGGCGGATCGCCGCCATGGCCGGGCTCCTGGCCCCTGGCGCCCCCCTGCGGCAGCGGATCGACACCCTCCCCGTCCTGGTGGGGAACCGGCTGCTGGACGGACTGATGGCCGCCGCCGCCCTCCCCCTCCATCCCCGCGAGATCGCCCGCCGGGCGCTGGGGCAGGCACAGGGGGTGGCGCTGGCGAAGCTGCACCAGTACGCCACCGACGCCCTTGCCTTCGCCCAGCACGAGACGACCCGCCAGTGGTTCAAGGCCAATTCGGACCTGGTCAGCGGGTGGCAGTGGCGGGCCGCCCGCCAGCCGGGGCGGACCTGCCTGGCCTGCCTGGGGATGGACGGCCGCATCTTCGGCGTCGACCAGCGCCTCCCGCGTCACTCCCGCTGCCGCTGCGTCATGGTCCCGGTCCTGGTCGGGCAACTGGCCCGCGGCCGCCTGGAGCCGGTGGAGGACTGGTATGCCAATCTCCCCCTGCCCCAGAAGCGGGCCTGGGGACCGGGGGTGTACCACTTCCTGACGCATGGCGGCCGGTTCAGCGACTTCGTGCTCCAGGTGCGCGACCCGGACTTCGGCCTGGTCGTGCGCGAGGGGAGCCTGGAGCGGGCGCGGCAGGCGGCGATCGCCGCCGGGCGGGGGGACCCCCTGGCGACCTACCGCCGCCCGAGCCTGGTCCGGCCCCGCCGTCCGGCCCCCGCGCCCGCCGCGCCGAAGGCGCCTGCCGCCAAGCCGACGCCCGCGCCTGCCACCGACTGGGTGAGCCAAGCGCAAGCGATCATCGCCAAGGGGTATAACTCGTGGAAGGACGCGGTGGCGGTCGGGGAACTGATCCTCGACCAGTACCTCGCCCAGCTTCCCGCTGGCCTGAACCCGCTGTGGAAGCTCGGGAAGCAGCACTACAAGGCGCTCAAGGAATTCAACGAGATCAGCCTCAAGCTCGCCAATCCCGCCCCAAACATGGATGCGTTGCCCCTGTCGCAGCGGCTCAAGGCCCTCGGCAAGCGCCTCACCGACCAGGATGCGAAGCTGGCCGCGTTGTGGGCCAAGCCCGAGACCCAAGCGGCGGTCCGGGAGGCGCAAGACCGGCTGGCGGCGCTCCTGCGGCAGGTGCGGCCCGACTTCGGCACCGGGACGGACGACCTGAACTTCGAAAGTCCGTACACGGTTCCGCCGCGGTGGGTGCAACTCCTCAATGACAACCGCCGTCTCTATCCCAAGGCGTGGTGGGACCGGATGGTGAACGGGGGCGACCTGGCGGTGAACATCTTGGCCGGCCGGGGCCACTTTGCCCCGAACGTCCGCCACACGGTGGGGCCGGGGCCGCCGACGCACGAGATCGCCCTGGGGCAGGACTGGCAGGAAGCGGTGGCGACCCACGAATTGTGGCACTTCGCGCAGACGGTCACCCCGGCGCTGCGCGATCTCGAAAAGGATTTCTACCGCTACCGCACGGCCGGGGAGCCGCTGCAAAGCCGCAGCCCGTACCTCCTGTCCGATCGGGTGCGGCCCGACCGCTTCATCGACCCCTACCAGGGACGGCACTATCCACCAGCGGCAAAGGCGCACGAGGGGGTGGAGATGAACTCGACGATGGCGTCCTACATCTGGTGGCCGCAGCGCCACGGCATCCACCCCACCACCGACCGGGAACACGCCGCCTTCCTCCTGGGGCTGCTGGCGGGGGTGCCGTAGGAGGATGGCATGAACGCGGCCGATGTGCTATTCCTTGCCTGGGCGGTGGCGCTGGCGGTGATCATCTCCCTCCTGCCGCCGCGCCCATGGAGGTGAGGACGGATGCGGGTGACCGTGCGCATCCTGCCAGAGAACGACTGGGTAACGTGGGAGGATGGGCGACTGACGGGATCGCCGCGGGAGATTGCGCGGCTGCGGCGGCTGGAACGGGCCTGGCGCGGCAAGCCGTACTACCCGAACGCGGCGGGGGACTATACCCTCTTCGATCCGCGCATGGTCGTGACCGACAATCATCTCAGTCACGTCGGCTTCTTCCTCAGGGCGATGGGGGCGGCGGTGGAGCCGCCGGTGGTGGCCGTCGAGTGGGAAGACCCGAAGCTCCACCCGCCGCCCGAGAACGCCCTTACCTAACGGGGCCGACGTAGACGATCCAGAGGACGTGGAGCGGCCCGGCGGCATCGGCGCTCACCGTCGCCTGGACCGATTTGATCACCGCCCCCTCGGCTTCCAGCCGGGCGATCACGGTGGTCGCCGCCTGGGCCAGATACTCCGGATCGGGATTGACCAGGCAGGCGACCTGGGTGCCCATCGTGCCCATCATGACGCTGCCTCCTCTCGTAGCTCATCGACCAGGCGCACCGCCGCCAGCGCCAGCGGATCGGCCGCCCCGAGATAGGTGATGCGCGGTCCATCTGCCTCCCAGACGATCCGCGCCCATGCCCGCGGGGCGAAGACGCGGACGCTGGCCGCCTCCCGGTCGAGGGTGATGACCGTCTCCCCCGCCGTCCAGTCGGTGAAGCGGCCATCGGGGGAGATGGCGCTGGGGGTGGCGTCCGCCTGGGCCACCAGGGCCCGCGCCAGCCGGATCGCTTGGTCGGTCGTTGGTGTGCGCATGGTGGTCCTCCTCCCTAGGCGGCCACCGCCGTCTCGCTGGGGGTGACGGTGGCATCCAGCCAGCCGAGCCGCGCCAGCAAGAGGCTGTGGTGGCCGCATTCCCCGGTGTAGAGAAAGCCTTTGCAGGTGCACGACCAAGCGGTCAGGTAGTGACGGACGCCGGGCTGCGACCGGGAGGTCGCGTACCAGCGCCCGCCCTGGCGGATCAGCCAGACCCCATCCGCCGCCGCCTGGGCGGCCAGCCGCCGCTGCCGCGCCCGCTGGCGGGCGATGGCGCGGGCGGTCTGGGGTGGGGTGGTGGGATCGAGTCCGTAGGCGGCGAGATCAATCCCCGCCCCGTTGCAGTACCAGCAGGCCCCGCTGGCGTGCGCCGGGCCAGTCGCCGCCCCGTGGCAACTGGGACAGGTCGTCAGGCGTTCCATGGTGGTCCCTCCTCACAACAGGCCGGGCCGCCCCGGCCACATCCACATCTTACCAAAAGCTCCACGGGCTGTCAAGATGAGGAGGATGTGGTATGCTGGGTGATGCTGAGGAGATGATGGAGGTGAGGTGCGATGATGGAGACACGGACGGGGATGGCGACGCGGGAGGGGCGCTGGCTGTCGGTGGACGAAGCGGCCCGCCGCCTGGGGGTGCACCCGAACACCGTGCGCAAGTGGGCCGACACCGGCATCCTCCCCTGCTGGCGCCTCCCCGGCTCCGGCCACCGGCGCTTCGACCCGGACGCGGTCGAGCGCCTGCGGCAGGGGATGCAGCAGGCGGGCCGCTCCGGCTAGCTAGGCGGCCCGCCGCGGCTTGCGCCCCGGCCGCCCTGGCACAAGCTCCCGCACCACGGCCAGATCGGCGGGGGTGAGGACCCATTCCCGTCCCACGAGCGTCCCCACCCCGGCCTGGCGCACCGCCCGCCGCACCGTGCTCTTGTGGACCCCCAGCCGGTCGGCGGCATCCGCCACCCCGACGCACTCCCGCAGCGCCGCCCGCTGCCCGGCGGCATACGCCTCCTGCACCGCGCAGCGCAGCGCATGCTCCACCAGCGCCAGCGTCAGCGGGTGCGTGCTCACGACCTTCAGGGATTGCGCCACGATCGGTTCCAGCGCGTCCATCCGTCCTCCTTCCCTTCCTATTCTACCCGCACCGGAGCGGAAAACCTAGGGACGCGGTGGCAGGGGTGGGCCGGGCCCACCCCCTGCCCGCCCCTGGCCGTGCTACTACGGTGGGGAAAGGAGGCGCGATGCCATGACCGCCATGACCGAACCGACTGCTGGCGCGACGCCAGCCCCCGATACCCCACCGCCCGATCCGGAGCGGGAGGACGACGACCTGGACGAGCTTCCCGACGATTTGGGCGATGCCGGAAAAGCGGCGCTGCGGCGGGAGCGGAAGGCCCGGCGCGAGGCCGAGCGCAAACTGACCTCCCTCCAGGCGCGGCTGGCGGCCCTGGAAAAGGCGGAAGCCGAGCGGCAGGCGGCTGAGCGGGGGCGGCAGGAAGCGGAAGCCAAGCAGCGCGGCGAGTGGGAGCGGATCGCCACCGAGCGCGAGGCGCAGATCGCCACCCTGAGCGCGAAGCTCCAGGCGGCGGAAGAGCGGCTGGCGGCGGCGATCGACCTCTTGCGGCCCTGGGTGGAGCGCGGCTGGGCGGACCTGCCCCGCGAATTGCGCGATCTCTACACCGGCCCGGAGGACGACATCCTCGCCATGCAGGCGCACCTGCACCGCACCGCCAAACTTGCCGAACGGCTGAAGCAGGCCCGCATCCCCGGCAATCCCCCGGACGGGGAGGGGGCGGGAACCGCCGCCACCCGGCGCAAGACGATCGACCTGGGGATCAATCCCCGCATGATTCTGGGATAGGAGCGCACGATGCCGGACCTGGCTGTCAGCAGCAGCGACATCCGGCCGGTCTACGTCCAGGGGACGGGCGGGCTGATCATCAAGGCCGTCCGCTCCGGGGAGGCCCTGGCGGCCGGGGATGTCGTCTACCTGGCGAGCACCGGGAAGGTCCTCAAGGCCGACTCGGATGCGCTCGCCTCCATGCCTGCCTACGGGATCGCCCTCACCCCCGCCGGGGGGGATGGGGAGCCGGTCTCCGTCCTGATGGCGGGCTGGATCGCGGGCTTTACCCTCACCGGCCTGAACCCCCACGCCCCCGTCTACGTCTCGGGGACGCCGGGGAAGCTGACCGACACCAAACCGAGCGGCACCGGGAAGGTGGTGCAGGTCGCCGGGCGCGTCGACGTCGACGCCAATGGCAACAAGCTCCTGCACATCATGTTCGACTGGGCCGCTGACTACACGGCGTTGCCGTAGGGAGGGGATGCGATGGGCGTCCTGGCTGGCCTCCTGGGCATTACCGACCTCGATACCCGGCTCGTCTCCCTGGAGACGCGCACCGTCACCGACGCGGTCAACGAGGTCCTGGCCCGCTACACCGAAGTGCGGAATGAGGCGTTCGCCTTCTTCGTCGAGTCGGAGACGACCGACGCCAAGTGGACCTACACCCTCCCCGGTGGCGCCGAGATGGAACTGGTCGATGAGTACGGCACCCCGGTCGAAGAGCGGCCGGTGGGGAAGTGGGAAGTCGCCTTCCCCCTGCGCAAGGCGGTCAAGGGGTGGGGCTACGACCGCGACACCTTCGCCTACCTGACGGTGGCGGACCTGGAGCGGATCAACGCCTCCATGCAGATCGCCAACGCCAAGACCCACAAGAAGCAGATGATGAAGGCCCTCTTCGGCAACGCCAACTACACCTTCACCGACCGCCGCCACGGCGCCCTCACCATCCGCCGCCTGGCCAATGGCGACGGCTCCACCTACCCCCCGGTGATGGGGAGCGACACCGAGGCCGACGACACCCACTACCTGGAGACGGGCTACACCAGCATCACCGACACCAACAACCCCCTCAAGCTGATCAAGGATGAACTCAAGGAGCACTGGCCCGGCCCCTACAAGGTGGTGGCGCTGATCAATTCCGCCCAGCGGGCGGCGATCACCAGCCTGTCGGCCTTCGTCGATGCCCGGCAGGCGGGGATTGATCCGGGGGACGACCAGGCGGTGGCGAGTGAGGTCGGGGGGCGCGTCCCGGGCGAATTCCTGGGGATCGTCCCGGCCAATGGCGTCTGGGTGTACGAGTGGGACGAGGGCATCCCGGCTAACTACCTCTTCGGCCGCGACCTGGGACGCCCCGCCCCCCTGATCCGCCGCGTCCATGGCCCCGAGCAACTGCGCGGCTTCAAGATCGAGGGGGAGGATGAATCCTGGCCCCTCTTCAAGCGGTCGTGGGTGGACCGCGACCTGGGCTATGGCGTCGGCAACCGGCTCAATGGCGCGGTGGTGGAGCTCGGCACCGGTGGCTCCTACACCGTCCCGGCGATCTACGCCTGATGGAGGGGTGATTGATGGCGACCGCTGAGGCGATCGGCCAGATGCGGGAGCGGGCCGCCGCCGACCTGGCGGACGCGACCGGGCGGCTGGGCGCCTTGCTCGGGCTCCCCGAGCCGGATTTCCCCCGCCCCAGCCGCGATCCCCGCCTCGATCACGCCCGCTGGCTGGCGGCGGTCGCCGCCTACCTGCACCAGGTGGCGGACGCCGTCGCCGCCCGCCCGGCCCCGCCGCGGGCCAAGGAGGGGAAGCGTGCTGCGGAGTGAGGTGGCCGCCTACCTGGGCGGGCTCTACGGCCCCCTCCTGGCCGAGGTCGGGCTGACCGCCAGCGATACGACCGGGAACCTCAAGGAGGTCCTGGACGACGCCGGGCGGTTGCGCGGGCTGGGGGAGGAGGCGCTGGCCGGGCCGATCGCCGCCGCTGAGGTCCCGCCCTACTTGGCGGTCGCCCGCTGGCTCTGCCTGCGCAAGATTGCGAGCCTCCTGGCGCTGCGGGCGGACATCTCCCTCAGTACCCCGGCGATCGCCAAATCCCGCTCCCAGCCCTACCGGGCGGTGAGCGAATTGCTCGATCAGGCGCGGCTGGAAGCCGAGCCGTATCTGGTGCGGACGGGGACATGGACGACCGCCACCCTGACCTTCGACTACCTGGAGCCCCCGCTGCGGCTGACCGGCTGATCACCGGGGCCGCCGTCCGCTGCGGCTGCGGGGCGCTCCTGAGCGAGGCCCGCTGGCTGGGCCGGGAGCCGGAGACGGTGATCCTCCCGGACGCCTGTCCTGCCTGCCAGCGGGCGGCCCGCCGGGCGGCGGTCGCCGTCCCGGCGCTGCGACCCGATGAGGTGTAGAGGATGGAACGCTGGCTCATCCGCCACCCGGACGGCCGGGAGGCAGAACTGGAGGGGGAGCACCGGGGGCAGGTCTGGAAGCACCTCAAGGCCGAGGGCTGGGAGCGGATCGTCCTGCGGCCGGGGGAGGCGCCCCCGCCGCGGCTGGTGACGGTCCCGCCCCCCGCCGTCGAGGCGGCCCCGCCCCCGGTGCCGGAATCCCCCGCGCCCGTGCGGGAGGAGGGCCGTGCTGACGGCTGAGGAGATCGCGGACCTGGCGGCGGAAGAAGCCGCCGCCCTGCCCCAGACCTGCCGCCTGATCGAGCCGGTCCCCGTCTCCGATGGCGCGGGGGGCTTCACCGTCACCACCAGCGAGCGCACCCTTCCCTGCCGGGTGGAGCCGCTGGCGGCGAGTGACCTGGCGGTCAACGAGCGGCTGAGCCGGGGGGCGAGCTACGCCGCCATCCTCCCGGCGGGGACCGCCGTCGGGGAGGAGGCGGTCCTGAGCGTCGGCGGGCGGCGGCTGGTGGTGACGGGGCGGCTCGATCCCCTCCCCTACCCGGTCGCCACCGTCCTGTTGCTGCGTGATGAGGCGTAAGGGGATGGTCGAGATCGTGGTCGACGTCCGCACCCTGGCGACCGCGCAAGCCGCCGACGCCTTCCGCGAGGCGGTCGACCGGGCGCTGCGGGCTGAGGTCCTGGTGACGGAGCGGGACACCAAGGAGAACATCGTCCGCTACAACGCCATCGACACCGGGACGATGCTCCGCTCCGTCCACGGCCAGCAGGTGGACGACTGGACCTGGAAGCTGGCGGTCCCCGTCCCCTACGCCGCCTATGTCAACTTCGGGACCCGGCACATGGCGGCGAGGCCCTTCTTTAGCGAAGCGGTCGAGGCCAGCCGCCAGCGGTTCCCCGGGCGGATGCGGCGGGCGGTGGCGCCATGATCAACGAGCTCCCCCGCGTCCGCCGCTGGCTCTATGGCGTCCTGGCCGGGGACGCCACCCTGGTCAGCCTCCTGGGTGGCCCCCACATCTACCATGCCCTGGCCCCCGAGGGAGCGCCCTACCCGCACGTCGTCTTCCTGCGGCTGGGGCAACTCGACGACCTGACGGCGCTGGGGGAGGTGCGCATCTGGACGGAAGGGCGCTGGCAGGTCAAGGGGGTGATCCGGGGGAGCGCCACTCGCGGCTCCCCCAACGCCCTGCAATCGGTCGCCGACCGCCTGGAGGCGCTGTTGCAGGCGGCCTCGGGGACCCAGAGCGGGGCGGTGATCCTCGATTGCCACCGCGCCGCCCCCTGGGAGCGGACCTACGTCGATGGGGGCGTGCGCTATGACGAACTGGGGGCGGAATGGGTGATCCGGGCGCGGCCAGCCTGACCCTGATCGAACCCCGCTGCGGCGGCTGCGGCCGCAAGCTGGCGGAGGCGGTGAGCGTCCGCGCTGGCTGGGTGGAACTCGCCTGCGACCGCTGCGGCCGCCGCGCCGGGCTGGGGCAGGCCCCCGAGCCGGTGACGGTCCAGGTGCGCTGCCCCACCCCCTGGCGCCGCCGCCCCTGCCGCCGCCTCTGGGCGGTGGTCTCGGCCGCCGCCGATGGCTGGCTGGCGGTCCGCTGCGACCGCTGCAAGGAGCGTGTTCAGCTACCGTTCGTGCCCCAAGCGGCCAAGGAGCTAAGCCATGTCTGAGCGCGTCTGGGCCTACATGGTCACCCAACTGGGGGTGGAAGCCACGTCCGGGACGGCGGTCGCCGCCAACAAGCGCCTGGCCGCCACCGCGATCGTCCCCCAGCCGAACATCGAAGCCGGGAGCTTCCAGCCCCCCGGCTACAAGTACAAGACGATCGTCGTCAACAACCGCGAGTGGACGGTCCTGGACATCTCCGGCCAACTCGTCTACACCGACATCGTCTACCTCTTTGCTGGCCTCTTCGGCAACGCCACCATCTCCACCCCGACCGGCGGCACCAACTCGCGGGACTGGGTGTGGAACCCGGCGTCGTCGTCCGCTGACGCCTTCCGCACCTACACGATCGAGTGGGGCGACAGCACCGTCGACCGGGTGGCCTACGTCTGCATCAACAACCTGGCGCTCAATTTCTCGCGCAACGGCAACTCCGTCAGCGGCCAAGCCTACGGCCAGTTGATCAACGAGGATGCCGCCGCCACCAGCGGCGCCACCCAGATCGCCCTGCAACCGGCCCTGTCCAAGGAGATCGACATCTTCCTGGACGACACCAGCGCCAACCTGGGGACGACCAAGCTCACCCGCTGCCTGTCCGCCTCCTGGGCGATCAACGGCAAGGTGGGGATGATCTGGCCGCTCAACAGCGCCAACCCCTCCTTCGCCGCCGCCATCGAACAGGCGAATTTCGAATCCCGCGTCGACCTGGCGCTCGCCTACGACGCGACCGGCCGCAGCATGATGGACCGGTTGCGGGACAACGCCACCCGCTTCCTGCGGATCAAGGCCACGGGCCCGGCCATTGAGGGCACGATCCCCTACCTGATCCAGATCGACTGCGCCGTCAAGGCGCGGGTGGCGGGGAACCGCTCCAATCAGGACGGGCTGGCGGTGATCCCGGTGACCTTCGACGTGGTGCACGACGCGGGGTGGAACAAGGCGCTGTCGATCAAGGTGACGAATACCCTGACCGGGTTGTAGTCCGAGAAAGGAGGGCCGCCGTGCCCCTGGACCTCGCTGACCTGGATGCCAAGACCCGCGACCTCGCGGTGCACCTGCCCGCCTACGACGTGACGGTGCAGATCACCTACCGCCTCGACCGCTGGAACTGGAAGGCGGAAGCGGCCCTGCTGTCGGCCGAGCGCGTTCCGGCGCAAGCGTTGCGCGACTTCCTCCTGGACCGGCTGGTGGCCTGGGACATCACCAACCACGGGGAGCCGGTCCCCCTCACCCCCGACGGGATGGCGCTGGTCGACCTGGAGACGATTCAGGTCCCGATCGCCACCGCCATCCTGGAGGATTTGCGGGAGGGAAAACCGCCGAGGACCGCCTCGCCGTCGCCCTCGCCTACGGGGATGCCGCGACCGTCGCCGTCGAGGGGGACGGTTCCTTCGCGGGGGAGCCGCCGGGGGCCATCCCCTGGTGGTACGGCTGGCTCATTGCCGCCGAGCGGGTGACGGCTGGAGATGTCTTTCGCCTCCTGGAGCACCCGCAAGGGTGGGTGTGGAAGGAACGGGCGTTGATGGCAGCACGAGCAGAGTCACGGGCGCGGGACGCGGTCGCCAGACGCGGCGCCGCCAGCGCCACAGGACCGCTAGGCCAATGAGGTAGTAGCCAAACCATCCGCCCCCATCCACCGCCCCGAGCGCCGCGCCGTAGGCGGCCGCCCCGGTCAAGCTGATGATGGGAGTGACCAGGATCAGGCGACAGATGTTGCTAGCCCACCAGGGCATCGGGATCACCTCCTTTCCGGTGAGGAGATCATAGCATGGACCTAGCCGATCTCGCCGTCCGCTACCGCGTCGAAGGGGTGGGGGACGTCCTGCGCTCCCTCAAGGACGTCGAACAGGGCGTGCAGCAGACGGCCAAGGCGGCCGGGCAGGCGGCGGCGACCGCCGCCCACGAGGCGAGCCGGATCGGCCGCGCCTTCGGCGCCCTGGCGAGCGGCATCCAGTCGGAATTCATCAAACGCACCAGCGGCAGCTTCCTCGACCTGGCCGGGCAGATCATCAGCGCCTCGGCCAGCATGGAGCAACTGCGGGCGCGGCTCGTCACCGCCGTCGGCTCGGTCAAAGAGGCGAACACCCTCTTCGAACAACTCTACCGATTCGCCAAGCTCACCCCCTTCGAATTCCCCGAACTGGTGCAGTCGGCGGTCAACCTGGAGAATTTCGGCATCCGCGCCAATGAGTGGCTGAAGACGATCGGGGACACCGCCGCCGCCACCGGGGCGACGGTCGATCAGGTGACGCAAGCGATCCTGGACGCCAGCGTCGGGGAATTCGAGCGGCTCAAAGAGCTCGGCATCAAGGCGATTGAGGAGCACGGCCAGACCTACCTCGTCTACCGCAACCGGCAGGGGGAACAGATCAAGGCGGCGATCGACCGCACCAACTCCGACATCATCCTCTCGACCATCCAGGCGATCTGGAACGAGAAGTACGCTGACGCGATGCGCCAGCAGTCGCAGACCCTCATCGGCCAGTGGTCGACCCTGCGCGACAACGTGCGGGCCCTCCTGACCGAGATGGGGGGCGGCCTCTTTGAGCAGACGAAGCTGATCCTCGCCTTCTCGAACACCTGGTTCGCCCACCTCGACCGGCTGCGGGACAAGGGGCTCAAGCGGCTCCCCGCCGCCTTCGAGGCGATGCGCGACGCCGCCCGCGACACCTTCAGCCACTCGACCGCCAACCTGGTGATCGTCATGGCGACCGGGTTGCAGCGGGTGGCGAACGCCCTGGGGAGCATCCTGGTGCCCCTGGCCGATTTCTCCCGCTACCTGGGGCTGGTGGTGATCGACGGGGACATGTGGAACGACTGGCTCCTCCACCTCCCTGACGGCCTGGAGCGGTCAGCGCGGGGCCTGGCGATCATGACCCGCGGGGTGCAGGAATTCCTGGCCGTCTGGCGCGACGGGGGGATCGGGGCCGCCCTCGACTCCCTCTTCGGCGGGGTGAGTGGGGACCGGCTGGCGCGGGGGGCCCGCGTCCTGGCGGAAGAAGCCTGGGGGGCGCTGTCGCGGGAACTGAGCGATCTGGCCACTGAGGCGATCGACCTGGCCGTCACCCTGGCGCCGAGGGCGGCCCGCATCCTCTGGGAGGGGGCGGAGAACGCGGTCGACTGGGTGATCGGGCAACTCGGCTTCAGCCGGGCGGGGGACGCCACCGGGGGGCCGGAATTCGACCGCCAGATCAGCCTGGGGAGCATCGCCGTCGCCATCAGCGGGCTGGTGGTGGAGGCGGTCGGGGACCTGGCGGCCACCGCCTGGGGGCTGGGGCGGGACGCCGCGGGCTGGGCGCGGGAGCGCCTGGGGATTCCGTCGGGGATCAGCCTGGGGACGGTGATGGTGACCATCGCCGCCTTCGCCTGGACCGGGGTGGAAGCGGCCGCCGCCGCCGCCTGGGGGGCGGCGGGCTCGCTGCGCGACTGGCTGGCGGCCCAGCTTGGGCTGCGTGAGCCGGTCAGCCTCGGGACCCTGGCCCTGACCCTGGCGGCCTTTGCCTGGACGGGGGTGGAGGCGGCGGCGGCGGCGGCCTGGGGCGCGGCCGGTTCCGCCAAGGACTGGGCCCTGGCCCAGCTTGGCATCAGCGGGGGGATCGACCTGGGGGTGGTCGGGGTGGAGTTTTCTGACTGGTCCCTGACCGCCCGCAAGAACCTCTCCGCCAGCCTCTCGGCCTACGTCAGCAACGCCCTGGGGATCAGCCCGGAGATGGCGGGGATGCTGGCGGGGATCGCCGCCTTCAACCTCCCCTGGCCGATCTCGGTGGCGGCCACCATCGGGAGCGTGCTCTTCTCCTGGGGGCAGGAGGGAACGCTGGGGGAGCGGTTGCAGAGCTTCCTCGATAGCGCCTGGACGACCGCCCAGACCCTCGGGCAGGACCTCGTCGCCCTCACCGTCAAGGTGGCCGACTGGGTGGTGGAATTCGCCGACAAAGCCCCCTCCTTGGGCAAGACCCTGGGCGACTGGTTCGTCAACGTCGCCTGGCCGGGGGTGCGGGATGCGGGGGTGATCGCCGCCGGGCTGCTGGTGAAGCTGGCGGAAGCGGTCTTCACGCTGGCGGAAGGCTTCTGGGACGGGCTGACGGGGGAGGGCGGCCCGTTTGCCCCCGAGAACCTGCCCCAGCAAGAGGTGACGGGCATGCCGATCCTGCTGGCGCCCCCGACCAAGGAGCAGATCAGCCTCAATGCCGCCCTGTGGATGATCGCCATGATGGATGCCGTCGGGGAGGCGATCAAGACGACGGCGGATGCGTACCTGGTCTCCCCGCAGACGACCGCCCTCCAGTCCGAAAGCCTGCACACCGGCTCGGCGGCGGCGGCCCAAGCGATCATGGGGGTGATCCTCGATGTCATGCTGGCGACGATCGGGCAGACGGTGGCGGGCCTGGTGGGGGAGGTGAAGGGGGGCGAAATCGTCCCCGTCGTGCTCCACCTGGCGATCCTGACGGCGGCGGTCGTCACCGGTCTCGGCTCCGGCATCCTGCAAGCGGTCGCCCAGAAATTCAAGGAACTGGCCGAGAACTTCGACGTCGTCCCGGTGGCGCTGGCCGCGCTCAGGAGCGCGGCCCGCAACTTCGCCCGCCGGATGATCGACCGGATCATGGAGGAAATCCGCGACGCCATCGTGGGTGAGGAGGGGGCGGTCGATCCGGGGACGCGGGCGGCGATGGCGGTCTCCCCGGGCGGCGCGAGCGCCACCGACGCCCAGCGGGCCGCCAGCCGGATCAGCGACGCCGTCGGCGGCTTCGTCCGCGACCTCCTGGGCGGGATCAGCCTCCCGGCCTGGGAAGACCTGGAAGGAGCCCTCTCCGGGTTGGAGGCGGACCTTGCCGCCCTCCCCGGCCGCTTCTGGGGCTGGGTGGAGGGGAAGCTGGCGGATGCCTTCGCGGGGATCGCCGCGGGTGCCGCAGCCGGTCCAGGGACGCGGGCGGCGATGGCGGTCTCCCCGGCGCCCCCCTCGGGCGGCGGGAGCGGGATCGGGGGGATCATCACCCGGAAGCTGACCGAGCTTCTGGGCGGGATTGAGGACCTGGAGGTGCCGCTGCCGAAGTGGACGCTGTCGGTCACGATGCCCGAGATCGACCTGTCGCTGGGGGACGTGCGCGACTGGCTGATGAAGAAGCTCGGTGACCTGAAGGCAGCGAATGAGGCGGGGCTGAAGGTGCCCCTGGGGAAGTGGAAGCTCACCCTGCCGGTGCCCGACTTCCCCGACCTGTCGGTCGACAAGATCATCGGCTGGATCGTGGACGCCATCAAGAAGCTCGCCCCCGACGGAATCACCGTCCCCTTCCCGGTGCCCGTCAATTTCTCCCTCCCCGGTGGCGGCGGCCAGCCGTCCGGGGGCGGGGGCGGGGGTGGCCGCCGCGAGTACAACCTGCCGCCGGGGACCGGGCCGGGCGGCGGCGGGGGCGGGCTGGGGCTGGCGCTCCCCGCCGAGCCCCCGGCCTGGTGGCAGAGCCTCACCGGGGGCGGCCAGCCGGGGGGCGGCGGGGGCGCGGTGGTGACGGTGACGGTGAAGGCCGACCTGGCCCCGCTGCGGCAGGCGATGGCGGCCGCCCTCCAGATCGGGGAGCACTGGAACCGCCAGCGGTTCGTGGCGGACCTGGCGGGGGACATGCGGCCCGCGCTCCTGGCGAGCCTGGCCGCCACCGCCCTGGGCCGGGCCTGGGAGCGGCAGCGGTTCATCGCCGCCTTCGGGGCGGCGATCGGGGCGGTCGCCAGCGCCTACGCGGGGGCGGTGGCGATCGGGAACGCCTGGGCGCGGCAGGTCTTCACCGCCCGCTTCAGCGTCGATCTGTCCCCCCTCTGGGCGGCGCTGGCGACGGTGCAGTGGATCGCGCAGCAAATCTCCGATCTGTTGCCACACTCCCCGGCCCGGAGCGGGCCCCTGGCCCGCCCCATTAGCTTTGCCTACATCGCGGAGCAAGCGCGGCGGGACCTGGCGCCCGTGCGCGACATCCTGGCCGACATCCTCCATCCGGGGCTGGGGCGCCCGGCGCTGGTGGCGGCTCCGGCCCCGGCCCGGCCGGTGGTGCAGTACATCTTCACCGGGAACCTGATCGGGCGGGACGTGGAGGCGTGGGTGGCCGACCAGGTGCGCCGGGGCGCGGCGAGCGTGGCGGTCGAATCGGGGGCGCGGTGGAGCGTCCGCGCTGGGAGGTGGTAGATGGCGCGGGGGGAGGTCCTGGCGATCAATGGCACGACCCTGAGCACGATTGCCAGCGGGGTGCGGGGGTGGCTGGCCGAGGGGGACCCCTGGCGGGCGGAGGTGGAGACGGTGGAGCGCCCGGCGGCGGGCCCGGCCTTCGCCGCCCCACGGGTGCGGGAGCGGGAGATCGACGTCGTCTTCGACCTGCGGGGGGCGACCGGGGGGAGTGACGCCGCCCGCAACGCGCTGCTGGGGGCGATCGGCTGGCCGCAGCGGGAGCCGTTGCGGCTGCGGGTGGAACTGGCGGGGAGCGTCCAGGGGGAAGCGGACGCGGTGGTGACGGAGATCGACCTGGCGGCGGCGGGGACGTTGCGCTGGCGGGTGGTGGTGGGCCAGCCCTTCTGGCAGGAGACGGGGCTGGTCACCAGCAGCCTGACGACCACGAGCGGGAGCGGGAGCGCCAGCGTCGCCGTCGGGGGGCATGCCGTCACCCAGCCGTTGCTGCGGATCAGCCACGGGGGGACCTACCCGAGCAACCGCTGGCGCTACGTGCGGGCGGTGACGGTGACGAACAACAGCACCCGCACCTTGCGGGCCTACCCGATCTCCCTGCCGCGCTTCGATTCCGCCGCCCTGGTGACGGCGGGGAAGATGCGCGTCGATGGCGATGATATCCGCGTCTTCGCCAACGGGCAGGACCTGCCCCGGGAGGTGGTCAACTTCAACACCGGCTCGACTCAGGTCTGGGTGGTGATCGACTTCCTCCCGCCGGGGGAGAGCCTGACCCTCTACCTGGCCTATGGCAACCCCAACCCGCCGAGCGTCGCCCCCCGGCTGACGAGCGGGCGCTACCTCCTGACGCGCCACCCCGCCTTCCGGATCGAGGGGAGCAACGGCACCAGCAGCGGGAGCAACACGTCGACGACGCTGAAGGACACGAGCAAAAGCTGGGCCACCAACGAGTGGGCGCGGGCCAAGGTGCGGATTTACGCCGGGACGGGGGCGGGGCAGGAGCGGATCGTGGCGAGCAACACCGTCACCCAACTGACGGTCACGAGCGCCTGGACGACGATCCCCAACGCCACCAGCAAGTACGTGATCGAAACGTCCGACAACGACCGCTGGAACTACTACGTCAAGGTCAGCGCCGATGGCGTCTTCCCCCGCGGGATGTGGCGGGCCAACAAGCACGTCAACCGCCCGAGCATCATCACCTTCGACGTCCCCGGCGCCTTCCGCCCCGCCCTCCACACCCGCAACCGTGACGACTTCGGGCAGGCGCGGATCAGCAAATTGGACCCCGGCTCCGGCCCGCGCTACTACCCGATCCTCAACGCCGAGCGGCGGGTGGGGCAGGCGACGCGGCTGGCGGATGAAGGGATTGCCGACGGGGTGGCCCTCTATCACCCGCTGGGGATCACCACGGTCCGGGCGGGCTTCAAGTGGCAGAACCCTGGGGGCATCTGCCGGGGGGTGATGGTGACGCGGGAAGCGGGCGGGGAGACCTGGGAGGAAGTGGTGGAGCGGACCGATGCCCCCACCAGCCTGACGACGATCGCCCCCGCCGACTACGTCCCGCCGGAGACCGTCAATCACCTGGGCTTCTTCGTCCTGCCCGCCGACGGGGTGCAGATCGGGGCGGACGCCAAGCCGGGGAACAAGGCGATCTGGCGGATTGATGACCAGCTTGTCCTGACGATCGACACCAGCCTCCTAGCGATTTCCGCCCTGGGGGCGGAGACGGAGGTGCACGAAATCCGCGCCACCGCCCGCGTCGGTGGCGGATCGACGGCCACGCCCCCCTACGACACCCTGGAGATCGGGGGGCCGGGCCGCTACGTCTGGGTGGCGAGCGGGGAGGAACTGGCGGTCGATTGCGCCGCCGGGTGGGCGCGGGTGCGCAACGCCAGCACCGGGGCGGTCCTGCGCGAGGTCCCCTGGGCGGTCGAGGCCCGGCACTACGAGAGCGACCCGGTGACGGGGGCGGCGGTCGGGACCCCGGCCGAGCAGTGGCTGCCGCTGCCGCCGGGGAGCCAGACCCTCTACTGGAGCGAGACGAATGGAGGGAGCGTCAATGTCAGCATCCAGCGGTATCACCGCTACCTCTACTAGCCTGCCGGTGGCGGTCAGCCCCGACAGCCTGATCCTGGTGCCGCCGGGGGTGGTGGCGGAAGCGGCGGCGGTCGCCGGGCTGGGGCGGCAGGCGGTGATCGCCCTCCTGGAAGGGCTCGATCCCGCCGATGAGGCGGGGATGGTCGCCTGGTGCGCCGATCCCGCCAACGCGGGGAAGACCCTGGCGGACTTCGCCGCCACCTGGAGTGGGCCGCTGGCGGGGCGGGGGCTGGCGGAAGCCGCCGCCCTCTTCGCCTACGCCGCCCACCAGGCGGGGGCGGCGCTGCGCAAGCGGGTGAGCGGATGATCGGCGTCCTGACGGTGAGCCGCCCCTTCGGCTACCGCGCCCGCCTCCTCCCGGTGCAGGAGGTGAGCGCAAGCTGGGATGTGGCGGGGCCGGGGAGCCTGGCCGCCATCCTGACCGCCGCCGACGCCGCCCCGGCCGGGGAATTGCTCGATAGCTGGGTGCGGTGGGCGCACCCAGCGGGGTGGACCTGGGGCGGGGTGATCACCGACACCGGGCGGCGGGACGATGGCCTGGTCGAACTCCGCGCCACGAGCTTCCACGCCCTGTTGCAAGCGCGGCGCACCCCCCGCCTCCTGCGGACGATCGCCGCCCCCGCCGGGAGCCTGGCCCAGCACCTCCTCAGCCTGGTCGACGCCTTCGACGAGCCGCTGGGGCTGGAAGACTGGCTGGTGGATGAAGACGGCGACCCGGTGGAGTGGGAGGACCGGGGCGGGGACCTCTTCGAGACGGTCAGCGCCCTGGCGCAGCAGGGCGGGCTGGAATGGGAGGTGGATGCCGACCGCGTCTTCCGCATGCGCCTGGCGCTGGGGGCCGACCGCCGCGGGCGCGTCCTCCTGGTTGACGGGGTGCACGGGACGGTGGCGGTGCGGCGCACGGTCGAGGGGGTGATCAACGACCTGCTGGGGGTGGGGGGGGGGGAGGACCCGACCCGCGCCGAAGCCTGGCAGGCGGAAGACGCCGACGCCATCGTGGCCTTCCGGCGGCGGCAGGGGACCCGCGTCTACCCCCGGTTGACGGGGGCGAGCGCCATCCGCCCGCGGGTGCAGCGGGACGTGCGCCTCCTGGCCCGCCCCCTGGCGTCGGTGACCCTGACCCTGGCCCCGGCGGGGTGGTCCGGCTGGGGGCTGGGGGACGTGATCTGGGTGCACAGCCCGGCCCTGGGGGGGCGGAAAGCGGTGCGGGTGCTGACGGTGGCGGTCGAGGCGGCCGCCGGGGTGATGGAGGCGAGCGGGGTGACCCTGGAGGGGGAGGCATGAGGCGCGACCGGCGGTGGGAGCGGCTGATCGACCCGGCGGCCGAGCCCCGGCTGCGGGCCCTGGAGCGGCTGGGGGCGGTCCTGCCTCAGGAGACGGCGCGGCAGGTGGCCGAGAGCCGGATCTACCCGGCCCTGGTGCGGCGCAACCTGGGCATCCTGACGCTGGGGCCCTTCTGGCGGGAGGACCTGGTGGCCGGGGGGAACAACATGCTGCGGGTGATCTTCATTACCGCCACCGGCTCGATCGTGACGCAATCGGCCACCCTGACCCTCGGCTTCCCGGCGCTGGTGGTGGGGGGCCTCCTGATCGCCAGCAGCCTGCCGAGCGCGGGGACGGCGACCCTGTCGACCACGGTCGATGGGGTGAACGTCCCGATCGCCGCCGCCGAACTGAACCCGAGCCAGCAGTCGATCGTCTGGCTGGCGGATGCCGAGACCTGCCGCTACATCGAGGCGGGCCAAGGCCTGGGGGCGCGGGTGACGACCAGTAGCGACTTTGCCCCGAGCACGGTCGACGTCATGGCCGTCTTCTACGTCGCCCCGGTCTGGCAGGAGGTGGACTGGACGTGATCGTCGTCGATCAGGGAGAACCGACCGTGACTCTCTCGGAGCGCGATTACCTGCAAACGATCCTCAACGAGCGGTTCGCCGCCACCCACGAGCGGATCGCCCTCCTGGCCCAGCGGACGGCGGAAGAGCAGGCCGATCTCAAGAGCCAGATCGGGGAAGTGCGCCACGACCTGGTGGCGCTGCGGACCGAATTGCGCCTGGTCCTGGTCCTCCCGGAGCGGCTGGCGGCGGCCGAGGCCCGGCTGGAACGGCTGGAGGCGTCGGTCGATCAGATGCGGCTGACGCTGGGGCGGTGGGCGGGGGCGATCGCCGCCCTCCTGGTCCTGCTGCAACTGGCGTTGCGCTTCTGGACTCCCTGATGGTGCCAGTCGTGCTACAGTTGTGTCCGGCAGGGGAACAGGAGGTGAGGGCCGATGCGCCTGATTCTCGCTGCGCTGGCGGCCAGTATCGCCGTCAACGTCACCCTGCTGGCCTACTTCCTCGGGGTGGAGCGGGCCCAGCCCCCGGTCGCCATCCCGGTGAGGGCCCCGGAGATCATCTGGCCGGAACGGTTCACGGTGGAATGCACCAATTGCCTGCCAACCCCGACCCCCCACCCCCCCCCCAACCCGGCCCCCACCCCCCCCACCCCCCTACCCCCACC